>Ga0255780_10001133_pt1 | contig 25215 bp, 36 predicted proteins | sample 071ome_32_FD_179978 | JGI IMG/M metagenome (GOLD analysis project Ga0255780, IMG submission 179978) | Coastal salt marsh microbial communities from the Groves Creek Marsh, Skidaway Island, Georgia - 071405AT metaG (version 2) | ecosystem: Environmental > Aquatic > Marine > Intertidal zone >... | reverse complement strand
CAATATTGACAACTGAAGCATTAAAGACCAAAGGTATATAAATAGACAGCAAGCTCAGCAATACTACTATTAGGGCATTGCCAGATTCATACCTGTCGTTACTAATTTGAATAAAAGTTGACTGATCAAATCTTATAAATTTTTTAAATTGTGACCAAATATTTTTAAGTGAGTTCACTCTTTAAACTAGCTCTAAAATAGCTAATTCTGTACCATCACCCTGTCTATGTCTTGTTCTTGTAATTCTTGTATAACCACCATCACGGTCTTCATACTTGGGACCAATTTCTTCAAATAGTTTTGCTACTACAGATTTGTCTTGAATCATTTTCAAAACTTGTCTCCTGTCATGCAAAGATCCTTTTTTGGCTTTGGTAATTACTTTTTCAGCGTAAGGCTTTACTGTCTTTGCTTTAGTAACTGTTGTCTCAATTTTTTCATGTTGAATCAAAGCACTTATCAAATTACTTATGATTTGATCTTCATGGGAAGATGAACCCCCAAGTCTTTTGCCTTTAGTTGGTTTAGGCATCAGCCATATCTCCAGAGTCTAGGTCGGAACTTGTTGGTAAGCTTAAACCTAATTCATCTAGCTTTGCTACAAGCTCATCTAAACTTTTTTGACCAAAGTTAGTTAAGTTCAACAAATCATCTTCTGTATATTCAAGAATTTGTCCTACAGTAGTGATGTTTTCTCTTCCAAGACAATTTCTTGGTCTTTCAGATAAATCTAAAGCATCAACAGATAATGAGAGATCTGGGGAACTGCCTTCAGAAATTGTAAGCTCACCAAGCTCGAGTCCAACACCTTCATCTATATCAGCAAAAAGCTTCCATAATTCACCCAAAGTTTTGCCAACTGAAGATATTGCTTCACTAGGCTCAATTGAACCATCAGTTTCAACATCTAAAGTTAATTTATCATAGTCGGTAACTTGTCCAACTTGAGTAGGGGATACTCCGTAACTTACGCTTACAATTGGAGAAAAAATAGAGTCAATAGGAATAAAGCTAGAGTCACTAGTCTTATTTTTATCTGCAAGTCGATACCCGACACCATGAGCAATTGATACTTCCATGTCTAATGTGGCTCCATCTGAAAGCGTACAAACTTTTAAGTCAGTATTGACAACTTCAACTCCTGCTGGACATTGAATTTGTGCAGCTAGAACGTCACCAGGACCCTTGGCTTTGACTGTTAATGTGTGGTTTTCTTGATCTTCGACTTTCAAGACTAATCGTTTTAGATTTAAAAGAAGATCTAAAACATCTTCTACTACACCGGGTATAGATGTAAATTCATGATTCACGCCGTCAATTTTTATTCCAGTTACAGCAACTCCAGGAACTCTTGATAAAAGTGCTCTCCTCATTGTGTTACCAAGTGTTAATCCAAAACCTGGCTCAAGCGGTTCGATAACAAATTTTGTTCTGTTATTACCAAGGTCTTCTTGAGTAATTTCAGGTCTTTGTAGCATCAACATATTATTTTCTCCTCTCAAATTTTACTTTGAATAAAGCTCCACTATTAATTGTTCTTCAATTTGTGAACTTGCATCATTCCTTGTCGGAGATGCAGCAATCTTTACAATTTTCTTTTTACTATCGACATCCAACCAAGAAGGTATAACGTAGTCTTGACCAGTATCAATGGTGTGTTGAATAACAATTAAATCTTGGCTTGAGTCTTTTATCTCAATTACATCTCCGGCTTTAACTTGATGCGATGGAACGTCTACGAATTTTCCATTTAATTTGAAATGTCTGTGCGATACAAGCTGTCTTGCTTGAGGTCTGGTAGATGCAAAACCAGCTCTATAAATTACATTATCAAGTCTTGATTCAAGTAAAATTAAAAGGTTCTCACCAGTTATGCCATTCATTCTTGAAGCTTCTTTATAGTAATTTCTAAATTGCTTTTCTAGGACACCATACATATATCTAACTTTTTGCTTTTCTTTTAATTGGGTGCCGTAATCAGTTTCTCTTGCACGCTTTCTTCCATTTTCTCCAGGAGGATATGGTCTATCTTGAAGTGCTTTGTCGCCCTTCCTGTTTTCAAATACATTAAAGCCTATTCTTCTTGATACTCTAACTCGAGGTCCTGTATATCTAGCCATTATCCCCTTCTTCTTTTCTTGGGTCTGCAGCCATTGTGAGGTGTTGGTGTTATATCTTTAATAGTCCCTACATCCATTCCCATATTTTGTAGAGTTCTAACAGCTGTTTCTCTACCAGCACCAGTGCCGCTAATGATAATGTCTAGCTTATGCACGCCGTGCTCTGTAGCTCTTCGAACTGCCTCTTCTGCAGCAACTTGAGCTGCATAGGGTGTAGATTTTCTTGAACCTTTAAACCCTACTGAACCACCGGATGTCCAAACTATTGTTTGTCCGGCTGGGTCAGAAATATTAATTATTGTGTTGTTGAAACTAGCTTTAATATGAGCTACTCCTGAAGGAACGTTTTTCTTGTTCTTCTTTTTAGTTTTTTGATCAGCCATTATTATTTAGTCGCTTTCTTTTTTCCGGCAATTGCAAATCTTGGGCCTTTTCGTGTTCTAGCATTAGTGTGAGTTCTCTGTCCTCTGACTGGTAATCCCATTCTGTGCCTTAATCCTTGATATGTTCCAATTTCTGTTTTTCTACGAATATTTTGGGACACATCTCGTCTAAGATCTCCTTCAACTCTAAAATTGGCTTCGATGTATTTTCTTATTTGAGCAACTTCATCGTTTGTTAAATTACTTACTCTTGTGCTGGGGTCAATTTTTAAATCAACACAAATATCTTCAGCTCTTTTGGCTCCAATTCCATGGATGTATCTCAAAGATGCTATAACTCTCTTATCCCTTGGGATATCAATACCTGAAATACGTGCCATTTTAAATTAACCTTGCCTTTGTTTGTGTCTAGGATTTCTTTTATTAATTACGTAAAGCTTTCCTTTTCTTCTTACAATTTGGTCATTTGGACCACGTTTTTTAATACTTGCTTTAACTTTCATTTATGTCTCCAAATAATCCTACCTCTTGTTGGGTCATATGGTGAAACTTCCATTTCAACAACATCACCCGGAAGGATTCTAATGTACCTCATTCTCATTTTTCCAGACACATGAGCTAATATTTCAGCTCCACTTTCAAGCTGAACCTTAAAAGAGGCATTTGGCAGTGTTTCCATAACTGTCCCTTGGACTTTTATTATGTTTTTTTCTTTTTCTACCAAAATTAGCCTTGATTATGTGACCGATTTACTAGATTAGTGCGATTTGAAACTATTACAAACACAAAATTAAAATAAGTTTTCAGTAAAAACACGTGTTCCTTCCTCAGTAATTCCTATAGTATGTTCCCAATGTGCCGACTTTTTTCCATCTAATGTTCTAATTGTCCAACCATCTTCATCAATAAAATTCTCTTCTGTACCAAGATTAAACATCGGCTCAATACATATTGCCATACCTGTTTTTAATTCAAAACCTTGATTCTTTTTACCATAATGAGGAACTTGGGGTTCTTCGTGCATTTCTTGACCTATTCCATGACCAACATAGTTCCTAACATTACCAAAATTGTTTTTCTTTGCTATTTTGTCAATTTTATGACCAATAGTGCCTAGTTTTTGACCATCCTTTACAAGTTTTATACCTTCATTAAGTGCATGTTTAGTTTTTGATAATAGATTTTTTTCTTCTTCTGTAATTTCACCAACACCAAAACTAAAAGCTGCATCAGCATGATATCCTTCAAAAATAACGCCTACATCAATAGAAATTATGTCTCCTTCGTTTACAACATAATCATTGGGTATTCCATGAACAATTACATCATTTGGTGAAGCACATATATGAGCTGGATAATCGTGATATCCTAAAAAACTAGCTTTTACATTTGATTTCTCAATTATATTTTTGGCAATTTCGTCTAAATCAATAAGTGTCATACCTACTTTTGTTTTATCATAAATTTCATAGTGTATATTTGATACAACTTTTCCTGCAGCTTCCATCTTTTTAAAATCTTCTGGTGTTTTATGTGTAATCATTATTTAAAGTGTCTAGAAATCGAGTTGTAAATATCTTCTACTTCCCCAACAGCATCTATAACATTTACCAAATTTTTTTTATTGTAAAAATCTACTAAGGGCTGTGTATCTTTTTTGTAAACTTCAAACCTGACCTTGATTGAATCTTCAGTATCATCGGATCTGCCAGTCATTTCCCCTCTTAGTAAAATCCTTTTTATTAATTCATCTTCATTTACTTCAAATACAAAAACTTTCGCAACAGGAAATTCTTTATCTAAACTCTCTAGGCTTTTAGCTTGGGGTAAGGTTCTAGGAAAGCCATCAAGGATTGCACCATTATTACAGTCCTCATTATTCAGTCTGTCTAGAAGCATTTCTATAACTAATTCATCAGGGACTAAATTTCCTTCATCTAGAAGACTTTTTGCTATTTTACCTAATTCAGTTCCACTGCTTACATGTTCCCTCAACATATCGCCCGTTGAGATATGGGCTAAGTCAAATTCAGATGCAATTTTCAGAGCTTGAGTTCCTTTTCCTGCACCTGGAGGTCCAAGAAATATATTTAATTCACTCAATCAATGAATCCTTCATAATTTCTCATGCTTAACTGACTTTCAATCTGCTTCATAGTTTCAAGAGCAACACCGACAGTTATTAAGATTGAAATTCCACTAAAACCTAAAGGTATATCCCAAATCGCAGAAGCTATCGATGGCAATACTGCGACGGATGCTAAAAATATAGACCCTGGTAAGGTAATCCTGTTTATTATATGTGACAAATAATTTGTTGTTGATATACCCGGCCTTACTCCTGGAACAAAGCCACCTTGCCTTCGGATCATGTCTGATTGACGTACTGGATCAAATTGTATAGTTGTATAAAAATAAGTAAAAAATATTATTAATATCCCTAAAAAGAAAATATAAAACCATGTTGTACCCTGGGAATTTGCCAAGTTAACGTCTATCCAATTTCTAATTGCTGCAGTAACAGAATTATCTTGTGGTAATGAAGTAGCTACTAATGCAGGAAAAAACAAAATACTTGTCGCAAAAATAACTGGGATAACTCCAGCACTGTTGACCTTAAGAGGGATATATGTGCTTTGACCACCCATAACTTTTCTGCCTCTTACTCTTTTTGCAAATTGTATAGGGATTCTTCTTTGACCTTGCTCAACATAGATTATTCCAACAATCATTAAAAAGAACATGAGCATTAAAAATGTAAATTGTCCAATTCTTCCTTGGCCAGCAGTTACCTGATATGCACCTCCAAATTGTGCTGGAAGTTGGCTTACAATGCTAGCAAAAATAATTAATGACATTCCATTTCCGACTCCTCTTTGTGAAATCAACTCACCAATCCACATAATAAAGGCAGTACCTGCAGTCATTGTTAAAACTATCAACCCAACTCTAGACGGTGTGTAATTTGGAATAAGTGAAATACCACCTGTGAGACTACCTCTAGAAAATAAATAAGTTAAGGCAGTTGATTGCAAAAGAGCTAAAACTACTGTTATGTACCTTGTCCATTGAGTGATCACTTTTCTACCAGACTCTCCTTCTTCTTGTAGTTTTTGTAATCTTGGAATCACAACTGTTAATAGCTGAAGAATGATACTAGCTGTAATGTATGGCATAATTCCTAAAGCAAAAACAGAAAAAGTCTCTAAAGCACCTCCTGAGAATAAATTTAATAAACCATAAATTCCAGCTTGTGATCCTGAGTCAGTTAGACGTTGAACAGCCTCTAAATCTACTCCTGGTACAGGAACTGCTGCACCGAGCCTGTAAACAGCAAACATAAAAAGAGTAAAAAATATTCTTTTTCTAAGGTCAGGAATTTTAAATATATATCTAAATATTGAGAGTTGCATAATTACTCATTAATTATCTCGACAGACCCGCCAGCACTTTCAATTTTACTTCTAGCTACTTCACTAATTGCGTGAATCTTAAGGTCAATTTTTTTTGTAACTTCACCATCACCTAAAACCTTAACAAGGCCTTTTTTTCTAGTTAAGCCAAGTTCCCTAAGAACACCAGGATTAACTTCACCTTCAGCAGCTTTTTCTTCGAGATCACTTACATTTACAACAACATAAGACATTTTAGGCGGATTGTTTAAACCTCTTAATTTAGGAATCCTCCTATATAAAGGAATTTGACCTCCTTCAAAGTATGCAGGAACGGTTTTCCTAGCACCGGTACCTTTAGTTCCTCTACCTGCGGTCTTTCCTCGCTTTCCAGCTTCACCTCGACCTTTTCTTAATTTCTGTTTTGTAGATTTAGGCGTTGGTTTTAAATGATGAAAACGTAACTTTTTCATTAAATTTCCTCAATTTCAACAAGGTGTTCAATTTTGTTAAGCATACCTTGAATCATAGGGTTCACTTCTCTTTCAGTAAAAGAATTTATCTTTTTTAATCCTAAACTTCTAGCAGTTTCTCTCGCTTTGGGATTCTCGCCTATCAAGCTTCTCTTTAATGTTATTTTAACTTTCATCAGAAACCTTTACTTTTTTTTCGGCTTTTGTTTTCTCATAGGCCTCAACTAAACCTGGAGGAGCTACCTCAGAAGACTTCTTACCCCGTAAACTAGCAACACTGTCAGGTGTTCTTTGATTGAGAAGGCCATTGATTGTTGCTTTGGCCACATTTAAATGAGTTGGAGATCCGAGCGATTTTGCTAATATATCTTTAACTCCAGCAACTTCAAGAACTTGACGAGCGGCACCTCCGGCAATAACTCCTGTACCTGGTGCAGCAGGTTTTAAAAGAACCCTTGAAGAGCCGTGTTTTCCAATGATTGAATGTACTATTGTTGAACCTGCCATAGGTATTTCTGAGATATTCTTTTTTGCATTTTCGATGGCTTTTTGAATAGCTAATGGCACTTCAGAGCCTTTACCATATCCAATCCCAGCATTTCCATTTCCATCACCTACAGCAACTAGAGCTGTAAATGCGAAATTTCTACCACCTTTAACAACCTTGGCAACTCTGTTAATATGTATAACACTTTCTTGTAGTTCTAATTCAGACATTAAAATTTGATTCCTTTTTCCCTAATTCCATCAGCTAAAGATTTAATTCTTCCGTGGTAAACATAGCCGCCTCTGTCAAAAACAGCGGATTTAATTTTTAATCCTGCTAACTTTTCACCCATCACTTCACCAACTTCTTTTGCTGACTCTACTGATAGTGTTTTAGTTTTTACCTCTTTAGACAATGTGCTAGCGGAAGCAATAGTTACTTGATTAAGATCATCTATTGCTTGAACATATATATTGTTGTTGCTTTTAAAAACAGCAAGCCTAGGTACTTTGGATGTGCCAGATATTTTTTTTCTTATTCTAATTTTTCTGTGTATTCTTTTATCTTTAACTTTCATAGTTATTAAGCTCCAGCTGTTACAGCAGCCTTACCTGCTTTTCTTCTAACATATTCATCTTTGTACCTTATACCTTTGCCTTTATATGGTTCAGGTGGTTTAATTGCTCGTATATTTGCAGCAACTTGACCTACTAACGCTTTGTCAATTCCGGAAACTATTATTGTGTTTTGATCAGGCACTTCATATTTTATTCCCTCAACTTGATTAAACAGTACAGGATGAGAGAAGCCGCATAAAATTTCAATATCATTTCCCTTTAGAGTAGCTCTATGTCCAACACCTTGAAGTAAAAGTGTTTTACTATATCCCTCTAATACTCCTTCAATATTGTTAGCAACTAAAGATCTGTACAAACCATGTAAGCTTCTAACCTCTGGAACTTCGGAAGTTCTTGAGAATAATAATTCATTTTCTTTAATTTCAAATTTAATTCTCTCATCAACAATTTCAGTAGTTAATTCTCCTTTGGGACCCTTAACAATAATTGCATTGCCATTTAAATTCATTTCTATTTTTTCAGGGATTAAAACTGGCTTATTTCCTATTCTACTCATGACCAAACCTCACAAATAAGCTCTCCACCAAGTTTTCGTTTTCTGGCTTCAGAATCAGGAAGCAACCCTCGAGATGTTGAAATAATTACTGTACCTAAACCACCGTTGTTTCTTGGAAGTGATTCGGATCCAACATAGAGTCTTCTACCAGGCTTACTTAATCTGTTCAAACCAGCAAGCACAGGTGCACCTTCTTCTGAATACTTTAAATCAATTTGTATTTCTTTTTTTGAGGATTCTTCAATTACTTTTACATCACTTATATAGCCCTCATTTTTTAAAAGTTTAGATAGTTCCAACTTGAATTTCGAATGAGGAACGGTAACTGATGGTTTGTTGACCATTGAAGCATTTCTGACTCGCGTCAAGAAATCTGAAATTGGATCTGAATTCATATTACCAAGACGCTTTCTTTATTCCGGGCAGCTCTCCTTTAAGGGCTAAATCTCTAAAGGTATTTCTGGACATGCCAAACTTTCTTAGATTACCTCTAGGCCTTCCTGTAACTTCACATCTATTTCTATGTCTTGTTGGAGAAGCGTCTCTTGGCATCTTAGCAATCTTTTTTTGGGCTTCTCTTTTTTCATCATATGAAGTATTAGGGTCTTTTATAGTTTTAAGAAGCTCTTGACGTCTATCGGAGTAAACACCTATCGTTCTTTTTCTTTGATTGTTTTTAACTATCTTGCTTGTTTTTGCCATAATTAATTCTCCCTAAACGGAAATCCTAGCGATTGTAATAATACATAACCTTGGTTGTTATCGTTAGCAGAAGTACAAATAGTAATATTCATACCTCTTATATCACGAACTTTATCGTATTCAACTTCTGGAAAAACTAATTGCTCGTTTAGTCCGAGTGTATAATTCCCATTTCCATCAAATGATTTTTTATTAAAACCTCTAAAGTCTCTAATTCTTGGCACAACTACTTGAACAAATCTGTCATAAAATTCCCACATACGATCACCACGAAGCGTAACTGCTACACCAATTGGCATGCCTTCTCGTATTTTAAATCCCGCAATAGATTTTTTTGCACGCCTAATTACTGGTTTTTGTCCTGATATAGCTGTTAACTCATCAATCATAGACTCAAGTGCTCTTCCATCTGTAGCAGCTTTACCATCACCAATGTTGATAATAATTTTATCAAGTGTTGGTATCTCATTTACATTATTAAGGCTAAGTTGCTCCATAACTGAAGTTTTTAATTCAGTATTAAACTGCTCTTTTAATCTTGGTATCATACTTCATCACCTGTTTGTGCTAGCACTCGATACTTTTTACCATTTTTATCAAATTTATAACTTACTCTTCCTGACTTTTTCTTAACAACTAAAGCAACGTTGGAAACATCTATTGGCATACTCTTGTCGATTACACCGCCCTGCATTGTTTGACCTTGTGGTTTTTGATGTTTCTTTGTTATATTCACACCCTCAACAAGAACAGTCCCTTTTTTTGGAAATGCTTGTAAGACTTTTCCTTGTTTTCCAGAATCTTTACCCGATATTATTTTAACTAAGTCGCCTTTTTGAATTTTCATTACAAAACCTCCGGCGCTAATGAAACTATTCTCATAAATCTTTTTTCTCTAAGTTCACGACCAACTGGGCCAAAAATTCTTGTACCCCTAGGTTGATCTTGCTCATTAATAATGACACAGGCATTTTCATCAAATCTGATATATGTACCATCTTTTCTTCTAGTTTCTTTTTTTGTTCGGACAACTACCGCGTTGACAATATCTCCTTTTTTGATTTGACCTCCAGGGATAGCATCTTTTACAGTGGCAACAAAAACATCACCTAAACCTGCATATCTAATTCTGGAACTACCTTTAACCTTTATACAAAGCACTTCTTTTGCACCTGAATTATCAGCAACTTTTAGTCTTGACTCTTTCTGTATCATCTTGCTCTTTCTACAATTTCAGTAATTCTCCAACGCTTTGTTTTTGAATATGGCTTAGTTTCCATAATTTTTACGGTGTCTCCAATTTTTGCGTCGAAATTTTCATCATGTGCATGTAATTTTCTAGTCTTCTTTACAATTTTTTTATATTTTGGATGTGGGAATTGAATTTCAATTGAAACAGTGACTGTTTTTTCTCTTGAATCAGAAGTGACAATTCCAGTTCTAGTTTTTCTAAAAGATCTTGATTCTTCCACCATTACTCACCTTCCTCAACATTCTCAATACTAAGCTTTTCAGTCAAAACAGTGTTTGCTTGAGCAATCTCTTTTCTAATTTTTTTAAATACAGAGGTGTCTTCTAATTGACTTGTAGCTAAAGCAAATCTTGAATCCATAAGTTCTTTTTTCAGATCAACAATCTTGTTTTTCAATTCAGTAACAGAAAGCTCTCTTAAATCGTTCACGCTCATAAGTTATCCCTTTTTACAAATTTAGTTTTCATTGGTAATTTATGACCAGCTTTTCTCATAGCTTCTCTTGCAACATCTTCTGGAACACCGGAAATTTCAAAAATAATGCGTCCAGGTTTTACTACAGCTACATAATATTCGACATTTCCTTTACCAGAGCCCATCCTTACCTCAGCAGGTTTTTGAGTTACAGGTTTATGAGGAAAAATGTTAATCCATACTTTTCCACCACGTTTCATGGTTCTAGTTATTGTAATTCTTGCAGCTTCTATCTGTCTTCCTGTGACGTAGGATGTTTCAACCGCTTGAATTCCATAGTCACCAAAATTTACAGTGTTCCCACCTTTGGAATTTCCTTTTCTTCTTCCTCTGTGAGATTTTCTGTATTTTGTCTTTTTAGGCATCAACATAATTTACTCTTCTTCTTCTAAGATAGATTTTTCTTCTTCAAATTCAGCTTGAGCAGTTTCTTTTGTAATTTTTTTACCGCCGCCAGCTTCAACTATATTTGAGGTCTTATCCTCTCCAGATTTTTTACCACCGCCAGCTTCTAAAATCTTTGATTCTTTATTCTCTCCCACTGCAGCTTCAGCTCTAGATTTAACTGATTTCACTCTTCCAGCTGCTGGGCCACCGCTAGCTAAATTAGCTTCGGCGGAAATTTTTTCTTGTCTTAACTTGTTTGAACCGACAACATCACCTTTATAAACCCAAACTTTAACTCCAATTGCTCCCACAGTAGTATGCGCAGCTGCTCTTCCAAAATCTATATCGGCTCTTAGGGTATGTAATGGTACTCTTCCTTCTCTATACCATTCTCTACGCCCCATTTCAGCACCACCAAGTCTGCCCGAACACTCAACCCTGACTCCTTCAGCACCTGCTTTTAGCGCTGCGGAAACAGCTCTTTTCATTGCTCTACGAAATGCAACTCTGTTTTCTAACTGATCTGCTATGCCTCTTGCTAATAATTGTGCGTCTAACTCTGCTTCTCTGATTTCGATAATGTTTAATTTAACAGGTTGTTTTGAAAGCTTCTCAATACCTTTTCTAAGACGATCAGCTTCAACACCTTTTCTACCTATTACGACACCTGGTCTTGCAGTATGAATGTCAACTGTAAGGGTTCCACCCTTATCTCTTCTTTCAATCTCAATTCTTGACACTGCAGCTTTTGGTAATTCTTTTGAAAGCAATTTTCTTATTTGATAATCTTGATTTACTAAGTCCTTGTAATCTTTACTATTAAACCAACGAGACTTCCAATCGTTTACGATTCCAATTCTAAATGCATATGGATGAGTTTTTTGACCCATTATTCACTCACGCTTTCTAGTTCAATCAATAAATGAGATGTCCTCTTATTAATTCTTCCCGCTCTTCCTCTTGCTCTTGGTCTAAATCTTTTCAATGTAGGACCTTCATCAGCAATAGCTTTTGAAATATATAAATCAGAAGCATTTAGATTATAGTTCGCTTCAGCATTAGATATAGCGCTTTCTAGTACTTGTTTAATTTCAACGGCTGCTCTTCTTTTAGTAAATGTTAAGACATTTAAAGCTTCTTGAACATCAAGACCCCTAATTAAATTAAGAACTAACCTCATTTTGTAAGGTGATTGTCTTATATATTTCCCTTGTGCTTTAACTGTTGTATTTTCCATTAGTTTTGTCCCGGATGTCCTTTGAAAGTTCTTGTTGGTGAAAATTCTCCTAGTTTATGACCAACCATCGCTTCAGTTATAAATACAGGTAGATGCTGTCTCCCATTATGAACTGCAATAGTAAGTCCAACCATTTCAGGAACTACTGTTGATCTTCTACTCCAAGTTTTAATAACAGATTTATTGCCAGTATTTTGAGCATCTTCTACTTTTTTAAGCAGATGCTCATCTACAAATGGTCCTTTTCTTAAACTTCTAGCCATGTTAATTTCTACCTTTTTGTGATCTTCTTCTAACAATTGATTTATTGCTGTACTTTTTCTTTTTCCTAGTCTTCTTTTCTGGTTTACCCCATGGGCTAACAGGCACTCTACCACCAGAGGATTTTCCTTCTCCTCCACCTAAAGGATGGTCAACAGGGTTCATGGCAACACCTCTTGTCTGTGGCCTAACCCCTTTCCATCTACTTCTACCTGCTTTACCTAATTTTGTAAGTTCTGCTTCAGCATTTCCAACAATCCCTACAGTTGCTCTGCAATCCATTGGAACTGTTCTCATTTCTCCAGATGGTAAGCGAAGCAATGCTGAATCACCCTCTTTACTCATTAGCTGAACAGATGATCCTGCTGATCTTGCCATCTTTGCTCCACCACCAGGTCTTAATTCAACGGCGTGTACAAAAGTACCTGCTGGTATATTTCTTAATGGTAAACAATTACCATCTTTAATATCTGCTTTTGGTCCTGACTCTACTCTGGAGTCAACGGATATGCCATCTGGTGCAATAATGTATGACTTTTCTCCATCAATATAGTGCAGAAGGGCAATTCTTGCATTTCTATTTGGATCGTATTCAATTCCAGCAACTCGTGCAGGGATGCCATCTTTAATTCTTTTGAAATCTATTACTCTATATTTTTGTTTGTGTCCTCCACCTCTGTGTCTTGAAGTAATTCTTCCTTTGTTATTTCGACCACCAGATGATTTTTTTGACTCTAAAAGTGATTTTTCAGGTTTCTTTTTTGTAATATCTTTAAAATCTGTAGCAACCTGACCACGCATTCCGGGAGTAACTGGTCTAATTTTCTTTGAACCCATTTTTAAACTCCAAAAGCCTCAATAGTATCTCCTTCTGCGAGAGTAACTATTGCTATTTTTCTTGTACTTTGTTGGCCAATTACATATCCAAATCTTTTTTTCTTTCCTTTTCGATACATTGTGTTGACTCTTAAAACTTTTACGCCAAACATTTCTTCAACGGCCTTTTTAATTTGTGGTTTATCTGTTTTTGAGTGAACAAAAAAAGAGTAAGAATTTGAATTAGAAATTCTATCATATGATTTTTCTGATATAACTGGAGCGATTAAAACATCTTCTAAATATTTCATTATTCTTCTCCTAAGAATTCTGAGATTGCATCAACAGAAAAAATTGTATCATCTGTCGAAATGATGTCGATAGCAGCTAGTTTTTTTACAGATACCAGTCTTGATTTTGGAATATTATTAAAGGATTTGTATAGATTTTCATCGTTATCACTATAAATAAATGTAAAATTTCTTTCTATATTTAACTCATTTAGAGAAGCAACTGCTTGTTTGGTAGATGGTGTAGAAAAATCTGATCCATTTATTACAAAAACTGAACTCTCTTCAATTCTTTGTGATATTGCCATATCTAGAGCTTTCTTTTTCATTTTTTTTGGAGTTCTGTCTTGATAAACTCTTGTACCAGGCCCATGTGCAACACCACCCCCTGCGAATTGTGGGGATCTCAGAGAACCTTGTCTAGCCCTACCTGTTCCCTTTTGTGCCCAAGGTTTTGCACCTGTTCCAGATACCTGTGCACGTGTTTTAACACTTGCAGTATTATTCCTAAAATTAGTTCTGCTACCTTTTACAACTTGATGAAGCAATCCAAGATTTATGTCTTCTAGCTTGTTAAACGCATATTGTTTTTTTGAAACTTTATTATCAGATATATTTATGGTGTCGAGCTTTACAGTCATTAGTTAACCTTCACTGCACTTTGTACTTGAACGATATTTCCTTTATTACCAGGGACAGAACCATTAACTAATAAATAATTCTTTTCTTCATTCAAACCTACGATTGTCACAGATTGAATAGTAGTTTTTTGATTTCCCATACGACCTGCCATTTTTTGTCCTTTAAAAACATGTCCAGGAAAAGATGCATTTCCAATCGAACCACCAGCTCTATGAACTTTATGCACACCGTGGCTAGCTTTTTGTCCAGAAAAATTATGTCTTTTCATAACACCAGCAAAACCTTTACCTTTCGATATTCCAGTAATGTCAACTTTCTGGCCTATCTCAAAAAAATCTTTAACATTGATCTTTGCTCCTGGATTTAATTCAGAGTCTTCATCAACTTTAACTTCATGTAAAACTTCTCCAGGTTCAACATCATATTTTTTGTAGTGACTCTCTAGAGGTTTTGAGAGATTTTTCTTTTTTCCAATAGTTAGTTGAACTGCACTATATCCGTCTTTTTCATTATTTTTAACTTGGACAACTCTGCAGTCTGACACATCTAAGACTGTAACCCCAAGGGATTTTGAATTTTCATCATAAATTTGAGTCATTCCAATTTTTTTTGCAATTAAAGTTTTCATAATTTAATTTCTACCTCTACACCAGCAGGTAAGTCAAGTCTCATTAAAGAATCTACAGTTTTTGGAGTTGGTTCTACAATATCAATCAAACGTTTATGAATTCTCATTTCAAAGTGTTCTCTTGATTTTTTATCAACATGAGGTGATCTGATGACACAATATCTATGAATTTTTGTAGGTAGAGGAATTGGACCTTTTACCTTGGCCTGAGTTTTTATGACAGTTTCAGCAATTTTACGTGCAGATTCGTCTACGACATAATTGTCATATGCTTTTAGCTTTATTCTAATTTGCTGTTCTTTTGCCATTTTTTCCTCAAAAAAAACCGGGAGTATGAATTCTACTCCCGGTTAGTTTTTATTACTCAATAACCTTTGTCACTTGTCCAGCTCCAACTGTTCTTCCGCCTTCTCTAATTGCGAACTTTACACCCTCTTCCATAGCAATTGGGGATATAAGCTCAACAGAGATAGCAACGTTGTCACCAGGCATGACCATTTCAGTACCTTCTGGAAGACTGACTTCGCCAGTTACATCAGTTGTTCTGAAATAAAACTGAGGTCTATAACCTTTAAAGAATGGGTTGTGTCTACCACCCTCTTCTTTTGTAAGCACATAAACTTCAGCTTCAAATTTAGTATGTGGTGTGATCGAACCAGGTTTAGCAATAACTTGGCCTCTCTCAACATCATCTTTGTCTACGCCTCTTAAGAGAAGTCCAACGTTGTCACCAGCTCTACCTTCATCAAGAAGTTTTCTAAACATCTCAACACCAGTACATACTGATTTAGTTGTTTCCCTAATTCCAACAATCTCAACTTCTTCGTTAACGTTGACAATACCTTGTTCAATTCTTCCTGTAACAACAGTACCTCTACCAGTGATAGAGAACACATCTTCAACAGGCATCAAAAATGGTTTGTCAACTATTCTTGTTGGCTCTTCGATATAGGCGTCAACTTGATCCATTAATTCTTTAACAGCGTTTATGCCTTCTTCTTTACCCTCAAGAGCAGCAAGTGCTGAACCTTTTACTACTGGAACATCATCACCAGGAAAGTCATACTCGTTTAATAATTCTCTAACTTCCATTTCTACAAGATCTAAAAGCTCATCGTCATCAACTTGGTCGACTTTATTAAGGAATACTGCAATAGCTGGTACACCAACTTGTCTTGCTAGTAGAACGTGTTCTCTAGTTTGTGGCATAGGACCATCTGCTGCAGATACAACCAAAATTGCTCCATCAACTTGTGCCGCACCTGTAATCATGTTTTTAACATAATCAGCGTGACCAGGCATGTCTACGTGAGCATAATGTCTGTTTTCAGTTTCATACTCAACGTGAGCAATCTGGATAGTGATTCCTCTTTCCCTCTCTTCAGGGGCTTTGTCAATATCTTCAAAAGCAGTAGCTTCACCACCGCTAGCATCGGATAAGACTTTTGTAATAGCGGCCGTCAATGTCGTTTTACCGTGGTCAATGTGTCCCATTGTACCAACGTTCACATGAGGCTTGCTACGGTCAAATTTTTCCTTTGACATATTTTCTCCTTTTTTATAAATTTAAACCCTTTCAGGTTTAAACTTCTACCTCTACTCCACGAATACTCGCAGTTATTTCTTTAGTTATGCTGTCTGGTACGTCTTCATAACTATCAAACTGCATCGTAAATGTTGCACGGCCTTGTGTTCGGGAACGCAAATCAGTTGCGTATCCAAACATTTCTGATAACGGTACTTTAGCATTGACAACCTTTGCAGATCCTCTTTGCTCCATTTCAGCTATCTTGCCTCTTCTTGAGGAAAGATCTCCGACAACATCTCCCATAAAATCTTCAGGTGTCACTACTTCTACATTCATTACAGGTTCTAGTAGTTTAACTCCTGCTTTTTTTGCTCCATCTTTTAATGCCATGGAGCCAGCAATTTTAAAAGCCATTTCAGAGGAGTCTACATCATGATAAGTGCCGTCCTTTAAAGTTGCTTTTACATTTACTAAAGGATATCCAGCTAACACACCTGTTTCCATTGCAGCTTCAACACCAGCGTTGACAGAAGGAATATATTCTTTTGGAATCCTTCCGCTTTTAATTAAATCTACAAACTCGTAACCATCTTCAATTGGCTCAAATTCCATAATGACGTGTCCATACTGACCCCTACCACCACTTTGACGGATGTATTTTGCCTCAACATCTGTTTTCTTTTTAAGTGCTTCTCTATAGGCTACTTGAGGCTTACCGATATTAGCTTCAACCTTAAATTCTCGTTTAAGTCTGTCGACAAGTATGTCTAGATGTAACTCTCCCATACCAGAAATAATTGTTTGTCCTGTTTCTTCATCTGACTGAACTCTAAATGTCGGATCTTCTTCAGCAAGTTTTTGGAGTCCTTCTGAAAGCTTTTCTTCGTCTGCTTTAGATTTTGGCTCAATTGCTACAGATATTACAGGTTCTGGAAAAGTCATTGATTCTAATTGAATTAAGTCTGATGAGGCTGATAAAGTATCCCCCGTCTTAGCATTTTTGAGTCCTACGCCAGCAACAATATCTCCAGCGCAGATGAAATCTATATCTTCTCTTGAATTAGAATGCATTCTTAAAATTCTTCCAAGTCTCTCTTCTTTTCCTGTTGTTGTGTTAGTTACTTTATCTCCTTTATTAAGTGTGCCTGAATAAACTCTAAAGTAAGTCAATTTACCAACATGTGGATCACTAACTACTTTAAATGCCAAGGCTGAGAATGGATCTTCGTCACTATGCTCTCTTACGAGTTCATTTTCTTCATCGCCAGGCTTAAATCCTGTAACAGCATCAATATCTAGAGGTGACGGAAGATAATCAACAACAGCATCTAATAAAAGTTGTACACCTTTATTCTTAAATGCACTACCAGCTAATACTGGTACAAATAATCCATCAAGCGTACCTTTTCTAATAGCTTTTTTAATATCTTCAACTGAAAGTTCTTCTTCAGCAAAATATTTTTCTAAAACATCATCATCGGCTTCAGCAACTATATCAAGCAACTCTTGTCTTTTTAACTGAGCTTCTTCTAATTTATCATCTGGAATATCAGAGATGTCCCATTCTGTTCCATCATCTTTTGACCATGTATGGGCTTTCATTTCAACAAGATCGATCACACCTATAAAATCTGCTTCAGAACCGATTGGAATATGAAGTACTGCAGGCTTTGCTTCTAGCCTTTCAACAATAGATTGAACATCGAAATCAAAATCTGCACCAGTACGGTCTAATTTATTAACAAAACATATTCTTGGTACATTATATTTATCTGCCTGTCTCCATACTGTTTCAGACTGAGGCTCTACACCAGCAACTCCATCAAAAACTGCAACTGCTCCATCAAGCACTCTTAATGATCTTTCAACCTCGACAGTAAAATCAACGTGTCCTGGAGTATCGATAATATTAATTGTGTGCTTGTTCCAAGAACATGTTGTCGCAGCAGAGGTAATAGTTATCCCTCTTTCTTGCTCCTGCTCCATCCAATCCATAACAGCAGCACCATCATGAACTTCTCCAATTTTGTAAGTTTTGCCTGTGTAGTATAAAATTCTTTCGGTCAATGTTGTTTTTCCAGCATCAATATGAGCCATGATTCCGATATTTCTTAAATTGTTTAATTCAACTTCTCTACTCATTTTTTTACCACCTGTAATGAGCAAATGCTCTATTTGATTCAGCCATTTTGTGTACGTCTTCTCTTTTTTTAACTGAGGCACCAGTTTTGTTACTAGCATCGAGTATCTCTCTACCAAGACGCTCTGACATGGTCTTTTCACCTCTTTTTCTTGATGAATCAACAATCCATCGGATTGCAAGAGTTGTACTCCTTCTATTTGGAACTTCCATCGGTACTTGATAGTTTGTTCCGCCTACTCTTCTTGATTTAGTCTCTATTTGAGGTTTAACATTTTCAAAGGCATCTTTTAAGACATCCATAGCATCGGATCCTGCTTGTTTTTGAACTAGTTCCAAAGCGCCATACACTATACCGCTAGCTAAATCTTTTTTACCATCTAAAAGAACTTGATTAATTATTTGAGATACTAAAACACTGTTGTAAATGGGATCTGGTTCAGCTTTTCGTTTTAGTGATGGTCCTCTTCTCATAACTTAACCTTTTTTACTACCGTACCTTGACCTAGCTTGTTTTCTATCAGAAACTCCGGATGTGTCTAATGCACCTCTGATAACTTTGTATCTAACGCCAGGAAGGTCTTTAACTCTTCCACCTCTTACTAGTACGATAGAATGTTCCTGTAAGTTGTGTCCTTCTCCTGGTATATATGCAGTTACCTCAGTACCGGTTGAAAGTCTTACTCTACATACTTTTCTTAATGCAGAGTTTGGTTTTTTTGGCGTCACAGTATATACACGAGTACAAACACCTCTTCTTTGAGGCGAACCTTTAAGTCCAGGTGTCTTTTCTTTTGACACTTTGGACTTTCTTCCTTTTCTGACCAACTGTTGTATAGTAGGCATAAATTATCCAATCAATTTTTGTATTATTGGCTTACCGAAAAAGTAGTATATGACGAATTTAAACTTACAACAACCTTTTCTTTATAAGTTTTTACTCGTTTTCTTCCTCTTTTTCCTCACCTAACATAGCTAACCATTGCGCAGGATTTGGCAAAGCATCTTCCTCAGATTCCTCTGTAGTAGATGTCATAAACCCTAATTCTGAAACCTCAGGAGCATCTGGTAAAGATGGTGTATAAGATTGATATGCTTCTGACCCAGTACCAGCTGGGATCAAAGTACCAATAATAACATTCTCTTTTAAGCCGCTAAGAGAATCATTGCTTCTCTTCATTGCTGCTTCAGTTAGTACTCTTGTTGTTTCTTGGAAAGAGGCTGCTGATAACCATGAGTCTGTTGCAAGGCTAGCTTTTGTGATACCCATAAGCTCTGGTCTTCCTTCAGCAGGTACTTTTCCATCTTTGACTAACTCTTGGTTAGTCTTTCTAAACAATGTTGCATCAACAAGTTCGTTTGGTAAGAAATCAGAATTGTTTGACTTAACAATTCTTACCCTTCTTAACATTTGTCGAACAATCATTTCAACATGCTTGTCATGAACTTCAACTCCTTGGTCTCTATAAGTCTTTTGGACTTCATCAACCAAATATTCTTGACAAGTTTTTACACCATTTATTTGTAAAACTTCTTTAGGATCTTTAGGTCCTGTAGTTAAAGAATCTCCAGCATTGACACTATCTCCTTGATTAACTAAAAGAGTCTGCCTTCTTAAAACTAATAACTCAACCTCTTCTTTTTCATTTGCAATAAAAACATTTTTGTTACCTTCAGGTGTTACATCAACAGATTTAACTTTTCCATTTATTGGAGACAGTACAGCTTTACCTTTTGGAGTTCTTGCTTCAAAAAGCTCTACTATTCTTGGCAGCCCAGAGGTGATATCTAATCCAACAACTCCACCAGTGTGGAAAGTTCTCATTGTTAATTGAGTTCCAGGTTCACCAATTGACTGGGCTGATATGATACCAACTGCTTCACCGACTTCGACTGGTTTTCCAGTAGCCAAGCTGAATCCATAGCAAAGTGGATCCATAGATTCAGGATGTAATGAGTTGAAAGGTGTCAAAACATTAACACTTTCTACGCCAGATTTACCAATTGCATCTAAAACTTCAGCATCTACGAAAGTACCTTTAGATAGTTTTGTGCCATCATCAAGCTCTACAATTTTTTTATCTACTTTAACATCTTCGGAAAGCACTCTACCGTATAGTGTTGAATGCAAATAACGGCTGACTTTACCATCATGCATAACTTTCTTTGTCGTACCTCTCCAGTCAATATTTTCATCTCCTAAATCTTTTACAACAATTCCAGCAGCAACATCAACGAGTCTTCTTGTAAGATATCCTGAGTCTGCGGTTCTAAGAGCAGTATCAGCCAAACCTTTTCTCGCACCATGAGTAGAAATAAAATACTCAAGAACTGACATGCCTTCTCGGAAGTTACTCTTAATAGGTCTTTCAATAATGTCACCTTTTGGATTTGCAACAAGACCTCTCATACCAGCTAACTGTCTGACCTGCATCATATTTCCACGAGCTCCGGACTTAACCATCATATCAACAGGGTTGAATTTTTCTGATTCAAGTTCAGCGCTCATGGCATATTGGACTTGATCTGTAGCTTCATTCCAAATTTCAATTATTTTTTGTTTTCTCTCTGTTTCAGTAATAATGTCCTCTTTATAAAGTTTTTCAACTTTCTCAGCTTCATTTTCATATTTTTCTAAAATTTGATTTTTACTTGGAGGTGTTTTTACATCATTCATTGCAACTGTGAGGCCAGCCTTTGCGCCATATTTAAACCCAACTGATTTCATCGAATCAAGGAATATTCTCAATTCTGCTTTGTTGTATCTTTCGATTACTTCAGAAATAATTTTTTTCATTTCTGGTTTTCTTACAGAAGCTTGGACGTAAGGAAAGTCTTCAGGAAGTATTGAATTAAAGTGCAGTCTACCTAATGTAGTTTTCATTAACCTTTCACCATCTACTGGTTCTTCAGTAATTAACTCTGAAAATCTTCCTTTTAACTCACTATGCATTTCAGAACTGCCTGCAAGATCACCAACTCGAACATTAATAGGTGTTTGAAGCCCAATGTGACCACTTTCATAAGCTATCTGAGCCTCATTAAAATCAACAAAGTTTAGACTTGCTGACTCTAAGTCATCATGGCACTCAGTTATGTAATAAAGACCGATAACCATATCTTGACTTGGAGAAACAATAGGGTTTCCAGATGCTGGTGATAGCACATTATTGGTTGATAGCATTAAAACTCTTGCTTCAGCTTGGGCTTCAGCAGAAAGTGGGACGTGAACTGCCATTTGGTCACCATCAAAGTCAGCATTAAATGCTTCGCAAACTAATGGATGAACTTGAATTGCTTTGCCTTCAACTAATATTGGTTCAAATGCTTGGATACCTAATCTGTGCAAAGTTGGAGCTCTATTAAGTAGGACTGGATGTTCTTCAATTACTTCAGCCAAAACATCCCAAACTTGTGCTCGTGATCTTTCCACCATACGTTTTGCAGATTTGATGTTTTGGGCTAAACCAAGTTCGACCAGTCTTTTCATTACAAATGGTTTAAAAAGTTCTAAAGCCATCATTTTAGGTAAGCCACATTGTTGAAGTTCGAGATGAGGACCAACAACAATTACAGATCTAGCTGAGTAATCAACTCTTTTTCCTAGAAGATTTTGACGGAACCTACCTTGCTTTCCTTTCAACATATCAGAAAGTGACTTTAGACCTCTACCTCCAGCGCCTGCAACTGCTCTTCCTCTTCTTCCGTTATCGAAAAGAGCATCAACAGATTCTTGTAACATTCTTTTTTCATTACTGATAATTATTTCAGGAGCACCGAGTTCAATTAATTTTTTAAGTCTGTTGTTTCTATTAATTAGTCTTCTATATAAATCATTTAAATCTGATGTTGCGAATCTTCCACCGTCAAGTTGAACCATTGGTCGTAGTTCTGGAGGGATAACGGGTACAACCTCAAGGATCATTGCTTCTGGAGGATTCTTTCCATCAGCAAATGGCTTAATTACTTTCATTCTTTGAATTGCGCGCTGTCTTCTTTGTGCAGACTTTGACTCTAAATCACTCTCAAGTTTTTCCATTTCTGCTTTCAAATCTACTAATTGTACAAGTTCTCTTACTGCTTCAGCTCCCATACCGCCAGTGAAGTATTCGTCATACTTGTCTATCATTTCTCGCCATAAAGTATCATTTTCAATTAATGTCTTTGGCTTAAGAGTCTTTAAAGTTGAAAATGCCTCTTCAATAACTTTAATTTCAGCATCTGACTTAGCTTTTTTTTGTTTTATTTCTTTCTCAACTTCTTTTTTTCTAATTTGGATCTCAGGTTCTGGAATTTTGGCATTTTCCATAGCTTTAATTTCTGTATCCATTTGTTTAATTCTTTTTTGTTCCCATTCTTCGAAATCTTCATTAACAATCTCTACTTCTGCAATAACAGCTTCTTCAAGTTCTGCTAAGTCTTTTGTTCGCTTCTTGGTATCAATGGAAACTACTTAATAGGCTGCAAAATAGATTACTTTTTCCAATTCTTTTGGAGACATATCAAGAAAATAACCTAAGCGACTTGGTACACCTTTAAAATACCAAATATGAGTTACTGGAGCAGCTAGTTCTATATGCCCCATTCTTTCTCGCCTTACTTCTCTTCTTGTTACCTCAACTCCGCATCTCTCACAAACAATGCCCCTATATCTGATTCTCTTATATCTTCCACATGAACATTCCCAATCTTTTGTTGGTCCAAATATTCTTTCATCAAAAAGTCCGTCTTTTTCTGGCTTCAAGGTTCTATAGTTGATTGTTTCAGGCTTCTTTACTTCTCCAAATGACCAACTTCTCATTTGATCAGATGTTGCAAGACTAATACTTAACTCATCAAATATTTTTTCCATTGTTTATACCTCAGCCTCGTCTTGTTCTGGTCTTGTCATATCAATTCCTAATGTTTCAGCTGTTTTTACATATTCATCGCTAATATCCTTCATTGAAATTTCTTCTCCAGCAGAAAGGATTTCTACATTTAAGCAAAGGCTTTGCATCTCTTTAAGGAGGACTTTAAATGATTCAGGAATTCCTGGTTCTGGAATATTATCACCTTTAACAATTGATTCATAAACTTTTACTCTTCCTACGGTATCGTCAGATTTAATTGTTAGCAGTTCCTGTAAGGCATAGCTTGCACCGTAAGCTTCTAGAGCCCATACTTCCATTTCACCAAATCTTTGACCTCCAAATTGAGCTTTACCTCCAAGTGGCTGTTGAGTAATCATTGAATAAGGTCCGGTTGATCTTGCGTGAATTTTTTCATCAACCAAATGAATAAGTTTTAATATATATGTGTACCCAACAGTTATCTTTGAATCAAAAGCTTCTCCTGTTCGGCCATCAAACAAGGTTGCTTTTCCATCTTCATCAACAAGCAAGTTTCCATCTCTATTTGGGTTAACATTTCTTAAAATTTCATGAATTTCATCTTCATCAGCTCCATCAAAAACAGGAGTTGATATTAATGTTCCAGGTTTTGCACCTTTAGCAGCTTTTGTTTCACCTTTATATTCATTCCAACCTTGGTCTGCAGCCCAACCTAAATGAGTTTCTAATATTTGACCAAGATTCATTCGACTTGGAACACCTAAGGGTGAGAGCATAATATCAAGTGATCTGCCATCTTCCATGTAAGGCATGTCTTCAACAGGTAGGATTTTTGAAATCACTCCTTTGTTCCCATGTCTTCCAGACAACTTATCTCCAACTTGGATTTTTCTTTGTATTGCTACATAAACTCTTACTTTTTGATTAACACCTGGAGGCAAATCAGCACCATCGTCTCTCTTTAAGATTTGTACATCAATTACTTTTCCTCTTTCACCATGAGGAACTCGTAAAGAAGTATCTCTAACTTCTCTAGCTTTTTCGCCAAATATTGCTCTTAAAAGTCTTTCTTCCGGAGTTAGTTCTGTCTCACCTTTTGGAGTTACTTTTCCAACCAAATAATCTCCAGGGGATACTTCAGCCCCAATTCTTACAATGCCCATTTCATCAAGGTCCATTAAAACCTCTTCTGCAACATTAGGAATATCTCTAGTTATTTCTTCTTCGCCTAATTTTGTATCCCTAGCTTCAATTTCGTGTTCAGCTATGTGGACAGATGTAAGAACATCTTCTTTAACAAGTCTTTCAGAAATAACAATAGAATCTTCGAAGTTGTATCCATCCCATGGCATATATCCAACTAGTAAGTTTTTCCCAAGTGCCAATTCTCCTCCTTGGGTACTTGGCCCATCAGCTAAAACATCACCGGGCTTTACTTTTGTTCCAACTTTAACTAGTGGTTTTTGATTCCAACTAGTTGCTTGGTTTGAACGCTTAAATTTGAGTACTTGATATCTAAATTTTTTATTTGTTCCATCTTCTTTGACAGTTATTTCGTCACCTGTAACTTCCTCAACGACTCCTGCAATATTTGAAATTAGTGCTTCGCCGGAATCTCTAGCTACATTTTCTTCCATGCCAGTTCCAACATAAGGTGCTTCTGTTTTTACAAGAGGCACTGCTTGCCGTTGCATGTTTGAACCCATTAAGGCTCTATTTGCATCATCGTGTTCAAGGAAAGGTATTAACGCAGTAGTTACGGAACAAATTTGTTTTGGACTAACGTCCATGTAATCTATATCTTTATCTGAGACGAAAGCGACTGATCCTCCATCTTGTCTTGCAAGTACTCTCTTGTTTTGAAAGGTTCCGTCTTCATTTAAAGGTGCATTAGCCTGAGCTATTGTATATATGTCTTCTTGTGCAGCAGTGAGGTATACTGCTTTACTTGTTTTTACTACACCATTTTCAACTTTCCAATACGGAGTTTCAATAAAACCAAATTTGTTAACTCTTCCATAAGTTGCCAATGTACCA
>Ga0255780_10001130_pt1 | contig 25244 bp, 18 predicted proteins | sample 071ome_32_FD_179978 | JGI IMG/M metagenome (GOLD analysis project Ga0255780, IMG submission 179978) | Coastal salt marsh microbial communities from the Groves Creek Marsh, Skidaway Island, Georgia - 071405AT metaG (version 2) | ecosystem: Environmental > Aquatic > Marine > Intertidal zone >... | reverse complement strand
CTCCTTTGGCCGCCTGTTTGTTGGCTGGTTTTGGTTTTTATGTGTTATGCCCTGTGGCGGTATCGCTTCGTGCAGGTGTCTTATGCCGGTGAATACGAGATCATGCGCGTGCTTTTGTATGGCCTGCTTTTTTTTCTGGCCGTTAATTTTCTTCATGGTCAGGAGACCACCCAGATGCTTTCTCTGCTATTGGTCTTTGTAGGGATGTTGGTTGCCTCCTATGCACTTTTCCAATACATTACCCATTCCAATTTGGTATGGCACATCACCAAACCACCCCAATATGCGAATCGAGGCACTGGAACTTATATATGCCCGAATCACCTGGCTGGTTTTCTCGAGATGGTGCTCCCGCTCGGCCTGGCGTATTTGTTTGCCGGTAGGCTGAACACAACGTTCAAGGTGTTTCTGGGTTATGCCTGTTTGGTCATTCTTGCCGGGATTGGTGTCACCATGTCTCGCGGTGGTTGGTTGGCGACGGGCTTTTCAATCATGGCGTTTCTAGTCTTGTTGCTGGGACACCGGAAATACCGCATTCAGGCCGCGGCGGCACTTCTTTGTTTTCTGGCCGGGGGATATGTGATCTTTGATCAGTCCGAAGGTCTCAAGGAGCGGCTGAATCAAACCTTGCAGCGGGACTCCGGCGCTCCGGTCAGCGTACGCTCTCTTATCTGGGATGCTTCATGGAATATGTGGGGTGACCACCGCATGGTAGGCGTAGGACCCGGGCAGTTTGATTATAGGTTTCAGGATTATCGTCATGTTGAAGTTCAGGAACGCCCGGGCTGGGTGCACAACGATTTCCTTCATTTGTTGGTCGAATACGGTGTGATCGGTGGCGCCATTTTCCTGGTTGGGTTGGGCCTGCTGGCCGCTGGTGCCTGGAGAACCCGCAAGTATGTCATGCGGGAGGGAAGGGATTTCGGCAAAAATCGACATAGCAACCGGGCGGCTTTCGTGTTGGGGAGTTCCATTTCACTGCTGGCCATCGGGGTCCATTCTTTATTTGATTTCAACATGTACATTCCCGCCAACGGCATACTGGCAGTGGTCCTGGCGGGCATTCTTGTCAGTCATTTGCGGTTTTCCACCGAGCGATACTGGTGGAAATCCTGGTGGCCAAACCGTGTGGTTGCAGGATTGGTCGTAGTCGGTATGACCGGATTATTGGTGGTTCCTATTCCGGGGCGATACCTTGAAATGAAATGGCTGCAAAAGGCAAAGGCTTCCGAACCTTTTTCTTCTGACCACATCGAATCGCTCGCCGAATCCGTCCGTGCAGAATCCGATAACTTTGAGTCTTCCTATCGAATCGGTGATCTTTTAAGCCAGCAGGGGCGCTTGTTCATTCCGGGATCCGGATACGAACAGCAGTTGGAAGTGGCCATCCAATGGTTTGAAAAAAGTCTCCAGGCCTGGCCTGATTGTCCTTACAGCTACGCCGAAATCGGTCGATGTCTGGACGCTTTGGAGCGGGAAGAGGAGGCGACTCCTTATTTTGAGAAAGCTTTCTCACTGGATCCCAAGAACATTATCATTGTCAATCATATGGGATTTCATGAGCTGGAGCGTGGTGATCTTGAAGCCGCTCATGACTATTTTCAAATGTCCTGGGACCTGAGGTATTATGGAAATCTGGATGCGATGAAAAACCTCATCATTCTTAAAAAACGCCTTGAAAAACCCCCTCTGACCGATCCGATCACAGGCGATCCTTATTACTCTGATATCCGGTAACGATTCGGAGCTGCCGAATGACAAATAGAGCTCTCATGTGGCTATCGCCGCGTGGGCATCAACGGCTTGGACGACCTCCGGAAACAGGCAATGTTCGCAGGTGGCGTTCGTGTGACTGCAAAAATCAGCCAAAATTTGCAGCAAGCCTTGTTGGTCCGCTGCTGATTGGATCCATCCACATTTTCTGCCGCTCAACAACCTCATGCGCGCCATTTTCAGTAAGGCATTATCCGCTGCACGAGGCCAGTGAAAGTATAATCGTTTGATACGTTGAATTGGATCTCCATCGTGCTCCGAAAGAGAGGAGCGCGTCCTGGCAAGAAGCCATGGCAAAATCACATTGATCACCAGTTCGTTGGTTCGCTCTGCACCTGTCAGGAAAGATGGATTTTTCATTTTAGGGCCGGTCAATGACCAATGCCATGACCAGAATTCATCAGAGTAGTCACCCAGGATAGCGTGTATTTTTTCCTGAGCCGTGCGTGTTTGCATGGGAGTGTAAAACCAGTCTTCAATCCTTTTTATAAAATCTGGTGTCGTCATCCAGTGGGCAACAGTTGCCAATCGTCTTAATGGATGGTTCGCCGGACGTATGCTCTGCATATGCCACATGCATTTGGGAAGAATATCTTCTGCGAATGTATCATGATCACGCCACCATGCATCCCAGCACTTGCGAACATATCGATGATCCTTTTGTGAATGGTGGGGCATCTGTTTGGGGATCAGATTGGCGATGCCAAATAATCTACATTGAATCAGGAATCTGGCTTCATCGGTTCTTTTATGATCCAGGTCTTTCATGATTTTCCCGGTCAACTGATACAAACGTCTCATGGGCCACTGGTTTTTCCGGTAACCCAATCCATTGAATAAGTGTAACCAAAGGGCGTCTCGGTATCCTGATTGGCGAGCTTCTTCCTCGATGCGTTTCGCCTTCAGTTGCAAGCGCAGCAACGCGGCTTGACGGACCAGTATCTGGATGGAATCGGTAGATAATTGAATCAATGGGGACCGACACTGCCCGCACAATCGCTCGGGCCAGCATTCGGTTACGCTGTCACCTGCCCACTCCACGAGGTCGCTTTGAGATTCGCGGGTGTAGTCCGATATTTTTAATACGGGTATTGGGTGATCTTTCGGGATGTTTCCCTCCCAGATGACATGCAGTCGAACTTTGTTGAAATCGGGATTCAGGTCGTGTCGGTGCGAGTGCCAGAAGGACGGCTTTAGATCGAGTTCAATGTCTGCGTGCTTGTATAATTGATCCCCCATGCGCAAGACGGCCGATCGAAAGTCTGGTCCGGCCCCATGATTCCAGAATCCGGGGTGAAGAATCTCGATCTGTTTCCCGTCGATGGTCTGGCAGCGGGTTGTGTCAAAACGTTGATGCATCCACATCAAATGAAGCACCCGTTCGGGAAATTCTTGTCCGGAACTCTCCTTGAGTTGGTGAGTCGCCATTGCGGATGTACGCCATTGATGGTAAAAATCTGTTGGAATGACCATAGTGTTGTCGAGATGAATGAGGTGTCGACGAAATGGTACGGGGGTTTTGAGGGATAAATAAACAATCAATTGAACCTTTTTGTAAATAAAGGGATAAAAAGTCGTAAATTAAGATAAAATGTCGTAAATCCATAACTCTATGGGGCGTGGTGATAGTTGAAAAAATGTCAAATAATGATCAAGTTGGGGGAATGACCGGTTCGAAAGAAAGTGATAAGCAGGGTTGGTGTTCATCTCTCAAGGGAGGGGTGCTGTTTTGTATACTCATGTTTTTGGGGCTTGGTGTGAGTGACTGGGCTGCGGTGGCGGATTCGGTGCGGAGGGATGCGACCGTCAGGGCGGTCGACCAAGCCATGCCGAGTGTGGTGAACATTCGAACGGAGATTCTGGTAGAGCGTCAGGATTTCTATTACGACCTGCTTTTGGAATTCTTCGGACCCTATTATCGACGTCGCCCCGCCGAATCCACCTACAGTCTTGGATCCGGGGTGATCATTCACGAATCCGGTTATGTGTTGACCAATGCACATGTGGTGAGTCGGGCCAGTCGGGTGGAAGTGATTCTGCAGGATGGATCACGTTACGAGGCGGAACCCATTGCGGGGATGCGGTCCAGTGATGTGGCTCTCCTGAAGATCAAGGGCGGGGACTCTTTGCCGGATTTCCAGGCCATATCGTTTGCCCGTGAAGACGATTTGTTGTTGGGGGAAACGGTGTTGGCTTTGGGGAATCCTTTTGGGCTGGGCAGTTCGGTGAGTCGGGGGATTTTAAGTTCCAAAAATCGGCGTCCTCCCATGGAAAATGAACCCTTGGAAATCGAGGATTGGCTTCAAACCGACGCAGCCATCAATCCGGGCAACAGTGGAGGCCCGCTTGTCAATTTGGACGGGGAAATGATCGGGCTCAGTGTTGCCGTGTTCAAAGAGGGGCAGGGCATCGGATTCGCGATTCCGGTCAAGCGGATCAATGAAGCCATGTCGGAAATCATGACTCCTGAAATCCTGGATGGATTATGGTTCGGGGCCAAGGTGGATGCCGGAGCACGACCTCTGAAAGTCAGAGAGATTCAACTTGTAAGTCCTGCCGATAAAGCGGGCTTGAAGGTTGGGGATGCCCTGTTGAGTGTTGGTGGAAATGAAACCGATCATGTCATCGATTTTCATCAGCAACTGACACAAAACAAGGGGGAGAAAGCCGTAAGTGTCACCGTTCAACGTGATCGGGGACACAAAGAGATTCGCGTGCAATTGATTCCCGAGAAAAGCTTCTTCAACGCAGAGCTTGTTCGAAAGCGAACAGGGTTTTTGCTGCAGGAGATGAGTCCGCAGTTGGCTCGTAAACTCAATTTGGACACGGTAGAAGGCGCTATTGTAGCGGACATTGATGAAGACGGCCCAGCTGCCAGGGCGGGAATCCGCAATGGATTTGTCGTGTTGCGTGTCAATGAGCTCAGGGTGGGTTCGATGGTGGAACTGGCCAAGTATCTCCATGACATCAAACCTGGGACCTCTGTGCGAATGGAACTGCTTGTTCAGCGAAAAGTAGGGCGTTTTCTGACCTTGAATCGTGCGGGTGCCACTTTGGTTTTAAGATAATACCGCATAAGGTGTTTGTATCGGACGTCATTTCAGGTAGTTGTTAAGGCATGCAATGGTTAATTGATTTTCTGATCGAGGGGGGGATTTCGCCTGATTGGGCACCTGTCACGGCTTCATGGGTCGCGACTTTTGGGGTGTTCTGCCTGGCAATCATTGTCAATTTCATCGCCAAGAACCTCATCGTCCGCGCGGTGCACGCGTTCATTGATCGCACCAGGATCAAATGGGATGATAAACTGGCCAAGCGCAAAGTTTTCCACAAGTTATCACATCTAGCACCCATTGCGGTTTTCAGCGTGTTGCTGCCTGAGATATGGGAAGGTTACGCGGATGCTCTGCAGATCATCTCCTCAGGCACCCAGATTTATATCGCAGTCGTTGTGATGGTCGTGGTGGATTCCCTGCTGGCAGCATTTCTCGACATTTACCGTAGTTTTGCCTGGTCGAAACAAGTTCCCATCAAAAGTTTTCTGCAAGTTGTTAAACTGGTGGTGTTTTTGGTGGGGGGCGTTTTCGTGGTAGCCAAAGTCATGGGGAAGAACCCAACGGTCTTGTTTGGTAGTTTGGGGGCGTTAACGGCTGTGCTCATGTTGGTGTTCAAAGATGCTATTCTTGGTTTTACAGCGGGTATTCAATTGACAACCAACAAGATGTTGGCAATTGGAGATTGGCTTGAGATGCCTAAGTACGGCGCCGATGGAGACGTGCTGGAAATCACCCTGACCACCGTCAAAGTTCAAAACTGGGACCGAACCATCACGACTATTCCAACGTATGCCTTGATCAGTGATGCTTTCAAGAATTGGCGAGGCATGTCCGAATCTGACGGTCGCAGGATCAAGCGGTCCTTGTTTTTGGATCTGAACACCATTCGTTTTTGTGATGAGCCCATGCTTAAGCAACTTAGAAGGATTCAATATATTCAGGAGTACATCGACCACAAAAAGGATGAACTGGCTGATCACAACGAACAATCCAAAGTAGACGATTCCTGTTTGGTCAATGGTCGCCGGATGACCAATGTCGGCACATTTCGAGCCTACATCACGTCTTATCTGAAGCGGCATCCCATGATTAATCAGGAAATGACCCTGCTGGTGCGCCAATTGGAGCCGACTTCCAAGGGGTTGCCTATCCAGATCTATATCTTTTCCAAAGAAAAACGCTGGATTCCTTACGAAGATATTCAATCAGACATATTTGATCACCTTCTGGCGGTGCTCCCTGAATTCGGGTTGAGGGTTTTTCAAAGCCCATCGGGTGTTGATATGCGTGAAGCATGGAAACATAACGGATGATTTTCTTCTTGCTCGGCCCCTTGGCTGAGTGTGATGGGAAGGGTTTTAGCTGGTTTATCCATTGTAGACTATGTGTTTCCAATATGTATCATGCCTAATCTTGATTTCGCTGCTGCATGCTGGTGAGTGTGTGATGGCACAAGTGTTGACTGTGCGCACAGTCGACGGGGGAGTGGAGCTGGTAGTTTCATCCGAGCGAAAAGTTCTTGGCTATCAAATCGAAAGGTCCTTTGATCTCCGGGATTGGGTTGGTTCTTTCAATCACTCGGTCGGGTCACACACGTTTTCGGTTCAAGAAGATGATGCTGAAAGTGCCTTTTACCGTTTGAATGTCTGGCAACTTCCTGTCGACGAAACCAGTATGGCCCTCGTTGGTGATTCCACGATTATGGACTTTTCTTATTATTCTGGCCGTGTTGGTGGTTGGGGAGAGGGTTTTAATGCCTACTTTGGAGATGAAGTTATCCTGGTTAATCTGGCTCAACCGGGGCAAAGCTCTAAAACTTACCTGGAATCTGGCTGGCAGGTCCAAAATCTCAAGTTTGTCGCGGCAGATTTTGTTTTTATTCAGTTCGGGATGATTGATGAACTATCGGGGCAGGCCGAAAAAAGGACAACCATGGAGGAATATCGTGCCAACCTGGTTTCGCTCGTTAAATTGGTTCGCGGTTTTGGTGGTACGCCCATCCTTGTGACGCCTTTGACGTTGAGGAAATTCGACCTGGATGGCAGGGTTGTTCCCTATTTGGATGAGCGAAGTGATGTGGTCCTGGGGGTGGCTCAATCTTTGAGCTGTCCGAGCATCGACCTGAATCGGCTTACAAAGCAACTTTACCAGGATTTGGGTGAGGCTGACACTGATGGATTTACTCATACCGATCAGCTTCATTTGCTCGCCCCGGGGGCCAAAGTAATCTCAGAGTTGGTTGCCGAACATGTGCCGGAGTTTCTTCAAGCTTATAGGGTCGTTGAGTAAATTGTTGTGGAGTGTGCCCTGCGTTTTTCTTGGGGTGGTTTGTAGGGGTTTGAGATTCCTAATCTTCCGTCCTAAAGGGCAGTTCCTTGCCTACTGCTGATGCAATGGATGTCAGCGAATGACGTTCCATTTGACTTGAAAGACCTTCAACAATGGAGCGTGCCAGTGTGGGGCCTTGGTAAACCATGCCGCTGTAGATTTGCAGTAAGCTCGCTCCTGCTCCGATTTTTTCCCAGGCATCTTGTGCGTCAAAAATGCCACCCACTCCTATAATGGGTAATTTGGCTTGGGTGTGAGAATAGATGTGGCGAATCAGATCGGTGCTGCGCTGTCTAAGTGGCCGGCCACTCAGGCCACCCATTTCATCGTAAACTGAAGGACGCTCCATCTCCGGGCTGTCGGGTTCCGGGCGGCTGAGTGTGGTGTTTGTGGCAACGATGCCATCCAGTGATGAATCCATGCAGGCATCCAGAATGTCATTCAAAGCTTCTCTGGGCATGTCGGGGTCCAATTTGAGAAAAATGGGACGAGTTGGGAGCTGGGGTGATTGTTTTAAGCATGCTGACCTGACTGATTCCAATGTGTTGATGATTGTTTTCAGGGCATCGACGTGTTGGAGCTTGCGCAGGTCCGGGGTGTTGGGTGAGCTAACGTTCACTACAAACAGGTCTCCGTATGGCCATAAAGTTTGCAGGAGCATGCCATATTCCTCCGGAGCTTTTTCCAGAGGTGTGATTTTTGATTTGCCAAGATTGATGGCGACAGGCGCCTTGGGCCACGCGTCCTGTGATTTCCAATCAGCCAGACGTTCGGTGACGGATTCAAGACCATCATTATTGAATCCCATGCGATTGATCAAAGCCTCCGTTTGAGGTGCACGGAACATCCTTGGTTTGGGATTCCCTGGTTGAGCGTGACGTGTGATGCCGCCAATTTCACAAAAACCAAAGCCCAGTGATTCCCAAACAGGAAGGGCAACGGCGTTTTTGTCCATACCAGCCGCCAATCCAAGTGGATTCGGGAAATGCAAGTCACATACCCGGGTGGTCAGTTTGGGGGCATTGCAAAAATCAGAGACCAGTGAATTCAAAACCGAACTCCTTGAAGCAAGCTGCAACATGTTGAGTGCTTGTTCGTGAGCCTGTTCTGCCTGCATTTGAAACAGGATGGGCCGAATTAAGTGCTGATAAAGCCAGATCATCTCCGCGCATCATCTTAGTATGGTGGCAGGGCAGGCAAGATGTATTTCCGGCTGAATGAGGTCTTTTTTCGCGAAAGAGGGGATTGAAAGTTGAGTTATAAGAAAGGGGATGGTTTGGGAGAGGTGTTGTAACATGTTTTAAATATGATGGTTGGGTTGATGTTGGTTGTGCGTGGGAGCTGGGGAATACATCATGATATGAAATTTGACAGGTTCTTTGATATTGAGTAGCTTATAAGAGGTGATCGTGGGCATCTGTTGAGATTCCTGCGATTCAGCAAAAAAAGCATTGACAATAATCTGTAAATTTCGGAAGTTATCGGCACACACGGTAACGAGAATAAAAGCAATGAGAACAAAAACACTACTTATCGCGGCTGTGCTGGGTGTGGCAGGATTGGCTTCTGCTTCAGCGCAGGTGACCTCAGTGAACGCTGTTGGTTACGTTAACAAGGATTTGGCAGCAGGATTGAACCTGATCGCCAATCCCCTCAGCAATGGTGGCAACACTATCGGTGAAGTGATTCCTTCTGCACCATCCGGAGCTCAAGTTTACGCTTGGAACGGTGCTGGATATGACACTTCTCAGTTCGTTGTGATCCCTAACGTCCTCTCTGGATGGCAGCCAGAAATCAACCTTCCGGTTGGTGACGGATTTTTCATCGACTCTCCTCAAGCAACCACCATCACCTTCGTGGGTGAAGTGCTTCAAGGTGACGCAAGCAACAAGACAGTTCCTGCTGGATTGAGCATCCAAGGTTCTACTGTTCCTGTTTCTGGCACTTTGAGCGACCACGGTTTCCCTGCTGGAAGCGGTGACACCGCTTACTCTTGGAATGGCAACGGTTGGGATTCCAACCAGTATGTTGTGATTCCTAACGTTTTGGAAGCTTGGCAGCCAGCTGATCCTACTTTGGGAGTTGCTGACGCAGTGTTCGTCGACAAAGGCGAAGAAGCTGCTTGGGACCGCAATTTCTCCATTAACTAATTAGTTAAAACCTAAACAAATACTATCGATAATAACATAGCTATGAAAAAGTTCGTACTATCCGTACTCTGCGCTTTGGTTTCTGTAAGCGCATTTGGTCAGGGCACCATCGCATTGTCCAACATTGGTGGAACGCCTGTAACTGTTGACGGTGCAGCTGCTGCTGCTGGCACAACCGTTCAGTATGCAACCGGCCCCGGTGAATTGGTTGGCACCAGTGCCTCCATCTTGGGAGCTGGGTTCTTCTCTGCTGGTTCCACCACCTTGGATGGAATGACTGGTGAAGTCACCCTCCATCTCGCTGGGCACACTGGTGACGGGAATTGGAGTTACTCCGACGCGTTCACTGTGACCCTCGGTGGAACTGGAACACCTCCCGCTCCTCCCGCTGCATTGCCTGGTGGAGTTTCGCTTAACATCACCACTGGAGGTGCAGTTCCTGAGCCTTCCACGATCGCTCTGGCTGTGCTCGGCGGTGCTGCTTTGATGTTCCGTCGTCGCAAGTAATCGAACTTTAATGTTCTCATCAAGCCGTCCTCTCTTTGAGGGCGGCTTTTTTGTGTACTTCCTGATCCTGTGGTGCAATAGCGTATTTTGGGAATGGCGGGATCGGTTCGCCCGAGAAGTCGGGATTCCCAAATTTCTTCCATATGACATTCTTGACCAAAAGAGGTGGAACGGGCGCATCTCAGTTCCTTCTAAAAATATATGTGTGAGCCGAGAGCCATGCGGAGTGCGTGTTCCGATGCATCGGAACCGCTTTGGATACCTTTGGACAATGCCACAGCATACTCATCTCTCGGAATCTAGCCCATGTCAGCAGCCCGCAACCAGAATAACATGACGCGTTGGAGTATGAGGGGGTGTGTTTAAATGAAGTATATGGTTTAAGCAGATGGACCAAATCCAAAGCGGCGCAGAGTCGCAAGCATTCCATAGAAATTCTTGCGTTTTTGCTCCTTCAAGGAATCAAGTGAGATGCGTGGCCCAGTTAAATCTCTATCTTCTTACAGACCCTCTTGTAGGCAATCCGATTTTTGATTCTTGATTTTTCCATGCACATGGGGATTGATGGTTCCCATGAAATCCTTCTGCAATTGGAATCCACGCCTCTGGACAAAGTGTCGACGTGTGTTTGCTTTCACCGCATGCTTTTTGTCCATGAGCTTAATCCAGGCCGAATCAGTTCAAGTTTACATTGGCACGTATACCAATGCCAAAAGCAAGGGGATCTATGCATTCGATTTTGACACCAGCTCAGGCAAGGTGACCTCCGATGTCCGTTTGGTAGCTGAGTCCGCCAATCCATCCTTTCTAGCGCTGCACCCATCCAAACCGCTCCTGTATGCCGTCAACGAAACCGGAAATTACCAGGGAGAAAAGACCGGAGCCGTGAGCGCTTTCCGCATTACCGACCGTCACGGGACTTTGGAACTGATCAACCAACAAGCAAGCAGGGGAGCCGCACCGTGTCATATCCAGATCGACTCGACTGGTGGCAGTGCTCTTATTGCCAATTATACAAGTGGCACGGTGGCGGTCCTGCCCATTGAGGAAAACGGTGGATTGGGGGTAACTGCGGATGTGGTTGAACATTTGGGTTCGAGCGTGAATCCACAGCGCCAGGAGGCTGCACATGCCCACTGCATCAATTTGGATGCCGCCAATCGTTTCGCCGTGGCCGCCGACTTGGGTGTCGACAAGGTGTACATCTATCCGTTCGACGCTAAGAACAAACGATTCGATATCTACAAAGCTGCATCCGTTTCGGTGAAAGCCGGATCGGGTCCCCGTCATTTTGCGTTTCATCCGAATCAATCCTTTGCATACGTTATCAATGAACTCAGCAATACCGTTGTCGCTTTCAATTACGATTCCAAGCAGGGTAAATTGGAGGAAATTCAAACAATCTCAACGCTCCCCGAGGATTTCGAAGGAGTCAGTTATACTGCTGAAGTGTTCATGCATCCATCGGGGAAATTGCTCTACGGAAGCAATCGGGGACATCACAGCATTGCCGTATTTTCGGTGAATCAGGAAACAGGGAAACTCAAACTGATCGAAACGGAATCCACTCGCGGTGAAACGCCCAGAAGTTTCGGAATCGATCCGACCGGAAAGTTTCTTTTGGCCGCCAACCAGGGGACCGACTCGGTCGTGGTATTCAAGATTAATAATCAAACCGGAGCTTTGGAACCGACAGGTTCCCGAGTTGAAGTGCCAACTCCGGTTTGTGTCATATTCCATTGAACAAAGCGTCCGCAACCAGGGCCAAATCCCTACCTGCCCAGAGGCTAACGTCGTCGGTAGGGAACCGTTGCCGCGGGTCCGCGAGCGTGCTGGAGGTGGGGGGATGTTTGTGGCGTAGTCGGACGCTGTAGCGGACGCGCAGCAGCACGTCCCTACCTGCCCAGAGGCTAACGCCGCCGATAGGGACCCGTTGCCGCGGGTCCGCGAGCGCGTAAAAGAGGTGCGAATACCCATCAATTGATTCGGAAATTCTGCCAACTGAACCATGAGTGATGTTTCCCCCTTTTGACCGGGCTCTATTTCAGAGCTCGTTACGTTGAACGGATTTCGTGTCGAGGCTATCAACAATCACATGCTTCCTGGATGGCATCGTTTCTGCTATTTTCCATCTATGAATTTGAGCCAATCAATTCCCAGCATTCTATGGGGCCCTAAATTTGATCCCATCCGGTGCTTATGTCGATCGGTGGTGGCTTTGATACTTCTTTCGGCACTGCAACCTGTTGCGAAAGGCCAGATTGTTGTGAGTGAGCTGATGTATCATCCATCCGGGAGCGACAACGGAGACGAAGTGGAGTCCCTTGAGTATATCGAGTTTTACAATGCCGGATCCGAGCTTGTCGATATGGGACAATGGTATTTTGATGAGGGAATACAGTATGCGTTTCCGAACGGTGTTCGACTGCAGCCAGGTACCTATGTTGTTCTTGCAAGCAATGCCAACGCTGTTTCAAGCCATTACGGAATTCAAAATGTCCTCGGAAATTATGAAGGACAACTAAGCAACTCCGGAGAAGACATTGTTTTGGTGGACGGGTTTGGCGATCCGGTCCTACGATTTCGCTACGGAACAGTTGGTGCTTGGCCTGCATCCGCGGACGGCGCGGGGCATTCGCTGGTGTTTCCGGATCCTACACTTGATAACGATTTGCCCGGTAACTGGAAAGCCAGTCATTTGATGGGTGGTTCTCCCGGAACTTCCGAACCATCGAGCGATCCGGATGAGCTGACGCTTTCACTGGTCCAGAAGGGGGCGCGTGGCTTTTATTTCAAGGGAACCCGGGAACCGAGTTCCGGTAATACAAACTGGACTCTTCCCGAGTTTGAAATGGATGATGACTGGCTCAATGGTCGGAGTGGGTTCGGTTACAGTAACAACCCGTCCGAGAGTGATCATTTACTGACCATTCTCAACGATATGCGGAACAGTTATATTTCTGTCTATGCACGCATCCCTTTCGATCTGTCTTCAAGCGATCTCAATCGAATCGAAGCACTGACTTTACGCATGAACTATGACGACAGTTTTGTCGCCTATCTCAATGGCGTTCGAATCGGTGCCGAAGGGGTAAATGGTAATCCACCCTCCTTTGATCAATCCGCCAACGCTGGCAGCGATTACGATCCGGTGACCATAAATTTGACTTCCAGACGTGATCTACTGAAATCTGGCGTCAATTGGCTCGCCATTCAAGGGCACAATGTGGGGATTGGGGTGAGTTCGGATTTTGTCATGGGGCCGGAGTTGGCGGCCACACTGCAGGCGGCAACCACGGCTGGTGAACAGCAAAGGTCGGTGATGATCAATGAAGTGTTCACAAACGGAACGCAGTCGGCCGATTATATTGAATTATACAATCCGACCGATACAGACATCGACATCGGAGGAATGTGGCTCTCGGACAAACAAGATACATTGATGGTCTACCAGATCCCGTCACCCACCGTCATTCCTGCCAGTGGATTTTTGGTGCAAGAAATAGGTGTGGCCGTGACTGGTTTTGGGATCAGTTCTCTGGGTGAAGAAGTTTTCTTGACCGCACAGGATGGATCGTTTGTTGCAGCATCCTACGCCTTTGGTCCAATGGAGCAGGATATTTCCATCGGACGATATCCCGACGGCGGAAATCAATGGTTTTATCAAAACGCATCCACCCCAGGTGCAGCCAATGTAAGGCATCGTTTTGGTTCGGTGATTCTCAATGAAGTCATGTATCATCCCATACTCGATGAGGAAGCCGAATACATTGAAATTCGAAACATCTCACAAACCGAAGTTGCGGTAGGCAGATGGAAGTTCAGGGGAGTGAACGCTCTGTTTCCTGCAAATTGGGTGGTTCCGGGTAATGCTCTAGCATTGGTGGCCGGAAAACGCAGTGCCGTGGTGGAATCCTATGGCGTTGCCGAAAGCATGATTGCCGATACCTTTCGCGGCAGGTTGCGCAACAGTGGAGAATCGATCGGATTGCTGAATGACTATGATGTAGCCGTCGATTGGATTGAATTTTCTGATTCCTCACCCTGGCCAGTGACGGCTGATGGCTTGGGATCTTCCATTGAGCGTGGATGTTGGAATAACGAAATCGATCAACCTTCCCAGTGGTTTGGTTCACCCATTGGGAGACCTTCACCCGGGACTCCCAATTTCCTTGAAGACTGTCCCTCAAGTTCATCTGATCAGGTTGTGATCGCTGAATTTTTATACCATGCAGCGACCGACACTGAAGATGAATGCAATCTCGAATTCATTAAAATACAGAACGTCAGTGATGAGGCGGTATCACTTGCTGACTGGGTGATCGCGGGAAGTGTTTTCTACCTCTTCCCGGAAGGAACCACTATTTCACCAGGTCAACACCTGACCATTGCTGCATCGCCGGAGCGGTTGGAGAGGATGTTTGAATTTAATGCTTCAATGTTACCTCAAGCTTATACAGGAAATCTTCCAAATGGCGGGGGAGAGATTGTGTTAATCAGGAAGGACGGGCGCTTGGTGGATCAGGTTGCTTATGATGATGATTTCCCGTGGCCCTCCCTGGCGGATGGCTATGCTGGAAACCCTACCTTGGGTTATTCGTTGCAACGTCGATGTGATGTTTCACCAGGCATGTCTCCCGCAAACTGGTCTGCTCAAGCCACGCCTGCGCCGAATGAAGCCAACGGCCCATGGGATTGTGAATCATTGCGTGCTTTTGAATCCGTTTCAGTAGACCCGCAAATGATCACCCATACGGCAACGCCAGAGATAGTTGCGACTCTTTCAGATTTTGATCGATTGGACAATATTCAGTCGGTCACGGTGGAATACTTTGTGGATGATTTCGAGCGCGAAAATGAACCGCTGAACCAACAATCCATGCAGCCTGAAGTCGATCAGCAGGGAGCGCAATCGGCTGATCGATGGACAGCAACATTACCTGTTCAATCGTCCAATTCAGTTGTGAGGTATCGAATAAGACTGTTAACGGATGAGGGGCTGGCTGTAGTGAGCCCTGATCCCGATCGCGATGCCTTTCCCTGGCATGCATACTTTGTTGACCCGGAGGAATCCACCAGTCAACCCAACCAGTATCACCTCTTCGTCAGTTCATCGAACTGGCGTCAGCTTCACAACTGGACAGCCGCTGGCCGGGTGTCGGGAAGCCAACCCAACCCTACTTGGAACAATGAAGTGCCAGCGACCTTTGTGTCTCAAGGGCAGGTGTTCGAAGTGACTGTTCGCCATCAGGGCAGTCGATGGAATCGGAGGGGAGGTCAAACCATTTCATTCGATTGTCCTTCGCATTCAAACGGATCAGCTCAGGTCCGAAGCTGGCGCATTCGATTCCCTTCCTATCGGAATTGGGATGATATTGACACGCTGATTTTGCAAAAACAGGCCGGTTGGCCTCAACGAGTAGCGTTCAAGATGTTTGAATTAGCGGGAGTGCCTGCGCCAAGAACGTCCTGGGCTGACTTCCGTATCAATGGATGTCGTTTTAATCCGGACGCCTTTCAGATCGAACGACCAGGAAGAGCTCTCGTAGATCGTTGGTTTGACACTGTGGGAGATCTATTCAAATCACAGGGATATACCGGCGATGAAGGCCCGTGGAGTTGGGGGGACGCAAGGCTGATACGAGGATCGCGCAACGGATTTAGCGAAAGTGATCGCTACGAATATACCTTCAACCGCAAAACCCGAAACTGGGCCAACGAACCAGGAGATGGAACGCCTGATATCGTTGAACCCATGATCGAAGCCCTGCACCAGGCCAGGAGCAGGGGACGTGTGCCTTTAAGGAATTGGTTGGAGGAGAATTTTGATGTCGATCTGACGCTGCGGTATATATGCACCATTAACTATGTCGGCACATTCGACGACATGTTTCAGAACCATTATCTTTATCGGAAAGCAGAAGACGGCAAATGGTGCATGTTTCCCTGGGATATGGATAACACTTTGGGTGGGAGTTTTGGGCAATGGAATGCCAATCCCTTTCGTGGCGCTGATGAAAGTCGCATCGGAAATGTCGGCAATCGGTCCGGTTGGTGGAATCGGATCAAAGATTCATTTATGATTGCCTATGAAGATGAATTTTTGGCGATGTTTCACCAACTTAATAACACGGCACATTCTCCGGTTGCTCTTCAGCCATTTATCGCAGAAATCGCTGCTGAAGGAAATCGAAGCGGTAGCGTGGCAAATTTAATGAATCACATCCAGCGACGACATGACTATCTCAACCAATTCATCGAACCGCGGCTCGGGCCTCCCCATTTGGAGTTGGCAACAGAAGGAGAAAATGTTGTCGTTTCCTGGACCGCTGGGAGAACGGATTTCCACCTGGAATCGGCATCGGAACTGAATGGAGATTGGTTGCCTGTGCAGGAAAGTTCGGAGATTCGACAGGATTCGGCTACATCCTTTACCATATCTCCTAACCAGGTGATGGAATTTTATCGCCTAACAAAATAGGCAGTCCTCATCGATATAAGTTCATCGCCAAGTTCCGTAAGCTATAGATCCCGCACCAATCCCCACCCTTCATGGTGCGTGCACCAGAAGAGCGCCGAGGACCGAAATACTCGCGCTTATCAATAAAGAAGGAATCCACAAAGGATCGACTTCCCAAAACTGTTCCAGAAGAAAAATATCGAACTCGACATCTCAAGAGTTGCCAGAAGTCCAAAATGCCTGATTTGCTTAGTTCCCTCAGTGCTTTTCGTTTATCAAATGTTCTGAGATCTGCGGGAGTATCTCCATGGATAGCTTTATGAGGATTCGCTGAATAGAGGTAATTACGATAGGAATTCAAAGAAACAGATTCGGATTTGGGCAGTTCTGTTTCAGAGGGGATGAGTGCAAGTCTATTTAGCGCAGTCTGTTGCTTTTTCATTGCTGCACCGAAACCTGAAAAAGGATAATCCTTGGGGTCATTGCATAAACCCGCGCGAACCGGGTTCAAATCTATATAAGCTCCCGTCGTCATCAATACATGTTTGGAACCTTCCAGCAGAACGCTACGAAATCGCTCTTCCCAAAGCGTTCCTCTTCTGGAATGCCGACGATTAAACCACTGAGTGAAGCGTTGTTTCAGATCTTTCATGAACATAGACAAATCAAACATGCGGAGAGTGACTTTTCGACACATCAAGTCAGTCAACTCGTGTTTGCCATGTTTGCGGGCTGACTTCAGTGCCTCTTTGAAAAGATCCAATTGTGCTTTTGGATAAAGGTGTTCCATCCGTTTGATGATTTCTTCATCCCTTAACGGAATTGGTGCAGGTACCTTCATGAGAAGGTGAAAATGATTGTCCATCAAGCAGTAGGTGATGATTCTGATGCCGGTAAACAATTCCAGTTTACGCATAACCTTTAGGAAAAATGCCTTTTCTTCGCAACCAATCACTTGATCACCGTTCACTATTCTACTGGTGACATGGAAGAATTGTGTCTGTTCCGGAAGTTTTAAAAATTTTCTGGGTTTTCTCACGGTGTGTATGTCGATCGTTTTTTGAGAAATAACAGTAGATTATGTGTCCTGCAATAATAATAGGACTGTCCCTTTATAAAAAAGTTGTTGCTTCCAAAACCATTCAAGTCATGACAGTGTCTTGCTCATGAATCCAAGTGTTACGATTTCATTGGTAAAAGAAGCTGCGGGTGGACCTTTTGTTTATTGGCATGATCCTTTAGATCGTGCCAAGCGAGCTCAGAACCTGGGCTACCCTGCTGTTGAAATTTTCCCTCCCAATGCCGAGGCTTTGAAGCCCGAGAATTTTCCTGATATTCCTGGGGAATTAGGGATGAAGATCGCAGCGGTTGGTTCCGGGGGGGGATGGGTTTGTAATCGCTGGCATCTTAGTCATCCTTCCGCTGATGTTCGCCTGCGGGCAAAGAATTTTATATATGCTCTTCTTGATGCTGCTGCTCGATTCGGTGCTCCTGTCATCATTGGTTCCATGCAGGGAAGGTACGGTGAGAGTGTGTGCAAAGAGCAGGCCCTTGAATGGTTGGGTGGGGCTTTGTTGTTGCTGGGGGAACGCGCCAAGGCATTGGGGACTTGTGTTTTCTATGAGCCATTGAACCGCTACGAGAGCAATTTGTTAAATACCGCCAAGGAGACGGTCGAGTTCCTAGAAAGATTGAAGCCAAATAACGTCAAGGTATTAGCTGATCTGTTTCATATGAATATTGAGGAATCATCGATTGCCGAGGGCTTGGTGACTTATGGCGATTGGCTGGGGCATGTTCATTTGGTAGATAATCAGCGTCAGGCCGCCGGTTCCGGAATGATGGATTATTCCGATATTGCTGCTGCTCTCAGAAGAATTTCTTACAAAGGGTACTTGTCTGCAGAGGTCTTCCCTGTTCCAGATTCTGATTCTGCGGCGAGAATGACCATGGACACCTATAGGCGATGGTTTTCCGGTTCCAACGTTTAAATTGTTTTATCATTCAATTACCACTGGACACTTAAAGGGCAAACAGCGAAATTGCCTTACTGATTATGAGCAAGAAGATATTGATTGTCACGGACGACGCAGGAGAGTCTTTCGAAATTTTATATGCGGTCTATCGTTTCCGGGAAGCGGGTTATACTCCGGTGATTGCCGCCACCAAAAAGAAAAGGCTCAATGGTGTGATTCATGATTTTTACCCTGGTTGGAATACATATATTGAAAAACCCGGTTATCTGATAGAAGCCGACATTGCCATCTCCAAGGTGAAAGCTAAAGATTACGCCGGGATGGTTTTGATAGGAGGGCGGGCTCCTGAGTTTTTAAGGCATGAGAAATCTCTAGTGAAACTCGTGAAAGAGTTCCATAAAGGAGGCAAGGGGCTTTTTGCTATATGTCATGGTATTCAGGTTCTGATCGCAGCGGGCTTGTGTGAGGGAAGAAAACTGACGTGTTATTGCAATGTTCGGCTTGAAGTTGAGTTGGCAGGCGGTAAGTGGGTGAATAAGGAGAGTGTCGTTGATGGTCAGTTCATCACCGCTCAGACCTGGGAAAGTCACGCTGATTTTTATCGGGATATCTTTAATTACCTGGAAGCGTAAATGGCCATCAGTGCCAAACAGTATGAGCAAATGGTTGGTCGAATGACCGGCCGTGGTAAAAAGGAAGCAGATAAACTGTCCGCTGAACTTTGCTCACAGCATAAGATCATCATTGGGATCGATCCATCTTTGAGGGGGACAGGGTTCGGTGTCATTCGATTTGACGAAGGGCGATCGGATGTTCTGGAACATGGAACGATTGTTTGTAAGAAGGATTGGAAAAATTCCAGATGTTTGGCCCGGATCCACGATGTCTTGAGAGAGGCTATTTTGAAGTATCAACCCACTGCCTGTGCCATTGAAGGACTTTTTTACGCTCAAAATTATCGTACAGCTTTGGTGATGGGAGAGGCTCGGGGCGCGGCCTTGGTGGCTGCCGGGAGTCTGGGATTGGATATTTTTGAAATGGCTCCCCGTAAGGTGAAGCAGGCCATTGTCGGATACGGAAATGCTCAAAAACTGGCAGTTGCAAAAATGGTTCAACGCATGTTGTCTCTGGATGCTGTTCCCGACGCCGATGCAGCGGACGCCTTAGCTTTGGCTTTGGCGTTTGCTCAGGAACAGGGGCGTCGTCTTGGTGTTTTACCCAAACAAATTTGAATTCTTTACTTAAGTTGGTTCGTTAATGATTGCTTTTCTCCAGGGGAAATTAATTGAGGCTCACCCGACTCATATCCTCATCGATGTGCAAGGCGTCGGGTATCATGTGTTGATTCCTGTTTCCTCATATGATCGGCTGCCTGCGCCAGGGAATGTTTTCAAAATATTAACTCACCTGGCTGTGAGAGAAGATGCTCATATTCTATACGGATTCATGTCTGCTACTGAGCGTGAGCTTTTTCTTTTGTTGGTGCAGACTGTCAGCGGCATCGGTCCAAAGATTGCCTTAAATGTGCTGAGCGGCATGACTCCCACCATGTTTCGAGGTGCTGTGGCGAATGGTGATGTCAAGGCATTGTCCCGTATTCCAGGGCTGGGTAAAAAAACCGCTGAACGTGTGATCGTCGAGTTGAAGGACAAAATCGGCAAGGTTGGCGAGTGGGAAGCGAAGAGTGATGAACGCGGAGCCACTCCCGCCGAAGAAAAACTGGGTGATGCCGTGGCCGCTCTGGTGGCTTTGGGGTATAAGCAACCGGATGCGCTTAAACGGATCAAAGCAGCTCAGGCAGTGTTGGGGGATGATGCTGAACTGGACCGGTTGGTCAGGGCCGGATTGCAGCAATAACAGAGCTCTGCTTGTCATCGAGATATGGCTGATACGCCCATCATCCCAAAGCATCGCCGTCCACCCCAACAACCGCGTTTGGTGGACCGCATGGGCGGAACTTTGCTGAGTCTTTTGATCAAAGGACTCGCGTCGACAGTGCGGTTTGAATTTGATGATCCACATCAAACGGGGCAATTGAATCCTGCAATATTCTGCATATGGCACAATCGTTTGTCTTTGTGCCTGGAAGTTCTTACCCGGTATCTGCGTCGCTTTCATGCCGATCGCCAATTGGGAGTCTTGGTCAGCGCCAGCAAGGATGGCGCGCTTTTGTCTGTTGTATTGAAATCTTATGGCGTGCATCCAATCAGGGGGTCATCGAGTCGCCGCGGATCACAAGCCATGAAAGAGCTGATCACTCTGCAGCGTAAAGGATACGATCTTGCCCTGACTCCGGATGGTCCCAGAGGACCTAAATACAAGGTGCAAGGGGGAGTGATTAGCTTGAGTCAGTTGACTGGAAATCCCATCGTGCCTGTGTCTTTGAATTTTTCTTCCAAATGGACCTTGAAAAGCTGGGATGCCTTTCAGATCCCCAAACCATTTGCCAAGTGTCGTGTGTGTTTCGGAGAGCCTGTTCAGGTTGCCAGAGATACCACACCTCAGGATCGAGAGGTGTTGGTTCAGCAGCTTGAAGCCCAGTTGTTGACTCTCGGGAAGGAAGACTAACCTTGTTGGATTAAAAGGATATTTACTGCTTGGCTTTTGATTCAAAACCCCGTTTGGTTTTTGAGTTCAAAGGTGCGAATGCTCATGAAAATGTATCAACGATTTAATTCAATGTTAGGAATGATCTTGCTTGCAAGTTCGTTGTCTCTGTCAGTTTCGGTTGAAGCCGTGCCGAGTGATCCTGGAATTTATGCGGTGTTTCGCACGAGTTTGGGAGAGTTTGTGGCCAAATTGAACGATGAGAAAGCACCACGAACCGTTGCGAGTTTTGTCGGGCTGACGGAGGGTAGTCAGACTTGGTTGGATTTCAGAGATGGTCGGTTGCGTGATGATTCCTATTTCGATGGTCTGACGTTTCATCGTGTGGTTCCTGGTTTTGTCATACAGGGTGGATCTCGTAATGGTTTGGGGACCGATGGACCCGGGTATCAGTTCAAAGATGAATTTCACTCCGAATTGCGTCACAGCAAAGCCGGTATTCTCTCGATGGCCAATTCCGGTCCGAATACCAACGGGAGTCAGTTCTTTGTCACTTTGGCTCCCACACCTCATCTGGATGACAAACATTCCGTTTTTGGAGAAGTGGTGGAGGGGATGGATATTGTCACTGCTCTTGGCAATGTTCCTGTGACGCTTAATCTCAGGTCCGGACAAGTCGACCTACCCGTTACAGCGCCTGTTATTGAGTCCGTTTCGATCTTGCGGATAGGTGACACCGCTTTGGCCTTTGATGTCAAAGGTCTGCAGGATCCTTTGCCTGAAATGGCTCCAACCACTGCACGTGTCGTTCGGCAGGAATCGGGAAGTGTGGAAATTCATTGGACTCCCAAAGCAAATACCATCGATTACCTGTTTGCCACTACGAACATGATTGGATGGGACAATACCCGCTTACAACCGACGGGGCGTATTGGAATCAATAGCTTTATCAACCAATATCAGATGGTGTTTTTCAAATTCATCCAGGTGGATGTGGATTGATTGGCTCAAGGTTGGGTGTTCGTCTTCTCTTGGGAAGGATCAGAAGAAACCTGATGGAATTGGACGTTTCCTTTCCAATCGCCACTGGCCAGCCATTTGCCGTTTGGTGAGAAGGAAAGTGCATAAATCCAGTCATCATGAGCTTCTATAGATTTTAGAATCTGATCTGAATTTGCATCGATGTAGCGAATCACGCCGTCTTTTCCGGCGGAAGCAATCCAGTTTCCTGAAGGGTGGTAGGCAACGGAAAATAATTCGGTGTGATGGTTTCGGACAATCCTTACCATTCGGCCGATTTCAGGTTGCCAGATCCTGACTGTTTGATCGGTGGACGCCGTAGCGATGTAAAACGGTAGTCCGGCGCTGTTTGCTTGGGAAGGGCGTAATGCGGTTGAGTAAACAATGCCTGTGTGATGTGCATAAGTTCGATGCAGTTCTCCTTGTTCCAAATTCCATATTTTTACCGATCGGTCGGACCCTCCGCTGACCAACCACTGGTCGGTTTCATTAAAGAGCAGGTCCATGACGGAACCCGCATGACCTTGCAGGATTTGTTTCTGGTCCAGTGAATGATCCGCTTCCATGAATTCAAAAACCAGAATGTCCGAACTTCCCGACCCAACAGCCAACTGCGCACCTTGATGTGAAAATGCGATGCAAGTAAGCCAATCACTATCCAAATGTTGATTCGCCACGACTTCACCGGTCGGCCATTTCAATATGAGGATACTTCCTTTTGTTCCGGGAGATCCACCTGCCAGGGCCAGGTATTTCCCGTTTGGATGGAATGTCAGTCCGCGTATTCGGAACATGCCGGTTTTGAGGGGATCGAAATGGATCTTTCGGTTCGGTGATGAATGATCCATGGAATGGGCGACGACTGAAAAATCCCCGTTCCATACTGCCGTCGGTTCGCTGGGATGAAAGGCGATGTCGCTGATGGGCGTGCCTGCCAGTGCCGAAACCTGCATGAACAGCAGGAATCCGTATATGCAGAATCCATGTGCAACGGCACGTATCATGTCAGTCCTTCGATGGTCCTGCCTCCTTTAACCCATTGGATGGGGCGGCCGTTGGGGGCCTGGTAAGCGAAGTCCGGTTGAATGCCAAGCAGGCTCAATGTGCTCCACGCCAAATCTTCAGGATGAACCGGGTTTTCGCTGGGGGCCTCGCCATAGGCGTCGGTTGAGCCGATGACTTGTCCGCCTTTCACACCTCCGCCCGCCATGCAGACAAAGCCTGCGCGTGGCCAGTGATCGCGTCCGGCGCGGTCGTTGATTTTCGGGGTGCGTCCGAATTCGCCCATCAGCATCACCAGGGTTGAATCGAGCAATCCTCGTTCGTGCAGGTCGGTGATCAATCCTGAGTAGGCTTGGTCAAGCGATGGCAGTTTTCCGCTTCCACGAAACAGAGCGTCGGGCATGTTCTTGAAAATCTGGGTGTGCATGTCCCAGCCTTTATCAACGATGGTGACAAATCCCACACCATGTTCCACCAGTCGACGTGCCATGAGGCAGCCTGTACCGATGCGGCTTCTTCCATAGCGTTCGCGAGCGCGGGGAGTTTCTTTTTCCAGCGCGAAAGCCGCCTGTGATTCGGGTGAGGTCAGCAACGCATAAGCCTGTTCGTAATAGGTGTCCAGCGGTGTGTCGATGGGACTTTCTTCCGTGGAGCGTTTGACGTTGTCCAGGAACTGTTGCATCTCGCGACGACGCTCCACACGTTGCAAGCTCAGGCTGGCGGGAGGGTTGAGATTGCGAACCCGGAAGTCCGGTTTGGATGGATCGCCTCCCAGTGAAAAGGGTTGATAGGTGGCTGGTAGATAGCCCGAGCCGGCGTATGTCACGCCTTCGGGGATGGCCACATAAGGAGGAAGCACTTTTTCGAGACCGGCTTGTTGAGCGTAGATGCTTCCCATGCTGGGATATTCGAGAACCGGAGACGGCTTGTTGCCGGTCAGAAGATAGTGGCTCCCTGTGTTGTGATTGCCAAATGCATGGGTCATGGAACGGATGAGTGCCACATGTTTCATGATTCGGGCGGTTTTGGGGAGGTGTTCGCTGATCCGGATGCCGGGCACGTCCGTGGCAATGGGTTTGAATTCCCCACGAATTTCCACCGGTGCATCAGGCTTTAAGTCGAAGGTTTCAAGATGACTCGGCCCGCCATCCAGCCAGATCAGGATGCACGACTTGGCTTTGGCGGATCGAGTGGCGCTGGATGGCGCGGAAGCAAGAGCACGACCGCGCAGCAGGTCCGCCATGTTCATACCGAGACCGGTCATCAGGCCGGCGTGTAAAAAGTCCCGGCGGTTGATGCCATCGCAACGAAATAAGGAGGATCGTGGCTTCATAAAAGGTTTCCAGGTTTCACATTCAATGGATCCAAAGGAATTCACGGCTGTTGATCATGGCCCACAGGATGTCGGTTAAGACAGCCGTTTTTGAATTGGAGTTATCCAGCTGTTTTGACCAGTGTTCCAATTCTTTGGGAGTGGGGTTTCGTGAAAATGTTTTCAAGTAAATTTCCTGTATCAGCAATCCATTGTCGGAGTGGATCCGTTGCATCCAGTTTGTAGCCGATCTTTCCAGTGTTGACTGCAATTCCGGATCATTGAACAGGTAGAGTGACTTGGTTAATCCGCCTCCGGAGGAACCGGATTCCTGGCAGGGTTCTTCGCGTTTGCATCGACCGAGAACATCCAGCGCGAAGGATTCCTGACGGTGATCCCATGTGTTGATGGCGTTTTTTCCTGCCAACACTTCGACCAAATAATCGGATTGATCGGTGATGCTTCGAACGGCGTCTACCAATACTCGTCCTTCATAGGCGCGTGGTGTCATGGCATTGAAAAAACCTTTGTGTGTTCCGCGTATGGCGTCGAATTCCGACTGCTGACGATAGGCATTGGAGGTGACCATTAATTCAATCAAAGCACTGAACCGGTAATCCTGCTTGCTCCATTGGTCGGCTAATGTGTCAAGCAGACCCGGGATCAAGGGAGGGTTGGTTGATCGCAGGTCATCCACCGGTTCCACGATGCCGCTTCCGAACAGGTGTTTCCAGATCCTGTTGGCGAAGGCGCGTGCAAACCGATCCGATCCCTGGGTGCTTAGCCATTCTCCGAGGTCTTTGAGTGGATCGGTGGCAGCATGATGCGTTGCATCCGATGAAACTCCTAATGGACGAGGCTTGCTGGCGTTGCCTGTTTTGGGGTGAGGGACTTCTCCAAGGTTTTTGAAGATGACTTGTCCGTTTTCCAGGCCTGTTTTTGAAAAAATGGCAGCGAAATCATGGTAATCGGTTAGGGTCCATTCATCGACCGGGTGATTGTGGCATCGGGCACAGGCGATGCGGGCTCCCAGTAATGTTTGCCCCACGTATTCCGCCATGTCGCGAGGGTCCATTGCCTGACGGTTGAAATTGGCGGGTGCGTAGTCGGAAA
>Ga0255780_10001127_pt1 | contig 25275 bp, 17 predicted proteins | sample 071ome_32_FD_179978 | JGI IMG/M metagenome (GOLD analysis project Ga0255780, IMG submission 179978) | Coastal salt marsh microbial communities from the Groves Creek Marsh, Skidaway Island, Georgia - 071405AT metaG (version 2) | ecosystem: Environmental > Aquatic > Marine > Intertidal zone >... | reverse complement strand
CGCGGGGCTCGTCCTGCGCCCTCGCGTCCGCCTCCGCCTCCGAGCGCCCGTCCCCGCGCGCCACCGAATCGCGTCGTCGCCGGTTTCGTCGCGATGGATGCCTTCATCGTCCCGCGTCGTCCCGCGCCGTCGTCGCGCGCGTCGTCCTACGTCGTCGCGCATCATCGTGTACACACTCGTCTTATCTCCTCGAAAGTCACACCCACCCGTCGTCCGCTCTCGTGGGTACTACTACGACATACGCACGCGCGCGCGGTCTCGCCAGTGCCACCACGAACGATGGTTGCGTCCTTGAGTGTGAGCCAGGTGGCGACGACGACGACGACGACGGCGGTGGGACGACGTCGATGCGGGCGAACGGGGAAGCGCGCGATGCGCGCGCGCGCCGAGGCGTCCGCGGCGCCCGCACCACCGGTTTTGCCTTACCGAGTGGGACACGGGTTCGATCTCCACCGATTAGAGTCCACGGCTGAGTTCCCGGAACTCAAGCTCATCATCGGTGGCATCGAGATCCCGCACGATCGCGGATGCGTCGCGCACAGCGATGGAGACGTGCTCATGCACTGCGTCGTCGACGCCATCACGGGCGCGTTGGGGTTGCCGGATATCGGTCAGCTCTTTCCGGATAACGATCCAAAGTGGAAGGGACAAACGAGCGATGTCTTCGTCATGGAGGCGGTCCGACTCATGAAGGAACAGGGTTACTCCATCGGTAACTTGGATTGCACCCTCATCGCGCAGCGCCCGAAGATTTCCCCGCACAAGGAGAACATCAAGAAGAATGTCGCGGCGGTCCTCGGCGTCCACGAGAGCGTCGTCAACGTTAAGGCGAAAACGCACGAAAAGGTTGATTCTTTGGGCGAAAACCGATCCATCGCGTGCCACACCGTGGTGATGCTCATCAAGGATTGAGTTTTTTTGTTCCGTTTGCGCCTCGAGCGCCGAGGAAGTGGGCAAACAAAGCAAGGCGCGCAGTTAACAAGAGAGGAGCGCGAGTAGGAGAAAAGGAAGAAGAGAGAGAAGAGTGTGCCGCACCGGCGCCGTGCGAGGAAGACTTGGATGGAGAACACAAGTTTAAGGGTTCAAATGTCGAACGCAAAGAGCGCGCGCCGACAAAACACGTAATCATCGAGCTCGAGACAGTAGTGCAGCATCAAGGATTTCATTGTTACATATCAAACAAAAAATTTCATACACGCGCGCACGAAAACGAAACCACTACCCATTCGCCTCGAATCGCGCCGGTCGAAGAGTTACGCCGGAGAGACGGCCCCGACGTTAGAGTACTCGTGGTTGCCCAGTATGAAGGACTCGAGGTGCTCGACCTCCAAACGCGTCTCCGCGAGAAGTGTCTTCAACACCTCGCCGATACTGACGACACCGAGGACTCGAGGACAGATTGGCAGGTTGTCTTGACCGATGCCTTGTGATGAAATCACGGGCACTTGTCTCAGGCGATTTTGGGTCATCGTTTCCATCGCGGCGAGAACCGACATGTCTGGAGACACGTAGACAAGCCGGGAGACGTTGTACGTCGAGTCGAGGAAAGAGGTCATGATCGAATCGACTCGAGTGTTTGCATCAATCTTTCCATTCGCAACGGCGTTCAAGAAATCACGTTCGGTGATGATGCCGACAATGGCGCCGTTTTGAGCCGACAAGACGAGTTCCTCGTCGGTGATGATTCCCGAGCGGTCGGCGTCAAGCGACGTGACGTCCATGCAGATCAGCGCGCCGAGATCGGTCGCCGCCATCTGTTTTACCGCGTCGCTGACCAAAGCATTTCTGTCTATCCAATGTGAAGCGCCAAACTTGGCCGTGTGTCGGCTTCGAGTCGCATCGAGTATGTCGCCGACGATTGCGAGCCCAAAAGTGGCATAGTGATTTCCTTCTCGAGGTGCGCTCTTGCAACGCTTCGCCGCAGCAGCGAGAACATCCTTGCAGAGGCACGAATTCATCATCGCGTGCGTTTCTGTGGCGTACGTCACCGCGTCGCGTCGTCCGCGCTCGCGGGATCCGTTCGCGGCGGGCGTAATCGTCGCCGCCGTCGCAGTGACGACCACCCCTCGAGCAGTCGCAAAATTCTCAAACGACGCGGTCGCCCGTCGCCCGAGCGAGCCCAGCACCCCTCGCGGCGCTCGAATCGGCATCTTAACTGTTTTATCTCGAGTTTTCGATCGCGCTCGTCGTCGTTGAAAGCCGTCGTCGAGTGTCGTCGTCCACCGATTCGTCGCGTCGTTCTGCGTGCTGACGCAGATTTTTCGTAACCGTTTCGACACGACGCTGAGTCACGCGCGATGATATGGATAGAACGACGAGTGAAAACTCAAGAAGAAAAGGCGGGCACATTTTCGACTTTTTTGGGATGCCTATTTTATCCATATACAGCCATAAATCACATTAGTATACGCATGATGTCTCTCTAAACTATCGTAATAAAACCCAGGGTTTGACCTCAAAACGCGGACCCCCCCGGTGAAATCGGTGAGACGCGCGTTCGTTTCGTTTCGACGCCCGTGAGGACCTAGCCGACGGACGAGGCGCCACAACTACACACCGCGAGGCGAGGCGAGGCGAACGATGATGACGACGACGACGATGACGAGCCGCTCGATGGCGGTGAAGACGACGTACGTGCCCCCGACGCGCGAAGACTCGACCGCGCACCGACGGATGGCGATGCCCGATAGACGTTCGTCAAGGATGTCTCGCTCTCGCTCTCGCTCGCTCTCGATCGATCGCGTCAGCTTTGTGATCGAACGGATGAGGGCAAACCGACTGACGACGCGGACGACGACGTGGAACCTTTAAACGCGAACGTAGGTACAGCGCGCGCGCGTTGGACGCGAGATCTAAGACCCGGGTGGCGGCGAAGCGCGGCGCGATCGTGCGCGCGGCTGCGGGTGATTCGGACGGAAACGTCAAGTTTGCCAACAACAAGACGGAGTTTGACGCTGTGTCAGCCGAGGCGGGTAGCGGTTTGGTCGCGGTGCAGATCTCCACGAAGACGTGCGGACCGTGCAAGATGATTTACCCCACCTTTGTCGGGCTCTCTGAGGAGCTTCCGAAGGTCACCTTTGTCAAGATTATGGGCGATACCGATCTCGAGAGCCGCGCGTTGATGAAGGAGTGGGGCGTGCGGGTCGTCCCGCTCTTTTACCTGTTTCGAAACGGCGAAAAGGTTGGCGAGTGGAGCGGCGCAAAGGCTGATATCTTGAAGGAGAACGTGTACGCCGCTTTGACGGCAGACGACAAGTAAATTATCGCATATGGCTTTGAACGTCTTCTGTAACCATTTATACAACGTTGAGCACAGGCAATACTCTGGAGCGAGTGCGTGTAGGATATAGCCACCGCGTGTACTTCGTAGTACGTCAACCGATATCATATTAATAATCACGAAACGAAACAAACTACACGCGTGTCGGCAACCCGTTGTTCACCATGTGATCTTTCACCTCGCTCACCAAGACCTCTTCTCTGTGAAAGATTCCCGCCGCGAGCGCCGCGGAGCACTTGGTGGCGTTGAAGACGTCGGTGAAGTGCTGCGGACAACCAGCACCGCTCGAAGCAATGACGGGGATACCGACGGCATCGGAGACGAGTCCGACGAGTTCGTGATCGAACCCGTTTCCTTGACCGTCTTCATCGATGCAGTTGAGGAGGATTTCGCCCGCACCGAGCGCTTCCATGGCGATGGCGAGTTCATAAGCGCCAATGTCGCGGCCCTCTCGCCCACCCTTGACGGTGCACTGGAACCAGACGTACGCCTCGCCATTCGGACCAGGGCGAGACGTCTTGATGCACTTGTTCTTCGTCTGAGACGGATCAGAGACGTATTGTCGCCTCGGGTCGATGGAAATGACCACCGCTTGCACGCCATACCTCTCAGAGATTTGCTCAATGCTCGTCTGGCCGGTGTTCACTTGACCCGACGCGTACCACTGTTCAGCCACCTCGACGGCGTCCGAGCCGATAGAAACCTTATCGGCGCCGCTCGCAAAGTACGCCGTGGCGACTTCGAGGGCGGTGTAAGATTTACCGTTGCTATCGGTAAAATCTCGAATACCTCCACCGACGGTGAGCGGGACGAAAACCGTCTCGCTCGAGCGTTTTAACACTTCCAACATTGGCGCGTCGGTGAGAGGCAAATCTCGATAACCGGTGATGTTCAGGAAAGCAACCTCATCGGCGCCTTGCTTGAAGTACTTACCGGCGAGTTCGACGGGTTTACCCAAGTTACGAACATCTCCACCTTCAGCCTTCTCACGCACGTCGTAAGAATCGCCCTTCGTAACCACTAAATCACCGCTATCGTTGGAGCGCACGTCGAGGCACGCGATGACGCGTCGAGCCAAACCATCCGTCACTGGCAACGCGGTTCCGAATTGACCAGTCGGTTTTGCGTCCTCAAGGAAGCGTTGGAACACGCCCAAACCAGTGCTGCCAGACTTTTCAGGGTGAAACTGACACGCCATGACGTTGCCCTTCTGCACGCTCGCGATGAACTCTCCGCCGTAGTCGCACGTGGAGAGTACCCAGTCCTTGTTCGCCTCCGTCGGGGTGGCGCGGTAAGAGTGCACAAAATACACCCGCTCTCCCTCCATGCCGTCCATCAGACCACTAGATTTCTTTGTGTTTACCAAATTCCATCCAATGTGCGGCACAATCAGCCCTTCGCCGCGGAATTTGTCTACGCTACCCGGAATGAGCCCTAAACCCTCTACGCCTCCAGACTCCTCAGACCCGTCGAAGAGAAGCTGCAAGCCCAAGCACACGCCCAAGAATGGTTTATCGTTCCGCACGTACTCCTTCAATGGTTCAATCAAATCGCGTTCCTTCAAAATGTCCATCGCGCTCCCGTACGCGCCGACACCAGGAAAGATTAATTTCTTAGCCTCGCTCAAGTCCTCCGGCGTCTTGACGTCCTTCACCTCGAAACCCAAGGCTGCGACGGCGTTTCTGACGCTTCGCACGTTACCGGCGCCGTAATCCAAGAGATAAACCTCGCGATCGGCGGATGCGGTCACGCGCGCCGCGCGCACGGATCGTCGGCGGTGTCCGACACCGACGCAACAGCGAAGTCCTCCGTTGTTCCCTCTAAGGGTCGCGCGCATCGTCACGGTCGAAGACGCCGCCGCCGACGACGAAGACGACGAAGACGCCGACGTCCGCATGCCGTATCGGAGCTTCACGCCGCGCCCCGCCGCGTCGCGTCCGCGCTTTTTTCTTTAGGCGGTTCCGTGACCCTTCCTCCTCGACGTCGTCGACGAGTCGCGTCACCGGGTCCACACTTCATCCTTCATCCTTCGTTTTCCCCGTTCGTTCGTTCCGTCAGTTTCTCTTTCTCACTTTCACTTTCTTTCTTTCTCACAGCTAGGCTAAAAAAGCAAAGAGTACGTACGAGTGCAGACCGCAGACCGCGGCGTGGACGAGCGCGGACTGCAACAGTCAGTCGGTCGGTCAATCGTCGGTGAAGGACGGAAGGAACGCGCGCGGAGAAGGAGGCGGCGTCCGTGTCGTGGAACTCGCGACGTAGGTCTCGAGGCGTCGCGCGCGGGAGTGGATACGTCGGAGCGATGTCGGGAACGCTCGAGTCGGTAGATGCGCTCGACGCGTTGGTTCGAGAAGCGTTCGCCAACTGTGGGACGAGCGAGGCGGCGACGGAGAGGTTGAGAGCGCTGAAAGAGGATAAAGGGTGCTGGAGACTGTGTTTGATGCACTATGGGGCGTCCAAGTCGGCGGAGACAAAGTTTTGGTGCCTGCAGACCCTCGCCGAGTCTCTCGAGGGACTGACGCGCCGGGCGAGAGAAGCGGCGGCCGAGTCTCCTTCGCGAGGTGAGTCTCTGAGCGAAGAGGATGCCACAGCCCTGAGGAATGCGGTCGGGATGTATGTGAGTGAAGCAGTCGAAATGGGGAATGATAGTGCGTATGTGAAAAATAAGCTTGCGCAGGTTTGCGCGCAAGCGATGGCGCTCGAGTACCCGACGCGTTGGCCGAGCTTTTTCACAGACGTAGTAGGACTTTTGAATGCTGGAACAAACGGCGTGGACATGTTCACACGAGTAATGGAAGCAATAGACGAAGAGGTTATAGCTACGGTGGAGGCTGGAAGAATCGGTAAGAGCGATTTAACTTTGTCCATGTCAGTTAAGGATGCCATGCGCGCGGATGGTAGCGTGCAACTGATTTTTGATGCTTGGCGACAGTGTTTGACGCACTTCGCTCGCACGGAACCGCGAGTTGCATCTCGAATATGGGCTGCGGCAAGAAGATACGTAGATTGGGTGGATGTCGGTACGGTGGCTTCTGATGCGTACGTCGCGTGCGCGAAAGAGTGCTTGACGCTCAACGACTTGGACGGCGCCAGTGAGGATTTGCGCTCCGCTTCCACGGCGTATCTTCACGCCATCTTCACAAAAGGGATGGACACGAACGTGAAACTCAGACTGATTACTACAACAAACATTATTGAGGTGTGCTCTGCGCTTCAATCCATATGTACATCAAGAGCAAAGGAGTTTGACGAAGAGTTTGTTGTGCAAGTTACGTATTTGACTACTGCTGTCGGCACAGAACTTCTTAACGCCAACAAAATTGAGAACATCACCACGCTTGCACCCGAGTTATCAGCACAAGCGAGCGCTCTACTGCATACGATTACCCCTGTCATCATATCGAGCATCAGTAGTGATCATGAGCGAGCCGTCCTTGCCGCTCTACCATTTCTGACGGCGTACGTGAGTTATGTCAAGTCTCAACCAGCACTCTTAGCGTCTGCGCAACCGGCGTTGACGACGGCTTGCCAAGCCTTGATTGCGCGAGGTGCATTTCCTCTCGAGGAAGTGGCAGAGTTTGACTGGAACGATGGTTCAAACGCGCTGACCCAGGAGTTTGAAGCTGACATCTTCAACTTACGCGCAGAGCTCAGCGTACAATTCAGAAACATAGCGAGGCTGGTCCCTCAATTAGCCAGAGAAGTCGTTCGACAGGTTCTGTCGAGCGCGATTCCAATTAGTATAGATAGTCAGAAGAGCGTGAGATGGCAGAACATAGAGGTTGCTGTGTCTGCACTGTACACGCTTGGTGAAGGTGCCGATGATGCCGCAGTCAAACCCATGTCTCTTGCAGAGCGAGCGCAGGCGACAAACGGCACCGGAGACGTTTCAGATACACCTCTGGGTGCGCTTGCAATTTCTCTCATCAAGCAATGGGGTCCAAATGTAGCGCATGCGGCGCGCCATCGGATAGTAGCGCCTATATTTTTAGAGACATGTGTCCGGTATCACTCTGTTCTAGAACGGGATGACGAGGCTTTGATGCTCGCTTTGACTGCATTCTTAGACGAACGAGGGATCCAACACACTGATCAGACGGTCAGAGCGAGAGCGTGCTACCTGTTCTCTAGGCTGTGCCGTCCACTTCGTTGCAAACTTTCCGATCGGGTGGAGGACATTATGAGAGTACTTCCTAATCGTTTAGCAGAGGCCGCGCAATCCATACCAGACACCAGCAGCAGGGTGGCATCGCAGGTGAGCGCAGCCGGTGTGCAGAGTAAGGCGATGGCAGACGGTGGGAACGATGATAGACTCTATCTATTCGATGCATCTGGCATATTACTTGGTGCGGATGAAGTCCCTGAAACTCAGCAACGCGATTTCCTAACTCAGATAGCAACGGCATTGGTAAACCAGATAGAATCCGCAATGGATCAAAGCAACGCCATCGATGAGGCAATCCGAGTGACGTTAGCGACGAGGGCGATTGTTGCTCTGGGAAAAATTTCGAAAGGGTTCTCTCAGCGCACGTGCTTGACTGGACGACCGCAAACCGGAGACATATTCAGATCATGCCTGGAGGTTGTGTTGAGGTGTCTAGATACGTGGCCAAGAAATGCAAGTGTGCGCAGTAAAGTGACAGCTTTCTTACACCGGATGATCGAAATTCTAGGTCCAACCGTGACGCAGTATCTCGCTCCCGCAATTGATAAGTTGCGTCACGATGCGGGAACAGCTGAGCTCAGAGAGACGCTCGTACTTTTCAATCAACTCATTGTGACGTATCAGAAATTGCTCGCTCCGCTTGTCATTGAGGTACTTCCTGGTTTGACAACACAAGTGTTTGAGACCACCGCCCAGGCTTACAGACAGGCTGAAGCGCAATCGCAAGGAACTGATGTTTTACTAAACACGGAGGTGTGCCGAGAAGCAGGTGAACTGGAAAGAACATGGCTTACAACAGCCGCAGCACTTGGCACAAACCATCTTGTGAGCGAAGTTTTTACAGGAGTAAATCTCGATCGCACTGCGCAATTGCGAGAGCAAACTCTAATTCGATTAGTGGAGGCAACGACGACTCACACGATGGTGAGTGCACGGAAAGTTGCAATACAGGCATTGAGGGCGTTCGTCGACGCATGGATGGCCAACTCAAATTTAACTCCAGGCGTGAGCGCTGACGTGAGCGTACCTCAGCAAGACGTTGTACCTGGCTTCACGCAATTCGTTTTGGAACGCATCTGCACCGATTGTTGCATCGTACCTATTATGCGAGGAGATTTGAACCTTTCAGATGCCGTTTCTGTGACCGTTCTAAATGAATCGAACGCCATACTCTCCATCGCCTTTGCGCGGCAACGCGCAGCCTTGGAAGCGGTGATGAGCCAATTCTTCCCAGCTATTCTCCCGGGAATACATCAGGATAGAGTCGCCCAAATCATGACAGAGTACGCTCGTATTCTTGTTAGTCAAGATGGGGTCAAGTCGACGAACTCAAATTCGAAATCTGCTCGCGCTTTAGCGGATGTGCTTCACACCGAGCTCAAGAGCGCGCACTCGGGGGCGATGCCAACCGGGCTTCAGCCTCGCCTCGCTGCAAGAGGCACTTAGCAAACTCGATGCCTCTGCATTCAATTAGATGATGACGTAGTAAATCTGTAGTTATAGTAGAACCGTCGTGTGCGAGTGAACGAAATCATCGGCAGCCCGAATCGTTGCGAAAATCAGTTCATCCATGGCAGAAAACGATAAATGGAGAAACCATGCAACCAGACTCAAACTCGACTCAACTCAGCTGCCGTCTTGTCGAACTCGACGCGGCACGACGAGGCTGCGTCACACGACGGCGCACGCATACACCACCTCGAGCGCCGCGTTGTGAAATTCAGAAAAGTTTGTCTCAAATTCAAAGAGCGAAAAAACAGTCCCGCGCGCTACACCGTGGCGACGCGCGCGTTCCCCGTAGAGTTCACGTGACGACAGGCCCCTCTTAACGACCCGGGTTCTGTTTGCCGCCACCAACGCAGGAATGTCTGGTGCACGTCGTCGAGGGGATTCGGACGAATGGGAAGGTACCAAACGGGCGCGACGCGCGCTCGACGCGTCGTGTACAGCTTTACGCGACGCAGAGGGTGCGCTGTCACGACGTGTGGTTGGCACAAAACGTTCGTCGGGAGGAGAAGTGTTTGGTTCCTTTGCCGTACTGCCAGTAGATGTTTTGAGGAACATTTTATCGCGTTTGGACGGGTACAGTCTGGCCATGGTGTCGTGTACGTGCTGGGATTTTGCCATCCTAGTGCTGAACACGGACGTCCTTTGGTATAAAGCACTTTCACAGTTGGAGCCAAAATCACTCATTCGCTGCGACTTGGTGCAATACGAAGGAGCCCAGAGGAAGAAGAATATGAGAAAGAGCTCAAAGTTTCCAAAATTTTCTTGGCGAGAACTGTACCTTTGGAGAATCCACACGCTCAGGCGAAATGCGCTGATGGACACGAAAGCATACATCGAATGGACTCGTCAGACAAAGCACTCAGAGCACTCAGCAGAGAGGCCCGCGGCGACGCCACAACACTTTGGATCAAAAGTTCATACGTTCTCAGAGGCTCACACCTTGTCCGGTGGTTCTGCACTGACATCCAAGGTCGTGTTACAAGGAAGATTGGCGGTGATCGATCGAGATCGGTTATTCACATGCGACCCTATTCCCAAGGGAGGCATTGTACACACAGTACATGAGATGGGAGTGAATACTTTTATACCAAAAACCCTCGTGTGGTCGCCCAGAGGCGAGTTACTCTCGTGTGCAATAGCCGTTAATGGGGCAGAAACAAGTTCCTGCTTCAGTAAGATTTTATTTTCAGCACCGAATGGCATGTTTGCACATCAAAGCAAGCGAAGGCGGAGAAGCACCGCTTCAACCTTGGCCCGGTTAGATTTCGCAGATGAAAAGCCTGGTGAAGTTTACACGGGCCCTCCGGTTACGAACATATTGGCGTTACCCGAAGGAATCCAATGTTCGCAGATGTCTTTCTCGGAGTGTGGCACCGTATTAAATTTCGTTCACGAAGAACGCACTGAAACTGCACTTTTTTTACTCGACTGTGCCACCACAATAACTTCTTTGTACGGTCCGAGCAATGGACACGTCGGCTTTTCGCCGGTACCAGCACCTGCAGAGCATGTTGTAAAGGTGCTAGATGGAGGAGAGAAACTTCTCGTTGCACTTGATCCTTCCAAGCACGCGAATGGCGCTTTAATCATGAATGGCCAGCAATTGTGCTTTTTACACGACGTGAATGCTGCTGTGCATCCGCTCAGCAAATATTGGGCTGACATAGATGACCTCGATTATTTGTCTAGTGGTTCCGACGTAGATGATGATTTTCACGGGACCGGTGTCTCAGAAATCGATGATCAAACCACAATGGAAGGCCAAGCCCTCACAGGGAGGGTGATGCGTTCAGACGGTTCTGACGCAACTTCTGAAGAAGTGCAGAGCCAAAGTTCCAGCTGGGCTGAGCCAATAGAGTCCATATTCACCGACGATGTACGTGAGTTATGTAGTGTGCGGAAATTTTCAGAGGTCACATCATCATCGTCGTCGTGGTCATGGTTGAATATTAAACGCAAGATTACTGGCAGCATTCAACTTGCCACTCAGTCGCTCGTCGACATCGTGAGAGGCGACGTTGAGAAACGTGCGTTGAGAAAGAGATCGTTAACGAGTACCTCAAGATCACTAATGAGTACTGATAGCGGTGCCTCGTCTTGTCGACGAGATAGTTCGTGGTGGAGTAACATCCCCCGTTTTCGCAAGCTCAACGAAATTCTGATCGATCACTCCTCAGCTCAACCACTCACGAGAGTGTTGGGCAGTGATCGCGCCAAGCAGATACAATGGGTTCCGCCTCGTCAAGGAGATCCTAGTAAATGCCGTGGATTTTGGCTAATGCCTTCAGCAAATTTGGAGTCTAGCTCTCCGTACTGCTCGTTTCTCGTCATCACCCCAGCGCCGAGCGATCGCGCACTGAAGAAGGGAAGGATAATGCCTTTTGTGGGACCATCGGACGGCGACGTGTTCTCACTCATCCGGCAGTGTACGGTGGTGGAAATTCTGCCACCATTCACACCAGAAGCAGGAGACATCGGGATAGGAGCGTCTTTTCTATTCGCCGGTTCACCCGGGGGGCGTCATGTTGCGTGGACAACGCACGAAGGGTTGTATGTCCGATGCCTCGAACACAAACTCGATGAACACGGAGACTGGGCGGATCCACCACAAATGGCGCCTGAAATGAAAATAATCGATTTCGATTCAATCATGACTGGTAAGAACCAGTGGAACGAGCGTCACGACGAAATCAATATGCGAAATTATCCAGCTTGGAATGGATCGCATCGAGTCCCAGTGCTGTCCGTCACAAATGAGGTGATCAAATTTACCGTAAACGCCATCCAATGGAGCTCAAGCGGCGAGCGACTTTTGATTTTACTATCAACACACCTCGCGCATGAACGGCCATCGCAAGCCGGTGACTATTACACCGTTCATCAATGGGTATGCTGGGATCCACCAGCCGTGTTTCTAGACTATGAGCGACATTTTGGTGCTCGAACGGCGCAGCCGACGAGAGAAGGTCTTGGTACGCTCTCGTTTGGCTCGAGATTCATTAGTTCAAAATTATTCGCGACAGATGGCCTGAACAAGATGCAATATTCTGACAAAGGCTATAATATATGGAATCCAGAGGAAAACGCCGTTGCATTTTCGCTCACCATGCCAAAGGCTGGCAGCATGAATGAGTCCATCGATTACATCGTCATTCAACACTTTCCTCGCGTGCGTCGAGAGGATATGCAGCAAAGATGCGAACGCGGCGAGATTCCTCCGATTCAACAACCAGACAGTGTAGAAAGCTGGCCATATTACCTCAATTACGTACCCACGGCGTTGGAGTACGTCTGTGAAGGTTCATACTGTAACTGGAGCCCGTGAGACAAACCTGTAGAAAATTAGTCTGTTGTATTTCAACTGAAGTGTACACCTCGTCAAATACGTGCCATCCGCTGCACGTCCTCGACACTGAGCGACACGGCAACTATGAACGCAGCGACAGATAACGAGAGCGATAAAGAGTTGGCGCTTGCGTCTCGGGCCCATGCGAACTTCATCGTCGCTTCATCGTCGAGCGATGATACGCTTGAGTACGCCTTTACTGAGCACCTGCGCTTGAGCGGGATCTATTGGGGCGCGTGTGCGCTTTCTGTTCTAGGAAAACTTGACGACGCTTTCGACGACGTGGAACGCAGCGAGCTATTGGCATACGTAGATTCTTGCCGTTGCGACTCTGGCGCTTACGCAGGAGGTGTCGGCCACGACGGCCACGTTTTATACACGCTGAGCGCTGTTCAGATATACGCGCTGTTCGACGAGTTGGAAAGACTGGATGTTGATTCAGTCGTCGTTTTCATTCAGAAAATGCAGTTGAAAGATGGATCATTTCAAGGAGACGAGTGGGGGGAAATTGATACCAGGTTTACATATTGCGCCCTGAGCACTCTACGATTGCTCAACCGACTTGACGCTGTAGACGTTGAAGCGGCTTGCAGATACATCGAGCAGTGTAAAAATTTCGATGGTGGCTTCGGGGCGACCCCTGGCGGGGAGTCTCACGCCGGGCAGGTGTTCACCTGCATAGGCGCCCTCGCAATCGGTGGTCGCTTAGATTTCGCAGATGCAGATCTTCTTGGGTGGTGGTTGGCAGAGCGCCAAGTCAAAGCTGGCGGTCTCAACGGGCGTCCGGAGAAGCTACCAGACGTGTGCTACTCGTGGTGGGTACTGAGTTCTCTGAGTATTTTACGCAAAACACACTGGGTCGATTGTGATGCCCTCACGCGTTTCATTCTGCGATGTCAGGATGAGCAGGGCGGAGGAATATCTGACCGACCAAACGACGAACCAGATGTCTATCACACCTTCTTTGGCATTGCAGGGCTCAGTTTGATGGGACATCCCGACGTGGTCGAGCCTATCGATCCGGTCTACGCGCTCCCGAATGCAGTTCTCAGGCGATTGGGTATTGTCCCTTATTTGGAAACACACTAGCTAGGTGACTATTTGTAAAACTAGGATGAAGACGGCTCCGCCCATGGAGGCGTGGGACATTCAAACGCCCACTCATCGCCACTGTACCGGACGCAGTGAAGCCATATCGCCTCTAGGTCGATCGCCTCGTCTCCGGCGTGCACAACGCGTGGACAGTGTGGACATAGGTTGGCGTTCGCTTCGCGACTCGGTCTGTCGGGATCTGTGTAATCGATCGACAACGCCTCGTCTTGTGTGAGTTGATTTGACTCATCGAGCACAGTTGTATCGCACGCGCGCTGTATCAATGTTGCGCGCTCTATCTCGACCAGGGAGCCTCCGTACGAGACGTCGTTGGCGATGGGGTAACCTAAAATGGCTAAGTGAGCTCTGATTTGATGGGAACGCCCCGTGAATGGCTCGCACTTCACGAGAGACGTACCATCGTCGAAAGTGTTGAGCAGAGAAAACTTTGTGGACGCTCCCTTGAAGGACGCTTCGCTGCGCTCGCTCATTGACTCGGTCCCAGGTTTGCCTCTCCATAAAGCAACTCGTGCTTTAGCATCAAAACCAAGTGCTTCATCACACAACACCCATCCCTCGTTACCGGTGTTAAAATGCCCTTGAACTCTCGCAACGTATTCCTTACGCATCTGTCGGCTCTCCATCTTCATTCTCAACGCGTTTGCCGACTCGGCTGAACGCGCGAGCAAGAGCAAACCAGATACGTTTTTGTCGAGTCTATGTATAGGGAAAAGACGCCCCAAATCTTTTCTAGTCGCCGAGAGCAGCGCCATGACTGTGTTCAAGCGGTATTGCCCGGTTGGATGCACGGGCAACGTCGCCGGCTTGTTCACGGATACCACGTCGTCGGTGACGCTCAAAACCTCAACTTCATCCGCCAAAACCGGAGGTTCGTGCCTGTGAATGAAGTGCCGAACCCGGTTACCCCCGCGAAGGATCGGGCCATCCACGTTTTCAACGTTCGAGCCCGTTACCGCTGCCCTTCCGTTCTCCTCTACTCGCAACCGACCCAACGCGTGCGCCCGCCGGTAATACTCGAGCGGGCGCATTGGAAACTCCTCGGCAAAGAGCGCACACAGCCGTTGCCCCGCCCACCGCTCCTTGACTCCGCATATGAAATCAAACTCATACGGCACCACGAACCGCAAGCCCAATCGAGCGTCCACGCGGTAGCTCTCGCTCGCCCTCGGTCCGTGCGCACCGAAGAGGTCGTTTCTCTCGAGCGTTTCGTCGAACGCGTTCCCCGCGCGCCGTCGACGTCCGCGTTCCTTCGCCGCCGTCGCCGTCGCCGTCGACGCCCGTCTCTCCCCCTCCGCGTCGTCACCGTTCGCCCGTTCCCTCTCTCGTTTCGTCATCGCGCCCGCATCGATTCGGTTCGGTTCAGCCCAAACGCAACCAAAATCGCGTTTCCGCGCGTTTCAGTGTGACGCGCGCGTCAGAGCGCGACGGACGGAAGAAGAGACGGAAGGATGTACGCGCGACGGTTGGCGAACGAAGCGGTGTGTAAACCCGGGGAAATGCCGGACGAAAAGTTCCTGGAGTTACCCGAGCGACCGGGGAGCGAGAACCCGCGCGCGATGCGGGCGTACCGAGCGATGGTTGACGCCGCCTCGGAGGTTGCGCGGGGCCGAGAGAACGCGACGACGACGACGGACGGGATGAAAAAGAAAAGGGAAGAGAGTGGGAAAGATGCGACGACGGTGCTCGCGACGATGGCTGTCATGCCGAGCGACGAGGTGATTGCGACGCGTCGACGGGCGAGGTTGGACCCGTGGACGGCGCGCGCGTTGGCGGAGGAACCAGAGGAAGAGACGACGAAAAAGCGAGGGAGAAAAGGAACGGCGACGAGCAAGGACAAGGGTGGTGGTGGTGGTGGTAAAGGTACTGCCAAAGCTAGTGATGAGAGAAGGCGTAGACTGCTCGAGGTTGCGCAGAACGCGCTCGGAACGGTTACGGAGAGCTTGCGTCTTCGCGCTGAGGAGTCGCAAAAGTTTACCGAACGAAGAAATTTCGCCGGGAAAATGGTCGAGGTCGAGACCGACTACGTCGAAGGCTCGAAGGAGGCCAAATCGCACGATAAACAAGTAGAAATGCTCGCCCGCGGGGGCATAGATGCCGTTCTCGCCCAGCTCATGGCACCAAAGAAGCTCACCGTGATGGACAAAACCAAGGCGGATTGGCGCACAGTTAAACAGACTGACGAAGAGCTCGAGGAGGACTTGCAGGCGCACCGTCGCGGAGGTCGAACGTTTAGAGAACAACAAGACTTCTTACAGCAAGCGGATTACCGCGAGTACGAGCTCGAGCGCGACGCGCGTCTCGCGGCCTCGTCCAAGCGCTCGGCGCCAAAGTAGACATTTTCTCCAACGCCGCCCTCGGCGCTGTAGATATACCGCCGCGTAGTGATGTAATGTCATGTGCTAGGGAGCACTAAAAGTCCGTCCGTCGTCGTCCACACGCGCCCCGAGCGCTGGCGAGGAAAATCCGTTCCGCGCCCTCTCCGCCCCCCAAGAAGGTTTGAGAATTTTAATCCTCTTTTTTCATCGATACACACCAGAGGCAACACCTTGAAAACCATCGATCGCAAAAACCATCGATCGATCACCAGAGTGGGCGATGGACGACCGAGTCGACGCACTCATCCACTCCACCGGCGTCGTCACATCGCGTCGGACGCGCGCGTCGCGTCGCATCGCATCGTTTCGCGCGTCAGGTACGAATCGTCGCGACGAGAGAATCCCGAACCCCGATCGCGCGTCCGCCCGTCGCGCGTCGTCCCGCGTCGCGATCGCACCGGGCGCGGCGTCTCGCGGCATCTCGCGCGCCGCTGCGCGACTACTTACCCCTGAAACGGCACGCGCGCGATGCGTTCGTTCCGTCGAGCGTCGTCGTCGCGAACTCGCGCCCGCGATTCCGCGCCCGAGGTGACGCGAACGATCGACTGACCCGCCCGACCGTGGTCGTCGCGAACCCGACGCAGGCGAACGAACGAGCGGAGAGAGATCTGGATTGCTGCTTGATTGGTTTTCGGATAGGACGATGAGCGACGTGGCCAGCGCGGGCGTCATGGGAGCGGCGCAACGCGTGAAGGATAGCGCCGTGCACGTGTGGACGCAGCAAAAACCGATGAATGAAATCCTGGATGTGAATGCGTACTCGCGGCCGGTGAGCTTTGGCGACGCGACGTCGAGAATGCAGAAAAATTTAAACTATTTCAGAATCAACTACTTGGTCTTCACGCTCGCCGTGTTGAGCGCGTTCGTGTTGTTCCACCCGTCCTCCTTGGCGGTGTTTGGATCGATCGCAGCCGTGTGGGCGTACGTGTTTGCTATTCGTAGCGAACCGTTGAAGATTGGAGATAGAGAACTGAGTCATCGGGAGACGTTGATGGGCATGTCGGCGCTGAGCGCGTTCATAATCTTCATGCTCACGAGCGCGGGGACGGTGCTCTTTAGCGGTATGGGCGTCGCGCTCTTGGGTATCGGCGCCCACGCCGCCGCGCGCGTTCCCGACGATCTCTTCGTGGAGGATGCGAACGATCAGAAGGGTTTCTTTTCTTTCCTCGAACCCCCGTCGAGGAACGGTCAAGTCTCAAGCGGTACGGTTTAAGCAAAATCAAGTTTACGCTCTGACCAGCCGCGCGTCCATCCGGTCCGAGGCGTCGCGCGCGAGAGAACTCTCTAGGCATTTCCATCCGACGACGACTTTGACGACGACGACGACTTTGACGACGACTTTGACGACGACGACGACGACGTCCATCCGTCCGTTCGTTCGTCTCTTCGCACCCCGTGTTGTCTCTCGAGCGCAATGTAATAACTCAAAATTTCTGTTTTAGCACTCACACACACACACACACTCAAACACACACACACTCACACACTCGGGGTTCGGGGTTCGGGACCCATCCCCCGTCCCATCGGGGCGTTTCCAGCCACACGCGTGGATGACGACGACTTTGACGACGACTTTGAGGACGAAGCGACACGCGCTGTCGACGACGACGACACACGCTGACGCTGACGACGACGACCTCGACGACGGGACGAGGGTGGAACGCGCGCGCGATGATGATGATGACGACGACGACGACGACGACGACGACGACTACAGCGTCGACGCGACCGGCGTCGACGTCGAGAGCGTCGACGTCGAGGAGTAATCTTCGAGCGGCGCGACGTCACGGGTCGCAGGGAAGAGTGATGACGACGACGACGACGACGACGACGCGGGCGCGGGCGCGCGCGGCGGCGGCGGCGGCGGCGACGCGCTCGGAAGACGAGGCGTTGACGTGGGAAGAGATCGAAGCCATCGTGAACAGGGACGTGGTGCGCTCCGTCATGACGCAGCGAGTGTTGAGCGTGCGACCGGATGCGAGCGTTTTCGACGCCATCAAACTGTTGGTGGACAACAGAATCAGCGCGGTGCCGGTTGTTGACGAGTCTGGACAGGTTCTCGGAGTCGTGAGCGAGTACGATCTCATGGCGAGAGTTGGAAAGAAAGAAAAGACCAAGGCTGTGGTTGATGACGGCATGTTCCCGCGAGTTGGACGCTGCGACGAGTTCAACGGCAACGTCCAGGAAATGTGGAGCAAGTTTCACGACTTGCAAGATCGCATGCACAAGGTGAGCGGCTCTAAGGTGCTCACCGCGATGCACGAAACTAAAACCGTCTACCCGGACATGCCACTCGTCGAAGCTACGGAGATGATGCTTAACGATAAGCTCGCTCGAATCCCCGTCGTCGATCAAACTGGAAAACTGGTGGGCATCCTTTCTAGAGGAGACATCATGCGTCGCACTTTCCAAGCCTTCATGCTGGCCCAGTCGGCCGCTGATTCTGAGACTTTCGCCAGAGAGGTGAAGAAGTTGGACGTGAGCGATCCGGGAATCGCGTCCGAGTTGAATAACAGCCCTTCCTTGGTTGAGTTTTGCGAAGCGAGCCCAGACGACGACGAATGCCGTATATACGAGGATTAATTGAGACGCACCTCGGGTCGCGCATCTCGAGATTTGCCTCTGCACTATAGCGCAGATAAACAATGGCTCTTTCATCTAGCCCCCCTCCGCATCCTTGTAAACCTAATCGCACGAATTTATGCCCGAAGATTACATCACTCTCTCCACGGCTTTGAAGCGTCGACGGGACTCCTTTCTCCTGTGCTCGCCTCCACTCGGACGCCAGACGGTCGCGCGCGAGCGTCAACGACACGACCGAGCGTCCCTTTGCGATTGAAGAGGACACATGGCACGTGCTGAAAAGCCTGCTGGATCCGGTTCCAAGGCGCGCCGCGCCGCTCGGCGCAACGCCAAGTTCAATCCCAAGCCGTCTTCAGCCGGCGGCGGCGGCGCGGCGCTCGTCAACGTTGGCGATGCGTCGCAGTACGACGAGGAACACGCCGCGGCGAACGAGGCTGGGAAAAAGAACAGAGCGCAGGCTGGCAAAAAGTTGGGCAAGCGCAAAAAGGGTCAGAGCGGCGACGACGACGGCGCATCGGGGGCGAAAGAACGCGGTGGTAAAAAGTCTCACAAAACGGTGGACTCGTCCTCCAAGTCTCACGCGACGGAGAAGGTTGATTTCAGCAAGCTGTCGAGGAAGGAGGCAAAGGTGAAATCCGACGAGATGAAAGCGCTCAGAAAGCCCAACTTTGCACTCATCCAGGAGTTGGCGCAGCTATGGGAGCGCATGCGGGGAAAAAAGGTGTCAAAGACGGACCGAAAGGCGCTTTGCGACGACATTTACTCAAAGTGTACTGGAAAAATTCCAGAGCTCGCGAATAACCATAAGGGATCGCGAGTCGTTCAGGCGGTGCTCAAATACGGCACCCCAGAACAATGTGAATCCATCATGAAGGAGGTCCACCCTCAAATTGCGCTTCTGTCGAAATCCCTGTACGGGAACTTTTTGGTGCGCAAGTTGATTGACTCTACGGACAAGAAGGATGTTCCAGCGCTGGTCAAGACGTTGAAGGGTCAAATTGCCAGACTGGCGCGTCACCCAATCGGTGCGCAAATTATCGAGGCGCTGTATCACGCAGCTCCGGCAAAGGAAAAAAAGGCGATGACCTTCGAGTTTTTTGGTCCCGAGTTTGTGCATTTTGGTGCGGCAGATGACGTGAATTCTCTTCGAGAAGCGTTGCTCCTCAAGCCCGTCGCTCAGCGCCAAGGGACGCTCCGACACATCAACATGACGATGATTCCCGTGTTAGAAAAAGGTTTGGTCTCGTCGACGGTCATTCATCGTGTTTTAGCCGAGTACCTCGGTGTGGGTGGTCCAAGCACCAAGGCTGAGGCGGCGGGCTCCATCGCCGCCGCCGCGCTCTTGAGAATGATGCATACCAAGGAAGGTGCGCAGGCTGTTAACATGATGTTGGCGCACTCGGGAGCGAAGCAACGCAAGGGTGTTATCAAGGCTCTCAAGGGACAAATCGCGCGTGTCTCGCAGGATGACTACGCGCACGTCGTCATCGCGTCGCTTTTTGACTGCGTGGATGACACGCAACTGTTGTCAAAGGGTGTCGTCAACGAACTTAAGCAAGAAGGCCTCGAAGAAATCTCGATGCATAAGAACGCGCGCAGAGTGTTATTGCATATTCTTCACCCCCGCTCGACGAGATACTTCCCACCGCATCTGCTGGAGTGCTTGCCTGATCCTGAAACGGTGCGAAAAGAGGCTGCTGATTCGGTTCAAGCCATGAAGCGAGGAGGTGAAGCCGAAAAGCAAGCGAAGAAGGCTGTCGGAAAGGAGATTTCTGACGACGAAGATGACGAGGACGATGACATGGGAGTCATGGATGACGAATTTGGCGAGGAAGAAGACAAGGCCTCGGATGATGATGACGACGACGATGATGACGACATGGAGGAAGCTCCCGCGGATGGCCCTGACTTTGGCATCGCAAAGAAGCCTACAAACACGAGACGAGACGAGATATTCCGCCAAGGCTTAGGAAACTCTCTCATTGCAACGTGCAGCTCCAATGCTTCCAGCATGCTTCGCCACAACCTCGCTTCGGATGTCTTGTTTGAAGTTGCCTCTGGTGGCTGTGATGACGTCTTTGTGAATGCCGTAGGCGACGATGCCATGAAGGAACTTTACGAAGCCATCTCTCAGGCAGTCGCTGATTCTTTAACGTCTGAAGAAGTCGATGAGGAAACGGGTGAGAAGCTCGAACCACTTCACAGCAATTTTTTCTCAACGCGCACCTTGAGACGCATGGCGCTTGAAGTTGGCCACCCGGCGTTCATTCCAGCCTTTTGGAGCTTGGCGCTCAAGGACAACTTGAAGCTTTGGATCGATGGTCACGGTGCCAAGGTTGTCGCTGCGGTCGTTCGTGCAGATACCGATGCGAAAACTAAAAAGACGATTCACACTGCCGTAGGAAAACTCGTCGAAGGAGGAGATGCGATGGCTTGGTCGGATGGATTTTTCCGTGCGCGGGAAGGCGAGGTGAACAAGACGCCGTCCAGCAAAGGAAAGCGAAGCGAACCAGGTAAGAGCGCGACCAAGGGTAAGAAGACGAAAACACCAAAAAAGTAGATCTTTTGAGGAACATACCTACAGTATAGCTATGGGATAACACTACATCGTAGAACTAGACAATAAAGGAGCTCATCAGTCGTAACCGACGAGCATGGGGGAGCACTTTTTGTAAAGAGACTCGGGTAATCTCGCCGCGAGCGCATCCCGAATCTCTTGCGCGCGATATCTCGCGCTGAAGTGAATCAAAAGAATGGATTCATTCTCAAACTTTTCCGCCCTCTCGACGATGTCGTCGATATGGGTGTGACCAAAGCGCACCGCGTCCTCTCGGCTCACCGAATCGTCGACAAATGTGCACTCCATGATGAGCAACTTTGCGCGAAGCGCGTCGGCGTTCGCCGGATTATCGATCCACTCGCCCGTCGTATCGCCTGTGAATGCCACCTCTGGCACTTCAATCTTATCCGTCACCTGCACGCCGCTCTCCCGCAGTCTCTTAATTTCTTGCCCGCTCGCCCCCGCGTACTCTTGTTTGAGCTTATTCTTTGTCCCGTACACGAGGTATCCTTGGCTCGGTACCGGGTGCACCGTAGCGAACGGTGCAATCTCAAACAGCTTGCTCATTTTGTACCTGCTCCCAGGATCGATTCCAATCGCTTCGTGCGGCAAATCGCTGTCATCCAAGGCTCGAAGCGATTCAATAAATCTTCCAAACGCCTCTCTTCGCGCACTCGGCAACAAAACCGTCGGCGGTTCCAAGCTCAACAAGCTCCGCGTCGCGACGTACATCCCGCACCCACCCACGTGATCCATGTGCGTGTGACTCAGACACATGACGTCAGCGTACACACACCGTTGCGGGCACCGTCCGCTATCGAACGCCACCTTCAACTGCGGCAACACGATGGACGTCTCCTGTCCGCCCACCGACACCCCTTCAATCTTGTACCCGCTCAGTTCGTGCACCACGAACCGATCCTTCTCCCGTCCGTTCCGTCGCGTCTCCGCCTCCTCTCTCTTTGTCGTCGTCGCCGACATCCTTCCCTCTCTTTCTCTTTCTCGTCCTCGTCCTCGCGCCGCCGCCCCGCGCGCGTTCCAGAACCGACGACACGCCGCCGTCGTTTCCCACGCGCGTCCCGTTCCAGACGTTCCAGACGTCGTCGTCGTCGTCGCTCCGCGCATGCGCTCGCACCGACGATTGAGCGGGCACTGCGACCAGACCCGAACCGAACTGAACCGCGTCGAACGGTTCGTCCGTCGTCGTCGTCGGACGCGCGGTGAAGTGAAGCGAAGTGAAGCGAAGCGAAGCCAAGTCGAATGTAAAGTGGAGCTTCGTTCAACTGGTCGTCAGTGCGCCACGCGTGGTCCCGCGTTCCCGGCTCGCGCCGCGGCTCGCGGTGAGAATGGCCCGCGTCGTCGCGTCCACGCGCGTCGCGGTGCTCGACGCGCGACGGAGCGCCGCGTCGTCGAGAGGGATGCGCGGGCGAACGCATGCGTCGCCTTACATATGGGTAAACAGTATGTACATGTTCTCGACAGGCGGTTCTAGACGCGTGCGACGACGGTCGTCGGGCGACGGTGAGCACGGGGTGGGAGATGACGCGGTGGATCGAGCGGTGGAGACGTTTTGGCGGTTGTGGACGGGCGCGGCGCACTGTAGAGCCATCGTGACGGCGTCCGAAAAGGGTTCGTTGTGGAGAGACGCGGCGCGGATAGAAGCGACGGTGCGTCGAGCGCTGACGGCGTTCCCGCCGGGATGCGGATTGGATGTCCCGACCATCATGACGAGAGAACCGAAGTTGTTGGAGTTAGACGTGAGAGTGCTCGTGTCAGCGGTGGTGCGAGTTAAGTCGATTTTGGGATTGGATGGACGACAAGTTGGCTTGGCTCCCGGGCTCGTGCTATGCGTGCTGCTCGACGCGGAACGAGTTGAGAGGAGATTGAGAGAAATAGTGGAAGAGCTCGGGGGGGAGGAAGCTAGACGTAGAATAAATGAGCAGCCGGATTTGCTTTTGGCTGCTTTAGATTATTGGCAGATGGACGATTCTGTAGAAGGGGACGTAAAAAGACATTACTCTCGCGCAGTGCCGCCAACTTCGGATCGCGACGCAGTGAACGAGCGCGTTGCAGACCGGGAACGAGGCGCGCGCAAGTTTCACGTCGATTCTCAGAGATTTTAGTAACCTTTTCGCGACGTGAATGGGCGATGGTGTCTCCTCGGTGTGTTCTAAATACGGAAATTCGTTTTAATGTACAAAATATCAGCTGCACAACGCGTGTAAAACTTTGCGCGCTGACCGTTGATTAAACTATGTCGATATCAATATCCCAGTCGCCGTTGGCATCATGTTCGGTATTTTTATCTTCTCGTTCTCCCGCGTCATCATCTTCCAGGCGAGGAGCGTGATCGAGACCGAAACCGACGTTCATCCACGTGCCAGTAGACTCTGGCGGCTCATCCTTGTCTGCACTACGATGGTGCTTACCTTTAGCTTCAGCTTCAAGCGAGCCCATGAGTCTAATGGAGTCGAATTGAGCCGAAAGTTCCTCAGCGAGCTCAGCGTCCACCATGCGAAGAGCGGCACTCGCAACCTCTGCCATCATTTGGACTTGGTTTCGTGCCTCGAGCAAGGCGTGGTCAGCGCGATCAACCGTCTCTCCCAGCAGAGCCGTTGATCCAACAATTTCAAGCACGTCATCGTTTGATGAGAACAAGGTGATCGGTGAGACCTTCGGATTCGCGATCCAATCATCTCCAACCTCGATTCGTGCGACACCGTCCGTGTGTATGTTATCCAGCGCCATCGCCTTATTGTTGCCTGGCTGCCACGTAAGCATGTGCGCTCGTCCATCAAACATTGACGTGAGTTCTGGCTCAGTTCGGCCCCAAGACGGCCAGTAGGGTGGAGCATCACCTGGTACCCCACCCACTATTTCTTCGGCAACTACGTATTTGTATTCGTAATTGGATCCAGTGTGCAACATCATAGAACCTCTCCACAAGTTGCCCTCGTTCCACGTCAACCTCAGTCCTCGTTGGACGTTCCAATCGCACCACGTTCCAACAACGAGGACAGTTTGTCCAGGGATGGTTTGGAAAGCAATAGAGAACTGCACTGGAATGTCGTGACCTCCACCCCTAGTTCTGATGAGGGTCTCCTGCAGATCTTCGAGCTTAGAGGATGCCATGAGGCTCGTCTCTGCGATTGACTTTTCAAGAGCCCGAATGTTTGAAGGAGTGGCACCCTCGTTGCCCACAGGCATCTTTGTCTCGCGATAGATCATCATTTCCTCCTTAACGCGATTTTCGAGTTCGCTGAGACCTTCCCATGACTTGAACAAGATTTCTCGATACGATGCGATATTAGCATCCATCGCCTCAAGTTCAGCGCCCAACATGATAGCTTCATCAGATGTGTTGGCGCCGGTGGCTCGGATGCGCTCGAGTTCTCGATTCGTTTCCTTTCGACGTCGAATGATTATTTCGATTCGCTGAATCATGTTGCAGGCTGTAACGAACGCACTATCCGATTTTTCAGGAATGAGCACGAGCTTTTCCGAATCGAATACATCATGTTGTGATTCAGACTGATTTTCAACGTTGAATCGATCTGGCGCAGCAGTCCCAGACAACCGAATCGCGTATTCATCCGCCATCGCCTTTGCATCTAGTAGGTGCGCCCGCAAGGACGTATTTTCGCTGACAAGGCGTGAGAGCTCTTGGTTTGCGTCCGCCAAATCGTTTTCACGTTCTGCGATTTGATTCATCGCACTGTTTAACTCGTTTCTTAGCGCCGACATATCACTGCCAGAATCTTCACGCACTTGATGCAAACGTTCAACATCTGCTCTCAGGTTGCGCAAATCCAACGTCAATCTTTCCTTGTCCGATTCCAACGTCGCAATGGCTGAAAGCGAGTTTTTCAAAGCGAGCTCGCGATCGCGTAGACGTGCGTCGCTATCTTCTCGGACTTGTCTGAGAATAAGGAGCTGGTTCTCTGCCTCAAGCTGCGCGCGTTCTGCAGCCAGATGTGCCTGAGAAAGTTCCTCAATTATGGATTCTTTACTCTCAAGTGCGTCACGCAAGGATGCGCGCTCTGCCGTAAATTCGTTGCTCATAGCATCTAAACTCGCACGGAGACGAGTTATTTCTTCTTCCTTCTCGGAAACCTGCGTGTCCAAACTTGCCGACAACGTGTCAAACTGAGATCGAAGATTCGCCTCCAGCCCTTCGCGGTTCGCAAGAAGCTCGTCAAGCTCAATGTGCAGAGCATCACGCTCGGCTTCGAGCTCAGCCTCGCGAGAGGTGCGCGCGTCACCGAGAGAAGACATCTCAGACTGCAGACGCTCAATCTCAGACTGCAGAGCAGACGTGCGATCGGACTCACCCGCGTCGGCCTCGCG
>Ga0255780_10001124_pt1 | contig 25325 bp, 34 predicted proteins | sample 071ome_32_FD_179978 | JGI IMG/M metagenome (GOLD analysis project Ga0255780, IMG submission 179978) | Coastal salt marsh microbial communities from the Groves Creek Marsh, Skidaway Island, Georgia - 071405AT metaG (version 2) | ecosystem: Environmental > Aquatic > Marine > Intertidal zone >... | reverse complement strand
TATGGGTGATGTCCAAAGAACTACCCAAAACCTTAAAGTTGTAAAGATCATCCCCGAGAAAAACCTCATCTTGATCAAGGGGAGCGTTCCTGGTCACAAGGGTGGAATTTTGACCATTCGTACAGCCAAAAAAAGCAAAGTATCCAAGTAATTGAACTGATATGAAATTTAAATTATATAAGTCAGACGGCTCTTCCTCAAGCGATACTGAGATTGCAAACTTCCCTTCTCTTGAAGAGGGAAAAGGTTTGGACGCACTACGTCAGTGCATTCTGGCTGTAAGGGCTAACAACCGACAAGGTAATGCTTCCACCAAAACCCGCGACGAAGTTTCAGGTTCTGGGAAAAAGATCTATCGTCAAAAGGGATTAGGTACGGGTCGTGCAGGTGAAAAAAGAGCAATTCAGCGTACTGGCGGGGGCGTGGCTTTTGGTCCTAAGCCCCGCTCTTACAATCAGAAGGTTAATGGCAAAATGAAACAACTTGCTCTCAAAAGAGCTCTTGTAGATCAAGCCTCTGAAGGATCGATATCTCTAATAGAAAATTGGTCTCTGAGTTCTCACAAAACAGGTGAATTTGTAAAATTATTAAATCTTCTTGGTACGCCATCGAAGACTCTCATTATTGATGAGAATTTAGACAAAAACCTTACTCTAGCTGCACGCAACTTAACTCATGTTAAGGTGTCTACTTCCACAAGTGTGAATGCGGTAGATATTGTAGGCGTGGATCAGATCGTTTGCTCAGTTGCTGGCATCAATTCACTCGTTAATAAATTTTCTTCAACTCAAAATTAACAAGGTATGAACGAACCAGTTAAAGTATTAAAAGAGGCTCTTCTTACTGAGAAAGCTACCATGCTTTCAGCAAATCTTAACCAGTATGTATTTTCTGTTTTCCCTGAAGCTACTAGAACTCATGTAAAAAATGCAATCGAGAAAACCTTCGGGGTTAATGTAATCAAGGTTAATACCCTTACACAGAAGCCCAAGACCAAAAGGGATCGCATGAGAAGAGGCAAGCAAGGGCATACTTCCCTTTCCAAAAAAGCGATCGTTACTCTCAAGGCAGGAGAAAGTATAGATCTCGCCTAATTAGGAGAAATTATTATGGCTATTTTACAACAAAAACCTGTCACTCCAAGTGGTAGATTTTATCTCAAGAATAAACAAGAGCTCTCTACCAAACGACCAGAAAGATCTCTTACTTCTGGTTTCCATCGGAAGAAAGGTAGGAATACTTACGGAAGAATCACCAGTCGAAGAAGAGGCGGCGGACACAAAAGACTTTACAGGCAAATTGATTTTAGGCGAAACCGTTTAGATGATATTGCTGAAATCATTGCTATAGAATATGACCCAAATAGAACTGCAAATCTTGCTCTTCTTCAGTATGATGATGGGGAAAAATCCTACATCCTTGCTCCTGAATCTGTTGAAGTCGGTGTTAAAGTTGTAAGTTCTGACAAGGCAATTGATTTCAATGTAGGAAACGCCATTCCACTCAAGTTCATGCCTTTAGGTACCAAGGTGCATTGCGTTGAGATGCTTCCTGGTGCTGGTGCAAAAATTTGCAGGTCAGCTGGAAGCACTGCCCGCTTAATTTCTGTGGATGGCCCAGATGCATCCTTGAAGATGCCAAGCGGCGAAATCCGCATTGTGAAATCGAATTGTCGTGCCACAATCGGTTCAGTAGGAAACGGGAACCATCAAAAAGCAACCATCGGTAAGGCTGGAAGAAATCGTTGGAAAGGTCGTAGACCTCGTGTTAGAGGTGTGGCCATGAACCCGGTTGACCACCCAATGGGAGGTGGTGAAGGAAGAACATCAGGTGGTGGTCACCCAATGTCGCCTTGGGGTCAACTTTCAAAAGGTTTCCCAACTCGTAAGAAATCTAAACCATCTAACTCGATGATCATTACGCGTCGTAATGGCAGAAGAGTGAAGTAATTTTATCATGACAAGATCAATAAAAAAAGGCTTCTTTGTTGACCCACACCTTATGAAAAAGGTGCAGAAAGCACAGGACAACGGAGATCGTAAACCAATTAAAACATGGTCCCGTAGATCTACCATTACACCTGACTTTGTAGGCTTGAACTTCACAGTGCATAATGGAAAGAATTTTTTGCCAGTTTATGTTACTGAAAACATGGTTGGTCATAAATTAGGAGAATTCTCTGCAACTCGTGCATTCAAATCTCACAACCCGCATACCCAGAAGTAATATGGAAATTAAATCCTACTCCAAATACATGCGGATTTCTCCCAAAAAAGCTCGTGAAGTTGCGAGAATTCTTCCTGGGCGCAGTGCAACAGAAGGTGTTTCTTTGCTTAAGTATATTCCTCGAAAAGCTGCCCGTATGCTCGATAAAACATTAAGATCTGCAATGGCCAATGCTGAAAACAACGCTAACCTAAATGCCGATGATCTTATCATACGTGAAGCCATCGTTGAAGAAGGCCCAGCATTAAAAAGATTTAGGCCCTGTGCAAGGGGTTCGGCTCATCCTTACAAAAAACGAATGAGCCATCTTCGTATTACTTTAACCGACGAAAAAAATTAAGTTATGGGTCAGAAAGTTAATCCTATTGGTTTTCGTTTAAGCGTTCGTCGAAATTGGAGTGCCCGTTGGTATGCCAATAAGTTCGATTATTCAACCTTCATGGAGGAAGATAATCTAATTCGAGGATTTCTTGAAAAGAAACTTCGCTACGCCTCTGTTCCAAGAATCGTAATTGAAAGAGCTTCAACTAGAACACGTGTAACAATTTGGACTGCTCGTCCAGGAATTGTGATTGGGAGAAAAGGTCAAGAACTGGATTCTCTTCGCGATTCTTTAAATCGTACCGTGGGTAAAGAAGTACGCCTTGAGATCCAAGAGATAAAAAAACCTGATCTTGTAGCCTCCTTAGTTGCTGAAAGTGTGGCATTACAACTTGAAAGAAGAATTGCTTTTCGTAGAGCTATGAAGAAAGCAGTTCAGACCACTATGTCTATGGGAGCCGAAGGCATTCGTATCCAATGTGCTGGAAGACTTGCTGGTGCTGATATTGCTCGTACTGAACAATTACGTGAAGGACGAGTCCCTCTTCATACCCTTCGTGAGAATATCGATTATGGCTTAGTCGAAGCTAACACCGTTTATGGTATTATCGGTATTAAATGTTGGATCTGCTTAAAGGACGAAGACAAAATTTTCTAAACCCTCAGGATTATGCCAAAGTTACTACCATCTCGTACAAAGTTTAGAAAAGTTCACAAGGGCCGTATCCGTGGATCTGCATCCAGGGGTAACACAGTCGCTTTTGGTGAGTTTGGAATCCAAACTCTTTCACGAGGCAGAATGACATCCAATCAAATAGAGGCGGCTCGTGTTGCCATTAATAGACACCTCAAACGTAAAGGAAAAGTTTGGATTCGTGTTTTCCCTCACAAACCGGTCACGAAAAAGCCCGCAGAAACTCGGCAAGGTAAAGGCAAGGGACCAGTTGATCATTGGGTTGCTGTCATCAAGCCAGGACATGTTCTTTTTGAAATTGCTGGCTGCTCTTTGACAGTTGCTAGAGAAGCACTTGGTCTTGCAGATGCAAAATTGCCTTTCCGATGTCGTTTAGTTACCCGCGAAAGAAATTATTAATTATGAAGATATCAGAAATTAAAGAGCTTTCCGTTGCAGAGATTGACAAGAAACTTCGTGAACTCGGCGAAGAGCTTTTACAGCTACAAATCCGAAAGCAAACCGGACAGGTGGAAAAGCCTCACTTGATCAAAGAAATTAGAAGAAATCGTGCTAGACTTTTCACACAACTACAGACCCTTCAGCAGCAAGCTTCCTGAATTTTACTCCTATGAACAAAGAATCTTCTAGAAATGACCGGAAACAATTAATTGGTGTTGTTCGCTCCAAGACAGGCGATAAATCCATCAAAGTTGTTTACGAATACAAAACTCCCCATCCCCTCTATAAAAAAGAGATCAGAAGAAAAACGACCGTTCATGCCCATGATGAAGATAACCTTTCAAATGTTGGAGATAAAGTGAGAATCATGTCCACTCGCCCAATGAGCAAAATGAAACGTTGGCGTGTTGTAGAATTAGTTGAGAAAGCACCTACCCTTTAATCTATTATGATCCAATTACTCAGCAGATTAGAAGTAGCCGATAATACTGGTGCTAAGCAGGTACGCATGATTCGTCGCATTGGGCAACTGAAGAAAACTGCTTCAGTAGGTGATATCATTGTGTGCCATGTTAAAGAAAGTTCCGTAGATGCATCCGTAAAAAAAGGAAGCGTTGTTCGAGCGGTTGTGGTGCGCACCAAATCCCCAATGAGGAGGAGAGATGGTAGTTACCTAAGGTTCGACGAAAACGCATGTGTCATTGTTAACAACGATGGTTCACCAAAAGGAACTCGTATTTTTGGACCAGTTGCTCGAGAGCTCCGGCAGAAATTCATGAAGATCATATCTTTAGCCCCCGAAGTATTATAATCATGGCTATAAAACTAAAGAAAGGTGACGAAGTCACTGTAATTACCGGTGATCACAAAGGTAGCAAAGGTAAAATTCTCGAAGTTATTCGCACTAAAAACCGCGTTCTAATTGAGGGAGTGAACATCGTTAAAAAGCATGAACGCAAGACACAAGACAATCCACAGGGATCTATCGTTGAGAGAGAAGCCCCTATTCATGTTTCTAATGTGTCTAAGACTAAATAACCCTAAGAATTACCAAAGATGTCAGAACTAAAAAAAGTTTATTTAGAAAATGTTGTTCCCGCTTTGATGAAGAAATTGGGCTACAAAAATATTCATGAAGTTCCCAAAATTGAGAAGATAGTCATAAATTCTTCCTTTGGTGCAGAGATGGATAAAACCGGCATTGCTGATTTACGTAATGATATTGCAAGTCTTTCTGGACAAGCCCCGGTGATCGTAAAAGCTAAAATCAGTGTGTCCAATTTCAAGCTCAGGCAAGGTATGCCTGTCGGTGTAAAAGTTACACTGAGGGGAAATCAAATGTGGGAGTTCCTTTACCGTTTAGTCGCAATTTCATTACCCAACATTCGTGACTTTAGAGGGGTTCGTGCCAAGCTTGATGGTAGAGGTAACTACTCTCTTGGTGTTACGGATCATAGTATTTTTCCCGAAATCAATGTTGAAAGACAAAGAGTAAATGTTGGTCTTGATATTTGCATCACCACAACTGCAAATAACGATGAAGAAGGCAAAGAATTACTTCAGCTTTTAGGAATGCCATTTCGCAAGCAATCTTCACAGCCAGTCGAACAGGCTGCGTAACCCTTAATACTACTTTTACATGGCCAAGAAATCAGCAATTCAAAGAAACAAGAAAAGAGAACGCTTAGTCGCCCGTTTTGCAGCCAAGCGGGAAGCACTCAAAAAGATTATTTCCGATCCCAACACAAGTGAGGAAGATTTTTACACTGCACAAGCAAAGCTTACCAAGCTTCCCAAAAATTCTTCTCCCGTTCGACTCGTTAAGAGGTGCTCCCTGACGGGGCGTCCTCGTGCTGTTCTCAGAAAATTCGGGTTATCACGAATTTCCTTTCGTGAACTTGCTTTGCAAGGAAAAGTCCCTGGCGTAGTCAAGGCCTCTTGGTAACCACTATCCTTTATTTAAGATGTCAATACACGATACTATAGGTGACTTCATTACTGTCATTCGTAATGCTGGTCTTGCTGGAAAGGATAAGTGCTCCTACCCTCACTCCAATCTGCGGGCTGGCATTGCAAAAATTCTCAAAGAAAGAGGATTTGTTAGTGATTGCCGAGAGGCAGACAGTGAAAATGGTTTTAAAGTACTTGAGATAGATCTCAAATATGTATCAGGCAAGCATGCAATCAAAGGAATTAGTCGGGTAAGTAGTCCAGGTCGTAGGTCCTATTGCGGATACAGAGAAATCCCTAGTGTGCTGGGTGGCTTGGGCATTTCCATTATAAGTTCTCCTAAGGGCATCATAGATGATAAAACTGCCCGAAAAGAGAAACTTGGTGGTGAATTACTTTGTAGCGTTTGGTAGAAAATTATTATGAGCAGAATTGGAAATTTACCCATCAACATCCCATCAGGTGTCGAAGTTTCATCTACCGGTGGTTCGGTAAAGGTGAAAGGACCCAAGGGGGAGTTGCATCAAGATTTACATGAATCAGTTACTCTCGAGATTTCGGAGAATGAAGTAGTTGTTAAACCCGTTGATTCGGGTCGTCAAACAAGAGCGTTACAGGGTACTATTCGATCACTTGTTGCCAACATGGTAACGGGTGTGGTTACTCCTTACAGCAAAGACTTACTGATCGAAGGGGTGGGTTTTAGGGCAGCTGTCAAAGGAACGGATGTTGGTCTCGAGTTGGGTTACTCGCATCCCATTAACCACCCAATACCTGATGGCGTCTCAGTTACAGTTGCTGACAATGTCAAAATTCATGTGGAGGGTGCCGATAAACAAAAAGTTGGTCAACTCGCTGCAGATATTAAGAGTTATTACCCTGTTGAGCCATACAAAGGCAAAGGGGTTCGAATTCTTGGACAATATGTACGCAGAAAAGAAGGTAAAAAATCAGCTTAAATTGCTTAATTTAATATTATGAATCTTGGTAAGAAAAGAGAACTTTTACAAAAGAGACGCTGGCGTATCAGAAAGAAAATTGTTGGTACTGCACTCCGACCAAGGTTAACGGTCAGGTTTACGAACAAAAATATTCACGCACAGTGTATTAACGATGAACTAGCAACTACATTAGTTTCAATTTCAACAAATGAAAAAGAACTAAAAACCCACCTACCCAATGTCAGTAGTTCAGATAAATTGGGATCTCTTTTAGGAAAAAGACTTGTAGATGCCGGAATCAAAACTGTTGTTTTTGACCGTGCGGGAAGAAAGTATCATGGCTGCGTTAAAGCTTTTGCTGAATCAGTCAGAAAAGAAGGACTAAAATTTTAATCTATTATGACTGAAGCAAAGAAGAACAATCCCAAGGTAGCTGAAAAAAACATTTCAGACGAAGAAGAGTTATTTGAAAAAGTAGTCCATGTAAATCGCTGTGCTAAAGTTGTTAAAGGAGGACGTCGGTTCAGTTTCGCAGCACTTGTTGTAGTGGGAGACCAAAAAGGCAATGTAGGTTTTGGATATGGCAAAGCTCAAATGGTTCCAGATGCAATTCGTAAGGGGACCGAACAGGCAAAAAAATCCATGATCCCTGTTTCGCTGGCTGGTGAAACTATACCCCACCCTATCTTGGCTAATTTCGATGGTGGGAAGGTTCTCCTTCGTCCAGCTAGAGAAGGTACGGGAATTATCGCAGGCGGTGGCGTTCGTGCTGTTTTGGAAGGTGCTGGTATTAAAAATGTCCTTTCCAAATCATTAGGATCTAACAACCCACTTTCTGTTGTCGGTGCGACATTGAAAGGTTTATCAGGATTACGATCAGCAGAAGAAATTTCCCAAATTAGAGGCGAAAGAGTTAGTGGACCAAGTTTTACAGCCTCTGTTTCTTCTTAATTTAAATTTAAAATGATGAAAGAACATATCTTACCCAAGGGTGCTAATCGTGGTAAAAAAAGATTAGGCAGAGGTGAAGGAAATGGACATGGCAAAACCTCTTGCCGTGGTCATAAGGGTGCTGGTGCTCGCTCAGGTTATTCCCTTCGGGCAGGCTTCGAAGGAGGCCAAATGCCTCTTTATCGTAAATTACCCCAACGTGGATTTAACAGGGCTCGGTTTCAATCCACGATTGCAATTGTCAATGTCGGCGATTTGGAAATTTTACCCAGCGATAAAGTAAACTTAGAGTCTTTAAGTAGTGCGGGTCTTATTCGTGCTAATTCGAAATCAGTTAAATTATTAGGCACTGGTGACATAACCAAGTCCTTTGAGGTTGAAGTTAACTTTGCCTCAGCTTCTGCGGTCAAGAAAATTGAAGCAGCAGGAGGATCAGTCAAAATCTCATAATTTATTATGCTCTCTGCTTTCACCAACTCGCTCAAAATACCTGAATTAAGGCAGAAGATTTTCTTCACCTTGGCTCTGTTGTTTATTGCTCGGGTAGGTGCAAACATACCCTTACCTGGTGTGGATCCTGCACCTATAAAGGAGTTTTTTGAACTTAGAGAACAAACAAGAAGCGATTCTGGTAGTAATGATATATTAGGTTTCTATAACATGTTTACTGGTGGTGCACTTCTCAATGGTGCATTATTCGCCTTGGGTATCATGCCCTACATTAGTGCATCGATCATTATGCAATTAATGGGTGCAGTATTCCCGCATTTAGCAAGATTGCAACAGGAGGGAGAACCTGGAAGGCAAAAAATTTCCCAATACACTCGTTACTTAACCATTCTTATTTGTTTGGTTCAGGGTGGGCTCTTGGCGGTTGCATTACGTGATAGTCCAGGAAGTCTTATAATGGGTTTTAACCCAGCAGAGATAGGTTTGGATGGGCAACCCCTCGGAGACATCGTTGTTGCTTCATCTCCTTCCTTATTCCTTATCAATTCTATCATATTCCTAACCACTGGATCCTTAATCTTAATGTGGTTAGGTGAACAAATTACTCAACGAGGCATTGGGAATGGCATTTCGTTACTTATCACAGTTGGTATATTAGCGGATTTACCCAAAGCTCTCGCCGATGCTTATGCCCTGATATTCTTAGCGCCAGCAGAGGACAATTTAGTTATTATCAAAGCGATCTTAATGATAGGTCTTTTCTTACTTGTTGTTGGAGGTATTATTGCTGTCACTCAGGCACAAAGGAAAATTCCTGTTCAATACGCCAAGAGAATGGTTGGTAGAAAAGTCTTTGGAGGCCAGAGTTCTTTTTTACCCCTCAAAGTCAACTATGCTGGAGTGATGCCCGTTATTTTTGCTAGTGCGATTCTGATGTTTCCAGCACAACTCCTAAGGACACTTGGTGCCGCAATCGCCGATTCCCCAAATGAGACCAATTGGGCAATAGACTTAGCAAACGCTTTTGCCGGAAGGGGCTGGTTATATTACATGGTATATGGGGGCCTAATCCTAGTTTTTAGCTATTTTTGGGTATCTATTATGTTTAAGCCGGTTCAGATAGCTGATGATCTCAAAAAGAATGGAGGCTATGTCCCAGGTGTCCGCCCTGGTGAGCACACTGCTCGTTTTTTAGATTTTGTCATGACCAGACTAACTTTGGCGGGTGCTATTTTCCTGACGATCATAGCAGTCTTCCCTGATTTTATATTTAAAACCGCAAATGTTTCTTACAATGTTGCTACTTTTTTTGGCGGTACTGGTATGTTAATTATAGTGGGCGTCGTCTTAGATACTATGCGTCAAATAGAAACCTTTCTTTTGCAAAGGCATTACGATGGGTTCCTTCGCAAGGGCAGAATTCGAGGTCGATCCACTTCGAATCGTGGAATTGAATCACTTGAGCTTAAAGATTTTGAGGCTCAGTGGAGACCTTTGATAGTTATTTCAATCGCCCTTTTTGCATTTGGATTACTGGCTTACTTTTTCAAAGGAGCATAATTAAAATTTATTACAAAATATTATGGCTAGATTATTAGGAGTAGATATCCCAAATCGTAAGAAAATCGCTTTCTCTTTGCGATATGTTTACGGAATTGGACCAACAAGAGCCCAAAAAATTCTCGAGGAGACTGGAATTGACCCTGATCGGAGAACTCAGGAACTGTCAGAGCAAGATCTAAGTTTGATTAGTAATTATATTATTGATAATAAAATTATGGTTGAAGGGGACTTACGTCGCCAGATCACAAATAATCTCAAACGCCTCCAAAGCATTCGTAGTTACAGGGGTCTTCGTCATCAGCGTGGTCTTCCTGTTCGTGGGCAAAGAACAATCACAAATGCTAGAACTCGCAAAGGGGGCAGGAAAACCGTGGGTGTTGTGCGTAAAAGCTAACCAAACACAATAATATTTAGATTCATGAGTGAAGACCAAGACAATTTAGTAGAAGAGGAAACCAATGTTTCTTCTCCTGTAGAAAAAGCTACTGCCGCTGATACAAAAAAGGAGCAAAAAGTAGCGAACCCTGACACAAAAGAGGATGAAAAGCCCGTCAAGAAAGAGGAGACAGCAGCCGACCTCTTAGGTGCTAACATTGAACAAGTTAAAGTACGCAAGGCCAAAGGAAGTAAAAATATTTCCTCAGGTATTTGTTACATTGTTGCTACTTTCAATAACACAAAAGTCTCTTTCACGGACATGAAGGGCAATGTCATTTCATGGTCGAGTTCAGGAAAATGTAATTTTCGTGGATCTAGAAAATCTACTGCTTATGCAGCACAAGTGGTCACCCAAGATGCAGGAAAAGTTGCGATGTCTCACGGCATGAAAGAAGTTCTTGTAAAGGTAAAAGGCCCAGGAATGGGAAGAGATTCAGCAATCCGGGCACTACAAAGCTTAGGCTTTAATGTATCTTCGATCATTGATGTTACTCCTGTTCCTCACAACGGTTGTCGCTCTCCGAAAAGACGTCGCGTTTAACCCGAAAATTTAAAAAAATGTCACGCTACACTGGACCCACTACCCGTATAAATCGCCGCTTTGGCATGGCGATTTTTCCCGCTAATAAATCTTTTGAACGACGCACATACCCCCCAGGTCAACATGGCCCTGGCTTTCGCAGAAAGGTAAGTGACTACAGTGCGGGCTTACTTGAAAAACAAAAGCTCAGAATGATGTACGGCTTAACTGAAAAGCAGTTCAGGAATCTCTTTCAGAAAGCAAAACGTAAACAGGGCATCACCGGTGAAAACTTTCTTTCATCTTTAGAAACCAGACTGGATAATGTTGTTTACAGACTCGGTTTCGCAAAAACTCGTAAATCTGCTAGACAGTTTGTTAACCATGGGCACCTTTTGGTTAACGGACACAAAGTAGATATTCCAAGTTATCAGGTATCCGTTGGAGATGATTTAACCGTTCGGGAAAAAACTTCTTCAAGACAAGTTGCGACACGCAACCTTGATGGATCGCAATACAACAACACTCCACCTTGGCTCGAAGTTAAAGCAGATTCTCTTCAAGGAACAGTCTCCAGATTACCTCAGGCAGATGAGTTGGAGCAAAGCATAAATGTACAACTGGTTGTAGAATTCTACAGTCGTTAATTTTAAATTATATTCATAACCGATATCTTACCATGGCCACAAGACTTGGAAAATTCGAACTACCTAATCGACTCATCAAAGAGGAGGAAACCGCCAACGACAAGTTTGCAAAGTTTATTGCTGACCCATTTGAGACTGGTTACGGACATACAATAGGCAATGCATTCCGCCGTGTTTTGCTTAGCTCTATTGAAGGTGCTGCTATTTCTTCCTTAAAAATGGATGGAATTCAACATGAATTTCAGAGTGTTGATGGCGTGGTTGAAGATGTCACGGATATAGTTCTTAACCTGAAAAAGGTTCTTATCATCAACCACAAATCAGAAAACGCTGTCATCACTCTTGATATTGAAAAAGAAGGGGAAATTACTGCTGGTGATATCTCACCTGTCGAGGGTATTGAGATCATCAACCCCGAGCAGGTGATCTTAACTACGGATCGGAAACAAAGAGTTTTTGCTGAAATGGATGTTACTGTCGGGCGCGGATTTTGTTTGGGCGAAGACAGCAAGCAAGATAATCAGCCTATCGGAATGATCAATGTAGACGCATTATACAGCCCAGTTAAACTTGTTAAGTACGATGTCCTAAACACCCGTGTTGGTCAAATGACTGATTACGATAAACTTGTATTAGAAATCCACACGGACGGTAGAATTTCTCCTGATGATGCATTGAAACAATCTGCCGCTATTCTTCGTCATCATTTGGATGTATTTGACCAGATCAGCGAAGAACAAATTGAGTTTGAAAGTAACACGAAGCAGGTCAGTGAAGAGCAAAACAGGCTAAAAAATCTTCTTAGCATGAGTGTTAATGAAATTGAACTTTCAGTAAGAGCAGCTAATTGTCTCAACAATGCTAACATTACTACCGTTGGTGAGTTGGCAACCAAATCTGAACCCGAAATGCTTAAATACAGGAATTTCGGTAAAAAGTCCCTCAACGAGATTAAAGCAAAACTTGAGCAACTTGGTCTATCCCTCGGAATGAAATTTGAGAATCGTCTTTTAGAATCTGCAACTAATTAATTCCTCACCTTTAAAGTATTCCCATGAGACATCGTAAGCACAATCATCAGTTGGGTGTAAAGTCTGCCCACCGAGTTTCATTGGTGGCTAATCTTTCTTGTTCCCTAATTGAACACGGCAGAATTAAAACAACTTTGGCAAAAGCCAGAGCATTACGTCCAGCTATAGAAAAAATAATTACATTAGCGAAAAAAGCTCAAAGCACGGATGATGCAGCCCGCAAAATACATTTTCGTCGACTTGCAATTGCTCGGTTAAGAAATAAAAAAGCTGTATCTAAATTGTTTGATGAACTCGTCGACCAATTTGTGAATCGTAACGGTGGTTATACCCGTATTTATAAACTTGCATTACCTCGTCTTGGAGATGCTGCAGATATGGCACTCATTGAATTTGTTGAAGAGGCTCCGAAGAAAAAGGCCTCCAAGAAGAAGCAATCTAAGAAGAAAACAGAAAAGTCTGAATCAAAGCCGTCCAAGGATGAGCAGGACGAATCTCCCGTTGCAACTTCAGAGGCTAATGAGCCAGTGGAAACAGTAGTTTCTGAGGAAGTAGCATCCCCTGCCGCTGAAGAGATTTTAACCTCGTCCGAAGAAATCGCTGAATCGCAAGAAGAAGCACCGACTCAGATAGAGGATGTGGAGCCCGAAGGGTCGACTGAGAGTAAATAGCCTTTTTAAACATTGATGAAATACCTAGTCTTTGAGGACTAGCTTTCATCTTTTAGTACAGTTTTCTCTGTTTTGCAGAATAGGGTTTGCGAGGATTTAGATAAGCCCTTATCAATCTTCGTTTTAACATAGTATTTTGTTTAATATGCCACAGACTGTTTTGGTTCTTGATTTTGGTTCTCAGTACACTCAGGTCATCGCCCGTCGTATTCGAGAGCAAAATGTTTACTCCCAGGTACTGCCATTTGATACCCCACTTGCTGCTATTAAAAAGGCCCAGCCTCTAGGAATTATATTATCCGGTGGACCCGCAAGTGTTCTTTCCAAAGGAGCACCTTTGCCTGACAAGAGAATATTTTCTTTAGGAGTCCCGGTCTTAGGAATTTGTTATGGTCTGCAGTTGATGGGAAAATTGCTCGGTGGTGAAGTCAAGAAGTGTGAGCACCGTGAATATGGCAGAAGCCAGCTAACCATAAAAAAAGCCGGTAAGCTCTTTGCAAAAATGCCAAAATCCTTAACCGTTTGGAATTCTCACGGAGATGCAATTGTTCGGGTCCCTCAGGGTTTTCAAGGCATTGCCAGCACAGAAAACTCGGATTTTTCGGCAATTGAAGATGCAAAGAGAAGATTTTATGGATTACAGTTCCATCCCGAAGTGGAACATTCCCAAAGAGGGGTCGAAGTCATTAAAAATTTCCTTTTCTCGATTTGTAAATGCAAAGCAGATTGGGATATGGGTGACTTCATTGAAGCATCTGTTCAAAAAATAAGAGAACAAGTCGGTAAAAAGAAAGTGATTTTAGGATTAAGTGGAGGCGTAGACTCCAGTGTTGCCGCTGCCTTGATTGATCGGGCAATTGGTAAGCAGTTGACTTCAATCTTTGTAGACAACGGCTTATTGCGGCTAAATGAGCGGGAAGAGGTCATTAAGCTATTTAATGACCATATTCCTGGGAAATTAAGAGTAGCTAAAGCAGGCAGCCTTTTCTTGGGAAAGTTAAAAGGAGTAACGGATCCAGAAAGAAAAAGGAAAATTATTGGGAAGACCTTTATTGATGTCTTTGATAAAGAAGTCAAAACCCTCGGAGAAGTTGATTTTCTTGCCCAAGGCACCTTATACCCTGATGTCATCGAAAGTGTGCCCATTGGCGGCAATCCTGCCGCCCTGATAAAGAGTCATCATAATGTGGGCGGGCTCCCTGCCAAAATGAAACTTAGGCTCTTGGAGCCATTGCGAGAACTCTTCAAGGACGAAGTCCGCTTGTTGGGTAAAAAATTAGGGCTGCCCGATCATGTCATCAATAGACACCCCTTCCCAGGACCAGGCTTAGGTGTCCGCGTAATCGGTGATATAAACGCGAAGAGACTAACTGTTTTAAAGCAGGCAGATGCGATCTTTATCGATGAGCTTAGGCATTCAGGGTGGTATGGAAAATTGTGGCAGGCATTCTGCGTATTTTTGCCAGTGAGGAGTGTTGGGGTAATGGGAGATGAGCGAACCTATGAGAATGTCATATGCTTACGGGCAGTAACCAGTAGCGATGCGATGACAGCAGATTGGGCTAGCTTGCCTGATGCCCTTCTTCGTAAAGTTTCCAGCAGGATAATAAATGAAGTTCAAGGAGCAAACAGAGTGGTCTATGATGTAAGCTCAAAACCACCTAGTACAATTGAGTGGGAGTAAGGCATGAATTTTTCCTATGAAGAAGACAGTGCCCAACTACTGTCCAAACTAGAACAATTCATACCCTCCGCGGGAGCTGATTCGGTTATCAGCGATACCGTATTCAGTATTCTCGCTGATATTGATGCACATGGGGATGCGGCGATTCAGGAGAAAACCTTGCTATTTGATGGGGTTTCATTGGAACCATCTGAGTTTATTGTATCCAAAGAAGAGTTAGAAGCATCTCTTCTGTCAATATCCCCTGCGGAATCCGAGGCCTTAAAAGAAGCCATTACCAATGTTTCTCACTTTCATCAACAGAGCCATCCAGAGGACTGGTTACAGCCCAATGGCCATGGCGGTATGGTGGGAGAAAAATACTATCCTATCCAACGTGTTGGTATTTATGTTCCTGGAGGTAATGTCCCTTTGGTTTCGACCGTTATCATGACAGTAACCCTAGCGAAAGTAGCTAGGGTACCAGAAATTGTAGTGGTTACTCCACCAGATCGATTAGGCAAGGTATCATCCCACCTTTTGGCTGCTCTTCAATTGCTTGGAGTAAATGAAATTTACAAAGTTGGAGGAGCCCAGGCGATAGGAGCTCTTGCATATGGTACCGAGAGGATTCGTTCGGTTGATAAGATTTTTGGTCCAGGTAATGCCTATGTAAATGAAGCTAAAAGGCAGGTATTTGGAAAGGTAGGAGTCGATTTGCTACCGGGACCAAGCGAAGTAATGGTCATCGCCGACAAGACGGCACAACCGAGTTTCGTGTCGGCGGCCCTTTTGGCTCAGGCTGAACACGGTTCAGGTAAGGAAAAAGTTTATTTTCTTTTTCAAGATAAGGAATTATTTAACCCTGTCTTAGAAGAAATGAACAAACAGTTGGGTGAATTATCCCATGCTGCATCGATTCGGTCTGTGTTGGGCAGTGGCTTTTTTGCTATCCATCTTCCCAATAAGCTAAGATTAGCGGAGGTGGCGAATTACATCGCTCCTGAGCATTTGGAATTACAGGTTTCAGAAGATGCTTGCGATTTTTACCTAAAAAAAATTACTACGGCTGGTGCTTTTCTTGTTGGGCACCATACATCCACCTCTTTAGGAGATTTTGCCGCTGGACCAAGCCATGTTTTGCCTACTGGCCGGTCAGCCAGATTTTCCTCTGGTTTACGCCTGCAAGATTTTCTCCGTCGTAGCAGTGTTATTCGCTATGATATACAGTCTTGTCAGACCGCAGCATCTGTAATCGAAGAATTTTCTAAAATGGAAAGACTGGATGGTCATGGAAATGCCCATCAGCTTCGTCTGAGGTTGGAAAATTTTCCCAGTTGATGAGAGTGGGCTCATTGCAGACAAGCAATAGGCTCCGTTGTCATTCTGCTTACCTGCCTGGAGAGCAGCCGAAAACTCAGGGTTCGGTCATAAAGTTAAATACCAATGAAAACCCCTACCCCCCCAGCTCCACCCTTACGGATGCCATTTTAAGTGAAATACCGAATCTTAATCTTTATCCGAGCCCGCCTTCCGTAGCTTTGCGTGAAGAAATTGCCCAGTTGCATGCCCTTGACCCAAATCAGGTAATCATTGGCAATGGATCGGATGATATTCTGAATCTTTGCGTGCGAACCTATGCAGACGAGAAGCTGAAGATAGGAATGTTTGAGCCAAGTTATTCTTTGTATGAAGTGCTTGCGGGTGTTCAGGGAAGTGAACTGATCAGAATACCTTTTTCAGATGACCAATTTTCAATTGAGCCAGAGAAGGTGGCGACTTGTGGAGCCAACCTATTTTTTTTAACCAGTCCGCATGCTCCAAGTGGAAGGCTCTATTCTAGAAAACAATTATCCCTTGTGGCACAAAAATTTTCAGGTCTTTTAGTAATTGATGAGGCTTATGCCGACTTTGCTTCTGAAAATGCAGTTTCCCTACTCAGTGATTTTGATAACGTATTAATTACCCGTACCTTTTCCAAATCTTATTCACTCGCTGGGCTAAGAGTGGGCTATGGTCTAGGTCCCGCGAGGGTGATTAGCGAGTTAGACAAGGTTCGTGAGGTCTATAATTTGGACCGTCTTGCTCAGGCCGGTGCACTAGCAGCCCTTCGAGACCGAAAATACTTTCAAGAGTGCTTGGAAAAAGTTATCGAGCAAAGAAACCTGGTCGCCTCCCAATTTGACGACTTTGGTTGGCTTCATATAACTTCCTCTGCCAACTTTATTTTTGTTCAACCTAAAAGTTCGGAAGAAAAGGTTGGGCCTGAAGTCGCCCTTTCCCTGTTTGAGTATTTAGCTGAAAATAATATTTTGGTCCGATATTTCCCCAAGCATCGTCAAACAAGCTCGTTTTTAAGAATCAGTATTGGCAAGCCATCCGAGATGTCTATTCTAATAAATTCAATAAAGTCATGGAGACAAGAGAAGCAACAAGGGTAGAGAGAAATACGAGCGAGACTCAGATTTCCTTGAGTTTATTGATTTCAGGTTCTGGAAAAAACGAAATATCCACCGGCATTCCCTTTCTTGATCACATGCTGCAATTGTTTTCCAGGCATGGATTTTTTGATTTGAATATTCATGCAAAAGGAGACCTAGAAATTGATTATCACCACTTGGTTGAAGACTTAGGCATTGCTTTGGGGCAGGCTTTTTCAAAAGCATTAGGAGACAAGTCTGGCATTAAGCGATATGGATTTTTTGTCGCTCCGATGGATGAGACATTGGTTACTACTGCGGTGGATCTTTCAAACCGCCCTTATCTTTGCTGGAAAGTGCCTGTTGAAAATTCGATGGTTCGCGACTTTAATATTCAACTACTCAAGGAGTTTTTCCAATCCTTTGCCAATGAAGTCGCTTGCAACCTCCACATTCGGTTGGAGCATGGAGAGGAACCACATCACATAGCAGAGGGCATTTTTAAGTCTCTTGCCAAGTGTTTGGATATGGCCACGACTTTGGAGCCTCGATTGAATGGTGAAGTTCCCTCTACAAAAGGCACTCTTTCTGCCTGATCTACAGAACTTCTTTTTCAGGTGATGGCCCGCAGAATAGCGGTAATCGATTATGGTACCGGCAATCTAAAAAGCGTTGTTAAAGCTTTTGAACATTTGGGCGCAAGCGTTTCTTTAATTCGAAAGCCTGAAGATGTTGGTGAAATTGATGCGATCGTATTCCCTGGGCAAGGAAGTTACGACCAATGTATGAATTGCATAATGCAGTCCGGTCTAGATCTTTTGGTTAAAAATTGGATACAGGACGATCGTCCATTTTTTGGAATATGTTTGGGCCTTCAAGTTCTCTTCGACTCTTCAGAGGAAGGGAAACTACCAGGGTTGGGTCTATTCAAGGGCCATGTTCGACGTTTCTCCCCTTCCCCTGAATTAAAGATACCACACATGGGATGGAACGCTGTTTATTGGAATTTACCCAAAGATCATTGGATTTGTAATAATTTAGATGAGCCAAACCAATTTTATTTTGTACATAGTTACAAGGTGGTCACAACGGACCCGAAGCTAACGAAATTCCATACCTCTTACGGTGAAACCTTCACTAGTGGAATTTCCTATTCTAATTGCCTAGCTACACAGTTTCATCCTGAAAAAAGCCAGTCAAAGGGTATTCAGCTTTACCGAAACTTTCTTGAAAACATTAGCTAGAAGTGGCACAAGTAATATTTCTCCCTCTTTTACCCCCAATAGAAAATGTCTGATACTGCATCCCTAACTTATGGTGAGACCACCTTCCCTCTTAATGTCCTAACTGGCACAGAAGATGAAAAGGCATTGGATGTCCGCCAACTTCGCAAGGAAAGTGGATTAATTACCTACGATGACGGATATGGAAACACGGGGTCCTGCGAAAGCTCAGTCACATTCATTGACGGGGATAAAGGCATTCTTAGATATCGTGGTTATGATATTGCTGAACTTGCGGAGAAGTCGAATTTCCTCGAGGTTTGCTTACTTTTATTGAATGGAGAATTGCCCTCTTCGCAGGAGCTAGCAGCATTTGAATCTAAAGTTTCCAGTTTTCAAAACTTGCCTAGTGAGGTGCTGGACTCGATTCAGGCAATGCCTTCATCTGTTCACCCTATGGGTTCATTGGCAGCTGGTTTACAGGCTCTTGGAGGAGCGTGCCCCCACCTTTGCACAAATGATCGAAACCAAGATATTGCCAATTTTGATGATGCAGCCGCATTGATTATTGCTGCTCTTCCTGCTCTTGCGGCAGCTAATTACAGGAAGAAAGCCGGAGAAAGCCTTCGAAAACCTGATGCATCATTTAATTATTGCGAAAATTTTCTTTCAATGATGTTCGAAAAAGATGGAGATGCATCAATCAATCCAGCTCTTAGCAAAGCATTAGACCTTATTTTTCTTCTTCATGCCGATCACGAACAAAATTGCTCCACTTCCACATGCCGAATGATTGCATCGGGAGGGGCCAACCCATTTGCTTCACTTGCTGGGGCAGTATCTGCACTTTGGGGACCTTTGCATGGTGGAGCTAACATGGCAGTCATTAATATGCTCAATGACATCCATGGCTCAGGGGATGATGGAAGTAAATTTATTCAATCTGCAAAAGAAGGAAAGTCTCGCCTTATGGGTTTTGGGCATCGCGTTTACAGAAATTATGATCCTAGGGCCAAAATCTTAAAGTCTGCCTGTGATAAGGCACTTGCAGCTCTTGGTGTTTCCAGTCCTATTCTCGATATTGCTCGTCGATTGGAAGAGGTGGCATTACAGGACCCCTATTTTATCGATCGCAAGCTTTATCCAAATGTTGATTTTTACAGCGGAATTATTTTGCAAGCATTAGGATTTCCCACGAATACATTTACAGTCTTATTTGCGATTGGGCGAGCTCCGGGCTGGTTAGCCCATTGGAAGGAAATTGCCCAGACAGGTAAGAAAATTCACCGTCCTAGGCAAATTTATCAGGGTTCAAACCTAAGGTCCTACATCTCAGTCGAAAACAGATAAAACTGCCAGGCCGATAGCCTCGAGTAGGACTGCATTCATATTTGCTTAGGGTCTCGCACTCGGGCGTGCCACTTTAGTAATATCTTCAAGAGTTAACCCGGTAAGGGAATGAATACCCTTCGTTATCTTCAAAAATGCATAAATGCTGGCTAGCATGCAGGGTAGGCTGATAACAGGAAAGCTCCACATCATCATCACCCCAATCTCATCGTTAAAGGCAGCCATATTATGAAAAGGTTCCGTCACTACAATGATCCTAGCGAGTATGTAATTGAGTATGGAGCTAACCCCAAATGTGCCTACCAGAAGCCAAGTACATTGAGCAAGCAGCCGATCGAAAGCTTTTTCAGAGTTATACATCTCTAAGTGGTGTCTTATTTTATCCACATCAAAAATGTCTGGATTAAATAAAAACATTTTAACCAAAGGATTTTTAGTTTTAAGAGTAGCTACAATGAGGATTCCAATCAATGCAGGTAGAGCAGCTTCTTTAAGTGCATACATCGAAACAGAGCCTCCGGGAACCAGCCCAATTCCACCTGTTAAAAGTGTGCTAACAGCACCTAGAATACTTAAGACATTATATTTCTTTCTTCTTATAAAATCATATACACCATATCCAACTGGGAATAATACGGCAGTTCCTAGAAGAATCGAAGCAACAAGCGAGCTATCGCTTGGTGTAAGAGTTAAATCACCAATGAAATCTCCGAACCATTCGTCCCCTTTTTTAAGAATCAAAATTGGGAGTAATAGGTTGAAAAACATATTCACCCAAAGATTTTCTCTTAAATTAGAATTGGTAGATTGAGTGCTTTCATTCATGCGTTAAATATGGAATCATGATCCCTCCTATTTGTCGCCATCAATCTTGACTAAAAAACTTCCATTGCATTGCTTAATTTCTGCTGGGCCAACACGTGAATGGATTGATCCTGTGAGGTTTATTTCAAATCCATCATCTGGAAAGATGGGTTTTGCTCTAGCTCGTGCAGCTAAAGAAAAAGGAATGTTAGTGACTTTAGTGACCGGTCCCACCCAGTTATCCAGACCAGATGGCGTAACAGTCATGGAGGTAGAGACAGCCTTAGAAATGAAGGAAGCAATGGATTCATACTTCGACCAAGCAGATATAATCATTATGAGTGCTGCAGTATCAGATCATAGAGCAGTCCTTAAAAGTGATGAAAAAATTCATAAAGATCAGTTTCCAGAGAGTCTAAATTTAATTAAGAATCCAGATATACTTATTTCTTTAGGATCGAAAAAAAGACCGGATCAAGTACTTGTAGGTTTTGCAGCTGAATCTCACGATGTAGTCGAGTCAGCTACCAGAAAACTAAATGATAAGAACTTAGATTGGATTGTAGCAAATGATATTTCGAATAAAGACATTGGTTTTTCTTCGGACAAGAACGAAGTTTTTCTAATCGGTTCTAAGGGCGATTTTCTTCATATTTGCCTTGCAGATAAGTGTATTATTGCAAAAGAAATTATGGATGCCATTTATCCAGCATGGCTAGAAAAAGCCCACTAGACAGAGTTCTCGGTAAATTGGAGGACCTGGATGAGGTAAATCTCAGTAACTTGGTTCAAAGGTTAGCACGTGAACGTAAATTATTGGAGACAGTCTTTGATGTAATCAGGGACGGGATTCTTGTATTGGATCGTAACGGTTTTATAACCTATTCTAATCAGCAAGGCAGAAAGTTAATTGGATTAAAGTCTGAATTAGGTGATAAAGTTTCTCTACTCCGGGCTGCTCCAGACCTTGCTAAGTCATTGGGTATAGATCGATTTTCTGACGATATTCGACCAGAGGTGATTGTTCGGGAAGTTTTAATTAACTATCCAGAAAAAAGATACCTAAGAATCTATGCAGTGCCCATCGAGGGTACAATAAGCGAAAAGTCTTCCACGCAAGATGCTGGGCTTGCCGTTGTTCTTAGCGATATAACCGAAGAAAAAACTCATGTTGAAGAGCAAATCGAAAACGAGAAGGTTTCCAGTATTATGGATTTAGCCGCAGGTGTGGCTCACGAATTAGGAAACCCTTTAAATTCAGTAAACATCCATCTACAGGTTCTCCAGAGAACATTGAAGAAAGCAGATTTACCTGCCAATGTTAGAATAAAGATCGAAAAGTCTCTCCAGTCATGCACTAAGGAAGTCGATAGGCTGGATTCTATTATTGTACATTTTCTCAAGGCAATACGCCCTTCAACTCCTGATTTTAAGGAATTGAATCTACTATCTATCATCGAAGAAATTTTGCATTTAAAAGAGCGAGAATTAAGCGGAAAGAAAATAAAAATAGAATTAGAATCAAAATCAAAAGACCCCTTAATTAATGGTGACTCCGAACAAATTAAACAAGTGTTTTTCAATGTTATAGGAAATGCAGTTGATGCTACGCCTGATAACTCAGAAATTCGAATCCTAATTTCTTGGGATAATGAATTTATTATAGTACAAATTATTGATTACGGAGAGGGTATTAAAAAAGAAAACGCATCTAAAGTATTTGAGCCTTATTTTACTACCAAAAAACAAGGGAATGGCATTGGCATGATGATCGTGCATCGTACTATGCGGAATCATGGTGGAGAAGTTGGGATTGATAGCAAGTATGGTTCTGGAACTATTGTAACTCTCAAGTTTCCTCGAAAAGGGCCAAGAGTACAATATTTGGAACAAAAATAAAAAATTAATGAAAGAGAATTTGTTAATCGTTGATGATGAGGCACATACTCGAGAGGGGCTTGAGTTAGCGTTAGAGGATGAATTCGAAATATTTTGTGCGAGTAACACAGAAGAAGCTTCACAAGCACTTAAGCACGAAGAATTTCAAGTTGTACTCACAGATTTAAGGATGCCTGGTGATTCAGGCATGAAAGTGATTGATTTAGCAATTCGTCATCCTTCTAAACCACTTTGCATTATGATGACTGCCTATGGCGAAGTGGATGTTGCAGTGGAAGCTATGAAGAGAGGTGCCTTTGATTTTTTACCTAAACCGGTGAACCTTGAGCAGCTTGAATTTCTTATTAAAAGAGGGTTAAAGGAAAAAAGGCTTCAATCTGAAAACTATCAACTTCATGAAAGATTAGATAAGAAATTTCATTTTGATGGAATTATGGGGAGTTCTTCTGCTCTTGAGAGTGTTACCGAAAAGGTAAAGCTTGTTGGGCCTTCAAAAGCAACGGTCCTGTTAACAGGTGAGACAGGGACGGGTAAAGAATTATTTGCTCAATCTATTCATCAAAACAGTGAAAGGTCGAGGCGACCCTTTGTGGCAGTTCATTGTGCAGCCCTACCTTCTAATTTACTGGAAAGTGAACTTTTTGGACATGAAAAAGGCGCGTTTACTGGTGCTACAGAAAAGCGCATAGGTCGTTTTGAGTCAGCAAAGGGAGGAACACTTTTTCTGGATGAAATCGGAGAAATTGATTCATCTACTCAAGTCAAACTCTTACGTTTTCTTGAGTCTAAAAGTATCGAAAGACTGGGGAGTTCCAAAACTATTGAGTTGGATGTTCGTTTAGTTTGTGCAACCAACCGAAATCTTTTTAAAATGGTACAGGAAGGTGAGTTTCGAGAAGACCTTTTTTACAGATTAAATGTTGTAACTATAGAATTGCCGCCCTTACGAGAGAGGGGCGATGACCTCCCTTTACTCCTAAATTATTTTCTTAAAAATTACTCCGAAGAAAATGGTTTCGAGCCACCCTATCTTGCTGCAGAGACTCAATCCATTTTACGAAATTATAATTGGCCTGGGAATGTACGTGAATTAAGAAATTTTTGTGAAAACCTGGTTGTTTTACATAGGGGCAAAGAAGTCACACCAAAGGATTTGGACCCAAGATTTTCCGAGATAAGCTTTCCCGACGAAACAATTTATAAACACGACCCAAAAACTTTATCCATCGAAGAGAATGAGAAAAGAATACTCCGAAATGCCTTAGCTCAATCAAAGGGCAATCGAACCAAAGCTGCTGAATTAATGGGGATCAGTCGTCGAACTTTACATAGAAAGTTGGATCGCTGGCCTGAGCTTGACTCTAAGTAAAATAGAGCAAAGAAAATGGCTGCTCGGGCTGGATTCGAACCAGCGACCAAGTGATTAACAGTCACCTGCTCTGCCACTGAGCTACCGAGCAATTTAATTCTAAAATAGCAAGATGCTCCAACCTGTCAATGCAGACAACAAGTTCAGCTCATCCAGCTTGGGTTTAGAAATTAAACTCCATCCCGAAAGTAGCAGTTCGAGGAGCACCGGGACGGAGACCATCGGGCATATCACTCGCCACATATTTTTTATCGGTTAGGTTGGTAATTTTTGCAAAAATCTCTATCCCTTCTGAGATGGAATAAAACCCAGACCAGTCAAGTATTCCATAGTCACTAATCTCTCCATCATTGGCTGCATTGGTGTAAACTTGATCCTGCCAATGATAGTTGAGGTAAGAGGACCAATCTTCCAAAACAACGCCGAGTCGGGCATTATATTGAAAGTCAGGCACATAGGGGATACTATTGCCGGGTCTTCCGCCTGAATAACGATCCTCGGTATCTGTTCCTGTGGCCGAATCAAATTCTGCATTGGTGAAGGTCGCAGCGACCGAGAGAGGGAGGCCGAATGAGCCATTCCGATTCAGGTCCGTAGATAATAAAAGCTCCATTCCATCGACAGTAGCTTTACCGATGTTACGGGACGAATCTCCCAGTCCACTGGCTAGTGAAGGTACTGCGATCATGTCCTTGATTGAGGTATGGAAATAAGCCAGTTCATAATTCACGAATTCAATGGAACCACGAGAGCCCAATTCAAATCCGATTGAACGCTCTTCCTCTATCGATCCGTCTGCTGCATTGTAACCCGGCAAGGCGTGGCCCTGATGCACCCCTGCAAAGAGTAAGTGACCGTCGAGTTCGAAAGTCATCCCGATCCCAAGCAAAACATCACTGACTGTTCCCTTTCTGTTGTTATATTCATATTCGGCACTGGTGTAGCGAATTCCTGGAGTGAAGGTAAGACGATCGATGGAGATTTCATCGGTAAGGTAGGTTTCCCAGACTCGTGAAATCCGATCCATCTTCGCATTCATCGGAGTAAAGGAAGAAGAGTTATATTCAAGAGAAGCACTGGCGTTTCCTAGGTTGGAAACATCATAAATATCTTCGGTGTAGTCCTTGTATGTGTAGTGATCTTTGGTGTAGCGTCCACCCACTTCAAATAGATGGTTTTCCCATTCTTTTTGAAGAGATAATTGAATGCCGGTGTTTTTGTAATTCCGGTCGTTGTGTTTGTATCTTACCTGACCCGTTCCATCGTAAGTTGCGGAATCGTTCATATCACCTGATCCGCGTAGCAAATTTACATGGTTTACACTGTTAAATGCACCCTTGCCAATGGATAACCAACTTTCAGAACTTAGATATCCAGGATTATCAACAACTGCAGTTGAGGAATCGTTGTCATGGTCCCACTGTTTAGGCTGGTAAATACCTAGACCATTAAGATTATCATTACTTTGGTCATTTACCCTAACCTTACCCACCTTGTACCAATCACGGTCCAATTCATTGTGAAAGACCGTAGCTTTTAGATTCGTTTCCTCATCGATTTCTTTGAGATAGCGTAAATAGTAGCGTGTTTGTTCAGAACTCATATTGTCCAGTTTTGTGTTGTGATAACGCTGGTACGGATTAGAGGCAAAATCCTCAGGGCTTAACCCGATGTAGCTAACATCCGCATCCAGATCCGTCCGCCCTGCTTTGAATTCGAGGTAGTTGCCTTCTCCAAATTCGTACCCTAGTTT
>Ga0255780_10001123_pt1 | contig 25358 bp, 19 predicted proteins | sample 071ome_32_FD_179978 | JGI IMG/M metagenome (GOLD analysis project Ga0255780, IMG submission 179978) | Coastal salt marsh microbial communities from the Groves Creek Marsh, Skidaway Island, Georgia - 071405AT metaG (version 2) | ecosystem: Environmental > Aquatic > Marine > Intertidal zone >... | reverse complement strand
GGTTGCGGCGCCACCAATATGAAATAGCGGCGAACCTAAAAGATAAACCGAGTCGCTGTTCATACGGTACAGGTCGGTCGCCATTGGCTTGATAAAAGAAAAGTTTTTATTGCTGAGTGTTATCCCCTTGGCGCGCCCGGTTGTCCCCGAGCTATACAGAATAAGCATTGGATCATCGGGTTTTCCGTTCACATAATTAGGATCGGTGCTGACATTCGCAAGCTCATCATCATAGGCAGGGCCAAGGGTAATGATGCCACTTACAGCATGTTGGCAAGTTAATCGATCCAGCGTAGCCCGATGCTCCTGATCAGCAATAACAACCCTCGGTTGCGCATCATCAATGATTGCAGACAATTCAAGCGCACTCAGTCGAAAATTCAAGCCGACGGCTATCGCCCCAATTTTGTTGCAAGCGAACAACCCCTCATGAAATTCGGGGGTGTTCTTCATGAGTAAACCAACTCGATCTCCAGCCGTTATACCGGCCTGCTGTAGTACAGCTGCTAGCTGATCACTGCGCTTATGCAGTGATTCCCATGTCACATGACACTCACCATAGGAGATCGCGATAGCTTTCGGCTGCATCTTAGATTGTGAAACAACGATGTCGGCGAAATTAAACGTCATGTAGCCCCCAGAAAAATCCAATCAGCGCGCATTGAAGACGCGCACGATTACGTTACGCAAATAAATTATTTCAATCGAGCAATTTTTTGTCAACGCTTTTGTTGACTGTTGTTTTATGCGCTGCTACATTTCACTCATCGAACTGCCAGCAACCGATAAAACACGGCGCAAATACGATGGATGTAGAAGTAGAACAACTTGGCGAAATACTGGTGATTGCCATAAATCGCCCGGCTCAACGCAATGCAGTTACTCGCGAAGTTTCAGTCGAGATTGCGAATGCATGTGATCGCCTCGACGGAGATGAGGCATTGCGGGTTGGCATTCTCACCGGTCGCGGTGGGTACTTTTGTGCCGGCATGGACCTTAAGGCCTTTGTTTCGGGCCAGCGGCCAGAGCTCGAGAATCGCGGATTTGGCGGCCTCACTGAACGCGGCCCGGCAAAACCTCTGATCGCTGCTGTTGAGGGCTTTGCACTGGCCGGTGGCTTTGAGCTTGCCCTTGCCTGCGACCTAATCGTCGCAGCAGAAGGTGCGACATTCGGCCTACCCGAGGTCTCACGCGGGTTAGTCGCGGGCTCTGGCGGGCTGGTGAGATTGCCCCAGCGAATTCCACGCAATATCGCATTGCAATATTCACTCACTGGCGAGCCCTTGGGTGCAGCAACGGCTCGTCAATGGGGATTAGTAAACGAAATTTGTGCAGACGGGTGTGCCCTTGAAACCGCAATCAACCTAGCGAGACGAATTGCGGCCAACGCACCTCTCGCGGTCAGCATGAGCAAGCACATTATTAATGAGGCCAGTGACTGGTCGCGGGATGAAGTTTGGGCCAAACAAAGGCCATTAGTCGACTCAATCATTGGCAGCGCAGACGCCATAGAAGGCTCTCGCGCGTTCACCGAAAAAAGACAACCAACTTGGTGTGCCCGATGAAGCGCAATCTGGCTATGCATCGCAATAACTTGGAAGTCGTTAAATGCTAATGAACAAAATAGCAGTTGTTGGTGGCGGCACCATGGGCACCGGTATTGCCTACGTCGCGGCACAGGCCAGCTGTCAGGTGACGGTGGTAGAACCCAATGAACGCACCGCGGAATCTATGCAGAGAGCACTGAACGAAGCCGCGGATAGCGGCGTCACGCGAGGGCGTCTCGACAAAGAAGGCGCTGAGTCGTTACTAAATCGCATTAACCATGTTTTCGAGGTGAACGATATCGCGCCCAAAATGGATCTGGTAATTGAAACTGTGCCCGAGCGATTAGATATCAAGTTCGATGTGCTGGGGAAAATTGCACAGCGTGATCCAGCGATAATCGCCAGCAACACGAGCGCGCTGTCTATAGACGAACTGAGCAAGTCCGTTGCTGACCCCCAGCGCTTTCTGGGGCTACATTTTTTCAATCCGGTTTGGTCAATAAAACTCGTAGAAATTGTGGTTGGGGCGCAAACCAGTGACGAGACACTGATCAGAGCGAAGGCATTTACCGAGCAAATTGGACGACAGAATCTGGTAGTCAAAAACATTCCGGGATTCGCCACCAGCCGCTTGGATTTAATTGCCAGCTTGGAAGCCATGCGGATGCTCGAAGGTGGCGTTGCCAGCGCTGAAGATATTGATCGAGCAGCGGTCGTTGCCTATGGCCACCCTATCGGTCCGTTGAGACTCAGCGACATCGTGGGTTTGGATGTCCGGCTCGATATCGCTCGCGTACTCGAGCGAGCACATGGAGAGAGATACGCACCACCCAACCTACTTATTGACATGGTTGAACGAGGTGTACTCGGACGAAAAACCGGGCAGGGATTTTTCCAATGGAGCGACTCGACCTGAGGCCAGCCACAAATTTGATTTTCTGATATCGCCAAGCCACTGCGAGGCTGTCCCGGCGACATCAAAAGCATTGCAGTTTAAGGAGTTTAAATAGTGCAAGCGAAAATTTTTAATACCGGATTAGTCGACACCGCAGAGCATCATGATGAGCTGCGCAAGAGTGTAGAGCGGCTTGTAAGTCGCTACGGTCGAAAATACTTCCAGGATGTCATTGCTCGCAATGAACAACCCAAGGAACTATGGGAAGAGCTGGGTGCGGCAGGATTTTTGGGTGCGCACATACCTGAGAGTTACGGAGGAAGCGGGGGCGGTTTGGCTGAGCTGTACATTATCATTGAAGAGACGGCAGCACAGGGCTGCCCGATGCTGTCTCTCGTTATCTCGTCCATTTGCGCCCCCATTATCGAGCACTACGGGACCGAGGCCATGAAAGAGGAATGGCTCACGGGCATGGCAGATGGCAGCAAGCGGATTGCGTTTGCAATCACCGAACCTGATGCCGGATCAAACACTCACAATATTAAAACCACTGCACGCCGAGATGGTGATGGGTGGGTACTTCAGGGCGCTAAGTATTGGACATCCGCAATAGACGAATCAGACGCGGTAATGGTTGTTGCGCGGGACGCCGATCTCTCGACCAGCGAGCGCTCATCGCTATCTTTGTTTATTGTCCCCACCAACACCGCGGGCGTTAGCTGGCAGCCAATTGAAGCTGCGGTGAAAGCTGCCGACAAGCAATTTATGTCATTTTACGACGACGTTAGGCTCCCTTATGAAGCCATTGTTGGCGAGCCCGGCAAAGGGCTTAAACAGGTTTTTGTCGGCCTCAATCCCGAGCGCGTTGCAGCGGCCGCCATCAATAATGGTATTGCCCGCTTTGCACTAGAGCAAGGCACTCGCTACGCCAACGATCGCAGCGTGTGGAATCAGCAACCCATTGGCGCACACCAGGGGGTCGCGCATCCATTGGCCGAGGCCTACGTGGGCGTACAAGCCGCGCGCCTAATGGCCATGCGCGCTGCAGATCTTTTTGACCGAGGAGAGGACGCCGCGGAAGCCGCCAACATGGCCAAGTTCTGTGCCGCAGAAAGTTCGCTAAAGGCACTGGATCAAGCCATTCAGGTCCACGGCGGTAACGGACTCGCCCTGGAGTATGGCCTCGCCGATCTATGGTTTATCGCTCGATTGCATAAAACAGCACCCGTGAGTCGGGAAATGATTTTGAATCACATCGCACAACATAGTTTGGGACTACCCAAAAGCTACTAAACACCCCGCTAACCGACAGCCCAGGAAGCAGCACCTTGACTTCTACATCCGCCAATCCACCAATTCACCAACCGGGAATTAACCCGCTGGCGCAGCTTCTACGGGGTTTCGCCATAGATTTTTTAACCGCGCATAATAATGCAGTTGTAGAGCGCATCATGGTACCAAGCTACCGCCTAAATATTGGCGGCGTAGTGTTTGATGGGCGCGACGATGAATATTTACCCGCAACAGCTGCCCAGCTTGAGCAGTTTCCGGGGCTCAACGTCACTGTGCACGACGTTGTCATTGGAGAGAACGCAATAGCAATGTGCTTTACCGAGCACGGCTCGTCAATTCAGGATGAAGGGCACAGGGCAGCCTGGAGCGGCATCACCTTCTTTTTCACAGACGGCGAGCGCTTTGTTACCGGTTGGGCTGAAGAAGAATATATCGCGAGAAAACGGCAACTAACCTTGGGCCAATGCGAAGGGATTGAGCCACCCCATATCGCGCCATGGGATACACAGGCGCAAGCCAGTAACCCCGAAAACGAAGCAATTGTTCGTCAATGGATAGCCCATAGCCACCCGTTAAAGGACATCCCGAACAATCATCGCCTATCACCACTGGACCCCGACCCAGACGGTCTTGTCGATATCCGAGGCTCTAGGGTAAATGCGCTCTTTTCAGCGGGGGATAGGGTAGTGGTTCACGCCGAGTATCACGGTATTTATGCTGGCGGATTTGGGGACCTATCTCCGCTATTAATTGGCTGTCAAGCTGTACTCCGCTTTGCCGCCATAGTCACTATTAGGAGTGGCGAGATTATAGCGGCTCGAATTACTACTGACCGATTGGGGCTCAGTCGCGCCCTGAGAGGAATGACCTGAGTTCACGTTTTCTTATCAACGGGGGGCTTTGCGCTTGCTGGCCGCCACCTTCTTTTTCTGCACACCCGCTTTAGGCGGTGCATTTTTAGCAGTTACAGATTTTTTCTTAGCAACCGCCCTCTTACTCTTAGCGGGATTCTTGTTTGATCCACGCTTGGCCGCATCGGTTGCCGCAAAAGCACCGTCGGCAGGTGCCGAATCAATCATCCCAGCCAAAGCTCCGGACTGCAGACCTGCCGTTACGAGATCGGCAAACATGGCGCCTATTTGTTCGGAGGGCACTTTTGTCTTTCCGGGAACAAACCAGCGATTAGTCCAGTTGAGCATACCGATAATGCCAAAGCCCACTATCCTCGCTGGGCCAATATTGCGAAAACTTCCATCACGATAGCCCTCTTCGATGATCGCAGTTACCGCCTCATCGTAGTCGTGGTTGATTTTCTTCATTTGTTTAGCCCAGGCGGAACGCTTGTCTGAGACGTGGTTCAAGTCCTCACGAATGTAGATATAAAGCAATGGATAGGTCGCCGTATAAGACGCCATTAACTCCAAAATCAGGGTTCTCAGCTTCTCGCTTGGCGATACATCGCTTTGCTGTACCGCTTTCGCCTTTTCGACGTTATCAACCGATGCCTCTCTGATAACCTCATCGAATAATTCGTCTTTTGACGAAATGTAGTAATAGATGGAAGCGCGATCAATCTGGAGCTCCTCAGCCACTGCGCTAATCGTTGTGCCCTGAAACCCCTTCTCATTAAATACCCGCGCCGCAGCAATCGCTATTTCTTCTCTGCGTCGCTGATAGGTATCCGATGACTCGGGCTTAGCTTTGGCTGCTGCACGCCTTTTACCGATATTACTTGAATTCTTTGTCACTCTACCGCCTTAGAAGTCTGTTAACGCACTGTTGACCATAACTCTAGCAGGCCGGACTCTTTATTTCGCTCTTAGTTTGTACTGAGACAAGTAGCAGCCGTAAGAGTCAGACGCGCCGTCATCTAAGCGACTATAAATCACGCACTGGCCAAAAAATACGACTATAAGACAGCCATGTATTTTTGTCATCAGCACTGTTGACATCTTGTTCTACCGCCATTATTGTCAACGGAGATGTTGATATTATTCAGATCTGCGGTCCAGTAAGTACCCATACATAATGCGAGAGTAAATAATAATGAAGGATTCTATGGTTAGAGTGTTACATAGCGCAGTGATCTGCGCGTCGGGCCTAGCAGCCAGCAGCACCTGTTATGCCCAAGAAAGCGAGACAGTTCTGGCGCTTGAAGAAGTCGTCGTTGTTGCACGAAAACGAGCGGAGAACCTACAAGAAGTTCCGGTATCAATCACGGCCCTCACCGGCGAGCAGCTCAAAAATCAAGGTGTCTTCAATACCTCTGATCTTAACAACTCCATGCCCAACTTAAACGTAAGCTCATCCTATGGAGAAACACAACCGAACTTCACCATTCGCGGCATTGGTGTGGGTACTGAATATAATTCCAACGCAGCGTCACCCAATGGCATCTATGTCGATGACGTTTATCAGGCGTTTCGCGCCAGCCACGGCCAGCAGCTTTATGATCTGGCTCAAATTGAAGTCCTACGTGGCCCGCAGGGAACACTTTATGGCCGAAACACAACTGGCGGTGCGATTAATTTCACCACGATGCAACCACAGTTTGGTGAAACACAAGGCTACATCACAGCTGGATACGGCAACTACAACCGCTTCGAAACTACGGGCGCCATCGATTTCACTCCCTCAGAGAATCTGGGGATTCGAATTGCCGGCACCTACACCGAGCGTGATGCTTACATCGAGAATCGGCTGCCAGCGGGCCCAGTTCAGGTCAACCCAAACTTACCAGGCCCGTCTTATGGGTATACAACTGAGGGACGAGATTCTGGAGGTGGCGACACTTTCGCGTTGCGATTTAATGCACATTTAGATTTGGACAGCCTCAATGTGCGATTCAAAGCCTATATGAGCGAAGCGAGTGGCGACCAAGACAGCCCCCAGAACCAAGGCGAAGGTGGCTTTATCGCGGTGTCGCGTGGTGCGTTTGGCGGGCTATACGGCATAGGGTTAGACGACTTTTTACCGCCCGCATATCCTGGTGATCGCGTGAATGATCTAGAGATCGAGGCCGATACTATCGGTGGCGCTAAGGTTGAGTCCGACGGTGTCGTGTTAAACGTTTCTTACGATATTTCAGACACGATCACACTGACATCGATAACTGGATTTGATAACAGCTACTACGGACTTCTGCCCAACATCGATTGCGATGGCACCCCCTACTACGTTTGCGCAATCGGTTATGAGTCTGATATGGAATCCTTTAACCAAGATCTCCGCGTGAATTTTACGAGCGACCGCCTAAGTCTGATCGTAGGCTTGTATTACGGGGACGATGAGATTGTTACTAACAACCGACCCAATTTCTTCGGTTTTTTGAGTGACACCAATGCCGCATTGGGTGCACCGACGACATACTTTAATCCGGGCGGTGCCCTTGGTTTGGGATTACCGACACCGTTTCGCGCAACACAAGATTACACTCAAAAGCGTGAGTCTTTAGCGATCTACGGGGAAGCGACCTACGATGTTACCGACAAGCTGTCAGTGACTGTGGGCTTGCGCAGTACGCAGGATGATTTTGCCTACGTCGATGCACTAACCACCTTCTTTGATGATGCCGGCGACGCGCGCGCCTACTTTGTTTCTGATTATCTGCCTGGTGTGGCGAATGGGTTCTATTTATTAGACGAAGCTTGTTCAGCTGACGGTGCAACTTGTGTCCCAGCTAGCACCGGTACAGCAGGACCACTCAACCAGTCAGATGACTCTAAGCAAACAACTGGCCGAGTGATCGTAGACTACAAGCTTATGGATGACGTTATGTTGTTCGCGAGTTATAGCAAGGGATATCGGGGCGGTACGTATAACGGTTTAGCTTTCCAAAGTGCGGCGCAGGTTTACTTCGTGGAACCAGAAGTCGTGGATGTGTTTGAAGCGGGCTTTAAGGGTCGCTTCATGAATGATCGCATTCAATTAAACGCTACAGCTTTCTACTACGACTACGAAGGCCAGCAGCAACAGGTGATCGACCCCAGCTCCACCACCTTCTTAATTAATCTAGACGGCGAAATGACGGGCATGGAAGCAGAGCTGACCTTTGTGGCCAGCGAAAATCTTCAGTTCAATCTGGGCATTGGTATTCTTGACTCAGAATTTAAAAACGGAAATTGCGGGAACGCCACTCGTACTGGAGCACTCCCACAAGACGGCAATTGCATCTTTACCGCTGCAGGTGTCATTGACGTAGGCGGCAACCCGTTCCCTTATGCACCAGAACAGTCGGCAAACCTAGGCATGGACTGGGACATCGGAGCCTTTGCTGGTGGTGATCTCCGCCTCCACGTGGATGCCGCCTACTCAGGTGATTACTACTACGATACGTTTGGTGGCTACCGTGGTGACGCAGCGCCCCTCGGCCTTGGACCTATCAAAGAGGGCAGTGCAAGCTTCTGGACCAGTAATGCGCGGATCACCTGGGAAAACGATAGCCTTGCGATTGCTGTCTGGGGCAAAAATCTGACCGATGAGACCTACTACCCAAATGGTATCAATGTAGAAGGCAGTTATAACAGCACGTACTTGGTGCGAGCAGCGCCTTTAACCTACGGCGCTGAAGTTCGTTACAACTTCTAATCTGCCTGATTGGAGTAAAAGTGGCGCGCCATGCAACGTGTTGTGGTCGCGCCATCTTTCGTTATATCGGTGTAAAAGAGGCCTTCTATGACCAGAAAATCACCTCAGCTTTTAATTATCCTCGGAATCTGTTCAACGCTGATGGGCTGTTCCAAGAATGAAGATTTACCGATTGCCTCAGCACCAGAAATAACACCGCCAACAATTAACGAATGGCGGGTTCATGGTGGAACTTCCCTCGAGCAACGCTACAGCCCACTGAATCAAATTAACAAAAACACAGTACCGAGACTTAGCCCCGTTTGGCACCATCAATTCGATGATGCGCGAGGCCTTGAAGCCACACCCCTTGTCATCGATGGTGTACTTTATACAACTGGCACATGGTCAAAAGTCTATGCATTTGATGCCCGCACTGGGGAACTAAAGTGGCAATACGACCCCAAGGTTGCAGGAAGTACCGCATTCAAGGCTTGCTGCGATGTCGTAAATCGCGGCGTCGCCTACCATGAAGGACGGATTTTTATAGGCACCCTCGACGGGCGACTGGAAGCTCTCAACGCAGAATCAGGAAAACTAGAGTGGTCTACACTCACAGTGGACCAGTCCCTTCCCTACACAATTACCGGCGCGCCGCGCGTGATAAACGAGCAGGTAATTATAGGCAACGGTGGTGCCGAGAACGGTGTACGCGGCTATGTGAGCGCATATGCGGCTAGCAGCGGCGAACTGCGGTGGCGTTTTTATACAGTTCCCACCGTTGCTGAAAAAGGTTTTGACGGCGCAATCTCTGACAGCGTACTCACCATGATGCGCGAGACTTGGCAAGGAAACTTCGATTTCTTAGGTGGTGGCGGCACGGTATGGGACGCCATTGTTCATGATCAAGCCCTAGAACAAATCATTATCGGCGTTGGCAATGGATCTCCCTGGGATCACAAATTGCGCTCTGAAGGTGTTGGCGATAATTTATTCTTGTCGTCGATCGTAGCGCTTGATGATAAGACCGGAGAATACCGGTGGCACTATCAAGGCACCCCTGGTGACACATGGGACTTTACGCAAACACAGCCAATCATTCTGGCGGATCTCACTATTGATGGAGAACCACGCCAGGTACTGATGCAAGTACCCAAAAACGGCTTTTTTTATGTCATCGATCGAAAAGATGGCAGCCTCATCTCCGCAAAGGGAATAGTGCCCCAAACATGGACCAGCGGCGTTGATATGACTACTGGGCGCCCCATTGAAACGGAAGGAGCGCGCTATGAGGACAAGCCCTTCGTGGGATCACCCGGCGGAATTGGCGCTCATAATTGGCATCCAATGGCTTTTAGTCAAAATACGGGATTGGTTTATATTCCCGCGCAGATTGCGGCCTTTGTGTACAAAAGTTTTAGCGGCTTCAAAGCCAACGAAGGCGCGCCTAACTGGGGTGTGGACTATCTTGCCAACGCATTGCCGAGCGAAGAAGAAGCAGTACTCAAGCAAATCAGTGAGACTCTCAGAGGGGTGTTATTAGCCTGGGATCCCGTAACACAAAAAGAAGTTTGGCGCGCCGAACATGAAGGCCCTTGGAATGGTGGCATTCTAGCAACTGCCGGGGGACTGGTCTTTCAAGGCATCGCTACCGGTGAATTCCACGCTTACGATGACCAGACGGGCAAGCGATTATGGACCTTCGATACGGACATCGGCATCATGGCGCCGCCTATCTCCTACCAATTGGACGGTGTTCAATATATCGCGTTGATGGCGGGTTATGGTGGCGGTTATGGCGTATCGACCCCTCTAGCTGTCGATCCTCATCCGCGTCCCAACGGACGACTGATTGTATTTGCGCTCAATGGTACTGATGAATATTCGGTCGAACGGAAAGAGTTCGGACCGTTCGTCGCGGTCATTGGGGAATGGCAAGAAGATAGATTAGCAGTAGGCCGAGAAATTTATGAACGCGGCTGCAGCCTTTGTCATGGCCCTTCAGGACGTTCCTCAGGGGTAATGCCTGACCTACGTCGTAGCGCAGTATTACAAAATAAAGAAGCATGGCAGTCGATTGTTTATGACGGTGCACTTGAGAGCCGCGGCATGATCGGCTTCTCTAAATGGTACTCAAGAGAGGAAGTTGAAGCAGTTAGAGGGTATGTCGCAGGCCTAGCAAATCGAGCACTCGCGAGAGAGCCAGTGGCAGACTAAGATAAACTAGCGCCGCACAGAAAAGTGGAAACACAATGGTGAATCATATCTTTGATATCGACAGTCGACTCGACCAAGACCTTGCAGAAGTCCGCGCCCGCTTCCCTTCCCTTGGATTTGACTTGAGGGACTTGGCGGGCAGCCGCACCATACTTAAGAAACTCGCGGAGCGAGCTAGAATTCGTGATACCAGCAGCATAGCTGTGGAAGAATTCGCCATCACGCACCCAGAAGACTCGACAACACTAAACCTTAAGTCATTCCGGCCACTAACAGGATCGACAGAGAAGCCGGCACTGCTGTGGATTCATGGGGGGGGTTACGTCATGGGTTCAGCAGGGGATACTGATCAGGCGCTGGCTCACATTGCGCTAGAAACCGACTGCGCCGTCTTTTCGGTCGATTATCGGCTGGCACCAGAACACCCCTACCCCGCAGCACTTGACGACTGCTTTGACTGTCTATCGTGGCTACGGGAGCACGCCAGCCAACTGGAGCTTGATGCCGCGAGAATCGCTATTGGCGGGGCGAGCGCTGGAGCTGGTTTGACTGCAGCGCTCGCCTTAAAGGCGCGAGATGTGGGCGCCGAACAGGCGTTGTTTCAATTACTCATTTATCCAATGTTAGACCATCGCCACCGCACGCCATCGAGCCGCGCCATTCAAGATCCCAATCTCTGGAACGAGCAAACTAATCGATTGGCGTGGGAGCTTTACTTGGGAGCATTGACGGATTTCGAGGAAATACCACCTTATGCCTCAGCGTCCCTCGCTACCGATCTCACCAATTTGCCGCCTACATTTATATGCGTTGGCGACTTAGACATATTCCTTGATGAAGACCTCGACTACGCGCAGCGCTTGCTTCAAGCGGGAGTTCCTACAGAACTACACGTTTATCCCGGTGCGATACATGGTTTTGACATGCTAGCACCAGACGCCGGTATTTCGCGGCGTCTTCGTGCGGATGTGAGCAGCGCTCTTAAAAGAGCGTTCTGCGCAGCGTTGAGCAGTTAAAAAGGCAGAGATCAAAGCTGACTTCTGCAAGCAAGCGGCCAGCTCAGCATCAACTCTATCTCAGCTCTTAGGACCGCCAGCGACATAAAGTATCTGCCCGGAAACATAGGAAGAGCGCTCGTCTGCAAAAAAGGCAACCGCGTGAGCGATGTCTTCAGGCGTTCCCGATCGACCTAGAGGAATATCCTTAATCATCTCCGCTTCCATGACTTCTATAGACACACCCGATTTCTCGGCCATAGAGCGTGTCATCTCGGTTACTACAAAACCTGGTGCAACGGCGTTGACCGTTACGTTAAATGGTCCCAATTCTAGCGCAAGGCTTTTTGTTAACGCTTGAACTGCGGCTTTAGCAGAGGCGTAGTTGGCGCTGCCGAGCAGCCCTAGAGCGCCCGTACTGGAAAGGTTAACAATCCGGCCTTGATTGGCTTCGCGCATAAAAGGCGCCACTGCCCGACACATCAAGAACGAGCCGCGCACGTTCACCGCCATAACCTGCTCCCAGTCATCAAGGGTCATTTTATGAAGCATACGTGAGCGCATAAGTCCCGCATTGTTGACCAGCAGAAAAGGGTCACCCAACTGAGCAGACACGAGAGAAACTGCATCCTCAACACTTTGCTCATCGGTGATATCGACGCCAACCTCAATCGCAGATCGACCCAGCGCTCTTACCGAATCAGCGGTCTCTCTACATGCCTCTCGATTGAGGTCGAGAACAGCGATATCAAATCCATCCTGAGCCAAACGTAGGGCTATCTGCGCACCAATGCCCCGCGCAGCGCCGGTTACCAAAGCCACCTTGCTCATAACGTCGCTTCCCTAGCAGTTTCGTTCAGTAGGTTTATTACGCGTTCAGCAAGCAAGAATTTTCTCGGCCGTCCGGTAGGTGTGGTTGGAATATCCTCAAGGGGCAAAAACAAAATGTGCTTAGGCACTTTGAAGCGAGCAAGGTTTTTTTTGCACAAGTCGATCAATACTTGATCATCCACGTGTGTATCGTCGGCCCTAACAACACACGCCACACCCACTTCACCCATACGTTGATCTGGGATGGCAACAACATGCACCTCATTAACGGCGGGATGGGCGGCGAGAACCATCTCCACTTCTAAAGGCAGTACGAGCTCTCCACCACAGCGATAGCTCTCCTTGGTTCTGCCCTTTAAGGTGAGGTACCCCTCCTCGTCTAACGTACCGAGGTCACCGGTCCGAAACCAACCCTCTGAATCAAAGGCCTCTGCCGTCTCTATAGGTTTATTGTAGTAGCCACGCGTAACGCCGAAACCGCGCATGCGTAACTCGCCCATCGAACCCCGTGGTAGAGTTTCATCGGTTTCGGTATCCACCACTCGGTAATTAACGAGCTTTCCGTCGTTGTCGGCAGGCGCGGCAATGCCCACGTCCCGTAGTCGACCATTGGTGCAAATTAACCGCGATAAAGGATCGTCAGGCCGGGTTACCGTCGAGGAGGCGGTGGCCTCAGTCATACCGTAACCAGTGGTGACTTCAATATCACCGAAGTATTGGTAAATGAGCTCCCAAATACCCGCAGGAGATTTCCCTCCCGAGGAAAGCATTGCCTTTACCGAGTTCACATCATAACTATGGCTCTTCATTTGTTCGATCACCGCCATGGTCATGGTGGGGATCAACAAGAGATCCTCGGCTCCATATTTTTCTACAGCATTCAAGGTATCGTGGGGGGTAAACTGGCGCTGAATAATTACAGCGCCACCAACCAGCATGGCCGCGAGCAACCCTTCCACGTAACCAAAGACGTGATACATGGGCAGGGAGAAGAGAATTCTACGCCGTAGATTAAAGGCCCTGCCGTAGACACTGCCAAAAGCAGCCCGAAGCAACATTTCGTGACTCAGCAACACACCCTTGGGACCCCCTGTAGTGCCAGAGGTGTAAATGATGTCGGAGTCGGCCCGCGGATCTCCTTTTGACCCATGCATTTGCTCACCTTCCAGCTCGCCAAAGCCATGAACGTCTTGTGGCAGGACTTCACCGGTAGAGAATACAAACACCGACCTCAGCTCCGGCAACTCCTTACCACCGCCCATACCGCGCCACTGGGGCTCGATTTCGTCTAGCATCTGCAGATAGTTAAGATCGCGGAAAGCGTTCATGGTGATCAAGCAACGCGCATCGGATTGCTTTAGCACGTAAGCCAGCTCATCCCGCCGGTTCAAGAAGTTGATTGGAACCGCGACCGCACCGATACGGGAAATAGCAAACTTAATCGCTACAAATTCAGGGTAGTTAGCCATGACCAATGCAACGTGATCACCTGGATTGATTCCCTTTGCAATCAGACCACCCGCCAGGCGAGCGGACCAATCATCAATCTCTTTATAGGTATAGCTCCGCTGTTCGGAAACTATAAATTCGTTGTCTGGCCATTGTTTGGCAGCATGGGTTAGGGCCTGATCAAGCGTTCTTGGCTCCCATATTGGATAGAGTAATGCCAACTCTGCCTGCCGATCCTTGACTGATGCGTTCATTGGTATCGACCCCCTATCGCTTGAGTACTACAGATCCGCCGTTGGCACCAAGACCCAGCACTGCGCTCATGCCGACACGAGCATTCGGCACCTGACGGCCGGAAGCCTCGCCGCGCAACTGCCAAACCAGCTCACAAATCTGTAGTACCGCTTGCGCCGTGGTCGCCTCGCCGAAAGACAAGAAACCTCCACTGGGATTGAGCGCAAGATCCCCATCTACATCATATCTCCGATTCTTCAACATCCAATCGCCCTGCCCAGGCTCGACAAAACCCAGCATCTCTGGCCAAGCTAGTAAATGCCAAGCGGTGTTGTCTGCCATCTCCAGCACGTCGACATCATCGTTTTCTATACCGGCCATCGCCATAGCTTTCTCGGCGGCACTCATTACTTCGCTGGTGTGGGGAACGCCGCTTTTTACCGACCCACCGACGGTAGGGATTCGGTGAGCTGGATCACCGTAGGTGCCCGACGCAATGCCTACCCCCGCTACTTGTACCGATTTTCTGCTGGTCCGCGCCGCGAATCTTTCCGAACAGAGTACTAGCGCTGCAGCGCCGTCACTCACGGGGCAAATTTGCAGCAGATGTAAAGGGTCAGTCACCATGGGAGAGGCTAAAACTTCGGCTACAGTCACTGGGGTCCGAAAGCGAGCATTTGGGTTATTAGCTGCATTTTTACGCATCAGCATCACTGCCTCTGCGAGTGATTCATGAGTGGTTCTATAATCATGAATTCGGCGCTGGGCCTCCATTGCCCAGTAAGCAGGATTGGTTAACCCCATTGTCACCCAGCGAAGGAAATCGTTATCAGTGATATCGTCCGCACCTCCCGGCGGACGTGGTATGAAGCCCTTAGGCATGCGCTCAGCTCCGATGACGACAACCGCCTCTGATTGGCCACTCGCTATCATTGAGAAGGCGGTCTGAAATGCTATCGCCCCAGCAGCACATGCACCACCAACGTTGATGCAGGGCACACCGCGTTCCGAAGCCGCCTGAACAATCTCGTTAGCGTGGAGACCCCACCCCATTCCGCCCTCGAAACGAGAGCTTGCCGCCACGACACCATCAATATCCCTCCAATGCAGCTCCGAGTCACGTAGCGCCGCGTCAATGGCTTGAAGCGCCATTTGCAGCTGTGTCAAAACCGTTTGCTTGCCCCACGGGATGGCTCCAACACCCAAGATATGAACACTACTCATTGCTCTACCCCAGGGTAATTCACTGTGTCGTCTAGCTTAAAAAACGCATGGGTCATGCGCTGGCAACCACTGTCATCTATATACAGCGGCAAAACCCCAAGAATTACTCGTTCACCGATACGGATATCTTCAAACGCGATGCCCGATAAGATCCCGGATACTCGTATGCCATCATCCAAGTCAACGAGGCCAATGGCATAAGGCTGCCAATTATCCGCTCTAAACAATGGTGGTGGTTGGTAATACTGAATGGTGTAGCTGAACAGCGTTCCGCTGGTGGCAAGCCGAGTACTTTCGAGATCTCCCTTATCACAGACGGGATTGCGGCAGGTTATTGTTGACGGAAAATACAGCTCGCGACAGGACTTGCATCGCGTCCCAATGAGATGAGTACCGCGACTATCCAGCTCCATTAAATCAGGAATAATCGGCACTTGATCAGCTTGCATCTGGGTCACCATTTACAGAGATAAGATGTCACGGGTTTCTTTAAAATAGAGCACGCCGTTATCCACACCAATAACCTCAGCTTCATGCCGCACGTATCGTCTTCCGCGTTTCTCAAATTTATCAATCGCTCGCGTCGTAATGCGGACCGTCGCGCCCACTTTAATGGGCGCTATTATTTGCGAATCGTGATAGGTGTGAATTGAGCCTATAGCAAAGGGCTTGGTGTGATCGAACTGGACAGAAAGTATGAAATGGGAAACGAGCAGCGGCGGCACAATGGCTTCACCAAAAGGTGATTCGCCTTCTATGTGCCAAGAATTCATTCTCCACGCCTCGTACCAGGGATTGAAGTCCTCAACACCATCGGAATATAAAATTATTAGCTCGGGCGTTAGGTGTAGCTCTCGAGACAAAGTGTCACCCACTTCAACCATATCCCAGTAGGTCTGGCAGTCCTGCTCCAGTTCGCGTATGAATTCTCTGGTTTGAGTGCGCTGGATGTTTGTCAGCGGTCTCAACTCACGGTCGGTTTGTTCTTCCCTCACGGTAGTCATCCTTTTCAGATTTCAATCTAACTTAGTTAGGCAAGGTCACTTCGACCCACCCGACCGTCTTTTTCTCCCCCAGCTCGTTGTCACACCACACGTCGACTTTGATTCGACACCCCTCTTTCACAGTGCTCTTCTCAGAGACGATCCCATGGGTCGTGATGATTTCATCTGCTAACGTTGAAGCAATGTATTTGCAAACGATGCGAGCATTCTGAAAAAGATGTTCGCCAAAATGGTTGACACACATCTCGGCGATATAGGCTGAATTCATTTCGCCTGTTTGTATGGGAGCGGATAGACCGGTAGAGCGCGCATACTCTGGATCCCAATGATTTGGATTAAAACGTCCCCAGAGTCGAGACCCCATCAATTGAATGAGTGCGCGCTTTTTTATTGGCTCGAGCTCGGTACCAATAGGCGTTGATGCAGAAATGCGCAGTGTTTTTTCAAGATCCATAAACCTATTCCTCAAATTACCCAATCCTGGCTAAAGCAGGATTTCCCGACGGTTGGCGCAGATCACATCGGTGAGCTCGCTCAAGACACCGCATTATTTCAACACGAGTGTTGACATTTTGCAAAGAATATTTCGATAATGGCGACAGCTAATCTAACAGTGATAGTTAATCCGCTGCTGCCCATCAGTACATGGCACAGGGATCTCAAACCCATGGAGACAAAGTTACATGCCAGATCAATCCCCCAATGACTTAGACGTGATTATTGTTGGAGCGGGCTTTGCTGGACTTAGAGCGCTATACACCCTTAGAAGGGAGCATCTTAATTGTCTGGTACTCGAGGCCTCCGACGAGTTAGGCGGTGTTTGGAACTACAATCGCTACCCAGGCGCGCGCTGTGACGTGGAGAGCTATGACTATTCCTACTCGTTTTCTGAGGAGCTAGAGCAAGAATGGCGGTGGACTGAACGGTACGCAAAACAACCTGAAATACTTGAATACATTCGGCACGTTGCCGATCGATTCGATCTACGCAAAGACATCGCGTTCAGTACAAAACTAACCTCTGCGGAATACGATGAGAAAAAGCAACGGTGGAATATCGTCACCGATCAAGGCAAAAAGTACACCAGCCAATTTTTCATTATGGCCGTGGGACAACTCTCCAAGCCAAAGAAACCTAATATCGAGGGAGAGGACTCCTTCAAAGGGCAGATTTATCACAGCGCGTTATGGCCAAGACATCCTGTCGATTTCGCAGGTAAGCGCGTTGGAATTATTGGCACTGGCTCTTCAGGCGTCCAAATGACACCTGTTATTGCTGAGCAAGCCGATCATTTATGCGTGTTTCAGCGAACAGCGAACTACAGCATTCCCGCTTGCCATGGCAGGATCAGCGATGAAGAGGACGCTGAAGTTAAGGCCAGCTATCGGGCTCGACGCGAACAGATGCGCAATTCACCTAGCGGCCTTGGCTTCGTTCCCAATAAAAAATCTGCCCTTGATGATTCGCCCGAAGTGCGCGAGCAGGTATTTGAAAAGGCATGGAATCGACTGGGTTACGGATTTGCTCTGGTCTACAAGGATATACTGCTCAATGAAGCGGCGAACGATACCGCAATTGATTTCGCTCATAGAAAAATCGCAGCAAAAGTGGACGACCCCATAGTTCGCGAAAAGCTGACGCCAAAGGGATTTCCTTTCGCGGCAATGCGACCTGCGGTAGACCATCTTTACTACGAATCTTTCAATCGAGACAACGTCGAACTTGTTGATATCAAAGAAGATCCCATTGTAGAAATCACGCCCGACGGCATCCGCACAGAATCCAGAGATTACGCCCTCGACATTATTATTTTTGCGACGGGCTTTGATGTCTTTACTGGCTCGCTCTTGGCACCAACCATTACCGGAAGAGGCGGTTTAACGCTCAAGGAAAAGTGGAAGGATGGGCCTAAAAATTATCTTGGGCTAAGCAGCAGAGGCTTCCCCAACATGTTCATTATGGTAGGACCAGGAAGCCCCTCGCTACTAAGTAACGTGATGGTCTCCATGGAAGAGCACGCTGACTTTATTCGCGACCTCATTGGCGAGATGCGCGCCAAGGGTTATACCGAGGTCGAAGCCGAATCCCAGGCAGAGGAACACTGGGTTGAGCACGTAAACGAGCGATCCAAAGAAACGCTCTACCCCAAAGCGAAGTCTTACTATGTGGGCGCTGAAATCCCGGGAAAACCTCAAGTGTTCATGCCCTACTCTGGCGGAGTTAGAGGCTACAGACGCATCCTGAACCGCGTAAAAGATGAGAACTGGGACGGTTTTTCTATGAGGTGATCCATCTCATACTTGGCAGGGGGCGGAATCGCTCCCTTTTTCGTTGTGCATCAAGTCCGCAATCACCCCTACTCTAACGATATTCAAGCAAACATCCACCTACTGCATACATGGGAATGGTTCAGCCACTCTCAACTAAAGCAATGCCTACAAGCATGCGCGTACAGCAGAAAAATCGCAGCTACCAGCGACTCTCAATACGCTATTACGCGTGATCGTACCCTACCAAGCCCTACCCGCTGCTCGAGCCCTCTGCTTGGCGATCCAAAATACCGCACGACAAACAATGGATTCATTTAACATGCTCAAGCATTCACCAGTAGCCAAAACCCAGGGAAGAAAAAATAAGGCCCGGGTAAACGAAGCAGCCCTTCCCCGCCACTAATACGAAAGCAACTTCATTTAACTAATGACAGATTCCTGAGCACAAAAAAACCCAGGCTTTAGCCTGGGCGAAATAGGGGACCTAGTGTCCGCTTCAAAAAGCTCCCTGAATTGCGAAGCTAAAGATAGTTTAAAAATCGTAGCTAACTTGTACTCCCCATGTTCGCGGGGGCGACAACCACATTGTTTTTGAGCCGATAGAAGTGTTGTCAAACCCGAAGTTAAAATAGACCTCATCGGTCAAATTTTTACCATAAAGGGCTATGCGCAAACGCTCGTCAGTACTTCTATATGTCACACTTGCATCGACGAGACTGTAATCGTCCAGCAGTAGGAAATTGAAGTTATCCGCTGCCGCTTCATCGGCGTAGTTATAGCTCGCTCTCCAGCTGAGGCTTCCCATATCGCCTACCTCATGATCGTAGGTTGCAGCTACAAACCAGGTCTGCTCCGAAACCATCTGCAGCAGGAAATCGCCGACATTGGTATCTGGCCCAAAGGTCTGAACTAGAAAGTCCGCGTCATCATAGGAGGCATCTACGTAACCATAGGTCGCTTCCAGAGTTAGGTTATCCGTAACCGCCCAAACACCTTCAAGCTCGAATCCCTGCATAGTCGCTGTAGCAGCGTTATAAATTGACTGAACGCCTGACTGATTGTTGGCGGACAGCTGCATATCATCGTAGGAATTGTGGAACACTGCCGCGTTGAAGCGACCCATGCCGTCAAGAAACTCTGTTTTCAGCCCAACTTCAAAAGCATCAACGACTTCTTCGTCATAAGGTCCAGGTGTCGATCCTGGATTATCGGGCTTAGTCACCAATGAAGTATCTGAGAAACGCACGTTGTAACCGCCACTTCGGAAACCGCGGGTGTAGCTCGCATAGGCCATGGTATCTTCGCTCATAGTCCATGTGAGACCCAGCTTCGGCGTGAAGTTCGACCAATCCTGTGTATCCAAATACGCCGGCTTGCAATCACTCAAGCTTGCAGGGGATGTCTCGCTGATAACATCGGATCCGCCCAACAGCGCCCCTGTAAATCTGCGGCAATTGCCCACACCTGTTGGATCACCAATGACGCCGATAGCTGCATCCTTTTCCTCATAGGACCAGCGCCCACCCACCGTGAGCACCAGATCTTCAGTCAGCATGTAATCAGCCTGAGCAAATACCCCGGCAGTCATATGATCGATGTTGGACGATGCACGTAAATCCAGTGCATCAATTAATAATCGTCGTTCATCGTAGGTATAGTCTTGCTGGAAAACGTTGACGCCAGTGGTAAGGTCTAAACGGTCACTCAAATTACCGGCCCAGCGTAGCTCAAAGCTTTGTTGCTCTTGATCGAAACCCGTGCCCGGACCAAATTGGAAGCGAATGGTGTTGGGCGCGCCGTCAATATCACCCCACATGCTCTGCTCGAGCTGACGATATCCGAGCACGCCGGTCAAAGTACCATCCCAGAGATCCCAAACGCCTTCAAGGGTTAAGCCAAACCAATCCATATTGCTTTGACCCTTAGTGGTCTGGCGCGTTGTCGCCTCGTCATAGGGGTCCAGGTTGGGCTCAAAGGGATCACAGTTCGACACCACGGACGCAGCGACACAAAGGAAGTTTCGACCTGACATGCCATCGGCCTTGACGTCTCCATACTCAGCAATCGCCGTGTAGGTTGCACCCTCTCCTTGGTACGAAACTGCGGGACGAATAACCAACGATTGCCTAGCACCTTGTTCGTCTCCCGTGGCCGTGTTATCCCACATTCCATTTTGATCACGCCATAACACCGCCACCTTGCCGGCGACGTCGTCGGTCATGGGACCAGACAGCAGAACCTTAGTTTCGCGCAGCGCAAAGGAGCCAGTGCCAACCAGGAGCTTGGCGGTCGTCTCGTCATGATCTGGACGTGTGGTCTTCATAACCACTGCACCAGCACTGACGTTTCGGCCAAATAAGGTGCCCTGGGGACCTCGAAGTACCTCCAATGACTCCATATCAAATACATCAGTTATAACACCGTAAATGGTGCCAAAAGCCACACCATCCTGCACGACGCCAACAGCTGGATCGGAGGAAGGAATAGACTGACCCGTTGTACCCCAGCCTCTAATAGAGAAGTTAGCAGTACCGGGAACGGTTCCCTGTGGCGTCAACTGCACGTTGGGGGCGGTGAATCCAATGTCAGTAAGATCTACAGCAAACATGGCTTCAATTTTTCGACCTGAATAGGCAGATATTGCAATGGGAACGTCTTGAACCGCCTGAGCTACTGATTTTTTCTGAGCGGTGACAAGCACCTCTTCAAGCAGCGCATTACCAGACTGAGAAAACGCCGCTGATGCAAACAGCACATTGAAAACCGATGTAGCAAGGATGCTACGAGATAGCAATTTACTATCTTTCACTGCTGAGGAAAGGGGGGCCGGCATGTCTATCACCTCATATTTTGTTAACGTTTGTGTTGACGTTAATAAAATCTCGCCGCTTAGTCAACGTTTATGTTGATTTTTTTATTGCGTGCCGACTTTGGACGCACCCTCCCCGAGCAAGACCTCCTAGAAAAGCAAGTTAGTCATCCTAGAAAAGAAAGTGCGCGCAAAGCTTTAAGCCATCTCCGCCAAAAGTAGGCCCGGTGGCGGTGGGGCCGCGTGCCCTATCCCGTTGACTTACTGAAAACTATGCGAACGGCTGATCGAAAGTGGTAAACGGGTTGCTACGGGCGCGCCGAGCGCTCGATGAAGTCTGCACTTCGGGAAGGAGGGCCGCAGACTCAAAATATTTATTCGTGCAGGCCTAGTGACGGTATTCTAGGATTCGCAACCTTCCCAACGAGTTATTCGTCACAACCGAGCCTTGACGGCGTGGTCATACTTGATGAATCAATGCTAGGAGGCACCGCCGTACCCTACAACGAAGGGGACACCCTTACTCATGAGATCGGACACTGGCTAGGGATACTGTTTTCTAGCGTTAGAGAAATCATCGGGCATGGATGCCAGTCTCAAATCGCGAGCAAATCCACAGGGCAAACCAGATAACCCGGTGGGGGTTGGATTCGATGGAAGCGGTAGGAACCTAGTGCCAATCTGGCGCACGTTTCGACATAAACGCCTCTACACCATGTCGCGCCTCCTCAGATGTCATAGCCTCCACCATCACCTGGTTGGCGTGCTCAAACGCTAGATGCAGTGGCATTTCAATCTGCGTATAGAACGCGGTTTTACCATCTCTAATGCTTTGGCTCGAGCGAGAGGCAATCCGCTCGGCGAGACGACGTGTCTCCTCGATAACCTGATCGCTGGGGAAATGGCGATTAATAAGCCCAAATCGTTCGGCATCCTGAGCGTCAAAAAAATCACCGGTTAACGCCATTTCTAGTGCGTGCTTACGAGATAGATTGCGTCCGATACCGACCAAGGGTGTAGTACAGAAAGCGCCCAAATTGACACCCGGCGTGCAAAACCTAGCATTGCTATCAGCAAAGGCCAAATCGCAGGCAGATACCAACTGACAACCAGCCGCTGTTGCCGTTCCCTGCACACAGGCAAGCACTGCTTTTGGACCGTGGACTATGCGCTGCATCATGGCAGCACAACTTTCTAGAATAGCTTTCACTCGCTGACGCCACGCTTCCCGGTCTTCCTCAGGGCGCCTAGCCATTTCAGCCAGGTCATGCCCCGCGGAAAAAACCGGACCCTTTGCGGCGATGACGATGCATCGAACCTCTGGATCATCGTAGGCATGCTTAAGGGCAGTATCGAGCGCCAGTAGCATGCCGCTCGATAGAGGATTCCGCTGCTTCTCGTTGTTGAGCGTCAGCCAAAGAACGTGCTGTTCATAAGATTTTTCAACAAGTAGCGCTGTCATACGCACGGACTCCCTCGGGTGTAATAAAGTGATCGCTCCAATACAGGGATGACCTCCTCCCAGCGTCCATCCTGGCTGAGTAAAGTGGCAAAATTTATATAGCTCTCGCGGTTATGCGGATAGAGCTCGAAGAGTTTCTCTAAATGATAGTACTGAAGCTTGGTATTTTTTAGGTGGCGTGCCAGTGCAGCCATTTCAAAATGAAGCTTCCAATCAGCCACGCCTGAGGTCACTACCTGCTGCCTGCGCCGAAGAACATCTTTTGGTTCGCCAACCTCTCGGGTAATCCGCAATAGCACAGTCTCCAAGTTGGCGAGGTAGTCTTTATAGTTACTTTGACCAGGGAATGGAGGCTGCTGGGCCATATCTTGCATAATCTCGATATTTGCAATGGTCTCGTGGTTGGGGAAACCAATGCGAGCGGCAACCTCCTCGCTGTCGAGGAGCATCCGCACAGCAGCCGGATCGATATGTTTTGCCACGGCGTCAGCGAAAATCTGCGCGAGGAGCGCATTACCCGCAAAGTCATAGTGGACGTGCTCAACTAGCAAATTCCAACCGGGTGCGTAGGGCGCACTCGCGCTATCAAAGGCTTCTACGCCATGAACCAAACTGACCTCTTCGGCGGAGTAGGTCTTCGCAACACGCTCAATAATTGTGTTGATCTGGGTGTCTGCTCTGAAGCGCAATCCATCAAGATCCAGCGCGCGCTCATAGTGATGCCTCGCGCGCGGGAACTTCCCTTGTTTTTCGAGACTGGTCGTTAGCTGGAAATGGGTATCAGCGTGTAAGGGATCAATTTCAACCGCTTGCTCCCAAAAACTCTGCGCTTCTGGCCAACGCATATCTAATGCATGCTGACGCGCTTGTTCTCGAAGAGATACCAGCTCCGCTCTCTCTCGCGCGGAGATCGCGTCTGAATTTAAAGACAAAAAAGGTGCCGAGTGGCGGAGATTAACCGGCACAGTGGAGACAACGACATGCATAGATTCGTAAGCTCACCGTCAAGCGGCGGGAGCGTTAGCGGCTTAGAGAGAGCGCCACGAGCTGCCCCGCCTCACCGGGTGCACCCGTGGCCACAACAATGTATTGTTGTTCATCCACCGAGTAAGTCATCGGAACCCCCGTTTGACGCTGCCCGAGATCAATCTCAGCGATGACGGCGCCCGTCGTTTTATCGTGCGCCCGAAATAGTGTGCCACCCCAGCGCGAGCCATACATTCCCGCGCCCTCCCCCGAAAAAAGGAGTGTTTTTGTGACCAGCAACGCGGAACGATCATCGTTGCCGGTGTCAGGTAATTCCACGCCGGCGAGCTTTGGGTGGTCGCGGACTTCCTTGGGCGTTCGACTGTTGGGTCGCTGCCAAAGCAGCTTGCCACTATTTAAATCCAGCGCACTGATCCATCCCCAGGGTGGTTTGAGCAGCGGCAAATCGAAAGGCCCTCGAAGCACAGCATCCTTTAGCACATAGCGCATGGTAGAACGCTCGGGGTCACTGATCAGTCCCACGACTTCGGGGGAGACAGCATAGGATACGTACATAATCCCCGACTCCGGGTCGACCACCGCCCCCTGCCAATTCGCACCCCCGACCGATCCCGGTAATACCAGCGTGCCACCAGTGTCAGGCGTAACCAGAGCTGGCGGTGTGTAAAGCGGCCCAAGGGTGTAGTCATCTACGATGCGCCTAGCCTCAGCATAAATCTCCGGAGTGAGGTCATTGAGCTGATCAAGGGTGACACCCGTGCGCCCAAAGGGCTCCGGCAAGGAAGGTATCGGTTGAGTTCTAGCGGTTTTTTCTCCGGGTACCGTGCTCTGAGGTACTTCAACCTCAGGAATGGGCCAGACGGGCTCGCCGGTGCGCCGGTCAAAAACGAACGTTAACCCCTGCTTGGTAATTTGTGCGACTGCAGGGATTACCTCGTCATTCACGGTAATGTCCAGCAGCACCGGCGGTGCTGGCAAATCGTAGTCCCAAATAGGATGGTGTACGGTTTGAAAGTGCCACACCCGCTCCCCGGTAGCCGCATTCAGGCAAACCAGGCTTTGCCCATAGAGATTGTGCCCGGGACGATGGCCGCCATAATAGTCGCTGGTGGGTGCCTCGACGGGTAGATAGACGTATCCCAATTCGGGGTCCGCGCTCATGGGAGCCCAGACGCCGGCATTACCCGTGTAGTGCGCCGAGTCTCCCCCCCAAGAGTCAAATCCATTTTCATTTGGCCCAGGGATAGTATTGAACCGCCACCGACGCTCACCGGTGTTCACGTCATAAGCAGTAATCTTGGCTTTGAGCGCCTCCGGTGATGCCGGCGCGCCGCTGAAGGCAAATGCCGCGCCCACGATGACCACATCACCCACGACAATGGGTGGTGAACTGGCACCGATTGGCGCCGTCACAGGATCCAGCTCAACGTCCAGATTTAATTTGAGATCTACCAGCCCAGAGTCACCAAAACTGGTTACCAGCCGACCGGTATGGGCGTCCAAAGCAATCAATTGGTACCCCGGAGAAATGACAAAAACCGTCTCCCGGCTTGACCCACGGTGATAAGCCACCCC
>Ga0255780_10001121_pt1 | contig 25387 bp, 21 predicted proteins | sample 071ome_32_FD_179978 | JGI IMG/M metagenome (GOLD analysis project Ga0255780, IMG submission 179978) | Coastal salt marsh microbial communities from the Groves Creek Marsh, Skidaway Island, Georgia - 071405AT metaG (version 2) | ecosystem: Environmental > Aquatic > Marine > Intertidal zone >... | reverse complement strand
TGTGTAAAATCCATCGCCAAAATAACTTCTTCAATCCCACGAATCTTAGAAATACCACCCACATAAACCACTTCATTCGCCTTGAGATCCCAATCACTGGTATTTGCCAACTCATCCAATAACGGAAAATTATTAATATCCAATGTATTCGAGTTGATCTTTAAAAACTTATCGCGAATAAAAGGTGTGGCGGCGATCACTCCATCAAATTGCTTGCACGCCCAAACCTCATAAACGCGCAAGGCCTGCGCAATCCCCCAGCGCATCGGCCGGTTGAGATAAGGCTTACCCAGCATCTGCAGCGGCACATCCTCGTGCGAATCAAACACCACCCGCTTGCCAAGCTTCTTCAGCTTGAGGCCAATTGGAATGAGCTCGGGATCGTGCAGGTGATAGAGATCAGCATTCAGCGCAACCGCCCTAGCGAAGATCCTGCCCGGCGCATTGCGGATGCGGTCGAAACGGTCCTTGGAGGCACCTGCATCGATAATGTTGACACCCTCGCGCGTTTCATCGCCCTTGCCGTCGGCGACAACCAAGTTGACTGCGTACCCATGGTTCGCCAACGAGCGGCACATCTTGTGGAAGATGCGTGTGTCGAAGCGTGGGTGGACGGAGGTGAGGTGGGTGATGTTCACTTCAAAGCTTAGGAATAAACTCGAATTCGACGACCCGTAATCTTCGCAATTGAATCTTGCGCTTTTTTGAGAAGTTTCTGGCGCGAATCCCAATTAGGGAAATCAGTGTAATGATGCTCAGGCGTTTCCATGAGTGCATCAAATTCCGACCGACTAATTCGGAGCTTTTTGCAAAAGTAAGTAATATCAACTTCTAACTCATCTGGTGCGTATAGCGGCTTTTCTAGCTCTGCCAGAGCGTCATCACGGGTCATTTGCCCAGAAACAATCAAACTGGAAAGGTGTGGTCGTCTCTTGTCATAGCCAAATCGGGCGGGAAGGTAATAATTCTGAAATAACTTGGTGAATAACGATTCACCATGTTTACGCGCATAGGGTTTATAGCCAACGGTTTCTTGGAGTTCTTGTAAAGCCTCAGCTTTGTTATATGGCATGTAATTCAACGGGCGGACTGTACGCATTTTTTTTACAAAGGGATAGTAAAGGTAGTAATCAAAGAAGCTAATAGTTTTGTAGTTCCTTAGACGCCCTTTGCCATATTTTTTAAAAATAGCTTTTAAGTTAATTGCATCCATCGCACTTCCATGCCACGACGAAGGGAAAATGCCTTCTGTCGCTAAATTACCGCCTGACAAGATATAGCGAATACCATTCTTGACAGTGAAATAGTAGAGACTTGAGAAAAAGATATGGTCTTGAGGAACGTCTTGATTCGCAATTCCTGACCTAAGATAAGCGAGCTGGAGCTCACGCATCTCATCCCAATCGACTACATGAGTATGCAAATCATAGCCACAATGTTTCACCAACGCTTCGATATTGTTAACCGCGAGCTCACTATTCCATCCGGCATCCACATGCATCACCAAGGGACGAAGTCCCCACTCATGGACCTTCAGCGCGAGATAAGAACTATCAACCCCGCCGCTCAGACCGAGAATGCAGTCATATTCCTTACCCACTCCTGCAGCTTTTATCTGCTCAACGATTCGAGCAAAACGCGCGCGCCCTTCTTGATTAGGAAACCAGTTTTGGCAGGTCACCGTCTCAAATTCGATGCAGTGGTTGCAGACACCCTCATCGTCAAAAGAAATCTCTGGGTCCGACGTATCCATCACACAGCGCGTACACTGTTGATAAGAACGCTCATTCAACGAATTCAATTCCGTTTTACTCATGCAGAACCTTCAAAAAGTTGTTCTAAATCTTGGTACTTCGGATAAGTGATCAAAACAGCACGATGAGGTCCATGATAGACAAAGAATGCGCCAGCTGCTACCGCACTTGCACCGGCATCAACACACGCTTTGATATCCGAAAGGCTCGATATCCCGCCAACGGCAATCAGTGGAACACTCACATGATCCGCAGCCTGCTTGATGAGCTGAAAATCAGGCTTACTGAGCGTTCCATCCTTGTCGACGGAATTGAGCAGGACTTCCCCGGCACCCGCATTGATGAACGAAGACAGGTGATCAAGCCATGAACCTTCCAGCAATTTAGCGGCAGAAGCCTGATAGAGTTTTGGCTTGCCCAGCCAGCCCTTCTTAATATCCACTGAAACCATAATGCTCTGACTTCCAAACTGATCGACGAGCTCTGAAATGAAGGAAACATTCTCAATCGCGGCGCTTTGAACACAGACCTTTTCAACACCTAAAGCGAATAACTGCCGTGCTTGATGAACGGTTCGAATACCGCCTCCATAGGCCAGAGGCATAAAACACTCGCCAGCAAATTGTTCAATCAATGCATAGTTTGGTTCGCGGTGCTCCTTGCTCGCGGTGATATCCAAAACCATTAATTCATCGACTTCTTTATCGTTAAAGATTCGGATGGCGTTGATGGGGTCACCAACATACTTTGGATCTTTAAATTGTGTTGTCTTAACAAGCCCTCCACTACGCAACAGCAAGGCCGGGATCACACGATGCTTTAACACAATCTAGAGCTCAACAAAACGGCGCATCAGCTCCATACCGAAGCGATGACTCTTTTCAGGGTGGAATTGCACACCAAAAACATTGCCCTGCTGAAAAGCAGCACAGAACTCTTCGCCATAGTTTGCTGTACCAATCGTGATAGCTGAATCAGCTGGTACAACCTTGTACGAATGTACAAAATAAAAACGCTGCTCTTCGGTATTGACAGGTAACAGAGGATTCTCACGAGCCGTTGAAACGACGTTCCAACCCATCTGCGGAACTTTCAATTTTGATTCAGGAGCAAAACGAAACTTCTTGACGTCCGCATCGATTAATCCAAGCCCTGGCAGCTTGCCCTCCTCGCTATTATGGCAAAGAAGCTGCATACCAAGACAGATTCCTAATATATGAGCATCTTGACTTATCGCCATACTAAGGGCGCCTAGAAACCCATTTGCATCAAGCCGCCTTACACCTTCGTCAAAATGACCGACACCCGGAAGAATAATTTTCCTGTATTTATCAAGAAGAGAAGCATCTCCCACTAAGTGAGCATCATAGCCAATTGTTTGAAGTACTTTTTGAATCGAAGAAATATTACCAAGCCCAATGTTTACTATTGCTATCTCACCCATAACGTTGCCTAAAAGACCGCAAGATATTATACAGGCGAGAAGGTATAAGATTGGTAATTTCTTTTACACAATCGAAGCAAAAACTTTTTGTCCCAATCGTGATTGATGAAAGCAAATTATAGAAAATAGCAATAATTTTAAACCTATTATCACTCATTTCATTTCGATTTTTTGATTTTTTCTCTGCGTTATTTCTAATTAACGAAATCGAATCAGATATTATATTTTCAACTTGCAGCTCACGGGTATTGATTAACCTTTGTCTGCAGTTATTAATGATCTCCATAGATTTTTTTTCATCCTCAACTATCTTCATTACATCGAGCGCATTGCTACAATCTTCCAGTAAAACGGCATAGTCAACATTTGGTCTAAGAATGTTTCCGTAAGGTCCTTCGACTAAAATCTGAAGAGTTCCCAGCATGGCCGCCTCAATATTGCGGGGAGATATTGCTGTATACTCTTTGTTTCTATCTTCTTTCGCGAAAACTGCTTCTTCGACCTCGTTGAAAATTTTGTCAGGATGATTGATTTGATAATGTCTCAACCTCTGAAAAACACCTTTATTTCTTAAGCGCACACTGCTGCCACTATTCGATCCGAGAATAGCTCTACTATTAGCAATGAATTTGTACCACTCATCTCCATATATCAAGTCGTTGGGATTGGTGGAGATGTCAATTAAATATTTCGAAGAATCAACTCTTCTCAAAAAGCGGTCACCTATAATACCCTTAACATAACCAAATCGATTTGGAGCTGTCGGTGTTTTCTTTGCTCGATAGACAACATGATTATCACGTTCTTCAAATGGCTTTTCTAATAGCTTCAGATTTCTTAGCTTCGGCGTAACATATGTTGTAAAGCCCTGCTGAGCCTCGCCACCATTCTGCAGGTAGTTTGGAATAAGCTCCTGCCATGAATCTTCTGGGCATACCGGATGAACCCGATCAATCCCATATTCAAGATAGAATTGATCTCGGATTTCTGAGAACCAATAGTCATCCTGAGGAAATACTAATTTTGTGCCTGAAAATGTTTTTAAGAAATCGTACTGCTTTATCCAACGACTAGATAATCCTTTCGATGTTACTTTATCCATAAATGTTGACATAATTATCACTGCATCAAATGGATAGCGCTGGATAAATTTTGGCAATTTAACAAATGCATTATGAACTATGTACTTATTGCCCTCATCATATATCGAAAACATTAATTCGACATCACTTACTCCGGCAAACCACTTTTTTGGAGGGCCCATTGCATGAAGTAGTAAAATTTTAAGCATTTTTTTGCGAATTTAGCACTGCAATATCTGCCGCATCATTACATCGTGATTTGCAATCATTCGCTTAATCAGACTTTCATTCTCGCGCGTCCAATGAATGGTCTTTCTCAAACCATCTTCAATCGAAACGTCTGCAGTAAAGCCTAATTTCTCGCTCGACTTTTCCGTCGAACCAAAACGTTTTCCTGATCGATCCCAATCACGTGCTGGGCGGAGATCCACTGGTGTAGCATTGCTGGTGATGCTATTTATTATGGTTGCAAGATCGCCAATCGTAGTCTCTACGCCAGATGCTAGGTTGTATGCCTCTCCGGGTATGCCTTTTTGCGCACACGCCACCAAGCCGCGCGCCATATCTTCTACGAAAATGAAATCTCGACTTGCGTTGCCACCGTTATCAAGTGGCAATGCCTCACCCTGCAGTGATTTCCAGATAAATGTCGGCACAACGTTGCGCCAAACCGTATGGACTGTACCCCTCCAACGGCCAGCGCCCAGAATTTCACGAGGGCCATAGACATTCTGGAAGCGCGCTTTGACGAAAGGCAACTTGTAACGCATCCAGTAATAATTGCCATACATCTCGCCGATCAGTTTCGAGATCGAATATGGGCTATCGTGGAAAAGCGACACTGGTGCATCTTCGAGTGTTGGCGTGGCGTCATCAAATGTTTTTTCAGCGACAGCGCAACCTGCGGCAGCGTAAACGACTTTCTGAAGTTTAGGAAAGTCCTGTAGATGCTCAAACAGCTTTAGAGATGTCAGTGTATTGTTATCGTGATCAGCAATCGGGTCTGCAATTGACGACTGATTTCCATGATAGCAGGCCAAATGAAATACAAATTCCAGATCCGTCGGCAACTGACGCAAGATGCGATCATCTGCAATAGAGCCGAATATAAACCGCACACATGGGTCATTCGGCACGTTGGCCATATCGGAGGAAAGCAGATTATCAACAATCCAGACTTCTTTTGGATCATGCATCGAGAGAATGTGATGACAAAGGTTACTGCCAACAAAACCAGCGCCACCAACAATCAAAATTTTTCCATTGCTTAATGAGTTTTCCATGCTTTTACTCAATCAGGATATTTGATTTTTAGTCACGGCCGGTTGTGCCAAGTGACTATAAACATCACTAATTCCAAATTGGTCATACCACGCCAGTTGATTCGTTATTGTCTGTTTAAAATCAACTCGGGCTTGCCAATCAAAAATTTTCGTAGTCAATGCAGGTTCAAGAACAACCTGTGATACATCATCTTCGCCTGCCGGCACAACGGGCACCTCAGGCGCCTCAATACCAAGGTAATCCGCAACCGCACAGAAGACATCCAATATTGAGTACCCCTTTCCAGTCGAAACATTAAAAACCCCAGTAGGGGCCGAATCTTCAAGGACAAGATCCATTAAGCGAAAAAAATCACTCATATCAAGAAAATCACGAATAGTATCGCTGCAGAAGCAATTTTGACCGGCCTTTAGACGCTTATAAAAAGTAGGGATAGGCCCAATCGCCAAACGTGGTCCGCAGATATTTGCCAATCGCAATGAGACAACCGGCAATCCGGATTGCATCAGGTAGGATTCTCCAGCAGTTTTTGATATGCCATAGCTGGTAAAGGGAGCCGCTTGATGCTCAACAGGAATAGGCACTACGCTCGGTCTGCCATAACACAACGCAGTTTGAAAGTTGATCAAGCGCGCCACACCAGCCTTCAATGCCGCCTTAGCAACATGAATGCTGCCTAGCACATTGGTTTGGGCATCCTCCACCCAATCATTCGGATCTTTATAGGCAGCAGCACTGTGAATGACATGAGTCGGCCTGAAATCTTCAAATGCTGAACCCACCAACTCTGGATCCAGAATAGACCCTTCAATGACCCTTAAACCCGGCTGTTCGGGCACAACCTCACGCTTTCCAGTGGCAAAGTTGTCAATCACGCAAATTTCATGGCCTTGCGGGAAATAACGCTCGATTAGATTCGAGCCTAGGCACCCCGCCCCGCCGGTAATCAAAAGCCGCATAGTCATGCCTTCTTATCGCTCAAGCGCAAGTGTGTGTATTCGCCCAGCGTGCCATGTTGCTGGTAGTAACGAATGGCTTCTGCCACCGTTGTTTCGATTGGCGTGAAATCGATCTGCCCAAAATCCGCAAAAGTCTTGGACGGGTCCAGCAAGATTGAAAAAACATCATCCGGCGCAAGATCGCGCACTTCAGGTTTGGGATACTCCGTGAACCCCATGGCTTTCACTACGGCGTCATACAACTCAAGCACAGAAACATCGGTGCCAGACGAGAAATGATACGCGCCATGCCCTGCGCCATCGCAAGCTTGAACGACAGTTTTTGCTAAGTCTTTTACAAAGACGAAGTCACGCCGCGATTTGGTGACAAAGCATTGTTTCCCGTCTTTCAGACGCTGATAAAAAATCGGCAACGGGCCCGCGACGTTTCTTGGCCCCACCACATTCGCCAAACGGAAGGTCACAAAGTCAATGCCGGATAGCTCAATGTAAAGCTCATTGGCCGTTTTCGAAATAGCGTAACTGCTACCTTCTGGTTTACGCGGATGATTCAGAGTAATCGGCTGCTCTTGGGGTTTCAGGCCATAGCAAAGTGCTGTCTGAAAATAAATAAAACGCTTCACACCATATTTTTTTGCAGCATCAACAAGAATGGCACCACCGACACAGTTTGTCAGCGTATCGTTATACCAATCATCTGGGTCTTTATAGGAACAAGCAGCATGGACAACCGCATCAGGCCTAAACTCTTCCATCAAACCATAGAGCAGTTCCCGATTCGAAATCGTATCAATAACAACCTTTAATTGAGGGTGCTCAGCCAGATGCTCAACACGCCCAGTAGCAAGATTGTCAATCACAACGACCTGATCGCCACGTTCTAGCAGCATCTCCGCCACATGCGAACCAATCTGGCCCAAACCTCCCGAAATTAATACTTTCATTATAAATACCTATGCTTTTGTAAATTCAAAACAACCATTAATACCCGCCACATTATCATTCACTAAGGGATGACCACGTTCATCAAATGAAACAGCGGAAAGGAAAGCGCGATGCTCGGCGTTCAGTTGTCTGTTTTTGATTGCGTCGAATCGCTTTGGCAATAAAGACAATTCATGCAGTGAGATTGATGAACCCTTGAAATCTCCAGAAAACCCATGTCTTTTTACGATTTCAACAAATTCAAATGGGCGATAACAATGCGATATGGGACAATCTGGACCATCAGTGGTTCTTTTAAAAGCTTCTAACAAATCTAAATTACGATAAAGACCCATCTCTAATTGATGAGTGTAAGCTGTATACAGATGCAGCCATAGCGAGTCATAGTTATAGATCATCACCTGAAAACGCCCGCCGCGTTTAAGTACGCGGCATATTTCATTTAATGCTGGCCCAAGGTTTTTGACGTGATGTAAAACACCGGAGCTATGAACCAAGTCCACACATTCATCAGGCAAATCTAATTTATTGGTTTCCTCATCAATCTGTAAGAACTCAGCAGTCCTCTCATGCAAAGCAAGCCTTCTCTTGGATGCCTTCAACGCTGTAGGGGACACATCAGCACCAATCAACCGTTTTGGACTTGAAAATTCACTGAAGCCAACCAAGTCATTCCCGGGCCCACAACCATAGTCCAAAACGACTAAACCATCTGCATTGTTTACAGGCATAAGTTCTATATAGCCAGGATACTGCTGATTTCGCCAGTTTAAATGATCCAATGAATCCGCAGCGTTCTGCCAATCGTCATTCGCCACCATGTGACTTGTCCAATATGTAGCTGACCCTTTAGCGCCAGCGATTGATAGCTTAATTTTTTTAATTGCTCTACCAAATAAGTAACGAAGGTATTTCACTGCCCTTTTCCTTTTCCTTTGCCTATGATTTATTGACCAAATTTCGCCACTCACTGGCTTTGTCATGAAACTGCTGATGCCATAGCTCTAGGCTTAGCAACCCCCAAGCCTTGCGAGAAAAACGCGCTTCTTTACCAAAATTTTTCATCACTGCATTAGCATTAACAAATGGACGATGCTTACTTGCCATCGTGCTGAAGCTATCCATGACAAACTCGTTCAGCTCATCTGCAAACCACTCTTTCAACGGGACAGGGAAGCCCATCTTGTCGCGTCGATGAGAAATCTTTTCGGGTATGGCATCGTTAAAAACCCGCTTGAGCAGATACTTCATATTCCCGCCCTTGAACTTAATATCTGCTGGAATCGTCGCGGCAAACTCCACCAAGGGATGATCAAGCAAGGGCACTCGACTTTCTAATCCATGCGCCATACTCATGCGATCTTCTACTTGCAGCAAAGCGGGTAGCAAGCACTTGAAATCAAAGTTTGTCATCTTATCAAAATAGGCTTCTTTCTTCACGTTGGAGGGATTATTAAAGATGGTTGAGAAATCCTCAAAAACCTGCCGCATATTCAAGGCATCCCAGTCAATCTCATCGTGCATATCGGTAGCGCGATTTACCAAACGAAAATACCGTTGATCCATAGGATCAAAAAGCCCCTCGCTCCAGAACTTTTTGATCAATGGTTTGTATTCACGCAACAAACCCAGATTCGGAATAATGGACTCAATCGTGACAACATAATTGCCATTCTTGTAATCACCATCCATCGCCGCTTTCAAAGACTGCTCTAAGTACGCAACCACATAGCGTGCGTAACCACCAAAGATTTCATCACCGCCCTGACCTCCCAAAACGACTTTGACATGCTCGGAAGCCAGCTTTGAAACCATGAACTGAGCAAACCCACCTGGCCCGGCAACGGGAAAGTCGAGGTGATAAACCACCTTATCAATGTTATTTTGGAAATCGTTTGCACTAATATCAATGACTTGAAGTGAGCCAGACGCATGATGCGCAGCCGCCTCAGCATATTCACTCTCGTCATAGCCTGGAAACTGGGTGAACTTGCCATGGAATCCTAGAGACGAAGCCGAGGCATTCCCCTGCGACAGACGATACATCAGACTAGAGTCGATACCACCCGAAACATAACTGCCGACAGGAACGTCACTGCGGCCATGCATCTCTATTGAATCTTCGAGAAGTTCACGAAGTCGACGGTGAAAGTAAACAGGGCTATGATCAAAATCGATCTCGTAAGAGACATCCCAATAGCGCCACACCTTGACCTGCCCATTTTCCACCGCCAACGCATGACCGGGCAGCAACTGATGCACACCTTCGAACAAGGTCTTTTCGCCGATGGTGTATTGGAAGGTCAGATATTCAGCTAGAGCCGCTTCGTTGGTACGAATTTCCGGCAAGAAGGGAAGCAACGCCTTCGCCTCCGATGCAAAGTACAACACATCCCCAACGACAGCATAGTAAAACGGCTTAATCCCAAAACGATCACGTGCACAGAAGAGTCTTTGCTTGCGTTCGTCCCACAAGGCAAAAGCAAACATGCCACGCAGATGACTCAGGCATTCCTCGCTATATCGGTCATAAGCGGCCAGAATACATTCAGTATCCGACTGCGTGGTAAAGGACCATTGATCACGCAATGACTGCCGCAATTCAATGTGATTGTAGATCTCACCGTTATAGGTAATGACCGTGCCGTTTGAACCATGCATAGGCTGTGCGGCGGATTCGGTCAGATCGATAATGGCCAGACGACGGTGCGCAAGGCCAACAGCTTGTTTAGAATGAATCCAGAGGCCATCCCCGTCTGGCCCGCGATGCTCTAGCAAGCGTGACATTGCAGCAAGACGATTTTCCAAGCCGCCAACGGGCTTGGAATTCAAAGAAATAAGTCCTGCTAGGCCGCACATAATCAACTCCATCTACTCTTATAGCCAAGTGAATAAGCCAGCTTCTTGATTGTTGACCGACCAGGAAAGTCTGTATTACGCAGGCGCTTAAAAAAAACCACTATATCTCGAATCCATTTATCTTTATTAATCTGTCTTCTCACATAATCTGCTTCGTCCTTCGAATGCTCATTAATGCAGCTATAATCTTTAAGCATTTGATCAAAGTTTTGTAAAAAATTCTTGTAATGCCATTTGCCAGATTCAATCACATCCTTATAAGCACATTCAGTTATACTTTTAACTAGGTCATAATCCTGCATTTTAGCCAAAACAGATTCAATATTAGAAAAGTCCTTTTCTAAAGGAATATAATGCTTGTCTGCGACTAAAACACCCTGATAGTCATCACGATAAAGAATCATGCAAACTTTCAAGGCGACACACTCAAAAATTCGTGGAGAAATTGTTCTATATCGTATTTTATTCTCATAAGGAAGAAGTATGTTATTCTGTACTTCAAGGAAAGTGGCCAAAGGGGCTTTTTTTAAGTAATCCTCGACCTTAACTTTAACTTCACCATCTAAATCAAAAATAGATGTTCCTGCCATCACACCGAGCATGAACCGACAATTAGCTACAAACCTGTACCAATCCTTGCCATAAATACGATCAGATTCATTTACGCTTATATCCAACACCATATCAAGTTCATTTGCATAGTTTAAGAATTTTTCTGCTATTTCACTTTTTTCAAACGCTCCTTGTCCAAAGTGGTATCCAAGCTTGCGTGCGCGATAGCCAACATCAATAGGGCGGTCAGAAAATGCAACATGAAACTCCTTTCCGAGCTCAATGATATCATCAGAAACATATCCGGTCAAAGTGTGTCTAACATCTTTTACAGTCGTAAGATTTTTATAGACTGCCTGAAAATGGCTTGGATCTAGTAGGCTGTAAATGACATCAATACCCAGATGTTCGATAAGGCGAAACCGCTCTTGGCAATGCTGCATTTCATCCTGAAAAAAAGAGACTTTAATACACTCGGAACGGGAGATATAGTCCGTGAATTTTTCATTTAAACTGAATGGATAGTTACCAAAGAGTGAATAGTGGAGAACAATTGCATCAAAATAACAATTTAATAGTCCTTTTGGAAATCCTTTAGCGGTATTTAACAAAACATAATCAAAAGATGAATACTGCCTAAAAGCGTTAGTATGCCCCATTATGGTTGGAGCGTTAGCGGAAAAGGGATAATAATAAACAAGGAGTACCATATTTTAGAGATAAGATCAACTAAGGTCTGAGGTGATAACAAGCCTGATCACATGAAATCTTTACGACTCACAGCAAGACTGTTACTATAAATTTTATTCGCGTGATGAGCGGCCAAGTCAGAAGCGTGCCATTTTAGCCCAAATTCTCGCATACGGACACCAATCTCTTGTCGCTTGACAGAGTCTAGTACAAGATCTTTTAAAACAAAATATGCTGTTTCTGGTGTGGCAGAAATAACGGGCAACTCGCTTACATAATCAGGTATTTCTTTACTCATATCTGTGAGCCACTCTGGCCTTAGGAAGCAAATAGCAGGCTTACCAAGCATCATCGCTTCTCTTATATTGGCACCAAAAAATCCAAATGTAAGCATATCCACAAAAATATCGGCTTGTGCTTGATAATACTTGATATTCACACTTGGAACATCTTTAAAAAAAATCATCTCAACATTTAGGCCCTCATTCTTAAGACGAGTAATGATGTCAACCCATATTTCAGTGGACTTTATTGTCCTTTTTTTATCACCATGACTTCTATTGTCATAATTCCCAACGGAGTGAAATATCTTAACGGTTTTTATGTCAAAAGGCAGTAAGTAGTTGGATGGAATCAGTAAATTCGGATCCCAAAGATTTTTATCAAGGCAATAAATCCAAGGAGCTTCATGAACATTCTTAGCTGTATTGTAATCCGCCCTATTACTACCCAATATTCCAATAAAATCTGCGAACTTATTCCTTAGTTCACCCCATTTCATATTCTTCTCATCGGAACAAACATCTGGTCTACTTTGCCAAGGACAAATGTCGCATACAGGATAAGGACCCCATTTATTAAAAGTAGATTGCAACACACCATCTCTACAACCATTATTTGTATAGAATATTCGCTTCCCTAGTTTTTTAAGAAAAGCGACTTCTGAATACTGCCCGAATATTGAATAAAATTTTGGAATTCTATTAAAAGGCGGAAAATACATTCCCTCGGCATTTGCAAAATGGAATATTTGGTATCTAAAGAGGCTCTTAATAAAAAAAAGGAGATTCATAAAAAAACCGATTACCCCTTTGTGTATTATATAGTCAGATCCTTGGTAGTACATTTCTGAAGATGGGTCGAGATCGATATTCAAAACATCCGCCCGCCAACCTAATTTTCGGAGTTCTCTCGACAAGTAGTAGTGGTTGTAATAACAATGCCCAACAAATAAAATAGATTTTTTATTTCTCATCGCCATACAAACTCGATTAAAAGTTGCCTTTCATGTTTTTTCAATAAAAATAAGTAGGCAGTATACAGATAGCAAATCCCCATGACAACATAAAGGCCTAATACGAGTAACTGAAACTCGTGGAAGGTCTTTGAGAGAAAATATGCCAACAGCGAGAAAGACAAATTAAATAAACTAATGGTCCCCAAGCGTGCCCACTCATAGTCAACCTTGAGATAAGATCTTGCTACTAACCAAGCCAACACTGGCAAAGATAGATAGCTTATGAAAGTAGCAATAGCAGCACCAAGAATGCCATATATCGGTATTAGCAAAATATTCAATCCAATATTCATGATCGCCGCAACCCACTCGATTATCGACTGCCACTTGAGTTTCGAACCAAAATAGATTCCAGGCAGGAGAATTAAATAACAACCCTTAAGCGCATAAGCAGCGGCTACAAGACCGACTACAACCCATGCATCATGAAAATTTGGTGCGGTCATTAGGAGTGTAGCCGGCCTGGCGACGAGGAAAAAGAGCACTACTAAGCTACCAAAACCAAGCACGTAGTATGTCAAAACATGCGCAAAGACTTTTCTTGCTTCGTCTTGCTTATTAACATATGACATAAAGAACGGAGGCCAGGCTGTAGAAAAGGCAGTCATAGCCACCATCATTACCATGCCAAAGCTATAGCCGACAGAATAAATCCCGAGATCAACCAGACCAAGCATTCGCTCAATCATTTGCCGATCTGCATAGTCAATTAAAAGAAACGCAAATAAGCCAAAAATGCTAGGGAACCCGATTCGAACTAACGGCAGAAAGAGATTTGAATCCAGTTTATAACCAATGTTACGCCCAACAACTAACCAAGTAACTCCTAGCATGATCGCCGAGCCCAGAGTTCCAGCTAACAAAAGCCCTACCACTCCCCAGCGCAAATAAAGCACCAAGAAAACCGATATTGCTGTCGTTAATAATGCCCCAGGTACCGTAATTAAAACGTATTTCTTAGCGAGCTCCTCCATCCTCAGAAAAGCTAACCATGGATCTGTCATCGCCACCAACACTGAACCTAGGAAAGTTAAACGAATAAGATTTGCATACTCTGCCGTTTGAAACATGAGCTCACTAAAAGTCGGCGCAATCAGCCATAGCAAGGAATACCAAAGCAGACCATTCAGCGTCATCAAAACCACAGTAGTCCAAATAATTGTCGGTCTCTTGCTTAAATCTTCTTGTTTGAAATAGAGAAGACCCATTGAATTGCCCGTACCCAGTGTCAGCAAACCATTCATGGCAATCCCAATTAGAGAAACTAGAGCAACGATACCATAGTCTTCTGGTGTCAAAACACTCGTAAAAAAAGGCAACAAGAGCAAGCCGATAAAACGCTGCAAGGCTGAACCGATACCATAGATCAATGACCCTTTGGCAAGTTGATTTAGGGCAATTCGTATCACTTTTTGCTTGAACTCAAAAGATTTCTTAGACCATTCCAACCAATATTCATTGCAGTATCAATAACTGATAGGCCAGCGGTGAAGGATTCAGATCGCAATTGTTTGTAGATTGGGTGACAGTATTTTTGATATTGCAATTGCAAATTACTCAACGCAAAGATCCGCTCATCCTGATAACTGTCTGCGCCACCCCCACACAAATACGTATTCCCGCCAACACGGTTCGTGAGGTTACAAAGCAATTCATTAGATGCAGATTCGAATGCAAAGTCGGATGAGCGAACAAATTCGCCATGATTAATGCCAATTGCACTTACAATTTTTTTAATAGCATGAATATTATATTCACTGATATTTGATTCTTGATTCAGAACAAGCGGCTGAATCACTTCCATTGTTTCGTCAAAGAAAGGATGCTTTTTGTAGTTCGCCTCTAGCGTTTTAATCATTTTCTCTCGCCAGGGGTTGGTCGACAAAAACTGCATCTCGCTGATTTTTCGAGTGCCTGTATAGGTACGGTCAATTGCCGCCGTAACCCAACGCGCCTCACCTGCGACGAGAAGTTTAACGCGGTTTGACCACACTCCTCCTGTCTTGGGGAATTGCACATCGTCGAAAAAAACGAAAACATCGGCTCGTGCGATCTTGTCAAAGTAACCCAACCAGGGGAAAAAGTTCGGTTGATGAATCGCAACAACCTTATTCATCAGTTTTCAGATATCCCATCACGTAAACATTACTCCATTTGCCATCAATGAAGGCGGCATCTCGTAACACACCTTCTTGCTCAAAGCCACTTTTTTCATAGGCACGTATCGCGCGCCGATTATTGGCAAACACATGCAGATAGATTCGATGTAAATTGAGATCCGTCAAGCCGAATTCGCACAGAATTCTTACTGCCTCAGTTCCATAACCTTTGCCTTGGTTGGCGGCTTCGCCAATGCGAATTTGCAATTCTGCGCTACGGTGGATCCAGTTAATATTCAACAACTGGCAAGTTCCAATCACTTTTTCGCTCGCAATCTCTTCGATGACAAAAATCACCAAATCGGATCGCTTCGTCATCATGCGTTCAATCCACGCCTCATGGTCTGACTCGGTCACTGGAAAATAAGGCGCATTATGAATTACCAACTCTCGATCAGTAATCCATTCATACAATAGGGGTGCATCTGTTTTTTGCAAAGGGCGCAGGCGAACACGTTCAGAACGCATGACGTCCCCCCCCAGATCAGGAGAGTACTTATCGAGGGTGACTTGCCAAGGCGTTCGATACTCGCTGATTTCAACCCGCTTATCATCACGCGTGTAGTAGTGCGCAGGTGGTAGTGGCGACACTAAAGCACGTATCTTATTATGGATATCCACCACAGGCTCTGACCAGCTAAACACACCATCTTCAGCCGTTCGTCTTAGCCCTACAGTAGATAGGCGGTGTACCTGAGATGTCGCACTCCAGTTTTCAGAAAGAATGGCTGGCAGGTTGTCACTCAACAACGCATCAGTTGCTTGTTCAAGCCGATCACGAACATCCAACCAAGTATCTTCAAAAAATACCGGAACCCTTCGCTGATCGATGATCGGCCCAGTATCCAACCCGCTATCCATCTCGTGCAGGGTTACCCCTGTCTCATATTCATGATCAATGATCGCCCACTGCGTGGGGTTGCACCCACGGTTATGGGGCAACAATGCGGCGTGAATATTTAATCCACCCAATCGACTCGCAGTCAGAATATCGTCACGGATCATCATGCTGTAAGAATTAACCAAGATTAGGTCGGGCTTGAGGCTAATAATTTGCTGACGATAGTTTTCGTAATCGTCAGACTTCCACTTAGGTTGCACCAAAAGCGGTATCTTGTTTTCGTCCGCAATGAACCGGAGTTCTTGCAGGTATTGCGGTCGAATTGATGCAGCAATGATTCCTACTGAACACCCACAAGGAACGTGCCTAAGCAGCTGGCGAATGCCTGAGGTATCGCCACAAAGCAAAATACGCATATGGCTCAATTATTCTCTGACAACCTTGATAAGAATTCGTGCCACTGCTTGACAAGATGCTTAGGCAATTCATCGAGACGATCTGATATATTTTCTTCAAGCCCGCCATCCGCCGTCTTGTGAGATGACAAACCAATCGAACCTAAATGCGCCAAGCCGTCGTAAGTGAATGGTTGAGTCCGACCCCAATCGGCAATCTTCTGAATAACATTGCATAGATAGACACAGCCTTGCTCTAGTTCGCTAGGTTCGATTGAGGATCGCGCATGAATGAGTTGATTACACACGCTTGCCCATGCCTTATGCTCATCTTCAGCAAAACTGCAAGCGTCTTGCCACTTCACACCAAACAGCTCTTCAAAAAGTCGCCAACCATCAACCGAGACACCATCTGAGTCAAAGAAAGCGTTGACCTCCGCAGCCGGGATACGCCATTCCCTTCGCATGTAGGCCTTGCACAGGCGATTCATCTGCGCCTCATGCAGGCGCCAGAGTTCAACAAAAAGTGTTTGGAACGCAGATGTGTTCCAAAGATAGTCACAAAGATCGTAGAGACGCGGCTGTGATTCTCTGAAAACGCGAAGCGCTGCCGCAACTCCAGCTTGGTTGACTCGAGCATGCGACTCTAATCCATCGTCATAACTTTGCATGGTCGCGGAGGCGCGACCATAGACGGACCGAAAAATACGTTGCCTTGCAGGCATTGGTTTTTCTTGCCACCAGTCTGGATGCGTCAAAACTTGTAGGCGGGCATCCTTCTTCTCCTTAAGCACATCATAAAGCCGCCGAAATCGCCAATAACCATTTGAGTCCGAACAGTAAGCAACTTCAGTTTTGAAACGCTTCGAATAACAATTGACAAGACCACCATACTCTTCAGCCTCACAAGCGAGGTGTGCTGCAACCGGGTTATGGAAACTAAAAGCAACAGGCTGTCGGCCAAATAATTCTTTTAAATATCCAGCTTCTCTAGCCACCAAGGTGTTGAGGTGATCTTCAGACTCAATGTCATAGAACGATGCATCAAAATGCAAGCCCAGGTCATGACCAAGCACGAGTATTTTCTTGACAATTTCATGCTGCCCGGCTTCAGCCAAGTTGTAAAATTCAGAATGCGGGTTGACGAAGTATGTCGCTTTGACACCCTCCTCTATCTCAACCTTAGCTAAAGCTAGCGACCGATTCAGCGAATAATCCACATCATGCCGCCACAGAATAAACTCCTTTGTCCAACAGATATTTTCATAGGTGGCCATTTCCCAACCGGTCTTCGCTAACCGAAGCAACTGGCGATAATGCTCAACGGTAAAGTCATCATCCTGAGTTGATTGATTGAGCGGTTTGTTTTCCGTAGAAATCATGCCAAACGTTTTCTTATCGACCGAATCAATTCACTCGGTTTAATTGCTTGCCGATTCATCTCTATCCCCAATAGACGCAGCTTCCCTTCCCCACAAGCCACTTCAATAAATCCCTCGCCTATTTTCGTCACTTGACCGGGCACGGCGCAAAACACTTCGTCGTCATAAACAAGCTTTGCATCCCAGATGATGAGCTTGTCTCCCTCATAATCACAAAAGGCTCCCGGGTACGGCTTTGTCTGAGCACGAATGAATCGGACAATTGCTTCAGCGTCCTTATTCCAATCAATGCGCCCATCTTCAGGACAGCGTTGCGGCATCACTCTTCTTTTTGACTCATCCTGAACGCGCAAATTTAAAGCTCCAGCGGCCATGGCAGGCAACACCTCATGCAACAATTTCAGTCCCTGCTGTTCAATACGAGTATATAGGGTGGCAATCGTATCATCGGGAGAAATTTTTACTTCTCTCTGACCAGCGATTGGCCCCGAATCAACACCGTCATCCATCTGGAAACAGGTAATACCTGTTTTGGTTTCACCATTAATCATGGCCCAGACCAAAGGTGCGCCGCCGCTATAATCGGGCAACAAGGATGCATGCAAACCATAGGCAGGCGCCAGCTCCCGCCATTGTTTGGGAATCATGTGGTACCAGCCTGCCACTAAAAAAGCATCAGGCTTCCATGTACTAATAGTCTCCAGCATTGATGGATCTGCCATAGAGCGCTCGATCGTCACAACCGGAATATCATTCACTTTTGCCAGCCCGGAAACATCCGCATAAAGAACATTAGTAACCCCTTGAGGCCGATATGAAATGGTGAACGTTTTAGGTGCGGTGACAACACCCACGACTTTCACTTCGGGGATCTCAAGACAAGCCTGAAGGCATTTAAGCCCAAATCCACTTGATCCGATGAAGACGAGTCTCATAATTCCAATGACATCCATGTGTCTACATTCAACAATGACCAAATCAACAAACGCCGATTTTGTTCACCTTGCAGATGCTGACTCACCAGCGGCTTAAGCGCTTGGCCATCAAGCACGCTGTATATCGGCGCATTACTATTCAGTAAGCGTCGTTTGACAAATTCAATGCTCTCGCCTTTGAACCAACTGGAATCCGGTGAAGAGAACCCCTGTTTTTGTGCTTCGACAATCTCGGCAGGGATGTAGTTCGCCATCATGTCGCGCAGGATTTGCTTGCCGTCGTTGGTCTTTTGGAAAAAGATATTCTTTTTGCTGGCGGACTCATTCTCATTAATTCGCAACACCTCAGTCAGATTGTTCAACTTAAGGCTGACCGGGCATTGCATGGCGAAGTCGACTAGGTCGTTATCCATAAAGGGAACACGGTTCTCCAGACCATGCGCCATGGAGAGTTTGTCTTCCACCACGAAGAGACCATGCAGAAAGGTCTTGGCCTCGAAGTAGAGCGAGTGGTTGATGTAATCCACAGGCCGATCGAGTTCATTGTCGTGGGTAAGGAAGACGTCGCGGAAGATGTCACGCGTCCAAACATGCTCGACCTCGCTCCAGATGGGGGCGAAGAGTTTCTTGAGCTCGCTATTGCTGACCAGTCTTTGCCAGTAGAGGTAGTAGTGGTCAATATACTCTTCAAAATTCTGCGCATTGGCGGCGCGGTAGTAGCGCCAAGGGTAGCCGCCAAAGATTTCGTCGCCGCCGCTGCCAGCAAGCACTACTTTGACGAATTTGCTGGCGAGTTGTGCGGCGTAATAGTTTGGGTAGCTTTGTCCGACGCGTGGCTCTTCCAGATGCCAGGCCAGCTTGGGTAAGCAGCGCTCCATATCACCGGCCTTGAGCACCATTTCGTATTGCTCGGTCTTGAAGCGGGCAGACATGGCCTCGGCCTTGGTACGTTCGTCAAAGGCGAGCTCCAGGCCGGAAGCGGAGCTAAGATCGAAGCCCACCGTGAAGCTTTTGAGGTTGGGGATCTGCTGCGCCGCTAACGCCGTGATTGAACCGCTATCCATACCGCCGCTAAGGTAGGCGCCCAGTTCCACATCGCTAAGCAGTTGGCGGTTGACCGCTTGTTTGAACAAGCGGTCCAGTTCTTCCACATATTCTTGTTTGCTGGCCTTGTGGTCTGGTTCACGGAAGCGATAATCCCAGTACTGTTGCAGCCTGATGCTTGCGGTTGGCTTTTTGCAATCGCGGATTGCGAAGTAACCCGCTGGCAGCATATGGATGTCTTGCAACAGCGTTTGGTCGGTGAAGATATTCTGGAAGGTGAAGTATTCCAGCAGCGCTGGCTTGTTGAGCGTACGCTGAAAATGCGGTTGCGCCGTGATGGCTTTTTGTTCGGAACCAAAGGCAAAGGTGTTGCCATGCGTTGCGTAGTACAGCGGCTTGATGCCGTAGCGGTCACGCGCTAACAGCAGCGTTTGCTCCTTTCGGTCCCACAGGGCTAGAGCGAACATACCGTTGAATTTGAGCAGTGCATCAATACCCCACTGCGCGAGGGCGTAGAGCACGACTTCGCTGTCCGTGTTGCTGCGAAAACAGATTCCCTCAGCTTCCAGGTCGGTGCGCAATTCACGGTAGTTGTAGATTTCACCGTTGTAGCTGAGTACATAGTGATGATCCGCACTGATCATCGGCTGATGGCCGGCGGGGCTGAGGTCGATAATGGCCAAGCGCCTGTGGCCAATACCAACATTACCCTCGACCCACTGCCCCTCGCCATCCGGGCCGCGGTGCGCGATGGCATCGGTCATCTTTTGCAGGATGACCGGCGAGGCGGGGGCGCCGTTGAGGTTGATGAAGCCGGTTATGCCACACATATTTAGTTTGAGAACTCCCTCACCCTTTCAATGACGAAATCCTGTTCGGCTTCGGTCATGCCATGAAAGAGGGGTAGTGAGATACTGCAATCATTGGCTGCGAAGGCATTAGGAAAGTCTTCGGGCTTCAGCTGATATTTTTGTTTGTAGAAAGCGAGCATGTGTACGGCATGGGTAGCTGGCCTTGTGCTGATGCCTTGTTGCTGAAGTTGTTCCATCCAGCTATTGCGCGCTGCGTTGATGGCTTTGATTTCGGTGGTATTGGCTGACTGCCCAGCGGCTTTGGCTCGCTCGGGCTGGAAAAGACAGGGATAACTTTGGTAGCCATGCGCATCGCCTTGACGCTTGACTGGCGTTTGCAACCAGTCCAGGTCGGCAAATGCCTCATTATATTTATCGGCAATGGATCTACGCTCATCAATGATTTCCGATGCCCTTTCCATTTGCTTAGCGCCTAGCGCACCTTGAATATCGGTCATTCTTTGGTTATATCCAGCATGAATATGGTCAGCAAGCAGATAAGGCTTAGCGCCAAGGTGACGTTGCAAATCACTCATTACCGCTCCGTGATCGCGCAACTGTTGGATTTTGGTAATCAACTCTTCATTTGAGCTTGTCACCATACCACCTTCACCAGTAGTAATTGCTTTTCTAGGATGAAAACTAAAGACGCCAACATCGCCAAACGAACCAACATGTGAGCCTTTATACTTAGCACCAAAGCCACAAGCCGCATCCTCCACAACCCATAACTCATACTTTTTTGAAAGGGCCAATATGGGGGCCATGTCTGCAGACAGACCAAATAAATGCACTGGCATGATGCCAACAGTTTTATCCGTAATTAAATTTTCTATAAGCTGCACATCAATATTAAACGTTGCTAAATCAATATCGCAAAATACAGGTTTTGCGCCAAAGTGTTCTATTACGTTAGCTGTTGCTATCCATGTAAAGGCAGGAAGTATAACTTCATCCCCAGGCTTTAATCCAAGCGCCGCTAGAGCTAACTCCATGCCAGTTGTACAAGACGTTACTGCTAGAGAGTGTTGCGCCCCAATAAACGCAGACCACCGGGTCTCAAACTCTTTAACCTTGGGCCCCTGAACCAGCCAACCGTTGCGCAGGGGTTCAAGTACGGACTGAATTTCGTCCTCAGTGAGACTCATTCTAGCTATAGGAATGTTCATTTTTTCATTCACGGTTAGGCCAATCCCACCGCTTTACGACGCGCCTCAACCTCGGCGATATGCGTAGCTCTCCAGTCGATCAGCTTCTGGAGCCCTTCGCGTAACTCAATCGTTGAAGTGAACCCAATTTCAGCAGAAGCCTTTTTAGGGCAGCCTATCCGATTACGAACAAGCGTTGCCTGACTACGAGGTGCATATTGAATCGGTTTTTCACAGTTAGTAATTTCTACGATCAACTCAGCTAACTCTTTTAATGAAGTGCGCTTACCCGTGCCAACATTGTAATTTTCGTCTGTCGCATCTGACTTCATTGCACATACGTTTGCTAGGCCGCAATCTTCAACTGCCACAAAATCAAATGCTTCTGATCCATCACCCATAATGGTAGGACTTTCTCCACGGTCAATAGCATCTAGCATCTTCATAATCACCGCGATGTAGGCACCATGATAGTCCTGACGTGGCCCATAAACGTTCATGTAACGTAAGCCTACATAATCCAATCCATACCTATGGTGGAATGCACGCAACATTGCTTCACCCGCAATTTTAGTCGCTCCATAAAAGTTCTTATTGTTATAAGGATGTTCTTCATCCATCGGCTCGCGTACAGCATCGCCATATACAGAGGCAGAGGATGAACTTACTAGGCGCTTTACACCCTTGGCAACACATGCCTCCATAACATTAAATGTGCCGCGCACGTTCACATCAAAAGCACTGCGAGGATAATCATGGCACTGTAGTAGCCACAGAGCAGCAAAATGAAATACACCGTCTGCACCCTCGAATGCAGATTGAAGAATATCAGCTTGCATAATGTCGCCACCCACATCGTAGATTTTTACACGAGGATCTTTCATTGCATCATGCAGATTTTCTTCACTACCTCTCTGCATGTTGTCGTAGATAAGAATTTCTTTGACATCTTCTTTAATCAAATGATCAACAGTGTGAGAGCCAATCAGGCCAGCGCCGCCGACTAGTACGAGTTTTTTGTCTTTATAATCCATTGAAGTTCCTTATAATTTAAGAGTGGTTACGGGATATGATGATCACAGACATGGCGCGCAAAAGGAAATGCGCTAGTCCACGCTGGGGAAATTGCGTTGAGGATGTGAGTCGAATTTTCGCCCTTCTCAATTAGAAAGTCATTCTCCAGTTTGCCTTTCGGTATGTTGAACATCTGGGCACGGATACCGACTTTACTTGTGGGCTGCAAATGCTCTGCCTTGATGCGCGGCACGATAGCTTGCGCTGCTTGCACAAACCAGCGTTTGAAATAACGTCTGCCCTCTTGCCAAGTAAGGCGACGAAATCCATCGCGATTCGCTGCATATTGCTTAGTTAATATCAAACTAATCTTTACAGCTTCGGTCAGTTTTATGCCTTGTAATCCCGCGTAGTTTTCGCGCCCAAAAGCAGGCACTGCGGTTGGCCCGAGATAGGTTGCGCCATCCACGGTCGTGGTGGTGTGCACTCCGAGAAAAGGGACGCGCAAATCAGGTACGGGATAAACCAGATGCTTGAAGCTGATGCCCGATGCGGAATCGAGCTTCCAGTAGATGCCTTTGAAAGGAAGCAACGTGTAGGCTTGACCGCAGTGAAACAGGTGCGCAACTCGATCAGCATAGAGACCTGCAGTATTGATGGCGTGCCCGTACTGAATAAGCTCACCTGAGGTTAAGCGTATTTGACGCCGGCTTGGTTCAACTGAAGCGAGCTGGGTGTTGTAAGTGAGTGCGATGTTTTTTTCTTTTAATGCTTCGCGTAGGACTTGCATGACCGCAGCCGGGTCACCCACAGCCGTACTTGGCACATAAAGAGCCTTACCTGTTGCAGAACGGGCTTGCGGTTCCATGCTGCGCAATTGTTGTTCGTCCAGCTTTTCTATTGGAATGCCTTGCTGCTGCGCTCGTTCCGCCAGCATGCCTAGTTGAGGTGCATCCTGGCTATCGGCCACCACTAGTAGTTTGCCACACTCTCTTAGCCGCAGATTGTGCGCACGATGAAACTCCTTCATTTCAATCGCTCCCTGACGGCAGACGTCGGCCTTAAGTGTTCCCGGCGGATAATAAATGCCGCTATGCAATACGCCACTATTTCTGCCACTGGAGTGCTTGCCAAGCTCGGCCTCCTTTTCCAGCAATCGGATTTTGGCCTCAGGAAACCGCTTTTTCAGTTCTAGCGCGATGGTCATACCAACAATGCCGGCACCTATAATTAAGTAATCAACTACAGACATGTTTATACAACTGGTCTACGATTTTTTTTTGATGCTGTTCAGATAAGTCAGAACTCATCGGTAAACTCATGACTCGCTTAGCCACCTGCTGCGCGATGGGTGTGCAATCGGGGCAGCAGAGGTATTTGTAGACCGGTTGTTCGTTGAGCGGTACGGGATAATGTACGGCAGTAGGAACGCCTGCTTCGCTCAAACGTTTTTGGATCGCGACACGGTCGGGCACAAAGACAGTGTATTGCGCATAAACGCTGGTTCGATCTGAACGCAGATTAACTAAATCGATAGCGGTCGCAGCAAGTAATTCACTATATCGCTGACCAATAAGCTGACGTTGTTTCACTTCCCAATCAAAACGCTCTAACTTGGCAAGGACGACGGCACACTGAATGGTGTCCATACGCCCACCAACACCAACTCTTGTGTGCATATAGCGTTGGCTTTGTCCGTGAACTCGAATTTCACGGCAAGCTAATGCGATTGATTCATTATTGGTGAAAATCGCCCCACCGTCTCCATAACAGCCAAGCGGCTTACTCGGAAAGAAACTGGTGCATCCAATGGTGGATAAGTTGCAGCTCTTTTTACCCTTGTATTCCGCACCAAAACTTTGCGCAGCATCTTCAATCACCGGCAGATTATGTTTTTCCGCGATCGCATTAATCTCATCCATATCTGCAACTTGGCCGTACAAACTCACCGGCATAATGGCTTTAGTTTTATTGGTGATCTTCTCCTCGATTTTGCTCGCATCGATGTTGCAGGTATCAGGCTCGATATCCACAAACACCGGCTTTGCACCCAACAACACAATGACCTCGGCTGTTGCAACAAAGGTAAAGGGAGTAGTGATGACTTCATCACCAGGCTGAATATCCAGCGCCATCAAACTTATCAGTAGCGCCTCCGTACCGCTGGCCACCGTAATGCAATGCTTCGCGCCTGTGTAATCCTGCAGCTTCACTTCCAGCTCTTTAACTTCCGGACCCATGATGTACTGTCCATGCTCAAGCACACGATTCATGCGCTCTTGAATCTGTGGTTGTAGCGCCCGGTATTGCGCTTTGAGATCGATGAAAGGAATCGACATCAAACGATCTCCATCATGACATCATCTTTTAATAAATATCGTTGATTGGTGTTAGGACAGACATATGTACCTTCACCCACAAGTGGCATTGGGATCTGCTCACCATATTGACTCATCCAACCAATTTGTTTTGCTGGCACACCAACCATCAAGGCATAGGGTTTCACATCGCTAGTCACAACAGCACCCGCTGCTACAAAAGCAAATTCACCAATGGTGATGCCACATAAAATCGTACAGTTGGCACCGAGTGTGGCGCCTTTTTTAACCAAGGTATCGCGGTATTGGTCTTTGCGTTCAATCAATGCACGAGGGTTATAAACATTGGTAAAGACCATACTCGGCCCACAAAAGACACCCTCTTCAAGGTTGACATTATCGTAGACAGACACATTATTCTGAATCTTGCATCG
>Ga0255780_10001119_pt1 | contig 25401 bp, 18 predicted proteins | sample 071ome_32_FD_179978 | JGI IMG/M metagenome (GOLD analysis project Ga0255780, IMG submission 179978) | Coastal salt marsh microbial communities from the Groves Creek Marsh, Skidaway Island, Georgia - 071405AT metaG (version 2) | ecosystem: Environmental > Aquatic > Marine > Intertidal zone >... | reverse complement strand
GAAAACCTCTCTCGTTCGGTTCGCACCAAAGTGTGTGACAAAAAAACCGAAACACCGTACTGGAGTACATTTAAAATCCATGTAACCTCCATTTAGACGCAAAGGGAAATAAACAAAGACACGTCCCCGAAACCACTCCAGACCGGGTTTAAAGTACTCTTAGTACATAAATGTAGGGTTTACACGTAGTACGATTCACACGCGTACACCGACGCCCTCGGTCGCTCGGCGCCGTCAGAAGAGACCGCGCGCGACGGAACGAACGTCATCATGTACGCGCTCAGAGGTACGTGCGACGACGAGCGACGCGCGACGAGCGATTGGAACGACGACGCGAAATAATCCCGTTCGTTCGCCCCGTTCGCGGTTCGTTCGCTCCGTTCGCGGGCGATGGGACGAACGCGGCGCGAGCGATGAAGACCCGGCGCGGGTGACGTCGCGACCCGGGCTCGGACGCGGACGGAACGACGCGGACATCGACGACGACGACGACGGGGGAGGGCGACGACGACGACGGAAGAGGGATACCGGTCGGTGTGAAGGAAGGCGAAGGCGCGCGCGCTTTTCATCGCATCGCGTCGTCGTCGTATTCGGGATGGGGGATGGTGGATGGGGGATGGGAACGAGACCCTAAGGCGTTCCTAAACCCTCGAGGGGCCCAAAAGCCTCTTGAGGATTATCGACCGCCGAGGATAATTGACCGCGTCGCGATGCAGAGGAGACTGACGGTGATTCGTTTCTTCTTACCCCGCTTTGTAGCTAACGCATCCGTGAGAGCGCCGGTGAACGGCGCGACGACGCGACGCGGCGACGCGCAAAAGACGCGCGCCGTCGCCAAGAAGCACCTCCCGACGGATTACGAGGGCGTGATTCTTTTGCGTCCGGATTGCGACGACGCCACGCGCGCCGGCGCGATCGATGGTTTCAAGAGCATGCTTGGCGAAGGGTTGCAGCAGTGGGAGCAGACTGAGCACGGTTTGAAGCCAAACTCGTACGACATTAAGGGTTACCCGGACGCGTACCAAGTCGTCGTCAACTTTACGTGCGCTCCGGAGACGTACGCCGCGGCGGCTGAGGAGCTCGCCAAGCCGGCGGTCGGTAGCGAGGAGGTGATCATTCGCACCATGTTCCTCAAGACCAAGTGAGGAGCGGAGCGCGTCGTCAGTTGTGTAATTAAACCGCGATTTTTTTAGACTTTTATCAAGACTTTTGCGTCGTCTCGCTTTGTTTGCGTTTACAATGAATACTCGTAGTAGTAGTAGTAGCGGTCGCGTGACCCGACCCGATCACGCGACGAACGCCCCGCGTCCCCCGCGCAGGGCGAGCACGAGATGTAACACGCTTCCACCCTCGACGTTGTAATCCTTTGCAATCTTATCGTCGTACATTTGTTTCCCTCCAAAAATCAGCCTCTGTTGCACGGGCGGTATCCCCTCCTTTTCCTCCACGCGCTCTTTGATTCTCTCCACCGAATCCGTGGGTTCGATGTCGATTTCGATTTCCTTACCCGTGAGGGTTTTCACTTTAATCATCTGCGCGTCGTCGTCGTCGTCGGCGGCGTCGCGGCGTCGGCGTTTCGTCAGTCGGTCGTCGGCGTCGCGTTCGTTTCATTCATTCATTCGTTTTCAACCGCCGAGTCGTCGTCGTTCGTCGTTCGTCGTTCGTCGCGTCGTCGCGTCGTCGTCTCACCATTTTGCCGCGCGATTTCCGGGCGGTTTAAACCCTCCGTCGCGATCGCACGCTCAATGCGTCCGCGCTCCGTCGCGTCGGCGTGTGACGAGGGTGGGCGATTTTTTAGAATGCATGGAAAAGTCAACCGAGGACGGACGCGCGTTGAATTTTTACAATTTCGCGACGATACCGCACGCCGCGCCGAACGAGTCTCGTTTACGCCCGGGTTTTAAGCCACGCGTCGGCAGCCTGAACGTTGTTCCCGTCGACGCGTTTGAGGGCGTCTATGGCGTCGCGTTGGGAGTGACCCATCATGACGAGTTTGGCCACGGCGACGGTGAGACGAATCGGTTTCCTCGTCGCCCCGGCGGAAACCGGCGGCGGCGGCGGTGATGGAACCACACGACGATTCAAATCTTGATCGACATCGCCACCCTTGTATTCGTCTTCGCTCGATGACGAAAAGTCGTCGAGAGAGGCAAAGTGTAACCGCTTGGAGGCGGTTTCGAATCGTTCGGGGCGTTCCGAAGCGGCGGCGGTCGGCGCGCGAAGGCTGGCGTCGCCGCCCGCGGGGGTTGAAAACCTCTCCTCCTCCGCGGGTGACGTCGGGAGAGACCTATCGCTGTCGTAGACATCGTCGTCTCTGTCGTCACCGACTCCGCGTGCGGCTCCAATCTTGGCGTACTCGGCGAATCGGTCGTCATCCAGACTCGCCGGCGACGCGTACGTCAATCCATCCTCCGCGTCGCCCGTCGATCGCGCGTCTTCCTCCTCCTCCTTCACCCCAACCGCCCGCGATCGCATCTCAATGATCTCCTCTGCGTGTTTCTTCGCCATCTCTTGAATTCTCGCCTCGTACCGCGTTTCGCTTCGCAACAACCGCGTGCGTTCCTCTCGAAGTTTCCGTTCAAATTCGCTCGTAATTTCCATTTGTCGCTCAAACTTTTGTTGAAACAAACGCGCTTGATCCACCCATTTCTTTTCCGCCGCTCGAATCTCGCTCTTCGTCGCCGGTACCGCGTTCGCGATCGCGGCGGCTTTCTCCTCGGCGCGCGCCTTCTCGGCACCGGGACCGTCGGCGTCGGCGTCAAACATGGTTTGCGTCGCCATCGTTCTCTGATTCGCGCGTCGCTCCTCGACCGATTTCAACGCCGCCGGTCCGCCCGACTCGGTCCACTTCTTCTTATAAGCATCCCTCTCCCGCTTCACATTCTCCAGCTCTCGCTGTATGTTCGTCAAGTGCGATCTAAACTTGCGCATCTCCACCTCGAACGCCTCCCCAGACGCCGCGCGCGCCTCCCGAGCGTTCGCCTCGCGCAACGCGTCCTCCAACCGAGCGATTTGTTTCAACCGAATTTCCAACTCGTCGCGATAATCCGTCGGAAACTCTTCGTCGTTTAAAAAATCCACCGGCGTCATCGGACCGTCGTCGTCGTCGTCGCCACCGAAAGAAATTCCTCCGCCGTGCCGGGCGCGCGCGCCCCCCCGTCGTCGCCGACGACGCCGGCGAGAAATCCCGGGGGTTTGCGCGCACCATCGATCAAACGCGCTTTGCGTCGCTCTGCGCTCGCGCGCACGAACCGCCGCGTCCGCGACCCGCGCCGCGCTCACCCGCGGCACACACGCGAGCTTCCACCGTAATAACGCCCCGCGGGCGATCGCGCGGGAGCATTCGACGCGCGATCGGTACAGCGCGCGTTTCGTCGCGTACAAATCGACATCCGACCAGCGTTCCGTCTGTAAGTCATCTTTGTCATGAATTTTATCATCACGAAGTCGCATCGCCGCCCACAGCGACGCCGTCGTGCCCTCGCGCCGTAAATCCCACGATGACGACGATGACGTCGCGCGCTCTTTCGATACCCGTCGTCCTCCTCCTTCTCCTCGCGCGTCGGTATCGTCGACGTCAACAACGTCCACATCATCATCAAACCGTTTCTGAATCAAATGTACGTTCGACGTCGTCAACGATACCGTACCGTTCGATGACGACGACGACGCGCGACCAATTTCGGCATCGTCGACTCCTCCTCCTCCTCGTCGTCGTTCCGACGCGTCGTCATCGTTCGACATGACGGACGCGCGCGTCAAAGACTAACGCGTCGGCGGCATTCAACGACGCGCTGAAGATGCCAGCTGGAGCAGCGGACGACGTGAATCACCACCCATCCGTCGCCGGACGCCCACCCGCGCCGCGGTTTCGCGCGATTCGCGTCCGCGGCGTCGCGTCGACGCGTCGCGTCGAGGGTTCGAGCGATACATCGGGTGGAATCGACGACGAAGCGACCGAGGACGTTGACGATGATGATGATTTTTTCGCAATGACGAGACGGCGAAGGACGACGGACGCGTCGAAATCATCGACGTCTGCGCCGACGGACGGATCGATCGCGTCGAGAACGACGTCGTACGTCGTGAGGGTGTTCGCCCGAGTCGAGGGTCTGGAGAAACAAGCCATCGCGACGCACGGGGGCGCGCCGAGCGGGGCGGGCGACGCGGACGGCGCGGACGCGGACGCCGGAGCGTTTTATGAACGCGGCGAGGCGTGCGCGTCGGCGTGTAGATCGGCGTGTGAACGCGCGACGGCGAGCGCGAACGCGGAGGAGGCGTGTGAGATGTGTTCGGCGGCGTGTGAGGATGCGTGCGAGCGACGGGCGGATGCGAGCGGGAAGTTTGAGGTGTTTTTGGCCGCCGGGTCGAGGGAGGCTGAGGCGTGGGAGAGAGACTTGGCGGAACGGAGGGCGGATGCGACGAGGCGGGAAAGCGCGGCGGTGCTCGGCGGTGGGATGGGCGGTGACGCCGACGACGCCGACGACGACGGCGGCGGGTCGTGATTCCAACGTGGTACACGCCACGACGCGTCGTTCGTTTCTCCGTCGAAAAGAGCGTTTCGTTTAGAGCGAGCGGTGTAATAATTCATTTAGTTCATTCGTGTAGTAAGTGCTCGCGGTATCATCAAAAGAACGACCGGTGGGTGTACAAAAACAAACTACGCGTCTTCTTCACAGCGTCACCTTGAAGGTTTGCGCCTCCTTTTGAATGAGATGACTGGATTTATCGAGACACGTCAAGAGGGCGTCGATGTTTCCGACCCACTTGTTCAAAAGCCAATCGGCGGGTTTCACGGCGGAAAAGTCGACGAGTCCCGCCGGGCGATCAATCTTAGCGGCGACAGACTTATCCACGACGCATGACGCGAGATGCTTCTCCGTCTCATCCGGGGTGAGACACAAGAGCTCAGAGAGCCGAGCGATGGAGACGCGAGAGTAGTACGAAGACACGACGAGCATGTTGTGCTCGATGACGCGAAGCTTTAAATCCTCGACGCGCTTGGCACCCTTTTCGCCGCCGAAAATCTCAGTCTCTGACGCAATTTCCGACGCGTATCGCTCCTGAAGCGTCGTCCAGTGGATGATTTCTTTCGTGCAAAACTGCTTGACGAGCGCCTCGTGCGGGGGGAGGTCGCTCAGTTTGAGGTTCGCCTTGACGCCGTGTAAAATGGAGCGTTGCATCGGCTCTTGCTTGCTCAAACACACCAACCAGACAATCTTTTTGAGCGTCGGACCCCATCGAGCCGGGTCATCGCGAACCTCGGCGCACTCCATGATGTTCTGGTAGCACCGGCACTGCTCCAGGTATTCATCGCTATGACTATAGTACTCCACCATGAGCTCGTAGTAGCGCAGCTTGAGCGCCTCGAGCGACGGAATGCCCTCATCTGTCGGTTCAAAGTACGCCTCTGCGTGCTCCACCTGACCCTCCTTCTTCAGCTTTTCCGCCCTGAGCTCTTCCTTTTCCTTTTCGCTTCGCTCGCTCTCATCTTTCGCCGCCACCGCAGCCTTTTCCGCATCTTTTTTCTCCTTTTCGATGAGCTCGTCAAACGTCTTTGGGTTGATTTTCCGACTTAAAATCAACGCTCTCAAATAATCCTTCTTCGCTAAGCACAACCTCACCTGTTCCTCGATGAAGAATAGCTTTTCGTGCCGAGTCAACGCCCCGTATGTCTCAATCGCCACCTCTTGCATCACCCCGCACGCCTCGGCGATCCTCCCTTCCTCTTCGTGCATCCTCGCCAACGCGCGCGTCAGTCGGCTCTTTTCAACCTCTACGAAAATCTTCCCGCTCGTCACGTCGCACAGCGTCTCAATCAGTTTCAACCGCTGTTCCGCCCCAGGAGCTTCATCCACGAATTCCATGCACCGCCTCACCACCGCCGTGATGGCTTGCTTGAGCTGCGCCCGTCTTTTTACCAACGCCGAGACGTGTTCGCGTAAACCATCCCAATCTTCGCACGCGCGCAACACGTCCACGATCGCCACGCACGTTCGCGGCGCCGCGACGAAATCCGCCGCGAGGCGGTACGTTTTCTCGAGCGCCATCATTTTTTCCAGCGTCTCCGTCAGTTTTCCGGGCTGTTCGTGCGCGCGCGTCGTCAGTCAGTCGGTCCGTCGTCGCGAACGTGGTTTCAGATCGTTGACTCGCGATCGATGATCGTTCGCGTTCGCGTTCGCGTGCCGGTCGGCGCACCTGTTTCGCGTCGAGGGCGAGCCCGGCGAGTTCGCGTTCGAGACGCGCGACGTCATCCTTGCTCGACATCGTTCCGTCGTCGTCGCGGTTTCCGTCGAAGCGTCGAGCGTCGAGTTGTGTGGGTTGGGGTGCTTTTCGATTAATCAATCACTCAGTCGGTGCGAACCGCAGACGACGACGCGGGGCGACGACGACGATGCGAACGACGGCGGGATGGACGCGCGACATCGTGACGACGATGACGACGCGCGGCGAGCGTCGGGACGGGGCGACGCCGTCGTCGTCGAAACAGCGGCGGATGGTTTTAGCTCGACGAAGCGCGAGAGAGGATGAACTCTTTGACATTCAGACGCGGTTTTCTCGGGAGGACGCCGCGAGCGGGACGACGACGAGGAAGATGCGGGAATCGGACGCCAAGGCGTGCATTGACCTCGTGTACGGGGCGTTCGAAGGGACGGAGGATGCTAAACCGAGGGCGTACGTGTTGAAATATTTGATTGGTTTGGCTACTGGTGACGCCGCGGATGAGGTGGCGCTCGTCGCCGAACGGACGACGACGACGAGTGCGAGCGAGCAGGAGACGACTGAGATTGTTGGGTTCGTCACTGTGTCCATCTCGGGAAAGTCGAGGCCGGAGGAGAGCGATAGGTCGATGTCGCCGCCGACGGATGCGGCGTATTTGGCCAACGCGTGCGTGGGGGCTTCGTCGCGAAGACGAGGCGTCGGTCGCGCGTTGCTCAGGGCGGTCGAGGAGTTGGTTTTGGAGATGGGTGGGTGTGACGTGTGGTTGCACGTGCGGCTGGATCAGCCGGCGCCGTGTGCGCTGTATTCGGGGGATGGGTACGAGGAGGTGGCGAGAGAGAAATCGCTCGGCGCGTTCGCGTCCATATTTGGGGGAGGTAAACCGTCATCCCCGCGCGCGCTCATGCGGAAATCTTTGCGTGACGATGGAAGCTGTAATTTCATGCTCTGATTTCTCTCGCGCAAGTGTTCGCGGGCGGCGATGAGGCGTTCTAGTCGTCTTTACTAGTGGTTGTATTATCAAATGTCTAGGTAGTGTGTAGTCTACGTGTACGCTCGGTCATCGCCCCTTCCTCCTCCTCATCTCCCGACGCGACCGATGCGCGAATCGGTCTTTGGATCGGCGGTGTACTCTTGCATAGAGACCAAAAACGCGTCGACGTCGCTCTGTAAGCGACGCAAATCGTTGACGTGCAACAACCTCGCCACGCTCACCGCCTTTGCCACAGTCGCGTCATCCGGCAACCCCACCCCGCTTGGCACGTCATCCAAACTCGGCGGATTCCTCGCCGCTTCCGCCCCATCCACCGACGTAAACGGCGTGACGAACCTCTCGTTCGCCGCGACGCACTTTTCCAAGAGCACGCACGCGTCCAACGCGTCCGTCGGCGCCTCGTCCTCCGCGCGCAACGTCCCCAACGTCCTCGCCAACGCCATCAGCGCATCCCTCGCCCGTCCATTCTCCGAGATCGCCGCCCCAACATCCTGCTCCATCGCCGCCAGCTTTAGCCTCTTACTCGACCGCTCCATCGCCTCGACCGCCGGGGCTTCTTCCCTCGCGTCCGAATGTCGCAACGCGACGGCTCGTTCGAGCAACTCGTCCACGATCGCTTCGTTCGACGCCTCTCCCAGTTTCCCAAGCGCGGGCGTCAACGCCTCACCGTACGCCGTCAACGCATCCACCGCGGAGGTTTCCCCGCGCCGAGCCGCGCGCAAGACCCCGCGGGCGTCGACGGGGAGCGCGCGAACGACGGTGTCCTCGAGAAACTCTGCGAGCTCGACGAGCGCGCGCTTGTCCCCGCCGCCGCCGCCGCCGTTCGACTTGATGAGTTCCGAGGACGTGCCGAGACGCGCGGGGCATTTGAAAACGCGAAAGGCGCGGTCGCGGAGGTCCGGCGTGAGCGTCGAGCGCGGCTCAGTCATGGTTGAGTGCGTGCGTGAGAAAGTGAGGTTTGGCGTACAGACTGGTCGAGTCGTTAAAAAATGTCAAATCATCACCGCGTGTTTCGCGTGAACACGGCTGGATCGAGACATGCTTCGATGCGCCCGAGAGCTTGGTCGAGGGTCTCGTTGCTCGCGGCGTAAGAGATGCGGAGACAGTCCGGGACGCCGAACGCGGAACCCGGGACGAGGGCGACGCGACCTTTCTCTAAAATGTAGCGGCAGAGCTCGTCGACGTCCGCGACGGGACCAAAGTCTTTTGCCGAGGCGTTACCGCCGAAAAAAGCGCTGACGTCGGGAAAGACGTAAAATGCGCCGTCTACTTTGGGAAGTTTGATGCCTTCGATGGCGTTGAGACGAGACGAGACGAAATCTCGGCGTTGCTCGAACGCTCGAACCATCGCCGCGACGTCCTCGCCACCCTTGTATCCCATATCCAACGCCGCCATCGCCGCCTCTTGCGAAATGGAGTTTGGACCGCTCGTGATTTGTGATTGAATCATGCTCATCGCTCGCGCAAAGTGCTTGGGTGCGGCGACGTATCCGAGACGCCATCCCGTCATGGCGAAGGATTTAGAAAACCCATTCACCACCATCGTTCTCTCCCACATCCCCTCCATCGCCGCGATCGAGTGATGCTCCGCCGGTGCGTACACAATGTGCTCATAAATCTCGTCGCTTAGCACCATCAACCTCGGATGCTCGACGATAATCTTCGCCAACTCTTCGAGTGTCTCCTTTGGATACACCGCCCCGCTCGGATTACTCGGCGAACACAAAATCAACAACCTCGACCGCTCCGTGATGGCTGCCCTCAACTTTTCCGGCGTCACCAAAAACCCCTCGTCCGCTGTCGTGTTCACAAACACCGAATCCGCCCCACTCAACCGCACCATTTCCGGATAACTCACCCAATACGGCGCCGGCACGATGACCTCGTCCCCCGGTCCGCACGTCGCCAGCACGCACTGCGCCACGCTCTGCTTTGCCCCGTTCGACAACACGATCTCCGACGCGTCGTACTCGAGCCCATTTTCCTCCTTTAGCTTTTTCGCGATCCCTTGGCGCAATTTCGCCGTGCCATCGTTCGGTGAGTACTTGGTCGCGCCCTCGTCGATGGCGCGCTTCCCGGCTTGGCTCACCCTATCCGGAGTCCTAAAGTCTGGTTCCCCAGCCGCGAGTCCGATGACGTCTTCCCCGGCTTCGCGCATCGACCGCGCGAGGTCCGTCAACGCGACCGTTTTCGAAGGTTTCAGCGCAGCCACGCGCGGGTTGAGCGTTTGATCGACGCTCGCGTGGACGACGCGCGCGACGCGTTTCGGTGCGTTTCGATGGTGTCGATTTCGTTGACGCGTCGTCGCGCGTCGCGCGAACACCGACGCGGTCGAGAGCGACGACGACGAGCGCGCGAGAGACATGACGACGGGCGGCGGTGGCGTCGGTCTTCCTCTTCTTCTTCCCTGCCCGCTCGAGACGGTGAGGAATAGGAGCGATCGCGCGACTCGCAGTGGCGCCAAAGTGCACTTTTTCACGGCGTCAGAGACCGACGGACGACGGACGACGCGCTCGAACGAGCGGGCGAGCGATGCCGGCGAGCGACGCGAGACGACGCGCGCGATCGTCTTCCGCGAAACGCGGTGGCGGTCGCGATCCGACGGGGCGCGCGAAGCAGAGGGAGGAAGAGGGCGACGATGTCGATGAGGAGGAAGAGGCGCTGAACGTCGGGAGAGTCGTGGCGAACGCCGGGGGTGACGCGTACGGGGCGCTGTTGGCGTCGCTCGGCGCGTCGAGAAACGAGGAGAGCGAAGACGACGACGAGGAGGAGGAGACTTCTGAGGAGGAGGAAGCGGGCTCGGAGGAAGAGGACGCGAGCGAAGAGGAAGAGGAAGAAGAGGAAGGCGAGCCGTCGGACGCCGAAGCCGTCGAAGAGGAAGAGGAAGAGGAAGACGACGAAGAGGACGAAGAGGAGGATGAAGAAGAGGACAAAGACACGACAGGGAATGATGATGCGAATGGGGAAGATTTTGGGCGAGACGCGGGTGACTCTGCGTTGAATCGACACATACGACGGGGGGAGACGCTGAGCGACGCCCAAGCCGAGGCGCTCAAGACGGAAAAGGTGAGTTTTCCGAAATCCGACTCCAGCGATACCGGAAAACAGTCCAGTGTGTGGGAGGGTGCGAATGGATTGGCGCTGCCGACGCGGTTGGACGCGCCGAGGTTGTGTCAGGCGAAACTCGAGGAGCGGTGGAAGACGGTGACGGGCTCGGCGGGTTTTGCGAGCGAGAGCCAGGCGGACTTTTACACCATGCTCTCCTCGTATCTCGACGTGCAGCACGGTGATAGAAAGCTCGTGTCGGATCAAGGGCCGGCGGGGCAACAACTCAACGACGAGACGCTCGACGCCGTGTGCTTGCACGTCATCGATCACGTGACGCGCACTCGGAACCGAATCATGAAGAATAACGAATCGTTGGCAAAGAAAGCAAAAGCGGGGACCAAGGTTCTCGAAGACGATTTGCCACGCGACCAAGGTTTCGTTCGGCCGACGGTGCTCTTTCTGACACCGATGCGAAACATGGCGGGGAGAGCCATTATGAGGCTTTTGGATTTGTGTCCGGCGGCGCACGGCAGAGGAGACTCCGTCAACAAACTCGAGCGCATCGAAGAAGACTTCCTCGCGTACGAGGACAGCGATAGCGATGAGGACGTTGAAGAGGAAGCTGGTAAAAAGCGCAAGTTTAAACCATTCGTTCCGGAGGATCACAAGGCGATCTTTAAGGGAAACACGGATGACCATTTCCGTCTGGGTCTCAAATTGACAAAGGCGAGCGTGCGTCTCTACGTCGACTTTTTCGGCGCAGACATCATATTCGCTTCGCCTCTCGGTTTAATCACGGCGCTTCAGGATGAGCAGTCTGCGTCGGACTTTTTGAGCGCGATTGAGATTTGCGTCATCGATCACGCTCACATTATTCAGATGCAAAATTGGGCGCACGTCATCACCATTTTGGATGCGATGAACGGCTTGCCAAAAGAGATGCGCGATTGCGACATTCAGCGGGTTCACGAATCACACTTGAACGGTCACGCGCGACACTTGCGTCAGACGATCCTACTCTCGGCGTTCCAGACGCCAGAGCAGAACGCCCTCTTCAACCGTCGATGCGTTAATCTCGAAGGCAAAGTCCGATTACGCAGCTCATTCAAGGGCGTCTTGGGGCAGCTGTCCATCAAAACTCGCCAACAATTTGAGAGAATCAATATGAAGGCTGCGGACGTCGTCAACTCTGATGACATTCGATTCAAGTACTTTGTCAAGCACGTGCTTCCGCGCATCAGAGAGAACCCAGAGCCCGGCGTCGTCATCTTTGTCAGCTCATACTTTGATTTCGTCCGCGTGCGCAACTTGCTCACGAAGGAGGACGTCTCTTTCGCCGTGAACAGCGAATACACCGAGCCGCGTGAGGCGGCGCGCGCGCGCACGCTCTTCGCCGACGGGAGAAAGCGTGTCTTACTCCTCAGCGAGCGGGCGCACTTCTACTTTAGACGCCGCATCAAGGGTGCGAGAGAAATCTGCTTCTACTCACTTCCAGAACACGCGCACTACTACCCAGAGTTGGTATCCTACCTCGCCGGCTCCGCGGCGACGCAACAAGCATCCACGCCAACCGTCGGCCATGTCGCCGGAGTGGTCGCCATGTTCTCAAAGCTCGACGCCCTCAAGCTCGAACGCATCGTCGGTACCGCTCGATGCGCCAAGATGACAGCCAATTCCGAACGCCCTATGTTCTTATTCGTGTAATCGACATTCTAGCCACTCTAGCCGAGAAATAGCGTCTCTAACCGTCACATTCAAACGTTCAGTCTGCCGTTCGAGCGAACCTTTTGACTCACTCAGACAGAGCCAAAGTCTACATTCCCCGTCGCGTCGCATCGCGATGACACCCAATCCATCACCACCGCCGCCGCCACTCGACGCGTGGCCAGCGATCGACGACGCCCTTCTCAAGCTCGCCGTCGAGTCTGGCGTCGCGCTCGAGGCGTTAGCGGGTGAACACGCGTGTGTAGAATTCTCAAAAAAGTGGAGCCTCGCGCAAGTCTCCGCGCGCTGGCGCGCCATGCTCTACGACGACGCGTTCTCGCGAGCGTGCGTCGCACGATGCGATGCGTTGGATCGACGCGTCGTCGAGGAGGCGATCGAGGCGCGGTGCGATGCGGGTGGGGCACCGTTGAGCGAAATTCTAAAGAGCGCGGGTTTTGAAGCGGCGTCGGCGCGACTCGGTTGCGCGACGGATGACGAAGACGAGGATGAGAAAGACGGGATGAAAACGCCGAGATTCGCCGAGGTTGAGCAAGCGATACTGAGGAGTGATTTAGTGTCGGCGGTGGCGAACGGAAAAGGCGGTGAGGGTCGTGAGAAGGCGCTGCGCGGGAGCGACAGCGGGGAGCTGAGGAAGATTGAGGCGTTGGAGCGAAGCGCGCAGGCGGCTTCGGCGAGACTCGCGACGGCGAAGGGTGCGCTCGCGGAATTGGTCGGGACGCACACGACGTTCGCGATAGATAAGAATGAGGTGGTCATCGGACGATCGACTGAGGATTTAAAGGTGGATGTCGACCTGTCTCTGGAGGGAAATGCGACAAAAATTTCGCGTCAGCAGGCGTTTCTTAAACTTCGGTGGAACGGGGAGTTTGCGCTGCGTAACGTCGGGCGTCGGCCGATTTGGTGTAATAACGCTCCGATCACGACTGGGCAGAGGTGCGTGCTCGCGCCGCACACGCTCATTGAAGTTGGTGGGATGCGATTGCTCTTTGTGCCCAATCCGACGCTCATTCGCAACGCGGCGCCCGAGGGCGTTTAGCCAGCCAGATTTAGCGCAGACATCGCTCGATGCGAGTCCCATGTAGATAGTGTAAAACACCGACGACGTGCACCATCGCGTGTACCATCGCTAACAACAACTATTCGCTACTATATATGACTATTTTCACGTCACGCTCAACGTAAAATCGTACGCCATCGCTTCAGCTTGTGCGCTGTACGCAAACTCCATCCTTCCCGCGCACGATTCTGGAGCCGCACCCGTGCTCAACGCGATGTTTATACACTCTCTCGACACGCTCGTCACCGACGACTGCACAGGATTGACGACCCAATCGTACAAGTAATTTGCGTCGTCTCTGTGTTCTCCTCGAGCGAGATACCCCGACGACCACTTCCACAGCTCGACATCACCGGTAATCGTCGACACATCCACGGGTGCCGAGATTACCGGGCTCCCTTCCGTCGATATATCCACCACCGCGACGCACGTCGCGCACACCCCATCCGACCGCACGTACGCCTTTCCATTCGCCACCATGATTGCGTACCCATTCGTCAAATCGTCGTGTTGAATAGAAGCCACCACCTCAAACGTCGCCGTCGTCGCCGTGGCCGCCCCCGGCGGTAATCGCACCTCCACTAGTTTATTCATATCCGCCACCACCACGAACGCCCGGTTCACATCCAACGCGAAAGCCGTCGCCCCACACATGTCTCCTTTATACAACACCTTTCCCGTCTCTTCCAACTCGCCCGTCTCTCGATCCTCTCGCTTTACGTCCAATTTCGTACAATTCGTCAGCGATCTCAACACCGTCGGCGCGTCGTTCCGCACATCGACAATCACAATCCCAGACTCTTTCGTGTCCGAATCTCCAGCCGCGAGCACGGCGACGTACGTCTTCGACGTGTGCAAGTGTAAATCCAACGGTTTCCTCAACGACTCAAAGCTCGACGCGCTCCCCACGACCTGGAGAGACTCTGGCCGGTACGCATCGACCATAGCGACGCCGTTCGATCGCGTGGCGATGACGTATAGAAATAAGCGTCCGTCTTTTACGTGCGCGACCGCGGCGGAGGCACCGCAGAGTCGACGCGAGATGCGTGAGGCGTCGACGCATTCGCTCACACTGCCGTAATAAGACCGCGGGGTGGCATCCGCAGCTGGGAAATCGAACGCGTGCTGCCCGACGCACGCCGGCGTGAACGCGGCGATGACGGCGAAGAACGATAGAAATGCGCGTCTTCTTCGCATCGGCGCCTCGCGGGTTCGCGCAATCGCGGGTGGGTGTCGAGGTCGCGCGCACGTGTGAGGAGGGGTACTCGCGAGTTGGTGACAGTTGGAGACTTCGGAGACACTTTTTAACGTAACGAGTATTTCGATTAACAAAACCCATCGTGTGCGATGGGAGGTAAGAGCGGCGGTTTTTGTGTGTATTTTGAGCGTATCAAATGGTGTACAAATGGTGTACCGCGCGGAGAGCGAGTTAAACGACTTGACAAATCAGGTAAATCGACTGAAACGTCCGTCCGCTCTGCGAGTCGGTGGTGGTGGTGGTGATGAATGATGGTTTCAACGGTCTTTGTAAACGCATGTGTAGCCGTTTACTTGGCGAGGCCAGGGATGCCGCGCATCTTAAAGTCTTCGGCGGTGAGGTCGCGAAGCGGTGCCGAAATGCCCGGGATTTGCGAGCGCGGCACGCGATCTTTGCCGTTACCTGTGGACGCGCCGCCGAGGACACCCGGGATGCCGTATCCAGCGCCGACGTACTCGAGGATGATCGGCATGCTACCCATGAGGATGATTTGACCCATGACGGAGCCCGGATGCGGAATCTTAGCCTTGGAGACTTCGAGCCACATGTTTCGCACCGACTCGGGGTACCAGTCGTACGGTTCGTCGCCGAGGTGGCGGCGGTAAAAGGTGTTCATGAGCGACGAGAATCGCGAGAGACCGTGAATCGCGCCAGTACGCAAGAATCTTCGCGCAGCGTACTTCATGAGCGCCGTTTGGACACCCTTACCGCCCTCGCACTTGGAAAGCTCGTCGGCGAGCACGTAGGAGCTCTCGATAGCTTGACCACCGCCTTGGCCGAGGTTTGGCTGCACGGCGTGCGCAGAGTCGCCCAAGAGCGCCATGCGACCGTCGATCCAGCGCGGATCCGGGAGAAGGTCGTTCACGTCCCGGCGTTCGACATCCTCTGGTCGCGTGCACTCGAGGCGCTCCATCACCGCAGGGCACCAGTCCTTGAAGCGATCCATGAGCATCTCGCGGTAGTTTTCCCAGTTTTCGCACTTGGCAAACTCGTCGTCACCACCAGCCGGGACTTCGAGAAAGGCGTAATATTGTTGCTCCCCGTTACCCACGTCAGAGGAGACAAAGTATTGCTTCGGGCCCAGGAAGACTTGGTAACCAACCTTGTTTGGGTCGGTGTGTTGAGGCTCTCTGTGCGGCTGCGAGTACTTGCACACCGCCGTGTACACCGCATATCCGGCGTACGCCAACGGTGGCTTCTCAGGATCCTCCCCGCGCATCTGCGCCCGAAGTTTGGATCGGATACCGTCCGCCCCGATCAACACGTCGCCCTCAAATTCTCGCCCGTCCGCCAACGTAGCCACAACCTTATCTCCCTTGTTCTCGTAAGACGTCACCACGGTGCCCATCTCGATGTTCTCGGTGCCCACGCCCTCGGACAAAATATCCAATAACTCGAATCTCGACAGCACGAGCGTCAACGGGAGACCGTTATCGTGGCACGGCTTGCGCGTATCGAACCGATAAAACCACTCGCCGCTCACCCCGTCCAACAACCCGTTCACCCGGTCACCCGTGATCGTCCCCTTCTCCATCACCTTTTCAGCCATGTCCGGACAGATTGAATCCAACGCACCCTGCGCGTTACACTGGAGCTGAATCGGTCCCCCGAACGGTTCGTACTTTTTAACCTTCTCAAACACCGTCACGTCCATTCCCTTGCGTTTACACGCCGCCGCGGCGATCAACCCAGCGATTCCACCACCAGCGACGAGCACCTTGGGCAGGTTCTTCTTCGTCGCCACCGCCGCCGTCTCACCGCTCTCACCCGCGTCCGCGTTCGCGACGACGACGACGCGTCGCGCGCGTCGCGTCGTCTTGGACACATCGGCACTCGTCCGCTCAGCCCTTCGAGTTCGAGTTCCGTATCGTCGTTGCGCTCGGGCGCCGACGACGACACCCACCGGCGCCGCGCGCGTCAGAGACGTCGTCGTCGTCAGAGACACCATCGTCACCGCGCTCGCCCGTTCGGTCCTCCGTCCGTCCGTCCGTCCGTCCGTCCGTCGGTCGCGCACTGACGCCCGCGTCGTCGCACTGACGCCCGCGCGCGCGTCGACCACGACCCTCTGTACATAATCGTGAGTCATGACTCGTCAGAACGATCCGTTTATCAAGATTTGCTCGTGTCTCGAGATCTAATCTGTGTGTTTCTTGAGTCATGACTCGTCAAAACTGGCTTTTGGGCTCCACGCGCATCGCATCGCGCATCGCGCATCGACTGGGAAGAAGACTGACCTGACCGACGGGCGACGGCAGTCGCGCCCGCGCCCCGAACGGACGAACGCATCGTCGCTCGCGCGTTCGATATACGATCGCGTCTCCGCGGGACGTCGTCGGTGGCGTTCGTCGGTGCCGGTGAACGGGAAGGAAGGAAGAGTTTTGTGGATAGGAAACGCTCTCGAATCGGAATGATGATGATGACGACGCGCGCGATGAGTTGCGCGCACGCGGCGACGTCAACGAAAGGGAACGTCGTCGGTGTCGTCGTCGCGCGTCGTGGGTCGTCGTCGTCGTCGCGGGCGATTCGACGCGGGTCGGGGACGGTGACGACGCGAGCCAAGACTGACGACGCCGACGACTCGGACGTCGCGGGCGACTGGATCGAGCGAGGAAAACGAGCGATGGCGACGCTCGCGGTGAGCGCGACGATCGCGAGCGCGGGTGCGATGACGATCGATCCAGGTCTCGCGTACGCGGTGAGCTCGGCGAAGAAAACGGAGATGCAGGAGACTGGGGCGTGTTTGTTGCAAAACTGCGGGAGAGAGCTCGCGGCGTGCGTGACGGATGAAAAGTGTTTGGAGGATCTAGTCTGCCTGCAAGGGTGCTTTGGTAAGGAGGACGAAGGTGATTGTCAGATTCGGTGTGGGGATTTGTACGCGTCGCAGGCTGTGGCGACGTTTAACACTTGCGCGGTGACGGAGAAGTCGTGCGTCGCGCAGAGAAAGGATGAGGGCAAGTATCCGGTGCCTCCGTTTGACGCGCTCGCGGAAGGTTTCACGTTGGACACGATGGTGAAAGAGAAGCGCTGGTACATCGTCGCCGGGTTGAACAAGGATTTCGACACGTTCGATTGCCAAGAGCACTTTTTCGACAAGGGTGATGACGGAAAGATGTACATTAAAATCAACTGGCGCGTCAACCGGCCAAACGGACAGTTTTACGAGCGCAGCGACGTGCAACGCTTTTACCAAGAGCCGGATGGCAAGGCGATTTTGCACAACAACGGCAACGTCATGTTGCACTACCAGGATGATTGGTACATTCCTGCGTTCAAGGAAGGGGAGTGGGTGTACATTTACTACCGCGGAACGAACGACGCCTGGGACGGTTACGGCGGCGCCACGGTGTACGCCACCTCGCCCGATCTCAAGCCCGAGTGGATCCCCGACCTCGAGGCTGCGTCCAAGAAGGTTGGCGTCAAGTGGAGCGATTTTGTCATCACCGACAACTCGTGCAAACCCGCGCCCGAGCTCAAGCTCACCCGTCCGACTGATTTAGATACGCTCGCCGACGACGCCAGGGTGCTCGAAAAGGATATCGAATCCGTCGAACGCGTCGTCGAAAAGGACGTCAAACGCTTCGAATCCTTCGTCGCCACCGAGTTCAACTCTGTCGAGACGAACATCGAAAGCATCGAGCAAAACCTCTTCTCCGCCGGTCCGGGACGTCCCGCGGGTTTCGTCACCGACGCTCAAAAGAAGAAGATGAACGCCGAGCTCGACGCCAAGGACCGGCGTCTCTTCGATCGCTACTCCAAGCGTCTCGACAAGCTTCAGGACTCCATGTCGTCTCCCTAATAGTGATTCGTTCGATCGACAGAGACGACGCGCGATACACACGCGCTCACGCCGCGCGCCGCGTTTGCAATACGCGAGACAAAGATTTCACCCAGTTTTCACCCACTGGCAAAACCTCAACGACACACCAGTGACGTCACGCACCTCACATCGACACTTTAACGCGCGCGCGCCCACCATGCACGCCGCCGCCGCCGCCACGCCGTCCACCACCGCGTCCCGCATCGCGTCCTCCGCGCAATTCCGCCGCGCGTCTCGCCGCGCGACGTCCGCGACCACCCGCGCGGCGTCGTCGAGGTCCGTCGTTCGCGTCTCGAACGGATCGACATCCATCCAGTTCGTCCGCGGCGTCAACGAATCCTCCGTCCCGGAAGTCCGCCTCACGCGATCGAAGGACGGCACCAACGGCACGGCGTACTTCGTTTTCGCCGAACCGGACGTGTTCGACGCCCAAGGTCAGGGCGACATCACCGGCATGTTCCTCATCGACGAGGAGGGCGAGATGAGCACGGTGGACGTCAACGCCAAGTTTATCAACGGGAAACCGAGCGGGATCGAGGCGAGGTACGTGATGAAGACGGAGGGCGATTGGAACCGGTTCATGCGGTTCATGGAGAGGTACGCCGTGGACAACGGGCTCGGGTTCAGCAAGAAGTGAGCGCGCGAAACCGGCCAAACCGTCGCAGCAGTCCGCATCGCACTAGTCCGTCCGTTTTTGTAGTAGAGAACCACCAACAAACAACAACAACAACAACAACAACAAACAAACGCTTGTACGAGACTTCAGTACGCTACACAACGTCGTATCACACGCTCCATATGACTATATACACACAGGACACCCACGGCACGGCACCGCGCACAAAAAAAAATTAAAAAAAACCAATTCATTTGGAACAATCGTACGTTGTATACGAAATGGGTCCCCTTTTTTAGATATTTATACCCCCCACATGGGCCCCCATGGTGATGATTATGGACGAATCAAAGCGTCGCGCGGGACATGCCACGGGGCTATGAAACGTCGTTTTATAACGAACACGACCGAAATGATGATGACGACGCGACGCCGACGCGACACACGCCGACGCGACACGCGAACGTCGAGAACGACGCGCGCGGAGGTGAGGTAAAAAACTTTCCTATCGGAAACGCACTGCAGCGAGCGAGGAAACCGAATCGCGAGTGGAACGAAACGAAATGATGACGAACACGATGATGACGACGACGATTCGTCGTCAGCAACAAGTGGGTGCCCGATGGACCCGCAGTGGTGCGACGGAGCGTCGACGACGGAATGGAACGGGCGTTCGTGGTGGACGACGAACGGGGACGATGACGATGGCGTCGTCGTCGTACCGTAAACCGTCGTCGGCGGCGTCGTCGTCTCGGGAGGTCGGTGACGAATCCGCTTCGGCCGCGCGTGGGGGCGCCGAAGACGAAGGACGCGCGTGGACGCGCGTGTCGACGTTTGGAACCTCGGGTGACGTTCGCCCGACGACGATCGCGCGCGATAAGGAAAGCCTCGGTGGGAAAGGGTATAACCTTTCTGAGATGTCCCGGGTCGGGCTGTCCGTTCCCCCGGGGTTTACCGTGACGACTGAGACGTGCGAGGCGTATCACGAGCTCGGCGGGGCCCTTCCGGAGGACGCCTGGGAGGAAATTTTGCTCGGCGTTCGCGAGACGGAACGCGCCGTCGGGGCTGGGTTCGGCGACGCCGACGCGCCTTTGCTGGTGTCTGTGCGATCTGGCGCCGCGGTGAGCATGCCGGGGATGATGGATACGGTGTTGAACCTCGGGATGAACGACGCGACGTGCGCCGGATTGGCCGAGCGCGCGGGCGGACGCTTCGCGTACGACTCGTACCGGCGGTTTTTGGACATGTACGGAGACGTCGTCCTCGGCGTCCCGCACGAGGCGTTCGAAACCGAGCTCGAAAACTTGAAAACCGAAATGGGCGTCGACAGCGATGAAAAGCTGACGGAAGAAAACCTGCGCGAGCTCGTCGAGCGGTACAAGGCGGTGTACGAACGCCACAACACGGCGTTTCCGCAAGATCCGTACGACCAATTACGCGCGGCTTGCAGCGCGGTGTTTGATTCGTGGCAGAGCGATCGCGCGAAGAAGTACATGTCGATTAATAACATTGTCGGCTTGCGTGGCACCGCGGTGAACGTGCAGGCGATGGTTTTCGGTAACATGGGTGATACTTCGGGAACCGGGGTGCTCTTCACGCGCAATCCGAGCACGGGTGAAAACAAGTTGTACGGGGAGTACTTGGTCAACGCGCAAGGCGAAGACGTCGTGGCGGGCATTCGCACGCCGAGCGACATCTCCACCATGGCGCAGGCGTTACCCGAAGCGTACGAAGAGCTCGTGCGAAACACGCAACTGCTCGAGAAGCATTACAAGGATATGCAAGACATCGAGTTCACCGTGCAAGAGGGCAAGTTGTACATGCTGCAGTGCCGAAGCGGAAAGCGAACGGGCGCCGGTGCGGTGAAGATTGCCGTCGACATGGTTGACGAGGGTCTCGTCACCGAAGAGGAGGCCGTATTGATGGTGGAACCGACGCACATCGATCAGCTTTTGCATCCGCAGTTTGAAGATGAATCCGCGTACAAGGCGGACGTCATTGGAAAGGGTTTGCCGGCGTCTCCCGGCGCCGCCGTGGGTACGATTGTGTTTACGACCGAAGAAGCGGAGAAGGCGAAGAAGGAGGGACGAAAAGTGATTCTCGTTCGGACTGAAACGTCACCGGAAGACGTTGGAGGCATGGATGCGGCCGAGGGCATTCTCACCGCGAGAGGTGGGATGACTTCGCACGCCGCCGTGGTGGCCCGCGGATGGGGCAAGACGTGCGTCTCGGGATGCGGCGAGCTTGCCATCGACGAACACGCCAAGACGGCGAAACTCGGTGGCGTGACGCTCACGGAAAATGACTGGTTGTCACTCAACGGCACCACGGGCGAGATCATTCGCGGTCGCGCCGAGCTCGCGCCACCCACCACGAGCGACGATTTGCAACGGTTCATGTCTTGGGTTGACAAATTCCGCGCCGTCAAGGTTTTGACCAACGCCGACACCCCCGAGGACTCGGCGATGGCGCGCGAGTACGGCGCGCAAGGCATTGGCCTCGTGCGCACGGAGCACATGTTCTTCGGCAGCGGTGAACGTCTCCGCGCCGTGCGACGCATGATTATCGCCGACGATACTGAGTCGCGCGAAGCGGCGCTCGAGTCGCTCTTGCCCTTCCAGCGAGACGATTTCAAGGGCATCTTCAAAGCCATGTCTGGCCTTCCGGTGACGATCCGGCTTTTGGACCCACCGCTGCACGAGTTCCTTCCGGAAGGAGACCTGGACGACGTCGTCAAGCTCCTCGCCGAGGACGTCGGCGAGAGTGAAGCGGAAATTCACCATCGCATCGAGAGGCTCGCCGAAGTCAATCCGATGCTCGGTTTCCGCGGCTGCCGCCTCGCCATCTGCTACCCAGAGATTGCTCGCATGCAAGTGCGCGCCATCTTTGAGGCGGCGTGCGAAGCCAAGGCTGAGGGCGCGTCCCCGGTGCCGGAAATCATGATTCCGCTCGTCGGTACGGTCGCCGAATTCGAGCAGCAATCCCGTCTCGTCCGTGGACTCGCCGCGCAAGTCTTCGCCGAACGCGGCGAACGCGTCGATTTCCGCGTCGGAACCATGATTGAGATTCCCCGCGCCGCCCTGCTCTCCGCAGAAATCGCCAAGCACGCCGAGTTTTTCTCGTTCGGCACCAACGACTTGACGCAAATGACGTTTGGCTACTCGCGAGACGACGCCGGGAAATTCCTCCCCACCTATCTCGAACGAGGCGTCCTCGAGCGCGATCCGTTCCAAACTATCGATCGCGACGGTGTCGGTCAACTCGTCGCCATGTCTGTCGAACGCGGCCGTTCCACCAATCCACAACTCAAGGTGGGCATTTGCGGAGAACACGGCGGCGATCCCTCTTCGGTGGAGTTCTTCCATCAAACCGGTTTGGATTACGTCTCATGTTCCCCATACCGCGTTCCGATTGCCCGTCTTGCCGCGGCGCAATCAGCCATTCGCGAGCGACGCGTTCGCGACGAGACCGGATCGAAATAATGGATCGTCGCGCGACCGTCCAGAATCCAGCTCTCATCCATCATGTTGTACATGTACGTCAAACAAATGGCAAGTCTCTTCGCTGCTGTTGTACATCGAAGAAGAGCAAGAAAGTTTCACAAAAAACGAAGAAACATCATCAAGTTTAAATTTAACCGACGACTGATCGATCGATCGTCATCGATCTTCGGTCATGTAATGAAAACATTTACCGCTTTACCGCATTCTCAGGACCGACGCGCTCCAACTCAACTCGAAGCATTCAAAGCGTCTTCAAACGTCGTCGCGGTGCGCGCGCGGTGCACGCGCATGCGCGCCGAATCCACCCACCGAACGACGACGGTAGCGGTCCATCGCGCGCGCGCGCGAACCCGAACGAGATCGTCCCGTAAAACGACGACAATGACGAACGCATCGTCAACGACCAAACCGAAACGGATTGGATTGACTGGGTCGATCGGCATGGGAAAATCCACCGTGAGCGACATGTTTCGCGCCGCTGGCGTCGCGGTGATGGACGCCGACGCCGTCGTGCACGAGATGTACGCCAGCGGCGGCGCCGCGGTGGAACCCTTGCGAGAAATCTTCGGTGAAGGGGTGATTGACGCATCCACCGGTTCGGTGGATAGACGCGCGTTGGGCGCGTTGGCGCTCGCCGACGACGCGAAAATGATCGCGTTAGAAGCCGTCGTGCACCCGCTGGTGGAACGCGCGCGCGAGGATTTCGTCGAGGCGCACGCAATGGATGATGTGGTGGTGTTCGATATACCTTTGTTGTATGAAAAGGGGACTGAGAAGGATTTGGACGCCGTGTGCGTGGCGAGCTGCGGATGCGAAGAGACGCAACGCGCGCGGGTGATGAAGCGACCGGGGATGACAAAGGAGAAATTGGATGGGATTTTGGCGAGACAGATGCCAGATGGGGAGAAACGGGCGAGGGCGGATTTTGTGATCGATACGGGGTGTTCGATGGAGGAGACGAGGGCGCAAGTGGAGGCGGTGTTAAAGACGTTGCGGTCGTAGTGGTAGAAGCGTAGCTGGTTGTATTTTACAAAGAGAGAGAGCATTTTACAACAAAACGAATGATGTACAGAATGATGGTAAAGAAGAATTTTTCACGCGCGGCGAGCGTGTTGTCGCTGATTATCGACGAGCATGGCGCGTTCCCACTGCTCCACGTCGTCGGACGCGCTCGGCGGCGGCGGTAACACGACTCTTTGACCCGCGGCGCCCGTCGGCGGTTTCCGTGACGACGCCTTGGTCGCCTCACCGATCCCGCGATGATGGTGGTGTTGCTGACGACGGGCATTTGGGTGCATCGCCTCCCACGCGTCGACACCGTCGTCGGTCGTCTCGTTGAAAAACGTATCGTCCACCGCGACGAGCGCCGCGTCGTCTTCAAATGCTACATCGCGTTCGCGTCGCGAATCGGATAACCACTTTCCTCGCGAAACCTCGACGATGGACGGTGCAATTTCGGTGTGTTCGGCGTGTGCGCCGTGGCCGCACCCGTGGCCGTCCGCAACGCTTTGCATCATGATCGCCGCCTCGAGAATCTCTGGCGAAGAGCGTCGCTCGACGACGATACTATTTGTCGAATTGCGCAAGATGCGCGCAGGCGGCGGCGGCGTGTTTGATCGCCGACGACGGTCGTCTTCACCGCGAGCGACGTGTGCAGTCAGCGCACACAACTGTGCGAACGGACCCCAGTCTTTCGGGGGCACGACGCCGCACTCTCGCGCTTGGTGCGCGCACGTAGCCGACGCGGAGCGCGCGAGTAATCGAATCGCACGAATGAGCGCTCGTCGGCAATCGCGAACGTACGCGCTCGACGGATCGGCGGCGTTCCCACCACCCGTGGACCCGGATCCGCTTCTATTCGACCCGCTACCTCCGGATGCGCCATCGGTGATTGAACGCGGGAGGAAAAGCGGGAGACGCTCGGCGTTGGGACCGGCAAAATCGCGCACGTGTACCGATCCGGCGTTTTCCCAAACCGAAGCGACGGCGTCGTCCCATGCGCTCGTCGGCGCCCACACGAACGATTGCGACCCAGCGTGCGAGCCGCGGTGAAGCCTGGGTGCGTCCAAATACCTCGACGCGAGCGCGGTGAAATGCATGAGCGCCCCGAGCCCGGCGGCGAGCTCACGCGCGTCGAATCCGACGTCGTCGCCGACATCAGGAACGCGCGATTCGCACGCTCGAATACCCGCTGGGCGCCCACCGAGCGGAGGATACTCCTCATCTAACCGCACCGGAATCAACGCCCTCAACTGTCGCATCACCCGACGTTGATGTTCGTCTCTCACCTTTCTCAGCGCCCGCAGATCCGCCTCGGCTTCCGCCAACGCGCAGGGCACCTCCACTTCAAACGCCATACGCTCGGCGTCTCTCAGCGTCGCTCGCGCTTCACACAACACCCGTTCCCTATCATCAAACGCCGTCATCTCTCGCTCCATTGCCGCTCGTGCATCCAACACCCTCACCTTCAGCCCCTCGATCACCCTCTGCGCGTCCTCGACCCGACGCTGTCGCTCCTTCGTCTCCGCTTCGCGTCTGGCGTCCTCGACGCGCGCCCCGGCCCGTCTACGTTCCAACTCCACCCCGACGCCCGCCCGCAGCGCCTCCGCTCTCCGTCGCGCCGCGCGTAATTCCTCGAACCGCGCTCGCATCACCTCATTCGCCGTCCGCGTCGTCCTTCGCGTCGTCCTCGCGTCCTCCGTCGGTGTCAACAGCATCGCGGCTGCTCTTTAAAAAAAGATGCAACGGAGAGACCCCTCGCGAACGAGACGCGCACGCGCCCCGCGATCCGAGTCCGCCAGAGCGAGCGAGCGAGCGAGCGGGGAAGAAGACGAAAAGAAGTACGCGCGCGACGACGTCCGGTTCGGCTCCCGCGAACCCGTCCGTCCGGTCGTCGCGCGTCGGCTTTTAAAACCATTCATTCGCGTGACGTGGCTTTGAACGCGATAACGGTACGTCAGCGCTTCACGTATGTGTGTGTGTTCGAAACGACTTTCGAACCCGCGCCTCGACCGAATCGACCCGGCAGTGACACGCTCGCGGCGCGGTGGAACGCGCGACGTCGCGCGAACGAACGAGGTTTTAGGTTCTTCGCCTCTCAGCCGTCGCTCGTTCGGATACGAACACGAATAGGAGCTATCGTTCGCGTCGAGGCGTGAAGATGC
>Ga0255780_10001111_pt1 | contig 25450 bp, 18 predicted proteins | sample 071ome_32_FD_179978 | JGI IMG/M metagenome (GOLD analysis project Ga0255780, IMG submission 179978) | Coastal salt marsh microbial communities from the Groves Creek Marsh, Skidaway Island, Georgia - 071405AT metaG (version 2) | ecosystem: Environmental > Aquatic > Marine > Intertidal zone >... | reverse complement strand
GAATCGGAATCGGAATCGGAATCGGAATCGGTCGGCGACGCGAGCGTCGGCGGGGGAAGGGGAAGGAGGCGAAGCGGGAGGCGAAGCGGGGGGAAGGCCGACGGCGGTGGCGTTGACGCGATCGGTGATCGAGAGGACGGTGAGAGACGCGCCGCTGTGTTTAGCGCTCACCGTCGTCGCCGGGATTTGGGCGCAAGCGCTGAATCTCGGAGGGACTTTCGCGTTGGCGCTGTTTCAGTTGCACGTCGTCCCCGTCGTCGCGGCGCTGTTTTCTTTGAGCGTGGCGCTGTGGAAGTTTTCGTGCGCGTACTTTGTGCGAACGTCCGTGTTGAGGGCCGCCGAGGACGGGGCGGGGGTTGACGCGTTTGATTACAAGGCGAACCTGTCGCGGGCGTCGCCGAGAAGGGCGTGGGCGTCGCTCAAGGAGAGTCGCGACAAGTTTAAGGCGCTGCTCGCCCTCGACGCTCGACGCGTCTTGTCTATCGCTTGGAACTCTCTCATCACGGTTCCGATTCCGTACCTCGGGCTCATTCGACTTTTAGACTTTGCGGTGGCGGGGCCGGCGCTCGTGCTCGAGAACAAGACGAGCGCCGAGGCTATGAAACGCTCTCAGGAGCTCATGTACGGATACCGCGTGCTCTTGATGAAGACGGCATTCTTGTGCTCCACCGTCGCAGCCGCGCTCCTCGTCGGCGTGATCGGTCTCTTCATGCTCGCTGTTCCAACCCTGCCGAGCGTTTTGTTACCGCCAGTCACACCGGGCGTGCCCACGACTGTCGGAGAGGTGGCGTCGGGTTTCATCAGTGGGAGCGCCTTTGATCGCGTGTGGGTCGTCGGCTCACCCTTGGAGCGCACCGCGACGATCGCGCTTCTCCTTTGCGGCTTGGTTTTGAGTTTTCTCTTCACTCTCGGGTTCAGAGAACTCGTGCACTTGTTTTACACGGAGACAAAGGCGCGATACGTCCCGCAGCCCCCGCCCGATCCAACCGAGAAGAAGCCGCTGTTTTCGAGGTTACGGTTCTGGAAGAAGGACAAGCCGTAGGTAGACGGACGACGCGAGCAAAATGAATGTTCAATCGTCTTACATTTTATATCTAGTAGATTTCATGTAGTTTTATTCCAAGCTCAAGATGGCTCGAAAGAATCCTAAAACCATGTACACCACAAAGAGCATCGCGAGCATCTGGTACTCGGCGAGCGGACGCAGGTTCACGGTGAGACCTTTTCGACGGCAGATGCCGATGGTCATGCCCTCCATGACAGCGACGACAGGAATTAAGTATTCCGTCACTACATTCTTGCGTTCGATACCTCTCGCGCTCGCCCAAGATTGCTCCACCACGGATCGCACGTCTGACAAAGTAATCTTGCGCGAGGCGTCGGTGGCGACGCCGTCGAGGCCAAGTTTGCCATTCAGAAAGACGGATAGGGGCACCAAGAGACGGACTAGGATGGAAATTTCGTTAGCTCCGATTGGTCGGTGCATCCAATCGCCCTTGTACATTTCCTTGGCGCTCTTACGCACAGAGGCCCACCCCGGTCGACTTTCGCCTGCGTTGACATCGACAAACTTGGAAGCAGTTGGACTCTTCAGGTAAGGAGTGTCTCGGAACCGTTCCAGTCGGAAGACGATGAAACTTGCCTCTCTGAACGGCGGAACGCTCTTTCTAAGTGGGTGCGAGTTCGGGACTTGGGTTGCGTCTCGTTCTAATCGATGAATGAGAGCTATCGCCACCTGAGCGAGACCGTCAGTTTCAGAAGTAAACATGCGCAAATGCTTTGAGACTGCCTTTGCCTTGTCCAGTTCACTGACTCTGTTCGCAGCCAATCGAGCGGCAGCACCGTGCCACTTACTGAGCGGCGTGTGAAGCGATCCTGGCGTGCCAGGCAAGCTATCCGCCCCGAGGACAACCGGGTCGACTTCAGGTTCCCATTCCTGGAGTTGAGACCGAATCAGAGGGTAGTACGACTCAGCATTAGCTGTCGTCTCTTCTCTAGCCTGCATTGTCTTCAACGTCCCCTTGAAAGGGTCCAAAACGAAGTCTGCGTAACCTTCTTCGACAGACTGGAGAAGTTTCAAGAGAGCAGGCGCGGCGGCAAGAGGCTTCAGCACGATGAGCAACACTGCTGCGGTTCCCTCCGCATCGAGGGGTACTCTCTTGCAGCATAGCTCGAGGAAGTGCTTCATCAACTCGTGGTAAAATGGAACACTCTTTAGCACATGTCGAACATGTGAAAATCTTCCAGGCGTGTCTACCACCTTGTCATCGAACTTCAACTCCTTACCAGCGGGTAAGAGAGGCTTGTCGTACTGCACTATCGAACTACTTGAGCTGCTGGAACCGAGTGGAGATTTCAGTGGCGAGGTCAGCTGCGTTGTGAGCATGCGCGCAGGCGAGCTACTTCTCTTCGATGAACTACTCTTGATCTGACTTTCTGGATACTTTGCGCACCACGGCGCGAAGTAGGCGACCCAAAGTGTGACGATCGGTTCCAAGTTGGATGAACTCTCTGTTGGCCACTGAGTGAAGGCATCGCGCAGGAAGCAGTAGAGTGGCTTCTGAACCGATTCTCGAGCCCGCTCGATAAACTTCATCGACTCAGAACTTTCAGTTTGTTTGTCTGGGAGATCCGCAAAAAGGTAAGTGATCAAAAGTGTGACGGCATTCACGTGATCCACCGCCGGCGGATTGTAGGCGTATCTACGCGTCTCTTGACGCGACTCAATGCTGCGGGGTGGACTCATCCCAGCCTGTCGCATGGCTGCTTCAACTACACGCCCCATCGCGGGCGTACGTCTAAATGGGGATCCCGAGCGAGATGTGTCGCTCGGGTGAGCTCCAGTATCCTCTACAGGCATCCAAAATTCTGCCAAAATGCTCACAAAAAGTTCCCCGTGGGCAACATTTCCATTGTCACTCTTGCTCCAGTCTCTTCCCTGAGTAGGCGACCTAGGCAAGAAGTATCGAAGATGTGAAAGTAGAAGTTCTCGATATGGGTGCACTTTCGCCGGCGCCGGGCGGCTCAACGGCGATCCAGCCCACTGCGATCCGAGGAACGCAGAGCTCCCACCGGCACCACCGAAGCTGCTCATGCCCTTGTACGAGGAGGACCTCGTCGAGTAGCTAGAACTCGTCGAAGTGGCGCGTCGCGAACCAGGCCGCATTGCAAAGTAAGCCGTCCAAAACATGAAGTAATTATAAAGCCCGAGATGAACTTGATATCTACCTGTGCTGTCCCTTTTGACGCAACCTGTGTACGGAGGCGACCTGTTCAGAGACATTGCGCCAGACTCTGTTTGTAACATCCTCTGCGTGCGCTCCGGCAATCGTTCGAGCGGAAAGGCAAACTGTACTAACTTGTCCGAATCTGCCGCAAGCATTGCTCGCATGAATGCTCCATCTGGAGACAAGAATTCGAGCAGCGCTCTTGTATCCCTCTCGCTGCCGTTGAATGCCCCATTCATCCAACCCGAGCTCGTCGACCCATCGAATGAGAATATCTGCCAAAGTATCGGTTGGAAGCAAGTACTAAAGAATTCTCTCAAATTTTCCCTGTTTCGCTTCAACACGTGCTCGATGACATCGATGGCCCTGACCGCATCTGAAAGAGTGCTCGATCCTCTGCGAGACTCGAGCACTCGAGCGAGCTCTTCGCAGGAGGTAACGCCCGACAACGTAAGCTCGAGCTTGGATGCGCTCGGACGGGTACTCGGAGATGCCGATATCACCCGCGAGTTGTCTACAAGGCTCTCCCGTGGTGCCTCCCGAGGTGACATGAACGCAGCACTGCTGCGTCCCCCTCCCGAACGTTCGGGCGTCCTCATGACGTCGCGAGCGAAACTTCCGAGCCACCGCGCTCGAATGCGCGTGGAACAACGCCGTTAGTAACCGGATTCCGTTTCCACTTCTCTGCACCCCCTCGTGCGTCGATCACTGCGGAGTCGAGCTGTGAAGGGCTAGTGCTCTCTTGTGGCGTATTGGGAACCAATTCAGAGCCCAACAGGAGCAACCAATAATGAGAAGTTCACGTTTAGAAACATGATGAGTCGACGCGAGGATTGAGCGAGCTTTGTTTTTATTTTTACAAATTGTATGTCCAAACGCGTAGAGCTGGATCACGGGATTGCAAGCAAGAGCAGAGTGAGTAGTGCAGCCAGGAACTGCACATGTAACCACTTTGCGCCTGGGCTTTGACAATCGCCACACACACCCGCGCTGTAGCAAGCGTCGAAGCCACCATAGGAATCTCCGCCGTGGAAACTGCACCAGCCGCTTGAATAAAGGGTGAGACCAGCCCGAGCGCAGCTACCTGCATCCTGATATCGATTGCACTCGCAATATGGTACACTGGATAGCTCTTCTTTATACGTGCACGTACCATTACCCGAGCAGATGTTTCCGGCAGCGTCACGCTTACAGACCAAGACACAGCGTGGACCATAAAATCCGTCTTCACAGACGCATTTCGCACTGATGGGATCGCAGCTACCATGACCAGCACATTCAAGTCCTTCAACGAGCTCGTCAATGCCAGAGGCAGCAAGTAAGAGCTCGTCATCTTCCGTAGCTACAGGACACACGTTTTCGCACGTGTCGCCCCCTGCACCCGCTTGACATAAACATGAGCCATCTGCGAGACATTCACCTCTACCAGAGCATTGCACTCCGTTCACATCATCCTTGCAAGAAGACTCGGTGATAGCAAATATACCGCCGCCTCCTATCACTGCACGAGCGGTTCTTGTAAACGATTTGACGTAACTGAGATCCGAAATCATCGGTGAGTCCATGATATCTAGTCTTCCTGTCATTGAAACTTGCGCTTTACTGCAGTCACACTTGGCAACTTGGTTCGGCCATGAGCCACTAGTGACACACTTGCCAACGTTCTGTGCTACAAAGTTGTTGGATATTGTGCCGGCAGTATACACGCACGTTCCAATCCCGCCGCAATTACATGGGCACGCGGGCTCACTCGAATTATTCGGCACGCAGACTCCCGTGTCGGCACCATCGTAGTCTGCACAGCCACCACAGCCACATGCTCCGAGTTGACCTTCAGCGTTGTTTCCCCTAAACCGAGTCAAACGTGTCAGCAACACTCCCATGGCTTGAACAGAAACACCACTTACCAAATGAAAACCTTGTAGTCAGAGGTACGCGCCAAAGATACATCACCGCCAGCGGAAATCTGTAAAGCAACGCGTTCACGTCAGTCGATGGTCCTTGTTAACACAGCGGTGCGAGTTCAATAAATAATTTAATTTATTGCGACCGAATTAAATAAACGCACCTCGACGAACGTGGTGTCGGTGCCGTTCTCAACCTTGATTTTCCTACGCAGTACAATGTCAATGTTATTGATGAAATATTCGTTTAATGACACCGCGAAACTCTCAATAAATACGCACCCAGTCATTGTTGTTTGCACCGCAGAACTTCCGCTACCCGTCGTCACGACGTAGTCAAATTTCTTGATGCGCGTTGGCTCGTCAATCATCTCTGGCTCCTCGTCGTTTCTCGTGGTATAAAAGGCATAAGGTTCGTTCACACGCGAGGCGTAACCAAGCCCGAGTTGGCCGTGGTAGTTGTTCCCCCAGGCGAATATTTCACCAGTCTCCAGCAACATTAATGTGTGACCGTTTCCTGCTTCTATTTGCTTCACGGCCGGGGTATTCGTCTTGCTACTTTCCACGACGGTGCCAGATGCAACCTCTATTCGATGCGCCTCGACGGGCGTTGGAAGTTCGTGACGGTTGTAGTACAAACCGGTAGTTTGATCAAACTGTGAAATAATTAATTTAATTTAATTCAGGTCATGTCTGCTGATTCCGTCTCTCACCTTGTTAGGAGTGAACATCAGCGTGTTATTTTGGTACGCTGACGTAGACGCGTTGTAGTAGACCTGCTTAACACCTGTGCTAGTTTGAGGGCACGCCGTTAAGCACCCTAAAAGTGGCTCACCTAGCTGTCCGTGGAAATTATCTCCCCATGCATAAAGCTCATTGTTCTGTGTGACAGCCACGGTGTGTCCGGCGTTCGAAGTATGACTATTGCCCGACACTATTCCTCCGCCTGCCGCTATTAATTTGATGGATGGTAAATCGGTCCCACTGACCGTTCGCTGGACCTTGGTCGGCTGAAAAAATAATTGATCAATTAATTTATTCTTCGTTGGAGAACAGTTCACTCACCGTGTGCACATCGTTGAGACATGGATCGCCACCGGGTCCCCCGGGACTAGCACACCCACCCAAGCCTAGTTACGTGAAAATTTAGTCAGTCAAAACGTAGTCGTGTGAAAAGTGGACATTTTGCGTACCGAGTTCCCCTTGACTGTTCGCGCCCCAGGTGTACACCACTCCGCCGGCAGTGAGTCCAACACTGTGTGCACCTGCTGCCGCTATGGATGTGAAGCTTTCGGGTGTGCTGACTAGTGTGGGCGATGATTTTGCCCCTAAGTCACTACTTCCAGTCCCAAGTGCTCCTCTAGCGTTGCATCCGAAGGCGTACAGCCTACCATCACGAGCAAGAGCGAGTGTGTGCTCTGTGCCTATCGCGACTTGTGCCACCGGAATGCCTTCAAGGATTTGCACGGGCCTCGAACGATCGGTGAAATCCCCCGTTCCGAGTTGTCCACAAAGATTACCACCCCAGGCGTAGGCCACGCCGGTTTGCGTGATCGCCACCGCGTGGTTATGCCCGGCAACGACGGTGTCGAGCACATCTGCATTTTACCAAATGTAAGTCTTTTCAGAGGAACCGTATGAGCAGTGTAACGTACCATCCAGGTCCCACCCGAGCTCTGCGATCTCTCCTATTCCACACGTATACGATCCGAGTTGCTTTTGAGATCACTCGTCGGTCAGTCTCGTTGTCTCGCAAAGGAAAAGTAGCACTGAAGCGCCGCGAGCGTATTCAGCCTGGGTTCCCAGCGCACGTACCGTCCCTCTTCCGAGCTCGCCGTACTTGTTCTCTCCCCAGGAGAGCAGCTTTCTAAACTGTAGATTTTGACCCTACGCTCGTCGCCCGCGTTCAAACGCTCCGTCAGTCGAAAAATCGCCGCCGTCGACTCCCAAAGTCTGTCATCGTCTCGGTAGTTGCCGTTGCCAAGAAAAAACGCGTCACGCCTTTGAGGCGCTCCTTTCAAGCCCGCATCATGCCGTCTCCTTCGCCGACGCACCTCCACCACGGCAACGCAAGCGATGTACAACCACATCACCGTCGCTTGAATCGATAATCGCGCCCTAGTCCCCTTTCCCCGTCCCGCCATCCATCGCCGTTTCCTCGCAGAACAGGAACCGACGCCCGCGGCTCTCTCGGCATACAACGGCATCATCGTCCGTCTCCAGACGCTCGACTTTTCTCGATTTCGCGGCAAATTTCAGAGAAATGCGGAGAAGAGGAGACTGCACGACGCGTTTTCACCGTCCTCGTCTCCTCGTCTCCTCCCGTCGCTCTCTCGCGAGCCCCGTCTCGGGTGAAATCCGTTAAAACCGCCCATCGTCACTTTCTTCGCGTCAGACGCGACGCGAAGAGGCCTCCTCTTTTTTCCCCGCATGGTTGGTACATACACACTTCTAAAACATCTACCGTATAATACTTTAAAATATCCCATGTCACTCCAGACATGTAATTAATAAGAATTCGAGGGTTCACCACCCCGACCTCGGACCCTCCGTGAAATCCTCGCTGTCGCCATTCGTTTCGTTTCGTTTCGTTTCGTCGACGCCCGCGCCCGCGCCCTGTTGCCGCACCCACCGACTGGCTGACTGACTGACTCTGCACACCTCGGTCGGTGGCGTCGGAGGACTCGGACGACTCGCGTCGGCGGGTGGGTGTGATTCCATTCGCGAAGACGAAGAGGGAGGACGCGATCCGGACGGGGCGACGACGACGACGACGACGTGATGGAGCGAGCGACGGCGCGGTTGGCGAGTTTGCAAAAGCACACAGAGAGAGTGCGAAACATATGCGTGCTGGCCCACGTAGATCACGGAAAGACGACGCTGAGCGACGCGCTGATATCGCACAATGGGTTCATTTCGCAGCGCCAGGCGGGCGCGCTGCGGTTCATGGACTTTTTGGAGGATGAACAGAGACGCGGGATAACGATGAAGAGCGCCGGCATCAATTTGCTGTACACGCCGCGAACGCCGGTGCGGGGAAGCTCAGAGCCGATACTGATGACGCTCATCGACTCTCCCGGACACGTAGACTTTTGTTCAGAAGTGTCCACGGCGGCGAGGCTTTCGGATGGGTGTTTGGTGGTCGTGGACGTGGTGGAGGGTGTGTGCGTGCAGACGCACGCGGTGTTGAGACAAGCGTGGGAGGAACGCCTCAAGCCATGTTTGGTCTTCAACAAACTGGATAGACTCATACTGGAGCTCGGATACGAACCTCGGGATGCGTACGAAAGAATGAGAATGCTGTTGCACGAGGTGAATGGACTCATGAGCGCTTTCGAGAGCGAAAAGTTTATATCTCAGGCTGATACATTTTTGAGTTCGTTTGATGCTCACGAAGGCGCTGGCGTCCACGAAGTCGATGAGAAAGAGGTTGGAGCGGACTATTTAGATGATGTGAATTTAGACGGCGACGTCGAGGATGCTTTCTCGATTGCGAGCGGTAATGTAGCTTTTGGTAGCGCCATCGATGGTTGGGCTTTCAGACCAGAAGCGTTTGCGGACCTGTACGCCGAAAAGCTCGGGTGCTCGGCGGCGGCGCTTTGCAAGGCGTTTTCTGGAGATTGGTACTACCATCCCAAGATGAAACGAATCGTAAGCCGCAAGGTTGCCGGGGATAAACTCAAACCTCTGTTCGTGCAGTGTATTTTAGATCCAATCTGGAAGCTGTACAAGACTGCAGACATGGAGAAGAATGGCGAGTGGGTGGAAAAGGACTTGGCGACGCTCGCTGCCTCACTCAAAGTGGAAGTGCCTGAAAAGGATCTGCGCAGTTCTGATCGCCGCATGGCATTGCAGAGCGTCATGCGCGCGTGGATGCCAATGTCTCCGGCGTTGTTGGAGATGGTTGCGCACTGTGTGCCCAGTCCAGTGCAGGCTGCGCCTCATCGTATCAATCGAGTCCTTCCTGTGCCGGTGTTACGCGGGACTCGCCCGCCGGGCGTAGACGAGGCTCGCAAGGCTGTCATGGAAGCTAGTCCCTCCGATAGCGCTCCAAAGATAATTTTCGTCAGCAAAATGATGGCTGTGCCGAAAAGTCACGTCCAAGGTGCGATGAATGAGCCTGGAGATGTCAAGTTTATCGCGTTTGCGCGCATTTACTCCGGAACGATTCGAAAGGGCGATAAGGTGTACGTGCTGAGTTCGACACACGACCCGAGTCATTTCGATGCTGAAAAGATCGAAGAAGTCGAGCTTAAAGAGCTTTACCTAATGATGGGCCAAGGAATGTTCACTGTGGATGAGGTACCGGCGGGCAACTTGCTTGCGATTGGCGGACTCGAGACTTCCATCTTGAAGAGTGCCACGCTATCATCCACTTGCGAATGCCCACCGTTCGGGGAAATGATGTTTCAAGCGTCTGCGATCGTTAAGGTGGCTGTTGAACCTGAAAATGTCGGCGATATGGACAGTTTATTGAAAGGTTTACGCTTACTAAACCGTGCAGATGCATTCGTGGAGGTGAGCGTGATGGAGACGGGCGAACATGTCATTGCGGCGGCGGGTGAAGTACATCTCGAGCGATGCATAGCAGACCTCAAAGAGAGGTTTGCAAAAGTCCCCATTCGCGTGTCACCGCCTATTATTTCATTTCGGGAAGCCATCACGAGTAATGCGAGCGCTGGATCCACGACAGCAAATGGACGACTAACCATCACCTGCACCGCCAAACCGATGCCCAACTTTATTGTCCGCGCCGTCGACGATTCTTCAGAGAGTTTGAAGGTGCTCCTTCTCGGCAATGATGATCAAAACGAAGAGAATGCACAGATCGCGGCAGAGTTCGTCGAGAAAGTCGCATCAATTCGAGATTCAGTCACGTACGATGAGCAGGGACCTGACGATATCATCAAAAAGACTCTTCAAACGGCGTGGGCATTTGGACCAAAGCGCATTGGATCGAATATTTTACACGTTGGTACGTACACGGTTGACGTTGACGATGAAGAAAAAGAGTTCGGGCGCGCCAATGCCGGTATAATGCTCGGACTCAGGAAGTCTTACGAGCCAGATCCACCGGATGTTGAACTTCCAGTCGACTTTGATCTCAACGCGATACAAGGAAGTGTCATGACTGGTTTTCAAATGGCCACCGATCGAGGACCTTTATGTGACGAACCATTGACTGGGGTACAAATCACGTTGAATCTTTCCGTCAATGAGGTTGAAAACCCAGAGGTTACCGATGATCAATATGGTCCGCTTTCTGGTCAAATCATCAACACTGTTCGCGACGCGATCCGTCAAGCCGTGCTCAAGGCTGGTACGAGACTCGTCGAAGCCATGTACTTGGCGGTGATCACGACGACATCCGAAGCGCTTAGCGGTACTTATGCTGTTTTAGGGAAGAGACGCTCGCAGATCTTGTCCGAAACGATTCGAGAGGGGACGGGAGTGTTTATCATTCACGCTTACTTGCCGGTGGCGTCAGCGTTTGGCTTCGTCGATCAACTCCGCGCCCAAACTTCTGGAGCGTCCACAGCCCAGCTTGTATTTAGTCATTGGAAACAAATCGACATTGACCCGTTCTTCACGCCAACCACCGAGGAAGAAAGGGAAGAATTCGGGGAGGATGGCGACGTCGGGCCGAATATTGCGCGACAACTTATGGACTCTGTTCGCAGAAGAAAAGGTTTAAAGGTGAGCATTATTTTATTAAATCTCTGCATTTCACACTTGACTGACCACATATTTCTTTCGTTTCACCTAGGTCGAAGAGAAGATTGTCCAGGTCGCCACCAAGCAGCGGACGCTTGCGAGAAAGGCTTGATGCGTCGTCGCTAGAAAAAGTTATCTTTGGGGTTTGCTTTCGCTTCGCGCATAGCCTTGACAAAGCTAATCTTAGCTTGTGTCACAGACATTCCTTTGCATGCGTTCCAAGCATCCCATTTGGCGCGTCCACCGTAGTCGATAGATCCGTCTTCGCGCCAGACTGGTGCAGGATCTTTCACCTCACCCTCGCTGAGATATTGCGACGCACCGTAGCAAGTGTACCACGGCTCGGGTCGAATGGCTTGTCCTCCTGGACGCTTGACGTATTTCCACTTGAGTGATTCATAGTCTTTGTATTCTTCATACTCAGTTAGCATAGTAGCAATCTCTTCTTCTGATAAATCTTCATCAATCTCGTCCTCGTCCTGCGGTGGAAAGTAGTTGAGCGTCAGCGCAAAAGCAATTGAGCATTTGTTGTTGGTCTCGACTCACCTGATCTTCATTCGGGGGCTTCAATCGTTTCGATTTGAATTTTTGCTTAAAGACAGAAAATGCTGACGTCTTGTACACGTTGAAAAAGGCGACGAGATCCACGCGCTGTGCGATGGGCTTATCTGCAGCAACGTTCGTCTTGACAAAGCCATACTCAACAGCCCACGAACGGACATCATCCAGAGTCAGATTCACCTTGGAACCTTTACCAGAATCTTCAAAAGTCACCGTCATTGTTGTTCTAGCTCGAGTCAGTCAAATGCTTGTCGCTCGAGGTGGGGAATAGTGGCGCACTGCTCGCGCCGATTGTCTTCCTAGGAGCTGAAGGGTCACTCACTTTGGGGAGACGAAGAGACACTCGTTTGAAATGCACGTGTGTATGCCGAGTTATAATTACAGAACTAGGTCATCGATAGCCAACGTTTCTATTCAGAAGTGCACAACAAATCAGCCGACAGTTGTATCTACCAAAGATTGAGCGAGATTGTCCACCGCAGCGTCCGCAACCTTATCCTTTGGCGACTTTGATTTCTTGCCGCTCGGCTTGTCCTTCTTCTCCTTCTTCTCCTTCTTTTCTTTGCCGTTTTCGGCGCCGGCGTCGCCCTTTTTCTTCTCCTTTTTCTTACTCTTCTTACTCTTTGACTTTTTATCACCCGGTCCCGTTGGGGCAAAGGCGTTGAATGCCGCGTCATCCTTGGAATACGGGTCGTACCTCGGATAAGCGTCAACCGAAGGGAGATCCTCGCCGCGGTCGAGCGGCTTCAACGGATCGTACGCACCAAGTTGACCATGGAGCGCGCTTGAAGCATTCTTCGGATTGTAGTGCTTACCAATGACGTCGCCGTTCGTTTCTTCTTCCTCTTCCTCGTCGCTATCACTCTCACCCTTGATTGACGGCCTCTCAGCCTTACCCATGGCATGGTTTGCGAGACGAGTTTCGAGTGCCGTCATGGTCGCTGACGGAGGACCAGCCAAAGCCTTAGGACCCTTGCTTTTCTTCGGTTCAGCGGCTTGCGTTTCACCCTCGAGATAATACTGGCCCATCTTCTCCTTGTGCTTGGCCAACATCTCGCGGCTCTCACGTTCCTCACGGGCGATTTGCTCCTTGGTCTTCTTTGCGCCGAAAATCTCGGTGACAGCGCCAAGCTCCTTGTTAGCCTTGTCCTTTTTCTTGCTCTTCTTGCTCTTCTTACCCTTTCTACTCGCGTACTCGTCGTCGTCCTCTTCATCACTGCTGACGAGGAGGTAATCCCACTCTGCACTCATTGGTTCTTCTGCAGTGAATGAGTCTGGGATGTCGATCTTCTTCTGCGCCTTGATGGACACCGGTTGAATTTCTTCGCTCATCACGGTCGCGAAGGCTTCGATGATCACGATACCCGAGCCAGCTTCCTTCTCTTCGGATGAGGCGACAATTCTGAGCATCTGCTGGAGTTGGCAGCTGCGCTCGCGCACTTCAAGATTGAAGCTCGTGGTGAATGGCTCGATGGAGCGAGTCACCTTTTCACGAAGCTCGATCAAGTCTTCGGACTCTGGTACGAGCTTACCAGGAACCGGGGCCGAAGAATCAGTCTCTTTGGCTTCGTCCGCCAATTCGATTAGCGGTTCGTTAGACGGGAGAGCCCCGACAGCGCCAGTCGGACGAATGCCTTGAGAGTACGCCAAAACGGCGCTGGCGTACACCTTGAAGATCGCTTGAAGGTAGACGGATTGGACGTCGCCCGGAAGCTGCTTGACTTGTGGATGAAGCATGGCGTCAAGAATCTCTTCGTGATCGACAATGTGGTGAGCGTATTCACCAACCACCCAGGCGACCGCCTTGAGAGCGGCGGGCACCGTCTTGTTAACGTTGGACTGCTCCAACAAAGAAGTGTCGAGCAACAGCGGCGCCAGGATCCCAACAGCCGCCTCACGAATGACTTCAACGCGCAAGCAAACGTCGATGATCTGCTCGGCGATGAGCGCTCCGTGCGCAGAGCACGGGACTCGAATGAGGTCGGCCAGTACGGAGAGATACCAGACAAAGTCCGTCACTAAAGCGTATCTGTCGTTCATGCAAATGTGGATAACGCTCTGCACGAGCTCGTCTCTGAAACGCTGATCCGCCTTGCCCATGGAGTTCATCAAGTGAGCGGTCGTATCGATGAGGGTTCGCTTCGTGACGAGACCGCAGACTATCTTCAATGCGCAGTATTGAATGTTCGAGTCTTCGTGATCCAAGCACTCGAAGATGTTACCCTTGTGCTCTGCGACGATGCGTGGATGAGAATCGAGCAAGTAAGTGAGCGCATGAAGCGCCAAAAACTTAATGTTCGGGTCGTGATCTTCCAACATATCCTTCAACTTGTCCACCGCTTGACGAACAACCTTCTCTTGAGACGTCATACCGACGACAACAGTGCGAATGCACTCGTACATGAGAGACTTCGCATTGGTCGTCTCGAGAATTTCTGAAATGGGTCCAGCGAGCTTCTTCGCCAAGCGCGGCTCGAGCGGCGTCAGAGCACCGAAAACCTTCACAAGCTTGATCGTCATCCAGTTTGAGGAAGAAGAAGTGAGAAGCTTGTAAAATTTCGGAGCCAAAGGTAGATACGTCTTCGGGTTGTGCATGGCGAGTTCAGACAAAACGGTGACAGCGGCTTGAACGACAGACTGGTCGTCGTCGTCGAGACACTCCGTGAGTCGGGCGAAAGACGGTCTCAAGGCTTCCGGGTAGCGCAAGAAGCATTTGTACAAGCACAGGCACGCTCGTCTACGCAAATCAGGCTTGTGATTGTTCAACAGGGAGTAGACATCGGCGACGAGCGTCTGAGACAACTCGGGAGTCACAATGTTCCCAAGGCACGAGATTGCCAACGCCGCTTCAGCCGGGTTTGGTGAAGCCAAATCCTTCTTCAAAAGGTTCGGGATCAGCAACACAACATCAGTATCGTCCCCAAAAGACTGACACGCAGCCAAATAACCGACTCTCTTGTACTTGACATTCGTCGTGCTCATCAACTCGACGACGTGGAACGACGCCCAGTGCATCGAGTACCCGAGCGAGTGCAAGTACGTCGCCTTTTCAATCGCCACCGCCTTGGTGCGAATATCGCTCGACACAACCTCCGCTCTGATGTCCGTCAGGCATTTGTTGATGAAATCCTTTTGCGAATCCTTGTGCGCGCGAATTCCCGTGATCATGTCTCTGAGAGATTTTTGGAACAAGCGGATCGACGTCGCCTTTGTCTTATCCCGCGACCCCATGCTCGAGGCGCTAGACATCATCTCGACCGCTCGTCCTCACCTAATTCGTTTCCTTTTCCGTTTCGCCGAGTTTGAGCGCGACGAATCGAGTCTTTCCCGTCGCTCGCACACCACTCAATCACTCAAATCGAACGCTCGCTCAACACCAACCAGTGCGAGTGAGATCGACACGGAGTGAGACACACGCACTGAGACGACGTCCCCTCCGCGCGTTTCGGGTGCCTCGACACCAAAGACCCACAGAGCTATCGACGCTGGACGAAAGCCGTCGGGTCGCGCGCGCGGATCCGTCGCGTCACCGTGTCGAGTCGCACAAGATTCTCGACGCAAGCAAGCAAGCATTCACCAATTGAAAGCATCGAGTCGAAAATTTCGGTATGGACTAGGGTTTAAGCATACCCTCACTCATTTTAAGGTTGATGAACCGTCGAGTACAATGATTTTATCTCTCGAGTTTCATAGAAGTGTCTACATGGGTTTCAAAACGCTTACAAAGCGAAAATAACGATTGGATTGGATTGGATCGGATGGGATCGGACTCGACGTGACGCACCCATTCGAACCGACGCCGGCGACGACGACGCGAGGACGCGACGCCCCGATGCGAACGATGATGGTTTGTGACGCCGCGGTCGGTATCTCGCGGCGAAACGCGACGACGGCGACGGCGGCGGCGACGGCGGCGGCGCGCGTCGCACCCGGCGGATTTCGGAATCGACCCACGCATCGTCACGGCGTCACCGGGAGCGTTTCATCGACACGACGACGACGGGCTCGACGCGGGGATACCGTCGAAGCCGGGGCGTCCGGAGCGGCTCCGGCGACGGAGGCATCGCTGGTGTTCGGGAGAGGCGACGCGGCGGCGAACGCGTTCGACGCCGCGTCGGTGGGGAACCCCGTGGTCAAGTATTTCGCGGGCGACGACGAAGCGAGGTGGATGATGTGGTACTCGGGCGCGGACGCCGAAGGCGCGGAGTGCGTTGGATTGGCGACGTCGACGGATGGGATCGAGTGGAGTCGCGGAAACACGTTCACGGAGACGTATAGAAACGATGTGAACGGACAGAGCGTGGACGTGGGGAAGGTTTTGTGGGCCAACACGGAGGACTGGTGGACGTTTGACACGCGAGGCGTGCGCGTGGGCGACGTGCAGCTCATCTCGAGCGATTCCATCTCTGGTGGTTCCGTGTATTGGATGTTTTACCACGGGAGTAATTTTGAAGAGGTGAATGGGGTGGAGGGTGCGCGCACTCGACCGGGTCTGTGCCTGTCTCAGGATGGTAGAAACTGGGCGCGAGTCGAGGGCGAGCACCACAGCGGCGCGCTCTTCGACGTAGGCCAAGCCGGGGAGTGGGACGAGGTTGATGTGCGAGATCCAAAGGTTTTACTAGCCGGTCCGAACGACATCAGAGTCTATTATGCATCGATCGATGCGAAAACCGGCGCGAGTTCGATCGGTCTCGCGCGTACTCGCGACGGTTTCGTCTACGCCAAGCGCCCCGGTCCCATCTTTGGTCCCGGTCCGAGCGGTTCCTTTGACGACGCCGGGGTCGCCTCGCCCTGCGTCGTTCGCCTCGGTCGCGCCGAGTTCATCATGTTTTACGAAGCCTACTCTTCCGCTTCGCCCGGAATCGCTTCCATCGCCGTCGCAACCTCCAAGGATGGCATCGAGTGGACGCGTCCATCCGCTCCCGTCCTCGGTCCCGGCGTTTCCGGAGCCTGGGACGAGGGCGGCGTCGGCAAGCCTTACGCCGTTCCCATGGCTGGTGATCGCGTTCGTCTCTACTACGAAGGTCGCAATCTCGGGTCCTCCACCGGTGCCGGCGTCGGTGTCGCTCTCAGCAGTGATTCCGACCGTTTCGTTTTCAACAGGAGAACGCGTCAGCAGTGAACGCGCTCGCGCTCGCGGTTTTATTAGAAATTTTTATTCGTTTCATTTCAATCAACCTTCATTGTTATCCACGCTTTACAACCTTGTCCATGCGTGCGACGACGACGACGACGACGACGACGCCTCACCGCGCGCGCATCCACTCTTCTCGCGGTCGGACGCGTCGTTGTCGCGCCACCGCCGCGAGAGGGACGACGAACAAGACACCCATCGTCATCTTGCCCGGGCTTGGAAATGAGAGCGGTGATTACGACGAGTTGGTGTCGCTCTTGCGGGATCGAGGACACGTCGTCGGCGTCGCGGACGTGAAACGATACGATTGGTTGCGTAACGCCGCCGGAGCGGTGAAACGAGAGTACTGGGCGGGGAATTTAAAGCCGAGACCGACGGTTGATTGGTACTTGGAACGGGTGGCGACGGCGGTGCGAGGCGTCGTCGGCTCGGGCGAAGGAGAGAAGGTGACGCTCGTGGCGCACAGCGCCGGTGGATGGTTGGCGAGGGTGTACATTGATGATTTTGATGGTGATCGCGACGTCGGGGCACTCGTGACGTTGGGGAGTCCGATGAAACCGACGCCGAAAGGGGTGGCGGGGGTGGTGGACCAGACGCGCGGCATCCTGGACTTTGTCGAGGCGAATTGTAGAAAGACGAGCGAATTGGCGCCAATCAAGGTGACTTGCGTGGCTGGGACGTACAAGAGAGGAAGTGATTCCGTGAGCGATGGTGTTCAGGAGTTCATCTGCGGTCTCGGGTACAAGCAGGTGTGTGGGGACGCCAACGTAGACGGCGACGGTATCACGCCCATCGACGCCGCGCTCATGGAGGGCGCTCGTCACATCGTTCTCGACGGTGTGTATCACACCCCGCTCGGCGCCGACTCGGAGAAACGAAAATGGTATGGCTCACCCGAGATTTTAGACGCGTGGGCGAGCGTCGCCCTCGAGTAATTCGTTAGATTCATCGTCGTCGTCGCGACGGTATCAATATTTACACTTCTAGCTACTCTTATACTACCCCAGCAAAAGAATCCGCGGGGGTGCCACACACACACAAAAAAGCCGCGGAACCCAGAACTAGCCGTCGTTCCTTCTCACCCGCGATCGGCCGCGAACGCCCCACCGGGTCCCCTCTTTTTAGCCGCCGGCTCGCCCTGGTCCCCGTCCGCCACCCAGCCGGCTCGCTCTGGGTTCTGCCCATTCGTCGCGTCCCCGAACCGTCGTTTCGAACCCTCTCTTCCATCCTGCGTTCAAAAGAAACACACAAAAACCCACTCGTCAGTCTTCACAAACTTTGTTCGTTCAATCGATACCGTCGATACCGTCGTCGTCGTCGCTGGTCTTCAAACAAAATTTCAAACAAGATTCCACGCACCGTCACTCTCCACGCCTCACCGAGCACCCGCTCCGATTCCACGCGTTGTCCTCCGACGTATATCTTAAACGTCATTATTCGTGCACCTCTTCCCCTCTCGCGTCCGTCCGTCCGTTCGTCCGTTCGGCGTCGCTGTCCGGCGGGCCGGGAGTGCGGTCAGAGCGCCGGCGCAGCCGCCCGAGTCGCGGACCGAAACACACTCCATGTATGCGTATACAGTATTAGACGTCATAAAAGTGAATGGACTAATGGCGCTTCACGTATGTGTGTGTGTTTATGTGTGTGATGTGTGTGTATACAGTATGAATATCGTCGTTTGTTGCGACGCACCCGACGTGGTTTCGGCTGCGCGCGCGGATTGGCGAGAGACGACGACGACGACGACGACGACGACGTCATGGGGGTCGGCGCGCTCCTGCGAAGAGTACTGGGAGGACCGACGGTGAAAACGACGAAGACGACGACGACGAGTGGTGGTGGTGGTGGTGGTGGGTCGTTGGGACGACGACGTAGACGTAAAGTTGACGATGAGGATGATGATGTCGATGCAGACTATGACGACGACGAGGACGACGAGGACGACGAATCGATGATAGAAAACGAGGACGACGAGGACGACGAGGATGATGACGAGGACGACGAGGACGACGACGAAGTTTCGGCTGAGGATGGGAAGGGTGGACGCGGGCGGGAACGTAATCGGCGAGACGATGCTTTGGCCAAGCGGGGGAGTAAGAGGGTGAAAAAGGGAACGACGGAGGGCGAATCCAGGGGAGGGTTTCGAGTAAATCAGAATGTTATTGATTTAGCGCCGACGAGTGAGAAGGGTGACGACGACGACGACGACGCCGGTGAGTTGGATAGACGGGGAGGAGGACGTCAGTCTAGACGTAAACCGACACAGAATTTGCGGCAGATGTTTGGAACGACGACTACGACATCGACATCGATGAAGACGGGGAGGGATATTGAAGGTGCAAACGCGCAGCGTGCGAAAAAGTCACCCGGGGGTGGAAACAGACGAGTGGCAAAAGTGGATATCGTCGATTTTGAGATGGCCATCGAGCTCAGTTTAGACGTAGATACTCTGACGGAGATTGAACGAAGCTTTTTGCCTGAAACAGAAGAGCACACGGATGCGGATTTCATCGCTATTAGAAACGCTCTCATTGTCAAGTGGCGATCAAAGCCTCGCGAGTATCTCTCGGCGGCGGCGGCGACGACGCTCTTCAAGAACAAATTCTTCACGCTCGCTCGTTGCGTGCACAAATACCTCACCACGTTTGGATACATAAACTTTGGGGTGATGAAATCGGGCAAGTTTGAAGCAGAGTTGACGGAGGGAGATAAGATGTCTGTGGTTGTCGTCGGCGCTGGCATCGCTGGAGTCACAGCCGCGCGACATTTGCAAGCTCTCGGACACAAGGTTGTCGTTATTGAATCGAGGGAACGAAGCGGTGGACGTATCAGAACTCAAGAATTCGAAAATACTTCTGCATCCTCAGCCAGCGGACGAAACGCCGTGGCTGATCTCGGGGGAAGTATTTTGAGCGGCAAGTCTGGAAACCCGCTTTGTGTCGTCGCGAAGCAACTCGGAATCAAGACGCAAACGATTCAATCAGAGTGCCCTCTGTTTGACAAGGAAGGAGAACTCATTGATGAAACGATCGACGCGCAAGTTGAAAAGGACTTCAACGAGATCCTCGCGCAAATGTCACGCTACAGAGATTCCCTCACCGTGGACGCCGCCGCGAAGAAGTCGTTTGGCCAGGAGCTCTCCCGTCGCATCAACTCGGTGCTTCGCGATGGCGTCCCAGTTGGGAGTTTGATGTCCAAGACGCAAACGTTCGATTGGCACGTCGCCAACTTGGAATTCGCAAATGCGGCGAGAGCTGACGACTTGTCGCTCCGATACTGGGATCAGGATGACCCGTACGACTTCACCGGCGAACACGTCGTCATTCCGGGTGGAAACTCTCGCTTTGTTGAGGCTTTAGCCAAGGATGTTAAAATTTGGTACCAGCACCGAGTCACCGGGATCACAGATGCTTCGACCTTCGGTTCGACGGGGGTTATCGTGCACTGCGGTGACGCCATCGATATTTGTGCGGATTGCTGCATCGTCACCGTTCCTCTCGGTGTCTTGAAGAAGGATGTGATTTCTTTTGTGCCAGCGCTTCCACCTCGCAAGATGCAAGCCATACGCAACATCAACTTTGGCCTTTTGAACAAGGTTGTTCTCGTGTTTGAACACCGCTTTTGGGACGAAAACATCGACACCTTTGGCTTTTTACAAAACGTATCTAAGGATAGGGGCAAATTTTTCCTCGTGTACTCGTACACGAAGCACGCAGATGGCAACGTCTTGCTTGCGTTGTGTTCAGGAGACTCAGCTATCGAGGTTGAAAATTCCAAGGTGGGCGATGTCGTGGACGATTTGATGGAATCTCTGCGCTCGGCTTTCGAGAAAAATGGAGTGGTGATCCCAGATCCATTGGCAGCGCACGTCACGGCTTGGGGAAAAGACGAGAACACGTACGGATCGTATAGCAGCTGCTCGACGACTACGAGCACGGTGGATTACGAGGAAATGTCAAAGCCGGTGAACAACGTACATTTTGCTGGTGAAGCGACGAACGCGATGTATCCAGCCACCATTCACGGAGCCTTCTTATCGGGTTTACGTGAAGCTGGTCGAATCGCGATGAAGAGCGCCGCCACGGACACTAATAAGAAAATGATTGAAATCAACGTCGCCATTAACAGCTTTGAAGCGGACGATTCCGACGGCGCGTAGGGCAGGCGGGACGATGATAACTGTAGTAGAAGCCCGCATAGTATTTGTAGTCTAATTCAATTGCATACACTAATAAAGAATGAATCACATCGCACTTGGTGGTACAGGCTTGTTACGTGCGGTACAACAGTTGTCAAAAAAATGTTCTATTCAGGGATTGGCGTCGGCGATCATTTCGTTTCTTTGGTGGGCGCGCGCCGCTTTGCCGCGGACTCATCCTTCTCGTTCGATGACGACGCCCTTCTCTTCTGCTGCTTTGGACGCTGAGGATTGTCGTACGCGCTGTCCGTTTTATCAGAATCCATTTCGTCGTCGGTCATCGTCGTCGTCGTCGTCTTTTTCTTTTTGCGAGCGGATTTCATCTCGGCGCGCGTAAACTTTGACGCCTCGGCACGAGTAGATAAATCACTCAAGTATTCGTCGACTCCCGGTAGGTTGTGAGTACTACGCCAGCGGGTCATAATCTCTTCCTTGTTACGAGCCGTCATCGGGGCGCGATGCACGTTGTGCATGGCGCGCTTTGGATTCATCGCGACGCCTCGAATCCACTCGAGAAAGCTTCGAATGGTCCTCAGATCCTTATTCTTTTGGGCTCGTCCCTCGGAAGCACCGTCTTCTCCTCCTCCACGAGATGGAACCGCCACCGAAGCTTTCGTCGCACCTCGCGGACCTCGCTTCGCCCACGCTTCGCGCGGCGCGGGCTTTTCCGCGCCGTCGACGTCGACTCTGCCGTGCTTGTTGAAATCCGTCTGCCAGACGTTGTAGTAAAAATTGACAATGTCTCGCATCGATTTCCCCGGAATTTTCGTTAGAAGTGGGAACAAATCGTCAGAAAAACGAGAGACGTGTTCACCAAAGAGACGAATCTCGTCCTCGTCCCAACCTCTCGCGCCTTGCTCGGCGCCGATAGCGCACAGACCCAAAAGAGCATCATCCGCGCCGTCATCTCTGAGACGCTCCACGAGCGCCGCGCGCGACGCCGCAATCTCCTCATTCGTAAACACGGGCTTTGGTTGTTCCTGCTCCTCCTCCACCGCTTGCTCCTTCTCCTGCGGAGGAACGTGCGTGTTATCGCACGTTCCGGGAGACGAGATGAGCAAGTGTCGCCGCGGACTTTTCGACTCGTCGTCAAAAGTTCGCGTCGTCGTCGTCGTCGGCGGCGGCGGCCACAGACGAGCACCGAGGTAAAACTTTTCTCTATCACTCATTTTCCCTCGTTTGAACGAATCCAGAACGCCTTCCGGCACGCGAGCTTGGTGATCGACGCCGACTCTGATGATACCCGATCGGCTCATGGTGCTCCCGGATCCCGTCCAACCCCTCGGTCTCTTTTCATCCTCCAAGCTCTCGTGATGATACGGCGCGTGCTCGAGCAACGCCAACAAATCACTGATCGCGCTCGACGTTTCCTCGAGCCCGCTCCCGTACCCGCTTCCGCTATCGCTCGCGTACCCGCGTCTCAAAGCCAAGTCCGCGGACGAGGTTCCATCCTTGGAGCCGCCGGCGCCGCCGGCGCCGTCGTTGTTATTTCTATCGTTCCTCGTCGCCAACGCCACGAGCGAGTTCACCCGACGCATCCCACGACGCGATCCATCCACGTAATCATTACTCGTCGCGTCATCATCCTCCCCGCCGCCGTTCACACCGCCCTCGCTCCTCCCCCTTCCTATTCCTCGCCCCGGCGCTCGTCTCGGCCGACGCGGTTGCATTCGCACCCGCGCCGTTCGCACCCTAAACTTCAACAACCTCGCCCGGTGCACCAACCCTTCCCCGTGGGCGTACCTCACCGGTTCATCCGCTCGTCCCCGCTCCACCGCGACGCCGCGCACCCACTTCACGACGCTCTCGCACGTCTCCCGTCGCTTCCTCGCCTCCTCCTCCTCCTCCTCCTCCCTCGCCCGCGCCTTCGCCTTCGCATCGTCGTCCCCCGTCGCCGCCGTCATCGCGACGTCCAAGTCGGGCGACGACGACGATCGACGACGCGTCCCATCGCCCGACGTCGACGGTCGCAGCGGCGACGACGCCGTTCCAACCATCCGCACGTCCGTCCGAGCGCCTCTCCGTCTGAAGCGAAGAAAAACGAAACGGCTCTTCTGGTCATGTATGGGTATGTATGGGTCCCTTTATACGACTCGGACATCTGGATGTGTTCCTATGTAAGGGACACACAACACGGTCTAGGGCGACACGGTGACACGGCGACACGGCGACACGACGACCTTTCCCGAGGGCCGGGGTCGAGGCGCGCGCGCGACGGAAAGCGTCCCCGATCTCGCCGTGCTCGGACGCGCGCGTCGAGCGTTTGAAAACGCGCAGTGCAGTCTGTACCGCACCGCGACGAGACGACGGCCATCGACATCGGAGATCGAGCGAGCGCGAGACGACCGCCGCGAACGGCGACGGCGAAGGCGGCGCCGATCCTTCCCTCGGCGATTCTTCGCTCGTCGAAAACGTTCGGTTCGGCGACGAAGAGCTCTTCGTCTTCGACGACTTCGTGCGGTCCCTCTCGACTCTTTGGGTCGTGAACCGTCAGAAGACGAACAGGCGGTTCGGTTCGTTCGTTTGCCTCAACGCGCCCTCGAACCAGTCGTTCAACCGCGTTCAACGCCGTTTGCTTCAACGCGCCCTCTCAGTGTGCGGGCGTGAATATCGCGAGGCAAAGTATATTCCGATCGGCACGCGTCCGGTGAAACCGAGGTTTACGAATACGAACATCGAGCGTCGTTCGATGGACGCGCGGCGTATCGAATCGAATGGAATCGTCACAAGAGACGCCGCACAGAGCTGGAATGCGTGTACTGAGTGGGTAAAGTACAAGTACATGCACGACGGCGGGTGTTTTCATTAAATCATGTAATAATCGTCCCTCAATCTACTCTTCGGTGTCTTTTCAGACGCAAAGGGCATCGTGAAGCGCTACAAGGGCGCCCGACCGTCGGGCTCGTTCACCCCTTCCACGCGCTGTCCGTTTTCTTCTGTACTTTTGATCTTTTTTGTGCTGCTGTTTGATTGTTTCGCTCTCCCCTCTTTGTCAAGCGGTAGAGAGAGTGGCGCGGCTCGTCCTCACACTTGATTGGCGACGACGACGCGTTGCGGTTGCGGTTGGTCTTGCATCGCGCACGTCAACCCCGGGTGGTACTTGGGTCCCGAGCAGCAGAGCTTTTGAATCAAGACAAAGACGGAGGTGACGGCGGAGAGCGCGAGGGCGACGCCGGCGAGGGCGATGCCCCACTCTGGGAAGTCGGAACCAGAAGAACCAGAAAGGCCGTCTGATCCATTCGAACCGCCAGAGCCGTTGGCGTATTCTTCTGGTCGTAAAATCCAAGCGCTCGGTGGACCAAAGGTATCAAAATCGTGACGGTCAACGTGATGATAGCCGTCATTATAGTCGTAATCGTAATCTTGGTAATCGGAGAGGCTCATGACCGGTATACGACGATACTTGGCCAACCAAGCCGTCGCTCCAAGGAACGTGTTTTCGATTGCTCGTCGTCGACCATTATCGCCAGAGGGGGTGTCGTCGAACTTTTCTGTGATGGCGGTCGTTTTCCAGTCGAGAATGTTTGCATCGAAAGAAACAGCATTCTTGAACATCTGTCCCATTTTTCGTACGGAGCTCACGTCCCAGCGAGAAATATCTTGGTTGAATGCACTAGCGCCGTAGAACATGGCCTCCATATTCTCCACGCTGCTCACGTCCCAGTTGCCGATGTCTTGGTTGAACTGGGCCTCGGTAAACATATACCCCATGGTTGTCACGCTGCCCACGTCCCAGTTGCCGATGGATTGATTGAACTGGCTCTGGTAAAACATATTGTGCATGCTTGTCACGCTGCTCACGTCCCAGTTGCCGATGTCTTGGTTGAACGGGCTCTTGAAAAACATCCGCGCCGTGTATGTCACGCTGCTCACGTCCCAGTTACCGATGTCTTGGTTGAACGCGTCAGCCTCGCGAAACATAGACGACATATTCTCCACGCTGCTCACGTCCCAGTTGCCGATGTCTTGGTTGAACGCGTCAGCCTCGCGAAACATCCACGTCATGTCTGCCACGCTGCTCACGTCCCAGTTGCCGATGTCTTGGTTGAACGGAGTCCCGCGAAACATATACCCCATGGTTGTCACGCTGCCCACGTCCCAGTTGCCGATGGGTTGATTGAACTGGCTCTTGTAAAACATATACAACATGCTTGTCACGCTGCTCACGTCCCAGTTACCGATGTCTTGGTTGAACGAAGGTTGAACGAATGTCCCGTCAAACAGAGACTCCATGTCTGTCACGCCGCTCACGTCCCAGTCCGAGATGAAGTAGCAGTCAGGTCCGGCTGTCGAGCACACAGTCGTCCCATCGCTTTCAAGGAAACAGTCCAAACCCGAGGCGTCTTTACCAGCCGACGTATCGAGACAGGCATCCACCGCGGCCTTCAAGGTGGTTGAATCAAACTGCGGCGCCGCGGCGTCAGACCCAACCGCCGAGACGGCGGCACCGAGCGCGAAGGCCACGACGCACAGACGCGCGCTGAACGTTTGCATGTTCGTTTTCTTTCGAGTTCTCGAGCTTTCCGTCGTCGACGTTGAACACGTCGCGTCGCGTCGAGCGAGATCTTCTGACGATCTCCGACGTCCACTCGTCGATCGAAAGACGCGTGAGATTGATGACTGATCAGTGATGAGAGCGGCTCTCGTCGAGAAGCTCATACTGAAGGCACAAATTATCCAGCGAGACGAAAAGACGCGCAAACGCGTAAACGCG
>Ga0255780_10001109_pt1 | contig 25505 bp, 18 predicted proteins | sample 071ome_32_FD_179978 | JGI IMG/M metagenome (GOLD analysis project Ga0255780, IMG submission 179978) | Coastal salt marsh microbial communities from the Groves Creek Marsh, Skidaway Island, Georgia - 071405AT metaG (version 2) | ecosystem: Environmental > Aquatic > Marine > Intertidal zone >... | reverse complement strand
CCGGCGGTCGGATGGTCGAGTCAGGGTGCTTGTGGGACAGCAGTGGACAATTGGTCGCGCAATCCAGGCAGATCGGCCTCGTCATGCAGCCGTCGGGGGATGCGTAACTGAGAGTTTGGGGGCGTCAGCGGCGGCCTGTCGCCGCCTTGTACCCTAACTTCGATGCGCGGAAATCCGCAGCGCGTACCCTCAGAAAGTGATGAGCCTGAGAGTGTAAATGCCTTTCCTCTGCAACCCGTTGAAACTCGGCGGTTCGAGAGGCGCACGAGGATCCCTCGCGAACGATTCAACCAGTAGATCGTTCCTATCGAAACAATTCGCTATACAAATTGTAAGCAGCATTCAAAACTGTGCGTAAAAGTAATCAGCAAATGACTAAAAGACTCAGTCGAACACCTTTGTGAGGTGATCGAAGACACATATGGATGATGGGAGAGGGAACAATGAAGACCTTGAAAAATTTACGGGGGATCGCCGGCACTGCCATGTTGTCGATCGGTTTGGCCAGTGTGCAATCAACGGTTTGGGCGGATGGCCATGGGCATCCGGATGAAGCGACGAAACCCGTTGCTGAGTCTGCGGGCAAAACGCGAAACAATCAGTTTTGGTGGCCTGATCAGTTAGATTTAGCGCCACTCAGGGATCACGATGCGCGCTCGAACCCTTTGGGCGCAGATTTTAATTATGCGGAAGCTTTTGCAACGCTCGATTTGGCTGCTCTGAAAGCGGATATCGACGCGGTGCTGACCGACTCGCAAGATTGGTGGCCCGCTGACTGGGGCAACTATGGTCCGTTTTTCATTCGAATGACGTGGCATAGCGCGGGCACTTATCGAACGCTAGATGGACGCGGCGGTGGCGACGGGGGGCAAATGCGTTTTGATCCTTTGAACAGCTGGCCAGATAACGGGAATTTGGACAAGGCCAAACGGTTGCTTTGGCCCATCAAGCAAAAGTACGGCGCCAGCATCTCTTGGGGCGACTTGATGATTCTTGCCGGCAATGTGGCGCTCGAAAATATGGGGTTTAAAACCTTTGGCTTCGCCGGTGGTCGCTCAGACGATTGGGAACCCGATGTGGTGTATTGGGGACCTGAGGTCGAAATGCTGGCCAGCGATCGGCGGACCAAGGATGGCAAATTACAACGGCCACTGGGCGCAACCCACATGGGGCTTATCTACGTGAACCCTGAGGGTCCAATGGGCAAACCAGACCCCGAAGGTTCAGCGAAGAACATCAGAGTCGCCTTCGGTCGCATGGCGATGAATGACGAGGAGACGGTGGCCTTGGTCGCCGGCGGGCATACCTTTGGCAAGATGCATGGTGCCCACAAAGGGGGTGAATGTGTTGGCGTCGAGCCCGGCGCGGGTGCAATCCAGCAGCAGGGTCTGGGCTGGAAGAACAAGTGCGGCAAAGGGCACTCCGAAGACACAGTAACCAGTGGGTTGGAGGGTGCATGGACACAAGCGCCAACTCAGTGGACGACGCTCTATCTTCAAAACCTATTGAAGTTCGACTGGCAGTTGACGCGCAGCCCGGCGGGCGCGGTTCAGTGGATTCCCACAGATGAATCGATGCACGCGGTGGTGCCTGACGCGCATGTCGAAGGCAAATTTAATCCACCTGTCATGACCACTGCAGATTTGGCGTTGAAGTATGATCCTGCTTATCGAGCCGTTGCTGAGCGGTTTCTGGCAAATCCAGAGGAATATCGGCTGGCCTTCGCCAAGGCATGGTTCAAATTGACCCACAGAGACATGGGGCCCCGCGCGCGATATCTAGGCAGTGATGTGCCCGCCGAAATCCAAATCTGGCAGGATCCGGTGCCTGCACCCGAGCATAAGCTGGTGGGCGCAAGAGACGTCAAGCGTTTGAAGGACAGTATTAGAGCCTCAGGCGTGTCTGCAACCGATTTGGTCAAGGCGGCTTGGGCTTCGGCTGCCTCGTATCGCGACAGTGACATGCGCGGTGGTACGAATGGCGCACGCGTGGCGCTCGCACCGCAAAACGGTTGGGCAGCGAATGATCCAGAGACGCTGGCTCAAACCATGAGCGTTTTGAAGGGCATTCGAGATGCGTTTAACGAGAGCGCTAAGCGCGGCGTTCAGATCTCCCTTGCTGACACGATTGTGTTGGCGGGTGCCGTAGGGGTTGAAATGGCAGCCGCGGCGGGTGGCCAGGTGGTTACGGTACCGTTCACCCCAGGTCGCGGCGACGCAAGCCAAGATCAGACTGATGTTGAGTCTTTCGCGCTGCTGGAAACCCCTGGTGATGCGTTCAGGAATTACTATGACGCAGACAAGAGCTACCGCTCGCCTACCGAGATGCTTGTCGACCGCGCGGACCAGCTGCGACTGACGGTGCCGGAGATGGCGGTACTACTGGGTGGTATGCGCTCGCTCGGTGCGAATACAGGAGGGTCGACCCATGGCGTTCTCACCAGTCGCCCGGGTACGCTCAGCAATGACTTTTTCAAGAACTTGCTGGACATGGGTACGGTATGGCGGCCCGCAGGTGAAGGTCTGTACGAGGGCATTGACCGCGCCAGCGGTGAGTTGAAATACACAGCGACACCCGTGGATTTGATCTTTGGGTCCAATTCTGAGTTGAGAGCCGTCGCGGAAGCGTATGCCTATGCTGACGCGGATGAGCGATTCACGAGTGACTTTGTGGCCGCCTGGCACAAGGTGATGAATCTCGGCCGTTTCTGAGTAAATTCGGAACAAAAAAACCCAGCTAAGGCTGGGTTTTTTTTGTTGCTTTGTACGGGTTGTGAGGCCGGGGTCTGTGCTTGGTGTGTCGTGCGCTCCTTGAATGATTGAGCGGTCTAAGTTGGATCTCGCTAGCGATCTAGCTCAATGCGGATGGGCAGGCTTTCCAGTGAACGCAGCAGACAATGTGGCCGATAGACGAGTTGCGGATCAGGCTCGGCGAATTCGATAGATCGAGCCCCATCGAGTAAAACCTTAAATCCCCACCATAATTCTCGGCGAGCGAGCGGCGCGCCCAGACAATGGTGCACACCCGAGCCAAATGCAACATGAGCGCCGGGCTTTGACCGATCGAGATCAATGCTGTGGGGGCACTCAAACTGATCGGCATCTCGATTGGCGGCGCCATAACGAACCCCTATCAGCGCGCCTTCTGGGATCAGGGTGCCTGCTATTTCAGTCTCTTCCGTTGCGCGTCGGAGCAACATTTGTACTGGAGATTCAAGACGTAAGACTTCTTCAATGAAAGGTTTGAGTAGCGTCTGGTCAGATTTCAGCCGCGTCCAAACCTCCGGGTTCTCGATTAACAGTTTGACCCCAGCAGAGAGTGCATTGGTGGTGGTTTCGCTGCCGCCAACGAAGGTATCGGCCATCATCTCCGCATGAAGTTCCTCATCGGTGAGCGGTCTGCCCCACTCAGGAATTTCGCGATTGACCAGTTCAGAGAGCAGCGTGTCATTGGGTTCGCGCCGCAATTGCTCAAAGATGGGCTGGAAATAGTGTTGGGCTTCGATTTCTTTATCCACCGCGTCGAGCTCTTCTTCTTCGCTGAGCATCATGCTAATGCGTCGGAAGAACGCGTCCGTCCAGCCCTTGATCTTCCAGAGATCTTTGAGGTCAGCACCCATTTGTTTAACGATAATGGTCAGCGGAAGCGGTACGGCCATCGCCGATACCCAATCACAAGTACCAGTCTCTCTTATGTTCTTAAAGAGGTCCTCAGCCGTCTGCTGAACGAAGGGTTCGAGATTGTTGATCTTTGCAGGTCGGAACGCTTCGTTAAACATCGCTCGCATCTGTTTGTGGTTCGGCTCGTCGCGCGCGATCAGCGTTTTAGAAGGCAACCATCCACGTGTTTTGAAACGCTCGTTTACCTTTTCTTGTCTGGGCGTGAGGACTTTGGTGCCTCGGCTCGCATTGCCCGAAAAGAGTTCGTGGTTCGCAAGAATGTGTCGCACATCTTCAAAACGACTCACATGGAAGATCCCGGTCATTGGGTCTTGGTAGACGGGGGCCTCGTTGTGAAGTGCTTCGTAAAGATCAAAAGGACAGGCTTGCGTAGCCCTATCAAAGAAATTGACGTTGAGCGACATCCATTGGCTCCGTTCATCGATGAAAACAAAACGTAATGTTGCAAAAAACAGGTTGTGGGTCCAGATGGGGCTCGTATTAGCCCCTACTCGCTTGGTTGAGACGTATCTTTAAGCTCAGCACTACGCCCTGATTGGATCGCTGCCGTCCCACGTTGCTGCTGCGTCGGCCATCATCTGAAATCGGCCTTCAACCGCGGGTAAGCGCGTGACCAGTTCGAGCATGCAGCCAAGGCTCGCTCTTGTATCGAAGTAACCAAACGTCACCGGACCTGAAAATCCGACATTGACTGCTTCAAATCCTTCGGCTTCCAGCAGTCTCTGATCAGCATCGAAGTCCTCAGTCCATGCGCAGAAATGATGAAAGGTCGGCGGGCTGCCAGCCGGCACCATATCGCGATAAGCCGAAGGGCCCTCTCGAGGCTCGATGAGCTCGATTTGCATGCTCCCCGCTTGGGCAAGAGCTACTCTCATCGAGAGGTCAGTTTCCTCACCCCGATAAATAACGGAGTCGAAAGTTCCTGGGGTGTAGTCTTTGACGAAAAAAGGGCCAACACCGAGTTTCTGACTCCAATGTTCACAGGCCGTCTCTAAATGCGGCACCACGAAGGCGCTTTGGAAGAAAGCACGAGACAGAGGGCTTTTGATCATGGAAAGATTCCTTTTCCCTCGAGTGTACCAAACTCGAGGGATATGAGAGGTATTGAAAGTGAAAAGCGTCAAACGCAAGCGCGCGAAATGGTCAAATGATAACGAAAAGAGGTGCATTGATGACTGAGCAAAAAGTGCAGGAACTGGTCGATCGATCCGACATTAGAGAGGTTGCGCGACGTTATTGTCGGGGCGTGGATCGGCTCGATGGCGAGCTAATGAAATCGGCGTATTGGCCGGATGCGGTCGATGAACACGGCGTCTTTAATGGGAACGCGCACGAGTTTGTCGATCACTGTATGGTCAGTCATCGACGTTGGGCGAGCACACTGCACTGTATCTTCAATCATACGATTGAACTTGACGCCTCGAGGGGTATGGCTAACGGCGAAATCTACAACGTGACCTATTTGTTCTCTGAAGGCGAAAGTGCCGGGGTCGATCTTTGGGTGGGGCGCTATCTCGACACTTACGAAAAGCGTGGTAAGGAATGGCGAATTATTAAGCGAGTCTGTGTGCACGAGGGCAGCCAACATCTCGACGGTGCGCCCATGAGCATTGACAGCTCGAAATTTGTTCAGGGTTCCGCCGATCGAAATTTATAGGCCTTGAGGTTCCGCTCATTGAGTCTCGTGTCGATGAGTGGTTTTCTGCCTTAAAGGGTGCTTAATGAACGGCCTAAATCCCGCCTAAAAACTCAAAACCTAGCATCCACTGAGAAGTGAATGAACAATTGCTTGGAACTGCAGCAATGAACCGTGGATGAGAATGGGTCAGCGTGGTTTGTTTCGAATCCGCTACGGTTCTGCTTCGGTTCGGCGGCGGGTTGATTGGGAAGCTGCATTTTTCAAACCGTTACGCTTAGGCAATCCAGACCGAAGGAAAAGCTACTTCTTGCTATTACCAGCCGTGTGACGCTTCATAGGGCATGAAGTAAAAGTGAACAGCGGTGATGACGCCTTGAATTATGTGGCCCGAAGACTAGCGAATGCGCTAAGCTGAACAGGGCTCTGCCGGCTGGGGACGCCATGGACTGCGAATTATTCTTTGAATCCGCTAGGATTGACGCTGGATGTTTGTCTCGTCCTAGATAGGAGCCCATCGCCTTGCCGACGTATCAGAACCCTTCAGACGATAGCGATAAACTCCGTCTTGATGAGACGGACAAGCCGCTTGCAGAGACCCTTAATCCGAACTTCCGATACGCACTCTTTTCGCCGATTGCAAAAGGCGGGAAATCACTGATCCAAGCCTGTACGGATCTCTATTTGGGTCGAAAAATCTGTCACAAGAGCCTACGAAAAGAATTTGCACAGGATGAGGTTGAGCAACGGCGATTATTGCGTGAGGCAAGAATCTCAGCTCGACTTCAGCACCCAAATATCGTGCCGACTTATGACCTCGGTCGAACACGAGATGGCGGTTATTTCTTCACGATGAAGTTGCTCGAGGGCTATACGCTGCGTGAGCTCCTTAATTATCGAGAGAGGTACGATCTAACGCAGATGGTCAACGTCATTGAACAAATCGCCAACGCGCTGGCGTACGCGCATCAAAAAGGAGTGCTGCACCGTGATGTGAAGCCCGAGAACATCTTGGTGGGGCGCTTTGGTGAAATCGTCCTTTTGGATTGGGGGCTTGCCAAGGTTTGGGATGAAGGCGCGGATGGTGTGGAATCTCAAGGCGTTTCCAGCACGGGGTCCGGCTCAGACAGCGAAGCGGATGGGGCCCAGTCGACCTTGGCCTTGGGGATGACTCAGACGAGCCCGGTTCAGGGTACGATCAGTTACATGTCGCCGGAACAGTTAGATCGTGAGGCGACGATAGATGATCGATCTGATGTTTACAGTCTTGGTTCGGTCCTTTACGAAATTTTATGTGGTCAGACCGTATTCGATGGTGACCGTATGGATGAACTGGCAGAGAAAGTTCGTTCTGAAACGCCGAGGCCACCCTCGGAAAAAACCAGGGTCAAGCTGCCTCGAATGCTCGAGGATCTCACTATGCAATGTCTGGCCAAGGAGCCAAGTCGACGCGTGTCATCGATGAACGATGTCTTGAGAGTGCTGAGTGAAAACTGGTTGCTTAGCTAGACCATAGATCAGCGACAACGAGACTGATGTTATCTGGGCCCCCTTGTCTGAGTGCGGCTCGCACCAACGAATCGCTCAAGACGGCTAAATCAGTGCTCGCTCCGAGTAGTTCATTGATTTCCCGTTGAGTGACGATACCGTGCAATCCGTCGGTGGACAGCAGCAATCTTCCAGCTCGAACGCTCGCTCGGGGTAGTTGCCCACGCGCGACCTCAGTTTCGAAGCCGCCGCCAATGCTGCGCGTTAGCAGATGCTTGTCTTGAGGCTCGGGCGTAAGACCCTGGCTTCTTTTTTGTTCATAGAGGTTGTGGTCCTTTGATAAGCAGGTCAGCGCCTGATCACTGCCTCCGAGGTAAATTCGAGAGTCACCCACCCAAGCGTACAGGAGGTCGGTTTCGGTCACGAGTGCGCAAGCGATGGTTGTGCGCATCTCGGGCTTTCCGAGCCCCTCTTTACCTTTCTCATGAATCGCGTGATCCGCTGAGACGATAGCCTGGGTGAGTCCATCCAGGGTACGGGACACCTTGTGAGACTCAAAAAGGTGCATGATCGTTTCAACCGCAGTGTTGCTCGCCAAATCTCCAGCGCCGTGACCCCCAAGACCATCGGCGATGATCAGGAGGCCAAGATTTTCTTGGAAGGCGAAGGCATCCTCATTATGGGATCTGACGTGGCCTTGATGCGTGAGTCCGGCGGCTCTCACAATGGCAATGCTTGGCTCATTCGGGGAAGACTAGCCCGCGATTTGACCGCTTCGAACCAGTTTGCCTGGTAAGGCGCCTGTTGGTTCGCCTCCACTGAACGTCAGAACGCCTGCCACAATGGTGGCCTCTAGACCGTCTGCGTTTTGAAGAAAACGCTTACCGCCTGCTGGGAGGTCGTGAACAATGTGTGGCGTTCTCAATTGCAATGCTTCAAGGTCAATGACATTGATATCCGCCTTTTTGCCGATCTTGATTTCGCCGCGGTCGATAAGAGAGTACAGCGAAGCGGGTTGCGCAGTCAGGAGGTGGATCGCCTGCGCCAGAGCGACCTTTGATTCTTTCTTGACCCACTTCGTCAGTACATAAACATTTGCGCTGGTGTCGCAGATCGAGCCTACGTGCGCGCCGCCATCGCCCAGGGCAGAGACGGTGAAGGGGTGCTGCAATAGTCTTGGAATGTCAGCGTTGTAGTTGGCTGCTGGAATATAGATGAGATTTTTCCCACCGTTCGCGAGGAAAAAGTCATAGAGCCAACTGGCGGCATCCACTCCGGCTCGTTCGGCACGCGCGGCGACCGATTGATCGGCATCGGGTAAGTACTCTAATGGATCTTCCATTGGATACATCTTGTCGAATCGGTTATTGAAAATCCGAACAAAGATATGAGGATTAATGTTTTCCTCTCCGAGAATCTTTGCCTTCAGGTCCGGGTCGGCAAGCCGGGCAAGACGCTCTTCCCAGGGAAGATCATCCAGCGCCATGTAGCTCGGTCGACGGTAAAATGGGTTCATTGAAGAGGGTAGGCCCATCATCATCCCTACGGGTCGTGATAGCACCTGACCACGAATATCCAGGCCCTCAGACTGAGCTGCTTCTACCATCGCGAGTTGCTTTTCCCATAGCTCGGGTTCGTTGTCTAAGTGTAGGAGTGTAAATGTGCCTTTCGCGCCCGTCCTCTCGCTCACCTCTCGCAGAATTGAAAACTCATCGGCAGGATCTTCCCAGTCAGAAATGAGTTGAAAGACGTGGCCTTTTTCACCCGATAAACTCTCGCCCAAGGCTTTTAGTTCCGCCGTCGCTGCTTTGTAAGTCGGTACAAGGTTGCCATCAGCGCTTCGGTGAACCAGCGTTCTTGACGTTGAAAAACCTACTGCACCTGCCTCAACCCCCTCTCGTAACAAGACTTTCATAGCCTCAATGTCCTCTGGCGTAGCAGGCTCGCGGTTTACCGCTCGCTCACCCATGACAAAAACACGCAAGGGCCCATGGGGCAATAAGGCGGCGACATCAATATCGCGCGGCTTTCTGTCCAGGCTATCGAGATACTCAGGGAAGCTCTCCCAGTCCCAGGGTAATCCCTCGCTCATGGCTGTTTCTGGGATCTCTTCGACGCCCTCCATCAGCTTAATGAGGACATCGTGATCGTCCTGACGGCAAGGCGCAAAGCCGACGCCGCAGTTACCCATCACCACGGTGGTTGTGCCCAGGTTTGACGAGGGCGCCAGGTGCTCGTCCCACGTTGCCTGGCCGTCATAATGAGTATGGACGTCAATGAAGCCTGGCGTGACGATTTTCCCAGCCGCATCGATCACCTGGTCTGCTGAGGCGTCAATGCTGGGCTCGATCGCCGCAATCTTTCCATTTTGAACGCCAATGTCAGCGATGAATGGCTCACGTCCTGAACCATCAAACACTTGTCCGTTCTTGATCAGAAGCTCGTAATGACGCATCGGGCGACCCTCCATGATTGGTCTCTTTTTGATCTTTTTGATCTTTGTAATTTTTCTGCTCAAGGGGAGCCTAGGCAAGCGCAGCTTGTGCTGGCGTTTACACTGCCCCAGATATCGCGCTTTGGTTCACGCAACGTAGGCCCGAACATAGCGCATTCAAGCGAAGCGTACTAGGGGTGTTCAGACGACAGCAAGCGAGTTCGTCTTATCAAGAGTCGATGACTTCTCCTCGAAGTTGGCTTAAGAGAAGCTCGGGTACCCGTCGATAAGCTCTTTGCCAAGCGCCGATTTCAGTGGATCAAGCCAAGGCTCAAAGGGCTGCCACGCGTCCAAACTCGTTTTGAAAATGGGCTGCCTCACCTGTTCAGAACTGGGGGTTCGGACGCTTCGCTCACTTTCGAAAAAACTAAGACACGAGACTTCAAAGGGCAGGCCACAATAATCAAGTATTCGGCGAACTTCGGCTTCCAACGCAAAGACCACTGACTCATGATGAACGCGCAAGATAGCGCCAGGAAGGACCGCATCCCAATGACGCATGATGTCGACGTAGTCCTTGTAGTATCGTCCGATGTTTTCCAGTCCGTAAGTGAACTCCTGGCCGCTGGAAAAGAGTTGCTTGAATCCGCTGAAACAGCACGCCAAGGGGTGGCGTCTAGCATCGATAATTTTCGCGTTGGGCAGCATGAGCCGAATCAAACCGATATGCCTGAAATTGTTTGGCATTTTATCGATGAAGTAGGGCTTATCTGATCGATGGACTCGGGTTTCCTCGAGATATCGAGTGCCCAGCGCAAGACATGTCTCTTCGCTCAAGGATTCAAGACAACCGGGGTAGACAGGATCATCTTGAATTCGGCGTCGGCCATCGAGCTCGAATGCGTAGGACGCGATATTGGGAAGTTCCTGCGTGCCTTCGACCTGGGAGTGGGAGGATAAGATTTGTTCCAGTAGCGTTGAGCCCGCTCTCGGGAGGCCAACAATAAAAATTGGGTCTGGCGCGGGATGCCCGAAACCAGCTTTTTTGGCAAAAAGTTGCGGGGTGCAATGCGTCATTTGCAGTCGCATTCGTTCACTCAAGAGCGAGCCGTCAAAGTGCAGTTGCTCTAACTTTCTAAGGTTACCAGCCTCATAGGCTTTGAAAGCGGCTTCAACGTCACCGCTGTCCTCATGGTGCTTTCCGAGCGCGAACAGAAGATGGATGTCATCGATTTCACGGGTCATCGGTTGGCCTGAATGTTTGTTCATGGCGGCAACTTCTGCGTCGGTGAACCGGTAGGTTTTCAGATTTGCCAGGCTCCAATAGGCGTCGCCAAAGTCTGGCCGGAGCGCTGCAGCCTGTCGGTAGGCCGTAATCGCTGCCTCTGTCTGACCAATGGTCTTCAGTGCGTGTCCCTTGAGCAAATGCACGAGCGAAGGGTCGCTCACCTTGTCCTGCACGTCATCGTAGATGGTAATCGCATCGTCGAAACGCCCCAGCGCCACGCATTGATTCGCGTAAGCGGTCTTGTAGCGCACATTGTCAGGCTCGAGTTCAAGTAGAAGGCTGGCTTGATCAAAGGCAGCCTGGTATTTCTGTCGTTTGTAGAGCACCGTCATGTAATCAAAGCGCGCCAATCGGTTTTCCGGCTCAAAGGAAATGGCATGGGCAAGCAGGGTCTCTGCATCGTCAAGAACTTCGGTGACGACGCCGATGTGCGCGAGTAGGCGCATGCCCTCAACATGTTGAGGATTTTGAACAAGGAACCTGCGACAGACGCGCTCTGCCAAGAAGAGTTTGTTCTCTTGAATCAGTGATCGAGTCTGCAAAAGGGGTTGAGGGAGTGCGCTGAGGCGCCGTTGTTGCTCTTCTGCCTCTTCGCGAATGATGTCGTGATTGAGTTTCCGCGCAAGCTCGGCTAGCGCACGCCAACTCGCAAGTAGCGCATCATTCAGTGTGACTGCCTGACGAAAGCCATTGAACGCGGCGCTTTCATCGCCTCGAGAAACCAAAGCAAAAGCCCTTTCCTGGGTCGCGAGGCTGTCTCTGGGGTGAATATGAAGGAGTTGATCGAGCTTCTCAATGCAGGCATCTAAGTGCCCCAATCTTCGGTCGATCACTGCGAGGTAATACAGCGCATCACGATGGTTAGGGTCTTCAACTAAAATGGATTCGAGGCTAACCACCGCCTCGGACAATGAGGATCGTGCGAGATGTTGCTGTGCTGTCCTGAGTGTTGCGGGAATATCGATGGGCATGGGGCGCCAGCGGTCAATCGGGCACGCATTCTGCCCGATGACCGATCATTGGAATCAGCGACTACTGTAAGTCGTATGAGACGCGCAATCCAATTGTTCTTGGGCGATTCGTGGTGATTCTTTCAAAGAAGTCTTGGCGGTTGATGTGCAGTTGCGCACGTTCATCCGTCAAGTTGCTTGCAAATAGCTCGACACCCCAACCATTGTCCAGGCTGGCAACGCCTATTGAACCGTCCAGAATACCGTAGCTGTCCTGCATGGTGTTGGGCTCGTCGGCTGTATCAACGATCGAGTTGAGCGCCTCGCCCGCATACTTGTAGCCAAACTGCCAGTGGGCGCCAAGATCACTGTTCAATTCCCATTCATAACGGGCACGTACGCTGAACTGAGTCTCGGGTGTCAGTGGCAGCATGCTGCCCGCATCAGCCACGACGATGTCAAATGCCGGGTCTACGTATACCAGCTCAGTATCGTTAAATGACGCTGCTGCAAACACCGTGAGGTTGTCATTGACCGCCCACGCCATATCCATTTCCAGTCCCATGATTTCAGCGTCACCGCCGTTATCAACGATGGTCAGAATGGAGATGTTCTGTGAATCGAACTGTGAAACTTGGATGTCTTGCCAGTCAATTTTGTACACTGCGCCATTGAGTCGCAATGAGCCATCGAGAAGTGTCGCCTTAACGCCAAGCTCCATATTCTCTAGGGAGTCAGATTCGAATACATAGGGTAGGCAGTATCCAGGGAATCCGGTCGACGGATTGCTGTTGATGGCTGCGCTCGTCCCACAGGCCGTACCATCATCCCGAACATTGTTTGCGCTCGCGTTGTAGACACCCGCCTTGGCGGCTGCTCGGTTAAAGCCAGGGGGGCGATAGCCTTCGGACCAGGTGGCAAAGACCAGGGTGTCGGAGTCTTCGGGTTGCCACGACGCCGTGAAACGCATGATCGTGTCCGTCACATTGAGGGGCTGCAACTCCGCAAAGTTGGTCTGGTAATCACGACCGCCGGTTAAGGCAGGCCTAATATCATTGTTGGGGTCGTTATCATCGACAAAGAGTGGGCGATTACCGTAGCGCCAGGCGCCGTAGCCAGTAAACCCGTAATCCAAGTCGTAGTAGCGAGCACCGATGGCAATCGACAGTGCGTCAGTCACGGCGAACGAGATTTCACCGAAGATGGCGGTCTGTTTCTCAGTCCTAGTGTTGTCATTCCTAAATTGCGTTGAGTCGGTGACGCGCCCACGTGCGTTGGCTTCAGAGTTTGTGAAAGTGCCGCTTGTGCGGATGTCGATGGGTGAGAAACCAGCATCAATCGGCGCTTGATAGTTGAAGTCCCCGATGTGCAGGATTTCAAAGTCCTCGAAGAAGACGCCGCCCTGCATGTTGATTCGACCATCAAAGTTTGTTGCGACGCGAAGTTCGTGGGTCCAGCGCTGGTTTTCGTTCTCAATTCTCGCCGCGTTGGCCGGCGTACCACACTCGATCACGCCAGGATCGCCGCCGATCGTGGGATCAAACGTGTAGAAGGTGCTTGGGTCATAGTCGGTGTTGTAACCGGTGCCAAGCCCATTGTAGTAACCGCCAACGAGATATTCGCACTGGTAGCCCGAGATGAAGGCACCAATGTTGGTGTAGCCCGTGTAATCAATATTGGCGGTGACATCCCGGTCGAGAAAGGCGCCAGTGTAGATGACATCCAAGTCGCCGAATGAGCCTTCCAGCGTCCACGCTGTTTGGTTGAATTCATCGTCGAGGAAATCATCCGTAAATCTAGACACTTGCAAGTCATCCAAGATGGGGTCGTAGTCGAAAACACCTTCCGTGGACAGCGACTGCGCGGTGTGTTGAATCAAGAGTCCCCAGTTGTCGGAGATCATGTACTTCAAGCCGAGTCGCATGCCTGCATAGTGCGCATCGTTGAAATCGTCCTCAACCAATGCCGCGTTGTTGGCGATGGTTTTATGAACCGGAACGGTGAGACCGCCTTCACCCACGACGGTCCCGTTAGCAAACACGGTGCCCTCAGCATACGTGACGGTGTTCCCGGGAAAGGTTGGGTTAATGGTGTTGTCCGCCTGAAATTCACCAGGGACATTGTCGATAAACCCGCCCTGACGGTCGTTATAGAGCGCGACTCGGACGGCCATTTTGCCGTCGATAATGGGTAAGTTCAGCATGACTTCGGCTGAATTGCTGTCCTCCCCTCCAGAGGTACTAGACCAGCTGCCATTAAAAGAGGCATCGAACTGGTCGAGGACGGGCTTTGCAGTGATCAAACGAACGGTACCAGCCATTGAGCTTGCCCCGTAAAGGGTGCCCTGAGGTCCCGGAAGCACCTCAATTCGCTCCATATCGCTGATATACACATCAAGGTTTCGGCCGCCCGCGGTGACCGGCTGCTCATCAAGGTACAAGGCGACGTTGGGCGCGGACCCTTGAGATTCAGCGACGGTAATATTGATGGCATCGACGGCGGCGCCTCGAATGTAAATTTCATTCTGGCCTGGACCTCGTCCGCCGGCATTTACGTTGGGAAGGTATTGCACGTAATCTGCGAACTCTTGAATGTTTTGATCTTCGAGTTCCTTTGCACCGATGGCTTGGATGGTAACGGGTGCATCCTGGAGAGGCACCGCGCGCTTGGTGGCGGTGACGACGATTTCTTCCAGTTCAGCTGAGGCTTGGGGTGCGGTCGCAGCTGCGATGGCGGAGAGTACAGCAAGGTGCAATTTCTTCTTTTGAAACATGATCAGTCCTGTTGTTGCGTGGGCGTAGTGTACATATATTTAGAAATCAATTCATTAAATACGAAAGAAATTGAATAAAGACCATAAAAAACAGGTAATTACCGGCCTTTTGGAGTTAAATCTGATTCATATAAATTTGATATCAAAATAAATTCATTGGAAGCCAAGAAGCCAAGAAGCCAAGAAGCCAAGAAGCCAAGAAGCCAAGAAGCCAAGAAGCCAAGAAGCCAAGAAGCCAAGAAGCCAAGAAGCCAAGAAGCCAAAGTCCAAAAGGCAGAGAGGGAGAGAGCGGTTGATGCATCGTGTCCCTAGTCGCCGTTCCGGTCTTCAGTGCCAGCGATCAGGGTTCACCAAACTTTGTCACGTCAGAGGCGTTTGAGTCGACTCATCACGATGTGCCCGGGTCTTGGAGAAGCTTTCGTTCTTTCAGTAAACCTAGGACGAGGCTGATCGCCATGAGGATGATGATCAAAGTGAAAGGGAAAGCGGTGGCCAGCGCGAGTGCCTGGACCGAATTCAATCCACCGCCCAGAAGAAGCGCGATGCCAATCATGGCGAGCGCACAGCACCAAAAAACGCGTTGTGTCACTGGCGTTCGGGTTTTGCCTCCAGCAGCCATGGTGTCTACGACGAGCGAGCCAGAGTCCATTGATGTGACAAAGAAGATGATGACGAGCACCAGACCAACGATGGACGTCACCTCCGCAAGTGGTAGTTGTTCGAGAAAAATAAACAGCGTTAGCTCGGGTTGAAAATTACGAACACTGTCAGCCACTGCCGTCGCGCCGTGAGTAAAGTAGTTGACCATGGCGGTTTGGCCAAAGATGGTCATCCAGATGAGGAATATCAGCGAGGGTGCGATGAGGGCGCCAACGACAAATTCTCTGATGGTGCGGCCGGTAGAGATCCTGGCGATGAATAATCCCACAAATGGTGAGAACGCAATCCACCACGCCCAATAGAATGTGGTCCAATCATGCATGTAGTAGAAATCGGTTCGACCTGCCCAGGTGCTGAGTTCGGGTAAATACGAGAGATAAGCCCAACCAGAGGTTACGATGTGTTCGAGCGTACTCCAAATAGGGGTGGTCATCAGCACGAAAAAACCGAGCGCAGTCGCCGTCAGCATATTGATTTCGCTTAGTAACTTGATCCCACCGTCAAGGCCTCGAAGCACGGAGAAAAGCGCGAGTGCGGTAATTACCGCGATGAGCGCCATTTGCACCAGGCTAGAGTCTGCCACGCCAAATAGGTAGCGAAGTCCGCCGGAGGCTTGTTCCGCTCCGTAACCGAGCGAGGTTGCAAGACCAAAGAGCGTCGCGAATATGGCAAGGATGTCCACGATATGACCGGGCCACCCCCAGATGCGCTCGCCAAAGATCGGGTAGAGCGCCGAGCGCATCAGCAACGGCAGTGATTTGTTATAACAAAAGAACGACAGAGATAGCCCGACCACAGCGTAAACCGCCCATGGATGAAAGGCCCAGTGATACAGCGTCGCGGCCATAGCGAGGGCTTGAGTCTCCTCCAGTCCAAGGTCCGTGAGATTAAGCGGCAGACGCAACGCATGATTCATGGGTTCCAGGACGCCATAAAACATAATGCCAATACCAATCCCTGCGGCGAACAACATGGCAACCCAGCTAGGCAGGCTATATCTCGCTTCCGCCCTTGGGCCACCGATACGAATGCGACCCAGTGGCGATGCCGCGAGCACAACGCAGAACAGCAGGAAAAAGTTCATGCTGTATATAAAAAACCAATCGAGCGTTGTGGTCAGCCAGACTCTCAGCGAACCAAACCCTTCAGCGGCCACTTGAGGGAAGAGCAGCGTCAGCACGACGAAAATGACCGTAACGCTGCCGCTCAAAATAAACACGGGGTTATGGATGTCGAGCCCGAAAGCCTCGATGTTGTCCTGCCCCACTTCGTAGTCAGACGTATAGACGTCTTCGGTTCCTTGGGCCTCAATTGAGGCGTCGGTCTTGGAAGACAAAGATTTCACCAGCTGGAATAAGTAGGGGACCCTAACATGTTGCCCCTAGGGTGTCACATCAGCGGTCTGGGCCCGCGATGGAAAATGTTAAGGCACGCGGCTGAGCCCTCAGCGTGCCCGGGCTAGCAATTCAAGGTCTGAATGGGTGCGACGTTCCCTGTGTTTGATCATCGGGGGCCGGAGCGCGCTTGATGCAACGCGTTGCAGCTAGTTTTAACGACCCGTGAAGTTTGGCGCTCGCTTAGCGAGAAAGGCTTGAATCCCTTCCTGGCCATCCTCTCCGACTGCACAGCTTGCGATCTCTCGAGTCTCGAGTTCCATCTGAGTTTCAAGGCTGGTGTGGGAGCTCTCGTTAAGAAGTCGTTTGACCGAACCAAAGGCTCGTGTTGGGCCGGTCATCACTGCGTCAACACACTGCGCCACTGCAGATTCAAACGACTCAGCGGGCACGGTTTGATTGATTAACCCCCAGGAGACGGCCTCCTCTGCACTCAGAACTCGATTGGTCAGCATGAGCTCTCTAGCCTTTCTGTCTCCAATGCGCCTGGGCAGGAAGTAAGTCGAACTGCCATCGGGTGATAATCCAGCCTTGGTATAGGCGGACGTAAATTTCGCGGTATCAACTGCGATCACCAAATCGGCGGCGACGCAGAGACTTAACCCTGCGCCTGCCGCGGTACCCTGAACCGCACACACCACGGGTGCATCCAGTCGGGTAAGGCGACTGATGGCGATATGAAGATCACCCGCCATGGTGCGAATGAGTCGTCCTACCTCTCGGCCAGCCTCTGCAAATTCTGCGATATCGCCGCCGGCGCAAAAGAGTTTGCCGGTCGATTTGATTAGTACGCAGCGAAGATCGCCTTCCTCTGCGAGGCGGGTTGCGGCATCACTCAACTCTTTGGCCATCAATGGATTCATTGCATTGGCTTGGTTGGGTCGATTCAAGGTCAGAGTGGCAAGACCTTGCTCAATCTGAAGTGTGATGGTTTCAAAGCTGCTCATGGTCGATCTGTTCCTCATAGTTCGGTTCGGACAGGCGCTCGTTGGCGTGGCACGGGGCGCGTTGTGCTCATCCGTCATCGTGCGCTAACTCTGCGTATTGAATCAAGGCCGAGCGAGTGATGGATCGGCGCGAGCACTCCGGGCGCCATGCAACGCCCAAATTAAAAGACTACAGGCTCCTGAGCGTGGGTTGACGAGGTCAAATCGGTCCCGTCAATCCTCGGGATTGACTGTGGGTTTGGCGGTCTCGGTTCAATCGCGATCTCTCTGTGGGGTGGTAACCGCCTGTTGCTTTCAGTACGGACGATTAACCCGTGACAGGCGGCCCACGGCAACGGCTTCCCCACGTGACTCAAAGATAGAGGACGTTTCAGGGCCACATGACGTGTGCCGATCGAAGCGCGGGTTCAAACCCCATTCACCCTCGTGTCGAAAGTGGTCTTTTTTGCGCAACTCTTTTTGCAGAACTCTTTTTGCAGAACTCTTTTTGCGTAATTATGGTGGGCAGACCCTGAATATCTGCTAAAAATGTTGGTGCTAATCGAAGACGCAGCGACACACCCAAGTAGACACACCCAAGTAGTTGATCAACCAGATGAGAGAGGATGCTATGCCAGAAGTAGTCAACCCAGTCGCCCCCTTGGCGCCCAGACCCGATGCTCAGAAGGCGTCGGTTGATGAATTAGATTTGATGCGCCCGGACCTCTTTCACGGTGACTACCATGTCGATGTATTTAAGCGATTGAGGGACGAGTCGCCGGTGATCAGTCAAGAAGTTGAAGATCTTGGCCGGGTTTGGCACGTGACGCGTTTCGAAGACATCATGGCGGTGGACACCAATCACGCCGACTTTTCATCCGACGGCTCGATTGTGGCGACAGATCAGGAAGAGGATTTTCCGCTGCCGATGTTCATTGCGATGGACCCACCAAAGCACGACCAGCAGCGGCGGGAGGTCAGTGGTGTGGTGGCACCTCGTAACCTGGCCAGCATGGAAGCGTTAATTCGTCAGCGTTGCCGGAAGATATTGTCCGAGTTACCGCGAGGGGAAACCTTTAACTGGGTTGACCTGGTTTCCATCGAGCTCACGACGCAAATGTTGGCAACGCTCTTTGATTTTCCTTTCGAGGATCGTCGAAAACTGACTCGCTGGAGTGATGTGGCGACCGCGGATGAGCAAAGTGGCCTTGTGGAGAATGAAGACGCGCGGCGAGCAGAGCTCATCGAGTGCCTGACTTACTTCACAGAATTGTGGAATCAGCGCGTGAATGCCCCGCCGGCAAACGATCTGATCTCGATGCTTGCACATGGCGAATCTACTAAAAACATGGACCCCATGGAGTACCTCGGTAATCTAATCTTGTTAATCGTTGGCGGCAATGACACCACGCGTAATTCGATTTCGGGCGGCGTTCGGTTTTTAAATGAAAATCCTGACGAGTTTGCAAAACTCAGAGCCAATCCCAGTTTGATTCCGAACATGGTCCCGGAAATCATTCGCTACCAAACGCCGCTCGCCTACATGCGTCGCACTACTACGCGTCCTGTTGAGATTGCTGGGCGATCGATTCCCGAGGGGGAACGCATTTTGATGTGGTACGTCTCTGGCAATCGCGATGAACGCGCGATTCAAAATCCTGACGCGTTCTTAATTGACCGAGCCCGATCTCGGCAGCATCTCAGTTTCGGTTTCGGCATCCATCGCTGCATGGGTAATCGACTCGCCGAAATGCAACTGAGGATATTGTGGGAAGAAATTCTTGCGCAATTTGATCGAGTCGAATTGGTGGGTGAGCCTGAGTACGTGAATTCGAACTTTGTTAAGGGGTACACCTCATTACCTGTGGCTGTTTTTGATCGATAGCGTAGCGCTTGATGGTTGATGCCACGTCAGATCTACCTGTGCCGGGCGCCGATTTCGGGCCGAGTTTGTGGGCCGAAGCGCTCCGCCATCGCGAGGAGATCAACCCAACTGCCGACCTGCCGACCCAAGCGGATGTGGTCATCGTGGGGGGCGGATTCTCCGGTCTTTGGACAGCTTACTATTTATCCCTCGCTGATCCCAAACGATCAATCACCTTGCTCGAAGCTGAGCATGTGGGGTTTGGCGCCAGTGGTCGAAATGGTGGATGGTGCATGGGATGGGCAGAAGGGATCGATGCCTTGCTTGCGCGACCCCAAACCAGACCCGAGGGACTTCGTTGGGCCAGGGCCATGCAATCAACGCTCGGTGAAATCAAGTCAGTGCTTGACCATGAGTCGATTGACTGCGATTTCCATCAAGGCGGCACCCTGACCACAGCGACCAACGCAGCGCAATTGGCGCGGCTTCAACGACACCATGATCAGTTGCTCACCTGGGGATTTGATGAAACCGATTTTCGGTGGCTGGCACAAAAAGAGGCGCTAGATCAGGCTAGGATCGAGGGCGCCTTGGGTGCGCAATTGACGCCGCACTGCGCGGTCATTCATCCGGCAAAATTGGTGGCAGGTCTGGTGAGGGTCTTACGCGCTCGTGGGGTGCTTATTTACGAAGGGGTTCGTGTGACTTCAATCAGAGGATTGAAGCTATGCACTAACCGAGGCCATGTCGCCTGCGATACCCTGATTCGAGCAACTGAAGCCTACACGCGCGAACTTCCTGGCCACGCCCGGTTGGTGGTACCTGTCGTGTCTGCGATGGTGGCGACCGCCCCTCTTCCCGCCGACTTATGGGCATCGATTGGGCTGGTTGATCGGCCCACCTTCTGTGACGCGCGTCGCGTGACGGTCTATGGTCAGCGCACCTTGGATGGCCGAATCGCGTTTGGCGCACGGGCTCGTCATGTTCGTGGCACGTCGCTCCCTGCGCATTACGCGTCCACCGACCCGATTTTCGAGGAAGTCGAAGGCGCGCTGTACTCTCTTTTCCCTCAGCTTTCTAACCACGCGATCACGCACCGTTGGGCCGGCGTACTAGGTATCTCGCCCCGGCGACATCTAGAAGTGGCATTCGATCAACACACCCAGCAAGGGTATCTGGGTGGCTACATGGGAGAAGGGGTCGCCGCTTCAAACTTTGCCGCCCGGCGCTTGGTCGAACGCATACTGGATGTGTCTTCGGACTGGGTTGACGCACCTTTTTACGTGTCGCGGCCAAAAAAATGGATTCCTGATCCTATGCGATCCGCGGGCATCACGATTGCTCGCCATGCCGCCGAGCGAGCGGACGCAGCTGAACAAAAAGGCGCGACATCCTTTTTCTGGGACAAGGTGTTCAACGCGCTCGTGTGAGCAGTCCGCTTTGAATCCGTTATTCGAATGTTGGTTCTTCCCACCAGGGAAAGAATTCTGGTAGATCGGATGAGACTTTGCCCGGGAAGACTGGCGCACGCTTTTGAAGAAAAGATTCCACCCCTTCAAAGGCGTCTGCGGATCGTCCTCGGTGATAGACCCCTCGCGAGTCAATTTTGTGAGCTTCCATGGGGTGGTCTGCGCCCAACATTTTCCAGAGCATATGCCGGATTAAGGTCACTGAAACGGCCGAGGTCATCTCCGAGAATTCGAGGGCAAGTGCCTTGGCAGCGGGTAACAGGTCTTCTTCTGCGTGAACGCTGCGAACGAAGCCGCGGTTAAGCGCTTCGTCTGCTTCAAATACGCGTCCTGAGAAGGTCCACTCGAGCGCTGTTTGAATGCCCACAATTCTGGGTAGAAACCAACTGGAGCAGGCTTCTGGAACAATGGCGCGTCGAGAGAACACGAAGCCATAACGGGCTTTTTCGGAGGCAAGACGAATGTCCATTGCACACTGCATGGTGGCGCCAACGCCAACTGCTGGTCCATTACACGCTGAGATCAAGGGTTTTTTGGACTCGAATAATCGAAGCGTCAGTAATCCGCCGCCATCACGCTGCAGACCGCTTGGTTTCCCAGGCGCATCATTGTTGAACGTATCTTTTCCAGAGGATAAGTCCGCACCCGCGCAAAACCCTCGCCCTGCGCCTGTGAAGATAATGGCACGCACCTCATCATCGGCGTCTGCCGCATCCATTGCATCAATCAACTCTTGCATCATTTGACCGGTGAAGGCGTTCAGCTTGTCGGGTCGGTTCAACGTGATGGTTAGGATGGGGCCGTCTTTTTCGTAAAGGATTTGTTCGAAATTCATCAGAGTTCCTCGGGTTAATTAGGCGCCTCGGGCGAGCTCGTGGAAGAGTGCGCGCTGGGCATGGCTACCGCCAATCGTGTGGAGCGTATCAAATGTACCCTCGAGCAGGGACTTCGCTTCGGTCGTCTGACCTTTTGCGCGAAGCGCCAGGGCTTCGGCGAGATCCTTTCCCACGGCCTGACAGGTGAGGCCTTGCTCTAATGGGCTGTCGCTCCAAGCCTCGATACTGGCCATGCCTTGCTCGAGTGCTGTTTGATCGCCAATTCTGGCAGCGATCATCACATAATGCAGCGTAACAAATACGAGTTCCTGGTCCGTGATTCGGTGCTGATAGTCGGAAAGCGTGTGCCATCGGTCGTTCACGTCGAGGCCTCGCATTTCTAACCGGTGCAGCAGGCTCGCGGCGTTACAGACATCCAGATAAAAGTCATCCTTTAGCGGTTGGATCAAATAGTCATCGTAGAGCTGAAGCGCGGCGTTAGGCTCACCACTGTCGACCAACATAAGCGCTTTGTGCCAGTGCAGATGGTTCGTGAAGTTGTTCGTGGATTGCCAGTGCGGCAGGCATTCGTCCATCCATTGCAGGCCCTCTTGCCATCGGGACTGCATGTGGAGCACATGAGCAACCGAGTGTGCGGCCCACATATCCATTGGGTCGGCAGCGACGGCTGCACGACCCAGGGCCTCGGCGTGCTCAAAGTGTCCCGTTTCTTCGAATCCGAAACTGAGCATCCCTTCGACAAAGCTTCGCCAGCGGTGATCTTCGGGCCACGCGGTAAGGCTAGCGTCGGTCGCGTCGCGCATTGCCCCAGCGTCACCTCGATAGAAGTGAAGATGGTTGGCCGCTTTAAGTGCTAATAAGTCAGTAGGAAAGCGAGCCAACAATTCTGCTAATCGTTGGCTAACGAGGACGAGGTCGTCGAGTAACCAAGCATCGATTGCGGCTCGATGCAGAGATTCTCGATCATTAAGTTCAAGTTCGCGGAGTGCTGCTGCGGTCTGTTGCAACGGCCCTTTGAATCTTGGATCACTGGCCATCTTAAGTTGATATGACTTAAAGATATGACCTGTGGCAAAGGTCGGGTCGTCCTCCAAAATGGGGTGAAGGCTGTCCATGGTATCGGTGGCGTAGCGAAGATATCGGTCAATGACCTGATCAAAGCGCTGCACCGAGTCGTCGCGGTCACAAGAGTGGTGAAGTCCGAGATGATCCTCTATTTGCATGAGCTTGTCCGAATGATTGGGGTTTGCGAGCCAAAAAGAAGCGCTCTGCCTGCGTCGAAGGTCGACCCAGGATCTGGTTTCGATGAGGGAAACGACCAAATTGCGCAACGATTAAAGCGTGGTCTCGGAATGAGCGCAAGAAGCCATCAAGCAGGGCATGCCAAGGGGGCTCAGCATGTTCTCTGAGCCTCCATAGCGCCTCAAGGCCTTCGGTTTGGTCGGTTGTCGATTCGCTGTGATGAAGTGGCATCAAGGTGAATACCCGCTCGATTGGGGATAGCCAGGCCCAGTCATCTCGAGTCATGACGCTTCTGGTTAACTCAATCGCTTTCGATGAAAACGCGAAGGCGCCAGGTGTGCTTCTGAAGATATGCCGCGGAAACTGATCCAATGCAATCGTGAGGGCAAGGGCCTCGTCAATGGTGAGCGCAGTACGAGATAAATTCTCAAACGGCGAGGGTGTAGATGAAAATAACACGCCAAACCGGTGCGCGATATCTTGGTCCAGCCGCTTGCCGCCTCGAAACCAAATGTTGTACCTCGCCGCGACCTGTTCTGGATTAAAGCGGTCGATCCCAAACCATAATTTGATGATGTCGCTAGTGGGTAAATCCATCGGCAATCTCGCCATCAGGCAAGTCAAGATAGCGGCGCAGGTAGTTCACTAGAATGTACAGCGGGATTGTGTCGAGGAGCGCGACTACGACTTTGAAGAGGTAATTGCTCATCATCAGCGAGAACAGTAGGCCTAAGGTCATGGCACCCGCAAGGAACTGAGCGCCAAAGGTCACCGCTACTACCATGACCGAATCCACGCCCTGGCTTACGATGGTGCTGCCGTTATTTCTTAGCCAAAGATGTTTGCCGTCCGTGAGGCGCTTCCAGAAGTGGAACAACGCCACGTCGCAATACTGGGCGGCGAGGTACGCCATCATCGAGGCGAACACGGCGCCGCTGGTTGTGGCGTAAAGCAGCGAGAACAGTTCGATCTGGTTCATGGCCTCATCACCGTTTGGGAGAGGCACTGGCTCGGCAAGCGTTAAGGTTTGCCATGGTGCTGGCGAGGTGGCCGCTGGCATCGCTTGGCCCAACCAAATGAAGCCAATAATAAAAAAGTTGAGACCAAGGCCCACAGTTACCAGGAAATTCGCGCGTTTTTTTCCGTAGAGTTCACTGATCAAATCGGTACATAAGAAAGTGAGCGGATAGGGGAGAACACCGACGGCCAGCGCCCAGGGGCCTAGTTGAACAAAACGTGTGATGCCTAGGATGTTCAGCATGGTCATGGCGCATAAAAAAACCCCAGCAAGGACAAGGAATACGCGTTCGCGGCGAACAAGGATGGAGTCAGTCATGGGGTTCTCCGGCAAGGTTTAAGACTCTTTTTGTCCCAGATTGGCATGGAGCACTGCGCCATTAATGACCGGGTGATCAGCGCAGAATCGAATCGTCTCGGCGATTTCTTCGGGTTCTATGAGGCGACCAAAGGTTGATAAGCCACCAATCATTTGAAGAACAGAGGGGTCGTCACCCACGTGGGCACGCAACATTTCGGTGTCGGTAAATCCGGGACAAACGCAGGCGGTGTGAATGCCTGTGCCCGCCAAATCCTGACAGGATGCACGCATCATCCCGATCATGGCGTGTTTGCTGGTCACGTAGGTAAACGAATTTGCCACAGCTTTTTCGCCAAGGGTGGATCCAATATATAGCAGCGCGCTTCCCTCACGCATCAGAGGCAGCAACACGTGATTGAGCATCTGAGGGCCAACCACATTGATCATCAAAATGTTGTTCAACTCGCTCGCACTGGTGGTTTGCAGCGTGTCATTCACCAGTCGTGCGGCATTATGAATCAGGACGTCAAGCTGGCCCTCCAGTAGCGGTACGAGCTGACTTTCCAGCACGGCTTGTGCGCCTTGATGACCGAGGTCGACCTCGATGTCCGTAACGCCTTCGAGGTTGGAGGGGCTGCGAGAGAGATTGAAGACTCGCGCGCCGTTTCGGACAAATAATTCAGCGGTGGCTCGACCGATGCCTTTGCTCGCACCCGTGATCACAATGTGCTTCATGAGGCTTGCCACTCCGCAATGCCCCATTGTCCTGGGCTGGAGGCAACCTTCAGGATCAGATGTGTGACGCCAAAGCTTTGAAATTGAGGCAAGGCTTTTACCCGATCAAGAAAATAGCGAGAGAACTCTTCAACTGTGGTGTTGGCAATGGGGAGGGTCAGTACGTCTCTCGGAAGAAAAGGGATGCGTTCGCCATTGAAGTGGGCCAGAACGTACCCGTCTTCTTCGCTGATCTGAAGGTGCGGCGACTGTTCGGGCAGCAGGACCTTTTCATCGATTTCGTCACACAGGGCCCGAAGCGCGCGTTTAATGATGCCGTAGTCAAATAAAAGGCCTGCCTCCGAAAGTGCCGCAGTGATCTGGCATGCAACTTGGAAGTTATGGCCGTGCAAATCCTCTCGATCCGTGGCGTTGAAAATCGTGAAGTGCGCAGCAGAAAAATTCATAGCCTCTTTGGCGACTTCGATGGTGGCAAAGCGTTGAGTCAAAAGGGGTGGCCCGTTGGTGTTCAGAGCCAGTGTACCCCAGGCGCTTAAGTCGAGCGAGGGTAAGCCCTTGGTGGTGTGTGCGGGTCAATTCTGAGAGACTCGATTGGTGGCTAAATCGCGAAGTCGATGAGAAAAGAGGACAATAGTATGGCGTTATCAAAGTTAAGCCGGTCGATCAAAGGTAAGGTGGTGATTGTGACGGGTGCGGCGAGTGGCATGGGGCGGGCAACCGCGCATCTCTATGCCGATGAAGGCGCCAAAGTCGCGCTCATTGACGTCAATGAGGGTCCGCTCACCGAGGTCCTGAATGAGATCCGCGGTGCA
>Ga0255780_10001107_pt1 | contig 25528 bp, 20 predicted proteins | sample 071ome_32_FD_179978 | JGI IMG/M metagenome (GOLD analysis project Ga0255780, IMG submission 179978) | Coastal salt marsh microbial communities from the Groves Creek Marsh, Skidaway Island, Georgia - 071405AT metaG (version 2) | ecosystem: Environmental > Aquatic > Marine > Intertidal zone >... | reverse complement strand
TCGACGACGACGACGACGACGCGCGCGCGCGAGCGACGGCGACGACGCGCGACATCGTCCTCTCTCTCGTGTATTTAACGCGCCGCCGTTCGAGCGCCGGCTCTCCGACGAGGCGGTGACTGACGATCGCGCGCGCGCCGTCGAGGACAACGAACGATCCTTGAGTGAAATGAAACTGTATGTTACAACTGGCATCCAAAAGTCGCTCACTCGACGCCGTCTAAAACATCCGCATCCAACGACTTTGACGACGATTCCGACTGCGTGTGATGCGTCGCGAGCGAACCCGACGAGCGCTGAAGCGCCCAGGCGAAGAGCTTTTGATCGAGCCAATCCGCCTCCTCCGCGGCGGCGTGCGCGCGTCGAATGCGGGCAAACGTCGCCCGGCTCGCGCGATCCGCCTCGGCGTAACTACTGACGTGTCTAATGCTCGATCGGAGCGTCGCGAGGCTGCTGCCATCGGCGATGCCGAAGAATGCGTTCATCTCTTTTACCACGGCTTCTTCGTCGTTCAGGACGTAAATGTCGTCAAACGTCTTTTCGAGGAGTTCCGTCGTGGATTCGAGCAAACCGGGTAAATCCGTGTTTTCACTCGTGAGAAATTTCGGCCACGATTTGGAAACTTCGTTACCCGCGTTGACGAGCAAAAAGCGCGTTTGCTCGTCCAGGTAGTCTCTCTTCGCGCCCTTACCACCGGGGCGCGCCGCGGCCTCGCTTAAATCTCTTCGGAGGGGTTCTCGCAGGATGGTGAAGGACTTGAACCCGCACCCGCGAGCCTCCGCCCGGCGTCGAAGCGACGCCAATCGCTCGCCCATGTCGAGTAAACCCGCTCGACCTACGTGATGGTGAATGACGTGCGATCCGGGGCGTAAAACGTTCTCCACGATGCGATTCCAGTGTTCATCGTCGGACAACTTCTGCAGCTCGAACAACTCGGTGCCATTCTTGGCGAATTTCGAGCGCTCAAAGCGTTGGACGTCGAGCCGCGAATTCGCGAGGTAGCCGACGAGGCTTCCCCCGCCCGTTCGCGGGACGTGATAAAAGTACACAATCTTGCATTCGTTTCCACCGGAAGTCGCCCCGAGTTTTGCCTTTTCGTTCTTACCATCCTTCGCCTTTGGAGTCGCGGGCGAAAACCCGTCGCCGTGTTCTTCGTCGTCGGGCCAATCCACGAGACTCGAGTACGCGCTCGCGTTCAATTTCGGAAACAAGTACGCGTGCGCGAGCAGCTTGATTCCCTTGCGTCTCGCGTCGCCTCCGAATATCACCCCCGTCCCGAAATCCTCATCCGCGCTAGTAAAGTACCGCTCGCCGTAATCAGCGACGAAATCGGGATCCATCGACAGCGCGCGCTGGAGTTTCGCGCACATTTCCGCCTCGTCCGCAATCTTGCGCGCTCGCGGCGACATCGGCGCCGGCGTCTGTTTCGATTCTTTCCTTTGCGGGAGCGCCCGCCGCGGTTGTGGTTTCCTCGCCGCCGTCTCACCGAGCCTCGCCGCGCGCGCGCTCTTACTCCTACTCTTCGCGCGGACCGGAGTTTCGTTCTTCTTCTTCGTCGCGTTCGCCGCGTCCCAAAACGGGTCAATCTCTCCATCCGCGTCCACGAACGGATCCGTCTCCACGTCAAACGCCCGCGGGTCTTCGCCGCGCGATTCGGCGTCGATGGCGCGTCCGACCTCCACCGCTTCCTGCGCGTACACGGCGCCGTCGTCGTCGTCCTGGGGTGATCCCAGGGCGGCGTGCGCGCGGATAAAATCCTCTGACATCGGCGACGTCAGCCGCATCGGCGGTCGTAAACGAAGCGCCGAAAAGTCTCCATCGTCCCGTGGTTCGTAGTCGTCCAACACCCACGACGAATGCGATGATGATGAAGGCGATCCCATCGTGTCGGCGATGAACCGGAGCTTCGACGTCGACGTAGTGTCGCGGCCGTGTCGTCGCGCGATCGATGCGGCGGACGACGACGCGAGAAGCGCGCCGACGGCGAGGACGATCGTCGTCGTCGTCGTCGGCATCGTCATCGTTCGTCGTCTGGACGCTCTGCTCGAAGATGCGAATCGATCGACATCGTCGTCGTCGCTCCCTCGGTCATCGACGTCACCCACCGCGCGCGGGGCCAGCGGGGCGCGCTCCTCGGTCGTTCCGCCGTCTCGCATGGTCGGCGGCCGCGCGCGCGCGTCGACGTCGGGGTCTGACGACCGACCGTCTGACGCCGCCCGCGGGTGTTGGATTCGGCTCGAAACAGTTTCGATTCGAGTTTGACGAGTCATGACTCGTCGAATGGACATTGGGGCTCGTAAGATGTGTCGGCGACGCGCGTCGCCAGTCGTCGACGCCTCGTCGGCGCGTCTTCTCCGGGCGCCCGCTCCGGGACGGCGATAGATGATGGGTCGACCGTCGCGTCGGGACGTCCGAAGACGCGCGCGGTTCACGCCGGTGCTCGCGGCGCGCGCTCTGTGCGTCGTCCTCGGAGCGCTCGGGAGCTTTTCAGCCTCGGGAACGACGACGACGACGACGCTGTCGCTCCGCACGCGCGATTCCCGGGCGTCCGACGCCGCGGACGTGTATCTCTACACGTCGATCGATGTTTCCTCGCGCGGCGCGTCGTACGTCACGGCGTTCGAGCCGAGAGCGGAGCGGGCGACGGTGCATCACATGTTGTTGTACGGGTGCAAACGCGCGGCGGCGAGCGGATTAGACAAGGTTGTCGGCGGGATGTTTACGAACGGCGTTCGAGTCGCGACGTGTGCGGACGGTACGTCGCAAGCGTTGTTGTACGGGTGGGGGAGGAACGCGCCGCCGATGCACATGCCGGATGAGGTTGGGTTTCGAGTCGGCGCCGGTTCGGGCGCGTTTGCGGCGTTGGTGCTCGAAGTGCACTACCTCGAGAGACAAGACGCAGCGAGCGAGGGAGAGAGCGGATTGGATGTGGTGATTTCGAGTGGGAAACCGGCGAAGAGCGCGTCGATGCTCGCGTGGGCGAGTTACTTTTCTTTACAACCGGGTAAAGAGGAGGCGTTGGTTCGGGCGACGTGTACGTACGAGGCGTCTCGCGCGCTCAAAGCGTTTAGTTTTCGAGTGCACACGCACGAGCGAGGGACGCGGGTGTGGTTAGATCGACTCGTGGGTGGGGATCCAGATAAGCCGGTTCGTATCATCGAGCGCGATCCGCTTCTTCCGCAAGAATTTGAAGAGTTGTCGAAATCTGGGACAGATTTGACGGTGACGTCGGGAGACGCGCTGAGAGTGACGTGTAGCTTCGATACGAGGAATGAGAGCGGCGTCGTCTCGGCTGGATTTGGCGCGGCGCACGAGATGTGTAACATGTACATCATGGTGTACAGCGATGAGCCGCAGTATCTTTCGTGCTTGGGACGGAACGATGGGAAAACGAGACCGTTTGACGTTGAAGTCGGCGACGAAGCGTCCAAGGAGACGGAGGATTTAGCCAAGGTGTCGACGTTCGCGGTGTCGCCGCCGAAAGACGTCTCATCCTGGCCCAAACTCGGGGGCGTGGGCGGGATTGAGACCACGGCGGATGGAACGCACGTGTGGGTCACCAATCGCGGTTCCAACGTGTGGGAAGCGGGCTCCGATTTGAGCGCCGCCAAGGTGATTGAGGAGGACGCCATCGTTCGCATCAACGTGCAAACTGGACAAGTGGACAAATCCTTCGGGGCGAACACGCACGTGATGCCGCACGGCGTCCGGGTCGCGCCGGATAAATCCGTCTGGGTCACGGACACCGCTCTGCATCAGGTGTTCAAGTACTCTGAGGATGGTCGACTCGTTCGCACGTTTGGCGTCAAGGGTGAAAAACGCAGCGGAGGTGAGGGATTTTGCGCCCCGGCGGATGTCTTGGTGCTCGAAGACGGTTCTTTCCTCGTCGCCGATGGATACGGCTTGTGTCCGAATCGCATCGCGCGCTTTGACTCGGAGGGAAACTTTGAAAAGGATCTGGACATGCAGGCGGTGACCCCAAAAGTCAAGGTGGCGCACCAGCTGGCGTACTCGCAGCTTCGAGCGGAGGTGGCGATGGCTGACAGAGAAAATTCACGAGTGATTCTCTTCGATTACCACGGTAAATCAAAAACCGTGATTGATTTGTCAGAGCACGGGTACGTGTACGGCTTGGCTTGGATGGGAAGCGCGCTCGAAGGCTTGCGCGGATATTACGCGTTGTGTTGGCGCCGAGACGACGCCAATCCAAAGACGACGCTCGTTCGAATATTCTGGCCGTCCACCGCGGCGTCTGCGCACGTCATTCACGCGTGGGGCCTCGAAGACAGCGGGATAAACTTTGAAACGCCGCACGTGCTCGCCCTCCAATCGAGCAAAAACGGCGGAACGGAGAGTTGGGGTCCCGGGCTCACGCTCCACGTCGGATCGACGACGGCGACGAAGAACAACTACGCGAGACTTTGGCTCGGCGTCAAACAGCCTGGCGTCCTGTCCATCGTCTCACCGACGCCGTCCATCTCTACCGACGAAACGCCCTCGCGCACCGACACCGATCGGCCGTCCGAATCAACCGCCGATGCGACCGAGCGCTTCGCGCCGTCTCGCCGAGCCGCCGCCGCCCTCATCGCCGTCCTCGCCGTCGCCTTCATCATCGTCAGAAACCGCCGCGCGCGCCAGCGCCCAACCCCACGCGCGCGTCCGAGAGACATAGAAAACGTCGTTCTCACCTCCGCCGCGGCGCTCGATCCAGACGAGAACGACGACGACGACGATTACGACGACGATCGAGCGACCGTTCCGGCGTCTCCTCGCGTCCGAAGCCGAGTCAAGCTCGCCAAGGATTGATTTGATTTCACCGCGTTCGATTCGCCCATCGGCGATCCACTAGTCATAGTAAGCAGTAGCAGTAGCACCAGCACCGGCGGCACCGCGTCGTTAGAAATCGCGCCCCGCGCGCGACAGACAGACACACAGACAACAGACACACATGACGAGTTCACACGCGGGTGTCTTATGCAAAAAAAAAACCAAACCTCACTGTTCGCACATACACACACCTCTCCGCATCGAAAAAGCGACCCGCGGGTCCGATTGGGAAAACCTCCATGGGTCCCCGATCCTCGAGTCGTGACTCGTCAAAAAAGCGTACCCGCGATCGAACGTCCTCGACAGGGCCCCTGCCTCGTCGCCGACGTCACAACACACCTCGCACACGCACGACGATGTCTTTCACCGTTTCTGCCACCGCCGCTCGCGCCGTCGCCTCCCCGGCGTTCGTCTCCAAGGCTTCCTCCAAGGTTCGTTTCGTTTCGTGTTTTTTTGGCGTCGTCGTCGGTCTTCTCTCGCGGGAACCGCGGACCGTCGCGATGGCGCGGGCGCTCGACGCCGCCGGCTAGGGCTGCTCGCGACGGCGTCCGAGTCCCGTCGCCGGGACGTCCCCGGTGGATGGACCGACGAAGGGACGCGCGGAGCGACGCGCGGATGGATTAAAAATAGTAGCGCGCGTCGCGCGCGTCGTCGATGCGTCGCGTCGTTCGGTGCGCGCGACGCGCGCGTCGTGATGATGGATGGCTGGGCGCATCCGTCCGTCCGTCTGGGCGCCGACACGACGATGGAGCGACATCGGAGACTAACCCTGCGTGAACTCGCGCGATGAGCAGAAGTCCGTCGCCCGCCCGACCCAAGCGGCGCGCACTTCCGTCGTCCTCGCCTCCGCGAAGACGGACGCCATCATCGAAGAGATGAAGACGCTCACGGTACGTTCGTTTCACGCGTCGCGCGCGCAAACCAAACCCTCTTCGCGTGGGATAAGAGGGGTGTGACGTCGAAATGCGCGCGAATCGACCGTCGAGGACGGCGTTCGACGACCGCGGACGGGGATTTCGAGGGATGGAAACCGACGGGGGTGATTTAGACGCGGCGAGTTTCGTCGCGAGAGGACCGTCTGGACGTCGCGAGAGGCGCGAGAGGGGCGCGAGAGGGGTGTGTCTCCGCGTTCAGGGTTTTCCCACCAGAGAGAGCGCGCGGGGCGAAACGAGTCGCGTCGGGGAACGACTCTGGATGCGCGAACGCGCGGGATTTTCGATTACATCGCTGGATCGTGTGACTGACGCGTCTCGTTTTCTCTTTCGTTTTCGTCCGCGCGCGCAGCTCCTCGAAGCGTCCGAGCTCGTCTCTCAAATCGAAGAAGTGTTCGGCGTCGACGCCTCCGCCCCGGCGGGCGGCATGGTCATGGCTGCCGGTCCGGCTGCCGGCGGCGAAGCTGCCGAAGAAAAGACTGAGTTCGACCTCGTCATTGATGCCGTCGATGCCGACAAGCGCATCGCCATCATTAAGGTTGTGCGCGGTCTCACCGACTTGGGCTTGAAGGAGGCGAAGGATGCGGTCACGAACGTTCCGTTCACCATCCTCGCCGGCAAGACCAAGGGTGAAGTCGAAGAAGCGAAGAAGGCTTTGGAAGAAGGCGGCGCCAAGTGCTCCATCAAGTAAATTCAGACTTCGTACCACTCCAATTCTTTACAAATGAGAAGAAGGAGCCGCGTTAGTCTGCGTTAGCACTTTTGAGAGAAGCACCGTAGGTAGAGGGCCCTTTGTTTGCTATATGAACCCACATTATTACTCACAGCGTCGCGTCTTTCTACTACTACTAATCGCGCCACGCGAGTCTTTGGTCGTTGGATCACGCCTCATCCGCGTCTTCGAGCTCGTACCGGAGCTCCTCCACCGCATCATTAATTTGCGAGCACGCGCCTTCGAGCGCCTGCGTCGCCTCAGCCACGGCGTTGACGTACTCGTCCTCAGTCGGTTCGGGCGCTCCGCCTTCTCGAGCGCACGCGCAACCGATGGGGCATTCCACCACCTGGCCATTTTCGTCCACCGTGCGCGCCCAACTGGGATGTGGGATCGATGACCCGACGACGTTTTCTCCGCCCGCGACTCCGTTCACCGCGCCCGTCCCGTCCGCCTCGCGTTGCCACGTCCACTCCCGCTTGGCGGCGGCGAGCTTGAGCACCTGCAGAGCGCACGTCATCTCCAATCGAACTCGCTCGTTTTGCTGGACGATTCGTATGAGCGTCGCCGCGTCGGCGCGCTCGGCAATCTTTAGACCTTCCTCGATGGATAAAATCTGCGTGACGCGTCGTCAGTCGACATTCTTCTCGTGCGCGCGAGTCGTAGTCGTAGTCGCACCTTTTCGCTGAGCTCCTTCATCTCACCCGTCACCTCCGTCGTGACGCCCACGAACGCGCTCTCCGACATTTCGCCTCTCAAAGTCGACGCGTATCGCGCGTTCCATCGCTCGTACGCTCCGGATCTCGCCGCGTGCGCATTGAAAAAGTCGCGCAAGAGCGTCGCAACCGAACCACTCGCCGGTTCAATCGGGAGCGTCATCTTACGTCCCGTCGCCGTCATCGGCGCCGCCGTCGACGCGTTCGAAGGCGTGTTCGCGGGCACATCGTTCGCTGTCTCACCGTCGCGCATCGCCGCTCGGTGCGGGATCGACTCGGGTCGTTCGTCGCGCCTCGCTGTGAGGGTCGTTCGACCACGACTCGATGACGAACTCAATCGTCGTCCTCACAACGCCGCGCGTCGTCGACACATGGTCGCGTCGGCCCCGTCGAGCGACGACGACGACGGCGGCGATGTCGATGTCGCCGTCGTCGATCCCGACGGCGCCGCGTTCGCGTCCATGTCGGACGAATCCATCAACGCGTCGCTCGCGCCATCCATTTACGCGCTGACTCGAGCGCTCAAGCGCGCGTCTCTCGGTGTGTTTCACTGCGTGCACTCCGTCGCGATGGACGCCGCGTTCGTCGCCGAGCAGAGAAGACGGTTTAAGAGCGTTCCGATGTTTGCAAACCTTCGAGCCGGGGCGTGGTACGTCGATGAGGACGTGCGGGAGTGTTACTTTAAGAGCACCGACGGACACTTTGGAAACTGGCAATTCTCGGCAACGCGGTTGAACGCACACGTGGCGAGAGAAGCGGCGCGAGCTGGCGGGTGCGTGATCGTGGACGCGACGAGGAGCTCGGTGAAACGGTTTCCAGACGCTCTGGCGAAGACGATACCGATATGGGCGGACACGTGGAATCGGGCACGCGAAGCGGCGCTGACGAAGAGAGACGGGCGAGAAACGGATTGGTTGCGAACGTCTTCGGCGGCGAACGGACCGCATTTGCCGGATTGGATTAGTGCGAATGAGCAAAATAGTATTCGCGCGAAGATTGGGGAGTACGCGTCTGCGTTCAACGCGCTCGATGTCGACGCGCTGGAAGCTACGGAGAGTCTCGCCAAGCCGTTTCGATGCGTTTGGATCAGTCAAGCCGAGTGCGGGTTGGAGTTCGAGCTGAAAGACGCCGAGAGGGATGGGTACACACCAATCATTCTCGTCACCGCGAGTGCACCCTTGCACTGGCGCGGTGAGCGGCGAGCGAGCGCCAACGGGACGAGTTTCGCGTACATTCCTGGAGCGGGCGACGACGAGGAGTCTTGGGCTGGTGGCCTCACGCCGGCAATGTTTCGCACGCACAAGGATGCGCTCCTGGATGCGTGTGAACGTGATATTGGGTCGACGATCGCCCGCATAGTCGAAGGTCGCGTGGACGCTCCTCGAAAATTGGATCCTCGGGCTCGCTTTGCGGCGAAGGGTTGTGAAGTGGACGCCGAAGTCGCAGAACGGATTAGTCAACAGTCTGGCTACATTCGTGAGGGCGCGACTCGCCGATTAGCGGCAGAGTGTGGATTGGGCGAGTGTTTGATCGCCTCATCGGCGGTCTACGATAGACAAGATGTCGCAGAAGTAGCAGACTCATTTTTACATGTGGGCGAGCTTAAAGCGCCGAGCGCCGCGACGCTGCGCTCATTCATGCACGCCCGAGCGCAAAAGGTCAAATTGGATCGATCTGGCTTGACGAAGATTTTCCCAAATGCGATCAAGTTTGCGTCCGAAGCGGTTCGGAACGGTGAAAGACTTTGTATAACGTGCGATGACGGAGTAGACCATTCCGTTGCCGTTGCCGTGGCAGCCTCCATGAAGCTCACTTGCGAGGATCCAACAACCGCGACGAAGGATGACGTTCGAAGACGCTTGGCCCTCGTTTCACAATCGCATCCAGACGCACGACCGACGAGAGGTTCGCTTAAGCAAGTGTACAATTACTTGATTGGAGAGTCGCTCGGCAACGACGCCGACGACCCAGAGACCCGGAGAACGACATAGGTAGATTAGCTAGAAGTTATTGACTACAATAGATTTTTTAGACGCAAAGCCTGTACGTGACGTACCGTCCCGCGGTTTCGCTAGGTCTGATAATACGGACAACTTGCCCCCGACGCATACCGTAGTACCGAGCAACGGGGTCGTGCATCTGAATGCGCGGCAACTGCGTGTCCTTCACCTTGTAACGATCGAGAAGCGTCTTCTTTTGCTCATCGCTCAACAAAATGTGTTCTGGCACCAGCACGTGATCGACAATGTTCACCAACAGTTCCGTCTCTTGAAACTGCTCAATGTAAAACTTTTGCGTCTGGCACTCGAGCAGAGACTGTTTCGCAAACGGTGTCAACGATGCTTGCACGACAATAATAGCCCGGTACACGTTCTCCTCCTTCATCCGTTTAGCGTAATCCTTAATCGTCTTCACCCCCACCTTTTCTTCCTCTGGAAAGAAGACGAAAATATTCTCAGACGGATCGTCGCGCTTCGGCGCCATGATCGTCAGCGAATCCCGTTTGGGCTCGTCGCCGAAATCCTCCGTGAACGAATCCATATCGCGTTCCAGTTCCTTCGCCGACACGAGATACCCTCGCGCGTTGAGCATCTTGTGCACCGTCTTTCGCACCCGGAACAGCTTCGTTCGCTTATCGTTCGACATTTCGTTCCGTCAACTACTAATAACTCCCGCTCGCCGGCGCAGTGAATCCAATCCCTCGTCGCCCTCTGTGCACAGATCGAGGACTCGTTCGTCGAGCGTTGAGCGTCGTCCGTCCGGGGTTCGTTCGCGTCGAAACACTCGGCGTTCGATGCGTCGAATCAAGTCGTCGTCGCGAGTCGCGCGCGATCGTCGAGGCGGGGTGTGAGGGTACCCGCGCGCGGTCGCCTTTGCAGTTTCCATTCAAAGTTTTCGTCGTTTCGGCGGCGGGGGGGGGTCGGGTGGGAATGACGGTTCGTGAATCAAAAGATTGGAGACTTTGTGATTGCATGCGTTCGCCTAGAGCGCGCTCAAGCCGGCGAGCGTTGGAATTTCAGTCTCGATCGCCCCCGATTCGCCGCGACGATCGAGCTCGAGGTTTGCTAAGCGTTCGAAAGCCTCCAAGGCTCGGGTTTTGGAATCGGCGGCGGCGGCGAGGGCGTAAGACGCGGCGACACGGACGTCTTCGTCGACGTCGGAGCGATGCTTGTACGCGGCTCGCTCGATGAAGTTTTCGAGCGCGGTGGCGAGGGCCGACTCGTCGGCGTAGGAGACGGCGGTGGGAATTTCCTGGAGAGACGTCGCGACGAGCGCGCCGGCGACGAGGACGGATCGACGGAGATGTGGGTGCTCGGAATCGGCCAACGCGGGGGCGGATGCGAATTCGAGGATGGAACGGCAAATGATCGGACCATCGACTGCGTTTCTCGCGTACGTCGCGCTCTGACCGAGCGTGTACAAGATTTGTCCCATGACTGTGGCGTCCAATCCGTCCATGGTGTACCCGGATGCGGATTGGCGCTCGAGCCTTCGTGCGGCGGCGCGCAAGAGAGGAGAGACGAAACACTCGCCTATGAGATGGCTCCTCGTGACGATAGATTTTTCACCCATCGCGCGCTTTTCCATGGACTTTGGCGCAAAGATGCGCTCTTGGCCGATTTTACGTACTGACTGCGTTGATACGTCGGCGTTCTCCGAGTTATTTAAGCGTTTTGATCCGGCAGAAGAAGACGCGAGCCGCCGCATAGCCTCGTCGAGAGAGCTGAGAGTGTCCATGACGAGAGATGCGTCGCATTTATCCGATAAAGCGTGCTCGATCGTTGGTGGTCCTGCTAGACCAGGCGCTACGGTCAACACGGATGCGAGGCCTTCGCGGCGCGCGCGGTTGAGAGGATCAGTATCCGGCGTCGGCGGTTGCGCGTGGAGAACGGCGATGGCCAGGTCGGAAGCGCAAGACGCCAACTCGTCCGGTTGATGCGAAACCATTTCAGCAACGGCGTGCGCCGCACCCTCTGCCGCATCTGCTAGATCAATATCCGTCTTTCTCGTGGACGCATCTCCCGATCGAACTTGACGCAAAGCAGAGATGCACGCCTTGAGCGTGCGAGGCTTGGGCAACGACGCCAAGCGCGCCGCAGTCACACTCGCAGGATCGCCTTGACGCAAAGATAGGTCGTCATCGCTATCCATGTCGTACGGTACGAGCTCTTCGTCAGACGTGTCGTCGTCATCGCTATCTGATTCCTCGTCATCACTCACGCGTTGTCGCGCGGCCCACACGTCGACGACTTCATCTGGATCTTCAACTTGGGTGATTACGAATTCCGCTGACACTTTGGGCTCTTCGGCGACCACACGAACCTCTAACATTTCATTCACCTCTTCGACAGTCACGGCGTCTTTGACGAGATCTTGCGCGTCGTTTTCCCAATCCTCTTCGTCGGCGGACGATTCGGCGTCTTCGCCTTCCATGAGGCGAAATGGCTTACTCTGATCAAGTTTGAGCGATAAAGCGAGGCCGACTCTGTGCGCGTGCCGACGGTGACGCACGAGCGGTGAGTCCAATCGTGCTTGTACGCCATTGAGTATCAGCTTGGTCGGATTACCTCGCATTGCCTCCCATTCTTTGTTTGCCAAAGTCGACATGACGGCACAAACGCTCGCCGTTGCATGTCTTTGCAGTTCAACCGACGCGCCACGAACGAAATCTGGCGTCGACCACGCTTCCAGTAGCGCCATTATGTTTGCGTCTCGCATTCGTTTGACCTCTTCCTCGTAACTGGCTCTCCAGGGCGGTCTGATGATTGTTAACCTCAGAAGCGCTGGGAGAACAGCTCGCGGCACTCCTTTTCGCAGCAAGAGTGTCTCACACAGCGCGATGCGCGTGACTTCACAATCCCAGTATCTATCGCGCAACAAAACACGCATTACTAAATCTAAAGTTCGCCAGCTATACTGTACAGCGCGTTCAGCCTTCCCGCATTCTATGAACAGCGTCTCAATCCAACGAGACGCCCCGTGTGTATCCTTAGCTGAAGACATCATCCGCGTCGCCCACGAGAGAGAGTCGGGCAGTTTACCATCGACAATGATGCTCATCACGATATCCGCGTCTAGTTCGCGGATTCGTTCGGCCAAGAGGCTCAAAGTTTGAGACGCCACTTGGTCCGCGGCACCTCTGCGACACATTCTTGTGAGCATCTCCGCCGCTCGTTCGGGAGCCACAAGAGCAGCCTCGAGAGCTTGTCGAGCAATTTCTGCATCATACTCAGCCGTCGTGTGATAAATTGGCACTTTGAATCGGCTACCCAACCTCGAAAACGCCGACATGACGCTAACCAACGTTTGCCGCACCTCCTCCTCCTCTCTTCCTCTCGCCTGCCAGCGTATCATGTCCCTCACGGCGTTCGCTCGAACGAGGTTGACGTAGTACGCCAACGCGCTCGTGACGACGTGATCGTCATCGCGCTGTCGCCCCTCGGCGCTCGGGCCCATGCTCGCCGTGTCCAACGCTGACACGCACGCTTGAACCGCGCCAACGAGCGTGGCGCCTCTCAGAGCCTTGGCATCGAACCAAGAGTCGACGAGACGCGTCCGATCGCTCGCGGTAAGGCTCTCGTACCATCGCCCTCGCGTGTCGCGCAGCACGCACGCGCACAGGTCACCCACGTCTCTAGATGTCGTCGAACACGCATCCAAAGAATCTTCTCGAGAAATGTCACTCAGCGGTACGCTCCGTCGCGCTCGTTCCAGCGCCTCGATCGCCTCCGAGCGCGTCGACGCGTTCACGACATCGTCTATGATTGTTCGGATGTCGTCCACCGGTGACATCGCCGCGCTCGTTCGGGCGCCCAGCGCGATGTGACGATGTGTCGCACTTCACTTTTCGCCTCTCTCGACGGCATCGACGCGCCCGCGAGCTCAACATGGGCAAGGAGAAGAAGGAGAAGAAGGAAAAGAAGGAGAAAAAGGAGAAGAAGGAGAAGAAGGAGAAGCGCGACGCTCTCGCGACGGATGAGGATGGCGGGCGCTCGAAAAAGTCGAAAAGGGACGATTCTCTAACGACTGGCGGCGGCTCTGAAAACGACGCCAACGGCGGCGATGACTGGGACGCTGGGTCCAAGGGAGGGAAGAAATCGAGCGATGGAAAACCAGAGCCGCCGGCACCGGGGACGTTCCCCACATCGTCGACGCACGTGTACATGGGTAACCTCGCGTGGACCATTGACGAAAACGCGCTCGGAGAGGCGTTCGCCGACTGCGGAGAGATTGTCGACGTGAAGTGGTTCGAAGAGAAGGCGACGGGTAAGTTTCTCGGCGCCGGAGTGGTCGAGTTCAAAACACCCGAGGCGGCGGCCGCGGCGGTCGCCGCTAGCGGACGCGTGGTGCACAAAAGAGAGACGCCCGTCAGGTTTTGGGAAAAGCGCGGCAACACCGCGGAGGAGCGAGCGGAGGCTAAAAAGAAGGAAGGAGCCAAGGGACCGGAAATCAAGCCCATGGGAGCAAAGCCGGCGGGATGTTACACGCTTTTCATGGGCAACCTAAACTTTCAGATCGACGACGACGCCATTTGGAAGTTTTTCAAGGATGGCGCCGGCGTCGAGCCGACGACGGTGCGTTGGTTGACCAACAAGGACACTGGAGAGTTTCGCGGCGTAGGGTTCGCCGATTTCGCCGACGACGCGTCGCTCGACGCCGCGGCGGCGATGAACGGCAAGAGCTGTATGGGCAGGCCGATTCGTTTGGATTGGCAAGCGCCGAGTAGTCGTTAGGCAATGGTAACAAGCGCGAGTCTCGTCTCGTTTCTTTTCTTTGTGTAACTGTAATTCCCGCCGCGGTAACGATCCAGACGTCATTCCCCGCCTCGAGCGTCGAGCGTCGCGCGTCGAGCGAGAGACTTTTAGACAGAATTTGATTTACATCGCTGCGATTTTACAAAGTTTCATTAATCACTAGTTGAAGTTGCTATTGTAAGTCTTCAGCTCCCGCCGCGTACGCCTTATCGTGCGGACAGCTCGGTATCGGTAGCGGTAAGAAAGGGAACGGGGCGTAAGAAGTTTCGCTTAGAGCGGGACCGAGGGCACGCGATCGCATTTGCCTCAATCTCTCGCGCTCGGGAGACCAGTCAGCTCCGGCAGCAAAAGGAACGCAGTGCCAGGGAAACGAAACGCTCACCCGTCTCAGCGACTCGTATTCGTCGATCGACTGATCCCTAGGAACTCTGTGCAAGCACGCGAGAACTTGAAACGCGGGCAAGTAGAGCAGAGATCCGAAGAACATGCGCCTGGCTGCCGGGAAGGATGGCTTGGCGTAAAAAGCCGCCGCCGTTGCGACGAGCGGCGCGCCTAGAGCGAGTGTCTCGTACGCGAACGGCGATGTCGTGACCCCCAAAGCGCTCGCGACGACGCCTAGCGGTAAGAGTGCCACCGCATTTCTCAACGCCACCGCTGCGACGCGTCTTCCCGTCTTATCGTACATCGGATGCGACAACATCCTGTAGCCCCCGTTGAAGTAATCATCCTTGCCCATGTACGCTAAAGCCATAAAGTGCGGCATTTGCCACAGATACAGCGCCGAAGCCAATACGTACGCCCCTGGATCGAGTCTCCCCTCTTCGTTCGCCGCGGCCCAACCCATTAGAGGTGGTATTGCCCCCACCACCGCCCCGACCCACGTGTTGAGAAAGTGCACGCGTTTCAGCGCCGTGTACGCGCCCGCATACAACGCGATGTTCCCAGCCCCCAACATCGTCGTCGTCGCATTCGTCCCTTCGCTCAACACGTACACCCCACTCGCTCCGCACGCGCCGGCGAACGCCAACGCCGTCCCGAGCCCGACCCGACCGCTCGGAAGCGGTCTTCCCGCGGTTCGTCTCATCAACCCATCCGGCACCCGCTCCACCGCCTGATTCAGCGTGTTCGCGCTCGCGCTACACAGCATCGTCCCCAACGACACGCAAGAAAGCGTACTCAAATCCACATCCCCGTCCGATCCCAACACGAACCCACACGCCGCCGTGCTCACGACGAACGCGCTCAACCTAAACTTGCTCAAGTCCCTCGCCGCGCGCGCCGCGCTCGACGCGTCCGTCGGCGCGCGCCACGTCGGCGTCGTCATCGCCTTCCCCCCGACATTCATCGACGCGCTCGTCGACCACGCCCGCCGTTGCACGCATCGAGATCCACTCGTCGCCGTCGTCGCCGTCGTCGTCCAACCGTGTCGCAAGCTCCCACTCAAACACCACGTCCGCGCCGTTTCCCTCTGCGTCACCGAAGCCGCCGCCGACGACGACGACGACGACGCGACCGCGTGCGACATCAAAGACGCCGCCGATCGACGCATCGCGGCGCCGTCCGTCCGTCGGCGCGCGTTCGCCTCTGACGCGTCCAAAGTCGCGCGTTCGCGCGCGCGTTCGTGCGCGCAACCAAAATCCGTCATTCGTCTGGACTAGATTGGATTTGGATGCACGCCGTCGAGCGCTCGGCACACGTCGACGACGCGAACGCGAACGCGAACGCGGGCGAGCGACAGAGACGACGATGCGTGCCCGCGTCCCGTGCCCCGATCGCGCGACGCCGTCGTCGTCGACGCCGACGACGAATCGTCGCGTCGACGCGCGTCGGTCGCGCGCGCACCGCAGGGGTGGCGGCGTCTTCACCTGCGCCGCTTTTCGACCCGGTTCGATGCCGCTGGACGACGCGCGACGGGCGGCGCTCGACGCGGCGATGGAAGAGACGAGTTTTGGCAGAATAACCCTCACGGGACCGCCGAAGAACGGCGACGATGGGTTTCGGCGGGTGGAATTTCGTTGGGTGTCCATTCGCGGACGCTCGGCGTTGCAACGCGCGAGGTTCGACGCGAGACAGTCGTTCACGAGCAATCACGGTCGACGAGGGGAAGAGACCGAGATTGTAAAGAAAGGGAAGAACGATTGCGTCGAAGCGTGCGCGGAGGACGCGCTGGAGGAAGCGTTGGGAATGGGGTTTAGGCACTGGAGGGTGGAGACGGCATCGGCCGCCTGGAACGTGGTGGTTAACGCGAAGAAGTTTAGAACGACGGTATCGAGGGATAAAACCTTCGGTGCGGGTGATGGACTCATCGATGGGGCGACGAAGACGATGAAAGTGGTGGTCGGTGCGCAAGCGCACGATAGACAAAAAGCGAGAATCATAAGTGGGGATGATCCGTTTTTGAAGTACGTGGGCGTCGTGGCGGAGGATGGGAGCGTCAAGGCGAGCAAGCGAGACAAGTATAAACAGGTGGAGGAGTTTTTAAAGATACTCAATCACGCGTACGATGAAGCTACTTCGGCGCAGCACATGTTAGCGGGATCTGCGGAGAGGCCTCTTCGAGTGTGTGATCTCGGGTGCGGCAACGCGTACCTGACGTTTGGCGCGTTTTCGCTCTTGACCAACAAGCGCGAGGTACCGACAAGAGTGGTTGGTGTCGACGTGAAGCGCCAGGCTCGAGAGCGCAACACGCACGTCGCGAAAGAACTAGGATGGGAGAGTTCGATGCGTTTCATTGAAGGGACGATTGCCGATGCGAAAGTTGACTTTGATATCGCAAATGCGGCGAACGCGGCGGCTGATGTCATTTTGGCGCTGCACGCGTGCGACACAGCAACGGATGAGTCCATCGTGAGAACGATTCGTTGGCGCTCATCGTTGGCGCTTATCGCTCCGTGTTGTCATCACAACCTTCAGATGAGAATCAAAAAGTCTCCCAAGGTTGCGTTTCCACCCATGGCGCGCCACGGTATCCTCAGCGAACGCTTGGGCGACGTACTCACTGACTCCTTCAGAGCGCACATTTTTCGGCTGCTAGGTTATCGAGTGGACGTGATGGAGTTTGTCGGGGGCGAACACACCCCTAGAAACACGCTGATTCGCGCCATTCGCACGGGAAGCCCCGCGTCGAAGCAAGCCTGGGATGAGTACGACGACATGTGCAAAGCATGGGGCGTCGTACCGTTCTTGGCCGACGAACTCCAGGAGGAACTAGATGCCGCTCGAGCGGGCACGTATTCATATTAGCGTATTTAGTACAGTACTCATGTAGACTAGACGTTTATTTTAGATGTTACAACGATTGATTTTAGACTTGTTCGCCGAGTACAGTGCCAGAAACTGTACGCCTAAATCTACGTTCTTCTCCGCCGGCTCCGAAACTCGCACCAAATGCCTTGGGCGTGATTTCTTCCTCGGCACTCCAAGACCTTGGAGAGAGATGATCTCTGTCCGATCCAGCGCCTTCGAGCGGGTTGAAGCCGCCTCCCAGCATCGCTTTGGAGTTGGCGATGTCTTGTATTCCTTGCATCAAGTTGGCGCCAAACTGCATGTTCGTTTGTCCCGTCTCGCGCTTGTTGAACTTGAGCATGAAGAATATGAAGATGGCGCTTATCACAACGTTGATCACCACGACAAATCCGAGTCCAGCGACGGTACCGAAGTACCTGATGACGTACACACATATGGCGGCGTCACCACCCAAGAGGGCAATCGTCAAAAGCAAACGAACCGTGTTGAAGAGGAAGATACGAATCACCAATTCCTTTACGAAGTCCACAACGCCCGCCCAGGAGGATTGCTCGACCGTTTGTTCCATTTCCGCGGCATCAGTCTCCCTTCGAGCAGCCTCAACGTCCGCTTCGAGCCTCATGCGCTGCCATTCGGCGTCGGACATGCCCGGAGTGCGTTGGAGCACGTGCCCGGAAGGGCTGGACTTGACTCCGAGAACTTGTGCGATGCCTTGCGGAAGCATCTCGCCGATGCTCGTCCAGTTTATGCCACCCGAGCTCCCCGTTGAACGATGTTCGCCAGTCTTGACGAGTTCACCACCGCGAATAGGTGATCCACCAGACTCCTCATCGATCGATCGTTTGGCGTCCGTTAATCCACTTCGCGTCGAATGATTGGGCGTTTTGACGGATTCAAACACCTTGCCGATGATGGCGCCCGGATTCGCGGGAGAATGCCTGCCAGCGCCGACGCCGCTCGAGCTCGCTGCGTGTTGCAGGTACTCCAAGCCAGCCGCGACAATCCCTCCGGCGGCGCCTTCCAACGGGAACCCGTGCGAAGACGCCGAACCGTGCGACGTCCGTCCACCTTCCTCCATGCTCTTTCTGGCCGAGCGTCGCTCACCGTTGCTCTTGCTCTGCCTAGACATTTCTAAATCAGCCGTCTCCATGCTCACCTTGGAGATCTTATCCAACATCATTCTCGCCGTCGCTTTAAACTCATCCAATGTGAACATCCCGAGCGTCTCTTCCCGATGCGCGTTCGTCACCGCCGCCTTGACGCACTGCGCCCACATCGCCGCCGCCCAACCCAAATCCACCCCGACGACGTCCGAGTCCTCCATCAAAGCCCCGACAACCCCGACGCAATCCCTCGCGAACGCCACCGCACACTCCTCCGTCACTCCACGCACCCCGTGCGCGTCCAACGCCCGGAAACACAGCGCAATCTTTGTCTCAAACGACCCTCCGCACAGGCACGATAACAACACAAGCAACCTCACCGTGCTCGCCCGATCCCCGTCCGACGCCGACGCCTCCACATCCAAGAGTTCCGAGATCACCGCGTCCGGCACGACCCCATCCATCGTCAACCCAAATCTTCCCAGCGCGTTCGTCACCGCAACGATCGGAAACGTCATCGGATACGAGTCGTTTTCACCTCTTCGCCCGCACCCACTAAAGGCGCAAATTTCATCCACGAGTTCATCGATCGGCGTGTGTCTCCACGCCGATCGCGCGTGCACACCCGCGATCGTCGACAGCGTCAACAGGTGGTCCATTTGTTTTCGTTTCTCCGCCTCGCGCCGTTTCGTTAAGTCCAACGGCGCGTTCTCAGGACGACGACGACGCGACTTTGGACGGATTGAAATTCGCGTTTTGGAAAAATCGGAAACACACAAACGCGTGGAGCGCGAACGTTCCAAGGTGATTTTTTGAAAAATCTCGAACCAGCCCACCGACACAGACGGACGCGCGGACGACGCGGACGACGACGCAAAGTCGAATTCGTACCGACGATCGCGAAGAGACGCGTTCATCGCACTCGTCATGAGCGGGAGACCGTGTTATAAATGCGGGAAGACGGGTCACTGGGCGCGAGATTGCACGGTGCCGAGAGAGCTGCAGCTGTCAAAGGAGGATGCGGATGCGCTTCGGGCGAACGGGACGACGACGACGACGACGACGCGGGAGGGGGACGGCGATCTGGATGGGGTCAATGGTGACGGGGTAAACGGGACGACGACGACGACGACGACGACGCCGGGATCGGGGATGAAGAAACGAGCCAACGGGACGACGACGACGCGCAAGCCAAAGTTTAGCGTCCACGAACACTTATTGGGACCGAACGGACTCGTGGCGATTTATACGACGTTTCCGGAGCGTTACGAGAAGAATCGAAAAGGTGTGGGACACGAGTTGCACGACGCCGAGCTGCTGATCTCGATGTATAAGGAGTGGGCGGTGAAGATGTATCCATTTGCGCCAGCGGAAAAGACGTTGGAACGCGTGCAAAAGTTATCCAAGGATAAGGCGGTGCAGATGACGATTCGGGAGTTTGAGGAGCGAGACTTTGGCGGTGGGGTCGGGGACGCGGTTGAAGCGATGGATCGCGCCGAGGCGGCGGCCAAGGCGGGTGAAGAGAATGCCGAAGATGGTGAGGATGTCTTCTTTCCGGATGATGACGACGACGACGAAAAGATGGACGACGCCAAGGAGGATGAGGACCTCGACTTTCCGGATGATTACGAGGAAGAGGATTACGAGTTCGGAGACGAAGACGAAGACGTGGACGCGGCTCGCGCCATGCAAGAAGCCGACGAGGAAGCTGAGGCTGGCGCCGCAAGCGAGAGCGAGAGCGAGAGCGACGACGACGAACATGACGCGAAACGTGGTAAGAAGGTCAAGGGCGCGACAGATTCCACTAAGGCGGCGTTCGCTAGATTGGCTAAAAAGTTGGGCAAAACGGTCAATGCTAGTCCACCAGGACCACCAGGAGAGAGCGAAGTTTTGAATGAGACGACTGTCAACTCTCCACAGCGCAAGGTGTTGCGTGTCAAACAGAAGGGTGGCGACGCCGAGTCGGATGACAAGGACGAAGAAAACGAACCAGAGGAACCGACACGACGCCGAAGAGCGGTTCAACTCGAAGACGAAGACGACGAGTGAGCGTGATCGAATGAAATGTCTAGTAAATCGATTACATTTCCAGCCGATGAAAGGGAATCCGTCGGTTGATTGTTTTTAATGAATGATGCGTGCTTCATCAATAATGCGCCTTCTAAGAATATTTACGCCTTCGTAGTCTCTCGAACCGAAGACTTGGTGAGCACTCGAACGTCCTCGCCGTCAATCTCGAGAACTTGCGGGTCAGCACCCAAAACACCGAACGACATGCCGACGTCGATGCGCCAAATCTTACCGCAACACTCGCAGTTGGCACCGCCGAGCTGCGGCGTGTGTCCGACAACCAAACGTTTAACACCATCAATCATGCCGAGCGTTTGCTCCAGTAATTCGCAAGAGGTCATGCGATCTTCGTCGGTGGGGAAGTTCTCCGTACCGTACGCTCTGTGCCACACGATCGAATCGCGCACACCGCCAATGGCCATGCCCAACGCCATGCGCGTCTCCTCATCTTCAATCTCCTTGCCGCGCATCCAGTCGGATACGGCCCGGTTGAGCCTGTCCAAACCGAACTCGACGTGTCGCGGAACGAGACCACCGTGTGCGAACACGGTATCGTTCACGATCAACACAGTGTGGTGCTGGGAGAGCTGCTGCGCGAGCGGCCCGCCTGGAGAAAACAAACCAACACGCGCCTTGCTTTGACGCGTCCAGGCATCCTCTTCATCGATACCGAACGCATCGCGGAACTTATCCCCGAACAACTTGACGAGGTGTTCACTAAAACGAGCGGATTCACCGAACGCCCCTCTCGAGACGTACCTGAAATCCCCCGAAATGTTCAAAACTTCGTGGTTGCCGTTCAACACGTACACGCCGCCGCCTTGCTTTCTCGCCTCCTTGTCTAACTTTTGTAGTAAAATCAATATTCCGATCTCGTCGTCACCGCGATCGAGAATATCTCCCAACTGTACCAGCGTGGTGTCACCCCCGATCCATTTTGGATTCGTCGTGTCGCCGCCCTCGTCGAGCACACCAGCGATCCGAAGCGCACGTCTCGCCTGACCTATGTCTCCGTGCAAGTCTCCGATGGCAACCACGCGACCCGGCGCGGAGACTCGAAGCTGCGGGTACGTCGAAGACGATTGACGCCCTTGCTCCGAGCTACTGCTCGCTCGTCTAGTCGCGAGATCGCCTCGAGAACCACGTCGACTGACGCTCGCGTTCGCAGACGCTGGCACCACCGGCAGTCGCGTCGCCGAGCCTCTGCACGCCGAAGACGTCGCGGACGCCCGCACGCCGGCTCCACCGCCGCCAACTCGTCCAGACGGCACCGTCGCGATCATCGCCGCGGACGCCGCCGACGATCTCCCCGCGTTCTGCGTCGCGCCGGTGGTGCCTCTCGCGCCGACGAATCTCCAGCTTCCACTCTTGGCAACTCGCGCCGCGCTGGCGCGCGCCACCGCGAGGGCTCCAGCCGCGCGCATCGATGCGAGCGGATTCGTCGCTTCACTCGGCCGGGGTCTCGGCCGAGGCGACACACGCTCGAGCACGTCCTCGGCGCCGTTGTGGCGTCGTCGCGCGTCGTGAGGGCCGTCGACGTCACGGAAGTCGCACCCATACTGTGAGATTTTTAAGTGCAGATGTCATATGTTCGAAGCGCCTTATCTTATTTTTACTAGGGGTTTCGATGTTACAATACTATGTGTGCGATGTGTCAACGGGCTCCGCCGCGACGACGACGGCCGCTGAAGCGCTCGAGCGCGACGACGACGAGCTCACACGCGCGAAGCATTTCTTTTCTAGTCTCCGCGGAGGTGGCGAGCTCCTCCATCGGGTCCATGAGCTGGGCGACGTCCGTCTCGTCGGCGTCGAAGAGCTCAGAAGCGATGGAAGACTCTGCGCGCTCGTCCCTCTCCAGACCGACTCGAAACGATCGAAACGCGGAAAAGAACTCGGTTTCACTCACGAGTTCGCGTTCTATAGCTTGGTCTATCTCTTCAGCGATGGTGCGTAGGATGTCCGATCGAGCGATCTCGTCCTCGGCGACGAGCGCCTGCCGAGCCGCCTCGAGCGTCAAGTCCAAAAGCTGAGCTTCCGGCGGCATCATCCGCGTTCTGTAGCTCGTCGTGAACGTTTTAGCGAGCTCGAGAAGTCCCATGACCTCTTCTTCCGGCGCTTTTCGTTCGACGGCGGCGTAGACGGCGTTAAAGGCTTCCTCGCAAAACTCGCTCGTCAACCGCTCGTCCAAACGAAACGCCTCCATCAACCTCAGCGCGTCCTCCTCACCAAGTCGCATCGCGTGATCGATGAATCCCGCAAAGGTGAGCTCGCGAGGAAGCGCTTCCAACAGCGTCGCCCGCCTCGCGTCCTCGTAATCGTCCCCCGTGCCCGCCATCGCAGCGATTGAGAAGACGTTCGCGCTCGACCGCCGCCGAACAGCGCTCGAGCTCGCTCGCACGCTCGACCCCCGTCTCGACGCCCATCTCGCGTCGACGCGTGCCGGCGCCGGCGATATCGACGCACGCATCGCGAGCATGCCGACTCGACTCGACTCGATTCGATTCGCAGAACGTCGTTCGTCCGGAACGCGCGTCTCGTTCTAGCTCCCAAGTCTGGCCAACCCGCACACAACGACGCACCGTCGTCATGTCGACGCGCCGAGGACGCTCGGTCGCGCTCGCGGCGGTGGTCTTCGCATTTGCGTTCGCCCTCGGCGTCGTCTCCGCTGCAAGAATCGGCCCGAATCGACCGACGAGCGTCGAGAGAAACGCGCGTTTGGATGCTGCTGATGCGTCTGCATCAACCACCGTCGTCTCTTCGACGCCGTCAACGTCGACGAAGGGCGTCGGCGCGACGCGCGATCGCGCGATCGACCCGATGGCGATTGAGAGAATATCTTGGCAGCCCAACGCGGCTGTGTACCGGGGTTTTCTTACGGAGGAGGAGTGCGACCATATGATCGCGTTGGCGTCGCCGACGCTCAAGGCGAGCACCGTCGTGGACGCGTCCACGGGTGGGAGCATGTCGAGCTCTATTCGAACGTCGAGTGGGATGTTTCTAGTCAAGGGTGAGGATGAAATCGTGGCGAGCATCGAGCGGAGGATCGCGTCGTGGACGCACGTGCCGATAGAACACGGGGAAGGATTTCAGGTGTTGAGATACGAGCTCGGGCAAGAGTATCGTCCGCACTACGATTACTTTCACGATAACGTCAACACGCAGCGAGAAAAGGGCGGACAACGCGTGGCTACGGTGTTGATGTATCTCAGTGACGTCGATCGGGGCGGTGAGACGATATTTCCCGATGCGAAGGATGGCGAGCGAGCGACGTCGGAAGCGACGAGTTGCGCCGCGGGAAAATTGGCAGTGAGACCTAAAAGAGGAGACGCGCTCTTCTTCATGAGCCTTCATCACAACACGACGCAAGATCTCTCGTCAAATCACGGTGGGTGTCCAGTGATCCAAGGGGTCAAGTACAGCGCGACAAAGTGGATGCACGTCGCTCCGATACAGGACGCCACTGCGGGCGTCAAATTTCCTCCGGGCGTTTGCAAAGACGTCAATCCTTCGTGCAAAGCTTGGGCAAAATCGGGAGAGTGCAAAAAGAATCCGACATTCATGGTGGGCAGGAATCAAGCGAACGGGAGCTGCATGCGTTCGTGCGGGGCGTGTCCTCCGGGGACTCGCGACGCTTAGCCAAGTAGCAATAGACTCATCGACCGGTACGGTTTTAACTAGGAATATCACAAATTCATTCATCCTAAATCGAGCTAAGCAGGACTCTTCACGTCCTGTTTTGGCGCTGTCCCGTGACTTCGGCAGGAAGCGGCCTGTTGAAGCCACCCTTGCGATTCATGTACTGACGCGCCTGGCGCTTTGTGTTCTTTTGCACTGCAGAGGCGTTGGCAAACTCGTCATCGACGTGTTGACCCTGAGTCGTGTTGAAGCCGCTGAATCCCATCATGCGCATCATCATTGCTTCTTCATCTTCCTCGCCATTTTCTTCCGGGGCGCCATTCGCCGGTGGCGGGGGCGGAGGAGGAGGAACCTCAGCCCTCTTACCACCCCCGCGCGGCGGCGGAGGAGGAGGAGGCACGTCCATCTTTATTCGCTTCAGCTCACCCTCCTCGACTCGATCGTCCGGAGGTGGAGGAACTTCCCGTCTATTTGATCCAGCGTGTCCGCCTCCGCCGCGTCGCGGCGACCTCGAGCGAGACCTCGAGCGAGACCACGAACGAGACCGCCGCCGACGTTTGCGTCCGCCGTCGCGCGAGTCGTCTCTACCGCGCCCACCGTACCGCCCACGCGGCGGTGATCTCGAACGCGAACGCGAACGCGACCATGATCTCGATCTCGACCGCGAACGCGAACGCCGTCCGTATCCTCTTCTCGACGGCGACCGACTCCTCGACCGGCTCCGGCTCCAATCGCGTCGACCTCTCCCTCGACCGCCGCCGCGTCCACGACGATCCCCGTCATCACCGTCTCGCCGCCCGAACCCGCGGTCAGACCCATCCCTCCCGCGTCCGTACCCCATCGCGCGCTTTGGCGTCGACGTTCACGGCGCTTTCCGTCCTAAAACTTTCGCGAGTTTCTCCTCCTCCGCTCTCGCGCCGTCAAAGTGCGCCACCCAAGACGCCGGACACGCCCGCTCGTACGCCTCTCTCAACCTCGCGCACGCCGCCGCCGCCCCCGACGCGTTCTTCCCGCTCGTCCGTTCCCCGCCGCCGCGTCCGTCCGTCTCGCACGCCGCCGCGTAAAACGCGTCTCTCGCCTCGTGACACCCCTCTCTCGCCCGCCTGATCGGTCCAGACGCCGCCGACGGTCCAGACGCCGACGCCGACGTCGACGTCGACGCGCGTGACGACGAAATCTTCACCGTCGCGTCGTTCGCCCTCCACCGACGGTCGTCACCACCGTCGGCGATCGGTGCGATTCAATCGGATTCGATTCGATTCGATTCGATTCGATTCGATTCGCGCGCGCGCGAGTCGCGCTCCACGCGTTTGTGTGTATTGTTGTTTTCTGCTCAAGATGAAAGAAAACACACAAACACGCGGCGCGCGAACGTACCGTAAAAAAAGGCGAAGAAGAAGAGGAGAATAAAAAAAAGACCGACCGGACCGACCGGACCGTATTTGATCCCCGAAACGACGAGTCGTGACCCGTCCGTCAACGACCGACCCCCCCTATCTATCATCCTCCCGGTATTCACGCGACCTGAGAC
>Ga0255780_10001075_pt1 | contig 25807 bp, 16 predicted proteins | sample 071ome_32_FD_179978 | JGI IMG/M metagenome (GOLD analysis project Ga0255780, IMG submission 179978) | Coastal salt marsh microbial communities from the Groves Creek Marsh, Skidaway Island, Georgia - 071405AT metaG (version 2) | ecosystem: Environmental > Aquatic > Marine > Intertidal zone >... | reverse complement strand
CATCATACCCCTGTATCCCTTCAGCCGACAGAAATCGTCCATTCACAACACCATCTCTCCGCGAGGGGTGTCAGGGAGCGTGGAACAGGCCGGCGTGGAGAGAAACGCCTTCATTCCCCCCCCCCCTGACCGAGTTTCAAGCGCCCCCGAGCACCTCGCATTTCTCATCCACGTCCCTTTATGACCCCCCAGCGGCAGCCTTTTTTTCAGAACAGACCCCCGCCACCACCCCTGGACGTCTCCACGTGACCGAATTGCCCCCCTAAGCCTCGAGGCGGGCTGAACCTCCCTGCCTTCCCGTCGGAGCATTGCTTTGCGATCGACGCCCTCGATCATCTGAGCGCGCTAATACCGTCAAAATAAACGAGAAAAAGGGACCACGTCCTCACCACTCACGAGCGGCACCTCCATGACTGCTGTCGATTTGGCTGGCTCGCTGGTGGGTGGCTCCTCGCCCTGCATCGCCCCTCGAGCTCTCCCCTGGCGGCCGTGGGCCATCATCGGATACTCTGTCGTACATTTACCCCGTGCAATCCAAGATGCCCGCCTCTCAGGCGCCAAGCGGCGCCTGCACCTGCCCAGCCGTCTGCCCTGGGCGGGGGCCAAGGCTCCGCGCGAGCGCAGGTGTTTTTCGGCACTGAGCGTCCCTGAAAGCGTGTGTTTTGGGTTGGATTTGGGAATCTCCATCGCGAGCGACGGATGTCCCGGCTCTCCTCGCCACGGGTCATACCCCCGCCACGCAACCGAAGACCCCCCCTCATCTGCCTGCTCCCCCGTCCCCCTTCCTGCAGGCCAGTGAGGGGGCCTGGGGCCCAGAGGGGGTCCCCGACATGCTGAACGACGTGCCGTTCGCGCCCTTCTCGAAGTTTGACCGCCTGGGTAAGGCGGCCGACTGGACCGGGTCCCAGTACGGCCGCCAGCGCCCGGGGCGCCGGCAGTACCAGGGGAGCCAGAACGCGGTCAACACAGTGTTCTCGTTCCAGCACACCGACGACTCGCAGTTCCAGTACGTGGACAACAAGACCACCACCACTCGTACGTCCTCCCGGCCGGGGCAGAGGCGCGGGGGTGGGGCCTGGGGCCGTGGGCGCGGGATGCAGAGGGAAGCTGACCGCCACGACGGGGGCCGGGAGCAGGTGCAGGAGAAGCGTCCCCCTGCGCCCGTGCGCAAGAAGGACAAGCGGCCCTTCTTCAGGGAGAACATTCTACGCGTCAACTACTCCCCGTCGGTCGAGCTTGACCTCGAGTGGGACCAGCTCACCACCATCCAGCTTTCGGCCCTGGGCAAGGCTTCGGTGCGTGCCCAGGGTCCCGAAACTGTGGCCGAGTGTGGCGCGGCGCCGACGCTCAACAAGGCCATCGACGTCGCGGGCCCCCGCAAGCCTATCGGCGTTCCCGCTGCGCTCCGCTCTGAGTGGCGCTCCCCCCGCGCCGTTGAGGACAAGAAGCTCATGGCCTTGCTGGCAGACGGTACGGCTAACATCGTGACCACGGACAAGGTGCTCACCGCGCTCATGACCGCTTCGCGGTCCGTGTATCCGTTCGACCTAGTGCTTCACAAGCAGGGCGACAAGATCGTCATCGACCGCCGAGTCGCCTCAAAGATGGATCTGTGCACGTCCCACGAGACGGCTCCCGAGGGCGTTTCTGAGGACCACACCTCGGCCAACGCCGTGCCCGCCCTCACGTGGGAATCGGACGCCGTCAACGGCAAGTTCCAGGTCATCTCCGCCATGCCCGGGACTGCCAACCAGTTCGGCGGGCCCGCCGAATTCGACGGGGTGCCTGCCAGCCCTGAGAAGATCCCGAAGGCCTTCCGCTACCAGAAGTTCGACATCGGGAACGACAACTCCATCGTCGTCCGGTGCGAGATCGACGCCGTGTCCAAGCTTCGCGGGGAGCAGGTCACGTTCTCCGTCAAGGCGCTGCACGAGTTCGACCTGCGCCCGGGCGCCTCGGGCTGGAGGTCCAAGATCCAGACGCAGCGGGGTGCCGTCTTCGCCACAGAGATCAAGAACAACGCCCACAAGGTGGCGCGGTGGGCGGCCCAGGCCGTACTCGGTGGCATCGACCGCATGTCGATCGGGTATGTGTCGCGCAAGGTCTCGTCGAACCGCGACGTCCACGAGCTCCTCTCGGTCATGTCGGCCGTGCCCAGCGAGCTCGCCGCTCAGATCGCCTTCAACCTGGACAACGCGTGGGGCGTGGTCCGCTCCGTGGTGGATACGATCAAGGACAGCGCCGATGGCATGTACCTGCTCACCCGGGACTCGTCCCAGCCCGCCGCGCTCAAGATGTTCGCGGTCCCAGCTGGCCAGTTTGACGAGGAGGAGCCCGCAGTCTACTTCGTCCCCGAGGTCCCCGAGGAGTAGGTCGGGTCGCTGTGTCTGTTGAAGAGAAGGGACTCTTACTGGCCCCTTGCTTTCAAATTCATTTAGTCAGGCGGCAAGGCCCATCTCCCGCTGCAGCGCCTCGAGCTCCTCATCAACCGTGGTGGTCTCGGCGGGGGCTGCGATGGGGGCATTCGGGAGCACGCTGGTGGGCGCGGAGGGGGCCTCGAGGATCTCCTTGGTCGCCTCCTCCTCCATAAGCCCATTCAGCTCCTCCTCGAGCTCCATGTCGTCCGACGTGATCCCGTACGACGTGTCCCCCAACGCCTGCGCCACCTCCTCGTGCTGCTGCCTCACGTCGGACAAGTCCTCCTGCATCTTCTCCACCTCCTCCACGTTGGTCTTCTTCGCTAGCTTCTTCTGGTGCTCTGTCGCGAACCTCTGTGCCTCGAAGGCCTCGGCCATCATGCTCATCGACTCGAGCTCCGACTTCTGCTGCTGCATGTTGAGCACGATGTTCTGCAGCCGCTCCACTTCGGCCGTGTACATCTTCTTCTGCTTCAGGCACATCATCGCCGCCTTCTTGTTGTCCTTGGCCATGTATGCCTTCGCCTTGGCCGTCTCCTGGTCCATCCTCTGCGGGGCCGGGACCGGGGGGGCTGGGGGCGTGAGAAGCAGGTTCGCGCAGGACGAAACAGCCGGGGGGGGGGGGGGGGGGGGGGGGCCGGGCCGGGCGGGGGCGGGGGGGACGGGGGGGGCCGGGGGGGGGGGGGGGGGGGGGGGGGGGGGGGGCGGGGGGGGTGGGGGGGGGGGGGGGCGCGGGGGGGGGCGGGGGGGGGGGGGGGGGGGGGGGGGCGCACGGCTCGGGACGGATCCGGGAGACCGCGGGGTCCCGCGGGGTCGTACCAGGCGCAGAAGCGGGCTTGGGCGCGTATTCGCGGGAAAATGGGAGAAATTTCGCCCCCCAACCCGTGGCAGGTCCCCAAAGGAGGCGCGGGCGTACCTTTTCCAAGAGCTCGATCCGCTTGAAGGTCAACTCGATCTGGTCGTCGAGCTTGTGGAGGGGCGCGTGCGGGTCTCCACGGGGGGCAGACGCCGAGGAGCCACCCCCTGCATGTAGAACGGGGGTGAAGTGGGTCGATGAAGGGCGAGCTATCCTTGGTTGCGGCGAAAGCCGGACTCAAAGGCCATGCATTCAGCCGAGAGAGGAGGCCGCGGAGCGGGAATGCGCGAGCGACGAGACACCCGCAACAGTTTCGACGGTGTTTTTTGGACGTCCGACGTATGTTGACACAGCGGAATGTCCCTCAGATCCCCCAAAGTACGCGGAATATGAGGAAGAGAGGTCTCCAACGGGGGGAGGGTGGAGTCTAGTTGACCTAGCCGGGGGGATGCTCCCGCCCTACTTGACGAACCGGGCACGCGACCGCCCGCTCGACTCATCCAGTGCGCACTTCCTCTTTGCCGTGTGTAGTTGCCTCACCTCCAGCACCGGCCGAGCCCCCCCCGCCCTTCCCGTCCTTCCCCGTCCCGAAGAGCCGTGCGAACATCTCGCCCCAACCGTGGTCCTGTCTCCCTGGTACTCGGCTGTCGCGGAGAGAAATTCAGACGAGAAGCGGACAGGCCCCTTTCAACAGGCCGATGGCCACCGCGCAAGCGTGGAAAGAGGCGAAGAGGGCCTCTCGCGCAGAGGGTGAGAGCGCCTGTGATGAAGTGGCGATGGCCGAGCGTCGCCCGAAAGTGTGTTTGACGGGCACGGAGTGGGCCCTGGAACCCTTCCAGGTCGAGCCGGGCCCCTCGCTGGTGACGATGACGGGCTACGGGGTGCCAGAGGGCAGGTTCCAGGCTGCTTCTCTCACGGAAGACTTCAGCCCCCCGCATTGCCGGCCCCGCCCCCGCTTCGCCATCGCAACAGACGCCGGCGCCGATGGATGTCTGGCATGTTTGCCGAACCACCCCAGAAATCCCTGGCAGTGGCTTCCCTGCTCCGATAGTGCTCTCCCTGGCTCTACCCATTCCCTGCGCAGCTCACCTACAGTCGACAGTTGCCTGGACTCCTCCGGGGCTGGCCGTAAACGCGATGGGAGTCTCTCTGCGTTTCGATCCCTTGAGGATTACGTCTACTGTTGGGTGGAGGTGAGCGCCAACCATCCCAATGTGCCGAGGGCCCAGAAGGAGCTCGGCGTGGATGGAGCGGCGGGGCTCGTCGCCATCGGCTGCATTCATCATGTAAAGCGTAGTATGATACGCCGTGTCGAGGGCCTTTTACTTCGCGTTTCTCCACCCGCCGCTTTCTATGCCGGTCGGAGAGAGGGGGTGCACCCCCTCTCCTTCCAGCGGCCCTGCGGTCGGCCGGCTCGCGAGCGGCCGTATAGTGCCGAACTTGGTTATGTGTCCATGTGGTGCGCGTTTTGGGGGGACGATGTCCGCTGTTTCCTCGAAGTGCACCGCGAGCGGGTTTCTCAGTTGCCCTGCGTGCCCTCCAGGGAGGCGGTGCCGAACCATCGACCCCCCCGCCGTTCATGCAGGAGGGCTACCTTAGCACCGATGGTTGCCACCTTCGCTACAGGATCGGACACCCGCGCCGTGTGCCACTGCTGCAGGAGGCGCCAGTGCGTGTCCGGAACCCCCGCCCCATCGAAGGCGGTGGGCAGCGGGCGGCTCATCGTGGCCGCGGCAACGGGGGGCGAGGGGGACACCGCCGGCGGCAAAGGCGCGGGCTCAGACGGGGCGGAACCGAGGGAGGCTCTGGGGGGCGAGAGCATCCCCGAGGGGATGCCCGCGTCGGTGTACGAGACCCTCACGGCTATTGACTCGACCGCGCTGCCCCAGGACGTCTGCCTGCTCGAGACGCGGGAGAGCGTGAAGGACTTCGCCGAGATGCAGCTGCAGGAGATCGAGGCCAACATCACGGCGAGGCAGACCAAGATCTTCCTCCTCCTCGAGGAGTCGCGACGCCTGCGCATCCAGCAGAAGGTAAAGGGGGGGAAGGGCAAGTCGTCGGACGAGGTAAAGAAGGAAACGTTCAACAGCGCCCTGCCTTTCTTCCCGGAGATCTCCGAGGAGACTCTCGACCTGTACCGGGCAATCTACGGGGCCTTCGTCATGTCCGTCCTTGCCTTCGGCGGCCTCGTGGCCCCCGTCCTCGAGGTCAAGCTGGGCTTGGGGGGACAGTCATACCGCGACTTCATCGAGATGCTCCACCTCCCGGCACAGCTGTCCGAGGTCGACCCCATCGTGGCCTCCTTCTGCGGCGGCGCCATCGGAGTCGTCACCACGCTCCTCCTCGTGGAGACCAACAACGTCAAGAACCGGGCGCAGGAGCGGTGTCCCTACTGTCGGGGGACTGGCTACCTCGCATGTGGGATCTGCGGGGGGTCGGGGCTGGGCAAGGACGGCTGCGCCTGCACAGGCTGCAGCTCGGTGGGCCGCGTGATGTGCACCAACTGCTTCGCCACGGGGAAGAAGATGACCACGGAGCATGATATCCGCCTGGACCCCTACGGACCCTTCTGAAGGGAGGCCTGAAGGGAGGCCCCGAGTCCCCAGCACCGGGTGTAGTTGAAGCTCACGTGCGTGTGAGCTCGAGCCCCCCCTGTAGCACCTCCCGGTCCAGCCCCTGCCCGATCACCACAAGACGGGTGACCCGCGCCTCCTCCCCCCATTCGGCCACCTCGACCATGTCGTAGATTTCCTGGACCGCCTGAATCACGTGCTTCCGCCCGCTCCCCTCCACGCACACCACGCCCTTGAGCCGGAAGATCTCCATCCCCTCCGTGCCCTCGCTCCGCTCCCACAGCACCTCATCGAGCCATCTCCGGAAGGCCTCCCCCCGCACCGCCCCGGGCACCGAGAGAGACACGGTGGTGACCCTCCCGTGGTCGTGCCCGCGGCCGGGGGCCTCGTGGCCCCCGGAGCACGTGCCCCCGCACGTCGAGCACTCTATTCCTTTTATGAGTTCCATTCCGATTTTTGAGCCACCCGGGGCGTCGCACATTGACGGCTGGACGTACATACCACGCCCCAGGACCGCCCCCACGTCGATGACCCCGCGCTGGGTCCGGACGATCCCCACGGAGGCGTTGATGCCCCGGATCCGGTCCTCGAGGAGGCAGAGCTGACCCTCGTCGCGCACGAGGTCTGTCTTGTTGAGAAGTATTGTGTCCGCGTACGCGATCTGCTGCTCGGCCTCGTTGGCGCCGCTACCGTCCTCGCCGGTCGACCGCTCGTCCAGCTGCCGAGGGATGTTCCGGGCGTCCACCACTGTCACTATGCTGTCCAAGCACACCCCGGCCTCGAGCTCCTCGTCTGTCCAAAGTGCCGCGGCGACAGGCCCGGGGTTGGCCAGCCCCGTTGTTTCGATTATGATGTAGTCGATGACCCGGGTCTTGTCCGCCAGGAGCCCCTCGAGCGCCGTCACGAAGTCGTTCTTCACGGAGCAGCACAGGCACCCATTCGCCACCTCGATCCACTCCTCTAGGCCCGCGCCGCTCTGGGACCCCCCACCCATCGTGTCGACCCCCAAAAGCGCTCCCTCGATCCCCTTCTCCTCCCCGAACTCGTTCATGATGACCGCAATGCGGTACCCGTGGTCAGCCGTGAGCAGGTGCGTCAGGAGTGTCGTCTTGCCCGCACCGAGGTACCCGGTGATGATGGTGACGGGCACAGGCGAGGAACGGGTCGGCCCCGCATCACATGACTTCTCGGCGGGCACCGGACCTTCTGGACGCCCTGCAGCGGGGTGCGCATGGGTGCGCGGCTAAGTGGCCTCGGGGGCTGAGGAGTGGAGTGGGAGACTTGGTACGCCCCGGGTGGGAGACATCGTACGCCCCGAGACAGTCTCCCGGGGTCCCCCTCGCACTATTGCCTCGTATTTATGCAATTTCATGTCTTATATTCGCGTTTACTACAAACTATGCGACGAAGCGCTGATGGTGAGGCGCGAAATGGGGAGAACATTGCGGAACCCACCTCTGCCGTCCCGTGAATCACTCCGTGCGACTTCATGCGTGCCGAGCGGCACGGCCAGGGGAATCTCGTCGTCGGATCCAGGTTCCATCGCTTGAGCACGCATCACCACGGCAGCCGGGCGGCATCGGCCCCTTTAGCCAAGACGTGAGGTGGGCCAGCCGGGGAGCGTCAGCCGCTGCTCCCTCTGTGAGACGGCCGTTCTGGGCAGCTGGGGCTGGCAGGCGGCCGCACAACAGCATCGCTCCGACAGACTCCTCTCTCACTCCCACATCTTCTGATAGCAGGCGGCACCACGTTTCCCGTGTGTGCCCGCGCATGTTGCGCCTTGCCTTCTGCATTTCACCTCCACCTCTCCCGCACGCCCCCTTCCGCTGCGCTCCCCCGCCGAGGTTTGTGGGGCTCGTAACAGCCTCCCTGCGTTCTGGTAAGGCAAACGCGTCCGTTGGCACCAGTCTAGATGCCCTGCCATCCTGCGAGGCCCCGTTCCCGCCCCACGACCGCTCGGAGCCACGAACCCCCCCCGAGCTCGCCAGAGCCGTTTCGTGAGATACACCCGCCCCGAACCCGGGCGCAGGATTCTCGTCGCTACCACTTACGTCGTCAGTCGCCCTATTAGCACCCGTCGGGCCCCATACGAGACTCTCCCTGCCGAAGACAAGGAGCCTGCAGTCTGCTGCTCACGAGGCCCCCGCCGCCGCCATGGGGAAGCGCGCCAATGACGGCGTTTCCTCCGGCGAGGAGTTCGCCGAGGAGCCAGCGAAGCGCTTGCGCTCGGCACCCAGCGGATGCGACCGCCGGAGGTGGCGTGAGCTGAAGAAGGGGAGCGTCGGGGACGGCCCCGTGCTGTACTGGATGAGCCGGGAGCAACGGGTTGCCGACAACTGGGCCCTTATCCACGCCCTCGAGACGGCGAGGAAGAAGGGGCTGCCCGTCGCCGTGTGCTTCGTCGCTGACCCCTCTCGTTTCCCTGACAACGCCCGCCAGTCCCTCTTCAGCCTCCGCGGGCTCCGGGCTCTCCCGGCCAAGCTGGACGCCCTCAACATCCCCTTCTTCATGTTCCGTGGGGACCCGGCCACACACGTCTCAGCTCTCGCCGGTGCGATCGGGGCGGGCCTCGTCGTCACCGACATGCACCCGATGCGTGAGTTCGTTGCCGCCCGGAAGGCAGTCGCGGAGGCAGTGGCGTGCCCCGTGCACGAGGTGGACGCCCACAACGTGGTCCCCGTCTGGGCTGCCTCGGACAAGCGGGAGTACGCCGCGCGCACCATCCGCCCCAAGATACACCGGCTCCTCCCGGAGTTCATGACCGAGTTCCCCGCTCTTGAGCCGGCTTCCAAGTGGACGGCCGCCCACAGGCCCACAGACTTTGACTGGGATGGGATCCTGGCCGAGTGCACCCAGGTGGCCGAGCAGACCAACAACCGCGAGGTCTCGTGGTGCGTCCCCGGGGAGGCAGCGGCCATGGACGCCCTGGTCGGGGAGGAGAACGGGTTCCTCACCAACCTCCGGCTCAAGCTTTACGCGAACAAGCGCAATGACCCCGCCCTCAAGGCCACCTCGAACCTGTCCCCCTACCTCAACCAGGGGCAGCTCGCCCCCCAGCGCGCGGCCCTCGAGGCGAACAAGCTGAAGCGTAACCACAGCGAGAGTGTGGCGTCCTTCCTCGAGGAGCTCGTGGTCCGCCGGGAGCTGAGCGACAACTTCGTATTCTACGAGCCCAACTACGACAACCTCGAGTGCGCGGCCGACTGGGCCAAGGAGACGCTGCGGGTGCACTCGAAGGACAAGCGAGAGTACGTCTACTCCAGGGCGGAGCTCGAGCAGGGGAAGACGCACGACGACCTGTGGAACGCGGCACAGCTGCAGCTGACGGCAACCGGGAAGATCCACGGCTTCATGCGCATGTACTGGGCCAAGAAGATCCTCGAGTGGACCGAGGGGCCCGAGCAGGCCATCGAGTTTGCGATCTTCTTCAACGATCGTTACGCCCTTGATGGCCGCGACCCCAATGGCTTCGTCGGTTGCATGTGGTCCACGTGCGGGATCCACGACATGGGGTGGACTGAGCGCCCTGTGTTCGGCAAGATCCGGTACATGAACTACAATGGGTGCAAGCGCAAGTTTAAGATCGACGATTACATCGCCGCGTGCAAGAGGGACGCCGCCAGGGAGAGGGGGGAGACGTTTACGGAGGAGGCCAAGGGGCCCTTCGCCAAGGCCAAGGCCGCGGCAACGAAGAAAAAGACCGCGGGGGGCGCGGCGGGGGCCGCGCCCCAGCCAATGCCAGCGCCGGCGAAGAAGGTGGTCAAGAAGGCGGTGCGGCTCGAATCGGACTCGGACAGCGACTGAGCTGGGTCGTCGCAAGTACCGGCCCCTCTGTTTCTCCCCCGACTTGAAGAAATGTGCGGCACATCTCTTGTGTGTTGTGTGGATGGCACAGTGCCATCCCCAATCTGACCGATTCCTGGTGTGACGGCCCCCAGGACTCGAGTGCTCGACGCGGGCACCCCCTCTTGGGCACGCGAGGGGGCACTCGGCGCGCCTCCTGCTTGGATACCCAGCGTAGCTGTCCGAATCCGCGATGGACTCCAACGGGCTGCCATCGCCCGGCGGGCCGGGCTTCAGCCTCGGTGATGCCTCGAGGGGCAATGAGGGCGGGATTTCGCCGCTGGGATCGCCTACTAGGTATCTTTCTGCCCACCAAGCCCGACATACGATTGCATCATGCCTTAATCACTGCCAAACCGCGCAGCAGGGGCGAGAAAGAGCCCGTGTGGCCTAGTGCCGCTCGATCTCGCCTTCTGCCCGAGCCCTCTCGATTAGCCCCAGCTGCGCGCCCGCTACACCGCTGCGAGGGATGATGCAGTCACATCGGGAGCTCGATCGTGCTTTCTTTCCTCTTGCGGCTGCAGGGACGTGTCATCGTTCGGGACCAGCCCGGCGGGGGGCTACAGCTTCGGGGCTTCGAGCAAATTTGGGTCGAGCTTCGGCCGGGGGCGGTACGGGGACTTATCGAACCTCACCAACTCGATCTTCGAGTCGCAGGGCGCTACTCCAGGGTGTGCGGGTCTCTCTGTGAGTGCCCCTGTCTCCCGGCGGCGGCGGACCCCGCGTGACGCCCGCACCGCTGCCACCCAAACCCCGGGACGTGCCCCCCACCCCCCCGCAGAACCTGGGGAACACGTGCTTCATGAACAGCGCCCTCCAGTGCCTGAGCCAGACGCCCGAGCTGACCGAGTTCTTCGTATCCGGGGAGTACGAGAAGGAGCTGAACGTGGACAACCCGATCGGGACGGGCGGGGAGCTGGCCAAGGCGTACGCCGACCTGGTGCGCAGGATGTGGCAGGGCAACGTGAGCAGCGTGTCCCCGCGCCTCTTCAAGGCCAAGCTTGGGCAGTTCGCGCAGCAGTTCATGGGGTACCGGCAGCAGGACTCGCAGGAGCTCCTGGCCTTCCTGCTCGACGGGCTGCACGAGGACCTGAACCGCATCAAGAAGAAGCCATTCGTCGAGGAGAAGGACTCCGATGGGCGCCCGGACGCGGAGCTGGCTCGGGAGGCGTGGGCCAACTACCGGCTGCGGAACGACTCGGTGCTCGTGGACACCTTCCAGGGCCTCCTGAAGTCGGAGCTCACGTGCCCCACGTGCAAGAAGACGAGCGTCAAGTTCGACCCCTTCATGTACCTGACCCTCCCCTTGTCCCGGACCCCCGACCAGCGCTCCCTGTCCCTCACCCTCGCCTGGATGGATGGGTCCAGCCGTATCTCCCACCACACGGTCCAGGTCAAGCAGAGCGCCACAGTGCGGACCCTCCTCGCCACCCTGCGCAAAGAGGCGGGGGTCCCCGAGGGCCTCTCGATGCACGCCCTTGAGGTGTGGCAGGCCAAGGTCTTCAAGCACATGGCGCGGGCCGACCCTGTCGTCGACATCCGCGAGGACGACACCCTCATCGCCTACGCCTACCCGCCCGCGCCCTCCCCCGCCCGCGCCATGGACGCGGAGGGCGACGGGGAGCCCGCGGGCGGCGAGCGGCTGCTTACGGTGTACCAGTCCGCGCGGGGCCCTGATGGGCACCGGAAGAACCGCTTCATGGGGGACCTTTGGGGGGTGCCCCTACTGGTGGCCCTGCCCGTCCACGGCGCGGACGTGTCGGCCGAGGAGGCGGCCAGAGAGGACCTGGAGGTCATCACAGAACGCGTGCGCCTGGCCCTCGGCGGGTCCCTCCGCCCGGGGAAGCGGGACGAGCCGGGCGAGACACCCGAGAGCGATGCAGCGAGGAGCCTCAGCTCCGCCTTCGACCTGTTCCAGGACAGCCGCGAGGGGACCACCGCCGTACACCGCGTGCCGTTCGGCCAGCCCAACCCGCGGCGGACGTCCAGCACCGCAGGCTACGGGGGGTTCGGGTCGTACACGTCGACGATGTACGCCCCGCGGGGGGCCGACAGTGCCGGGGAGCTGTACGGGAGGCTCACTTGGAACGAGGACGCGGAGACCATGTACGACATCTCCTCCTGGCGCGGGCCCGGGGCGGAGGCGAAGGCGCAGGGTGCGGCGCGGGTGGGCGCGAGCAAGGAGATTACCCTGGAGGAGTGCCTCGAAGCTTTCTGCCAGCGCGAGACATTGGACGAGGAGAACGCCTGGTACTGCCCGCGATGCAAGGACTTTGTGCAGGCGGGGAAGAAGATCGACCTATGGACACTGCCAGATGTGCTGGTGGTCCACCTGAAGCGCTTCTCGTACAACACGTACTCGAGGGACAAAATCACCACGCCCGTGCGGTTCCCAATTGAGGGCCTGAACATGGCGCCCTTCATGCTCCAGGGTGTGGGCGACAGGGGGCTCGTCTACGACCTCTACGCGGTCAGCAACCACTATGGTGGCATGGGGGGTGGGCACTACACCGCGTTCGCGCGCCACGAGGGGGAGAAGAAGTGGCTCTGCTTCGACGACTCGCACGTCTCAAGCATGGCAGAGATGTCGCCATCGGCTGCCTACGTTCTGTTTTACCGCCGCAGGGGGTCAAAGGTGCCCAGCATACCTACCGTAATCCCTAGCTCGGACGTCGTGGCGTAACCTGTTGAAAATAACCTGTTGAAACAGCGTCAGTTGGCCCTACCCTCGCCCAGGGTCGAGGATGCTGTCCACACACTCGAGGACATGAATCGCGGCTCCCTTGTGCAGAATCGCGTTGTATTGTGTGCAGTCCGTGCTGAAGATGCATCCAGGGCATCCATTTGGGTCCGAGCAGTCACAGCCTTTGACCAGATCCAGCGCCCTTTTCACCAGCTGCGGGAACAGGGGGGCCGCTTGTGCGGCGAGCCCGACACCGCCGGGCTGGCCATCGTAGAGCAGGAGGCGCTCGGGGCGGTAGCGAGTCTGATACGGATTGTCGCACTCCGCCTTGATGTCGCCCGCGTTGCAAGACAAGAACGCCCCAATCACATTGAGGATGCCGTGTGCTGCCCCGTGGATCCCCTCCCTGAAAGGCAGGCCCATGTCCCGCATCTCCGCCCGCAACCCCTGCGGCAGTCTCAGGAACGCAGCCTGCGTCGCGAACTGGCTCGGAGGGAGAAACAGGTCGACTGTGTCGAAGACCTTGCCACTCCCCTTCCAGATGCGATGGAAGCCCAGCCACTGCTGCGACACCACGCAGTCGGAGAATGCTGCCTCACGCACCCTGTCCTGCCCCGTCTGCCCGGCACCCGAGCTCTGGAGGAATCCACCAGCGCCAGTTCCAGAGGCGCCCTCTCCGAATCGCCGCCGCTGTAGCTCCCGGACGTCGCCGGTCCCTAGCGCTGAGTAGGCGTTGTGCCCCCCGATGACGTGGATGTCGATGGTGGAGACTGGCACCGTGTAGTACTTAACGTGCACTGCCCGGACCGTCGCGATCCTCCCCGCGACGTCCAGCTTCTTGCACAGGAAGGAGCGGCCCTGGAACAGATAGATGGCGCCCTCGTATACCTCAAAGAAGGCCTTGGACTCCTCGATCTCCTCCAGCTTCTCCTTGCTAGACTCGTCTATGATCTGGAACTGCTCAGCGTCGATCGCCCGCAGCCCAAACGTGGCGGCGGGGCTGTCCTCCCCCCCAATGTAAACCCACGCGTCGACTTTACTATTGGGCGGCCTTCCCAGTGTGCGCTCCGATCTCAAAGCCTGCACGACAGCTCCCAGAGTGGCCCCAAAGACGTCGATGTCGTCCTCAACGATGACGGGGTGCTCAGCCGCGGCACACTCCACGTGGAGGGCCATCAGGTCCATGTTCGAGCAGTCGATGCACGCGCGCTCGATCGCCTTCTCGAGGAGCAGCGCGGGCTGACGCATAAAGTACTGGTCCAGGGGGCCGTCGAAAGCTACGTACATAGCTAGGCTGGTCTGGCCCCTCCGACCTGCCCGCCCAGCCTGCTGCCAGAGCGAAGCCACCGTCCCCGGGAAGCCCAGGTGGATAGTGCAGTCGAGGTGCCCCACGTCGACGCCTAGCTCGAGCGCATTGGTGGCCGCTACGCCCCTGAGCTTGCCCGAGAACAGGGCTGCCTCTATCTCCCGCCTGTCTTCTGCAGAGTAACCCCCGCGGTACACGGAAACGCAGTTGGTGAGGTGAGGCGCTGCCGCCATGAGAATCTCTCTCGTGTACGAGGCCACAAGCTCGCACAACTTGCGAGTCTTGCAGAACGCAATTGTCCTGAGCCCGTGCTGCACAGCCTCGCCGAGGAGAAGCGCCGTCTCGACGATGGGACTACAGCGCTGCTCGTCCTCGAGGGTTCCTGCCTTGCCACTGCGGCCGAGGACCCCTAGCCCCCCCGCTGCCTCACTGCTCTTCAGCGCGACGCTCCGCCAGCCCTCCGGGCGCAGGGCCTCAGCGGCCAGATCGCCACGGGCGTCCTCTCCCTGCGTTGCGCGTTTGTACGACCTGCTCCCCCAAATGCGCCTCCTCAGCAACGGCTGCCCAGTACGACTGTGGCTCGGGTCTGCTCCGACGGACTCAACCAACCGTACGGCCAGGGCTGCTCCCGCAGCCACCCGAGCGGCTCCTCGACCCTTCTCCGCCGCATCGGACACGATCCCAGACCCCCGCAATATCCGCTTACTGACGTCTACCATGTCACTGGGCGGGGCCCTGTCGACTTCGATCCTCTCGGCCAGGCGCGCAGCCGGCAGCGATGCGGCGCCGTCGATCTGTAGGATGCGCCCCTCCACGCCCCCTGCCTGCCCGAGACCGTCGTCACCCGTGCCACGCGAGTCCACCCTGGCCTTCTTGCCCCCGCGCAGTCCGCTGATCGTACCCAAGGCGTTGTCCCTCTTTCGACCGATGGCCACGGACGCCAGCCAGTCTCCATGCTCGACGCCCCTCCTCTCTCCCAGCTGACGAGCCCCCATTCGCTCTGCGTTCCCCTCTCGCGCTAAGATCCGCTGCGCTTCTCTCTGCCGCCCCCGCGCCGTCTTCCTGTCCTCCTTCGCCTCGCCTAGCTCCTTGAGCCGCCTCGCACTCTCTGTGAGTGGTGGGTTCCAGAAGACGACCTTCTTTTCCGAGGAGGGGGAGCTGTCTTCCGTCACCACCTCGATTTCGTCGACGGAGCAGCCAATCAGGGCCGCAGCGTGCTCCCCGGGGTTGGCGATGGTCGCCGAGGTGAACATGAAGGAAGGCGAGCTGCTGTACACCTTCAGGCACAGCCGCTGCAGCCGACGGAGGACCAGTGCGACGTGGGACCCGAAGAGGCCCTTGTACATGTGAGCCTCGTCGACAACGACCAACCGGAGGCGTGAGAGGAAGCGGCGGAAGGACGAATGGATGGGAAGGACGCTCCGGTGCACCATGTCGGGGTTCGTGATTAACAGTTGCGCCCGGTCGCGTATCCCGTCACGGTCACTGCGGGTGCAACGAGGGCGAAGCGTGCGCCGTTCCGGCCCGTCACCCGGTTACGGCAAGGCCGGGTCGTATTCACGGAGACTCCTCACCTCTTGGGCGTGTCCCCGTCGTAGATCTCCACGGGCGGCCCGTTCAGGCCAAACGCATCCCCCATCAGTTTGCGTAGCGCGCCCAGCTGGTCTTGCGCCAGGGCCTTCGTCGGGAACATGTACATGCAGCAGGCGTCCGGGTCTGTGGCCAGGAACTCGAGCGCTGGGACGTTGTAGCAGAGCGACTTCCCGGACGCCGTGGCAGTAGCGACTACCACGTGCTTGCGGCGCTGCAGCACCGCATCGATGGCCGTGGCCTGGTGCTCATAGAGGCCTCGGTAGCTGACGCCCTTCGCCTCCAGGGCCCGCCTGGTCGCGTCTTGTAGGGGCTCCTCCGTCTCAGCAAGGGTGGCGTCCCTCCCCGGGACCGTTTCGACGTGCGTGATCTGGCCCTGGTACCATCCCAGCCCCTTCAGGTGCTCAAGCCACGCCTCGGGGCCCAGGGTCTCGTCGCTCCCACACACCGCCGACGTCCTCGCGGCAACCGGTGGCCTCGGGTTCCGTACGGGGCTTTTCGCCTCCTTGAGCGCCTTCGACACTGGGGACTGCGGGGTCTTGGCCACCGCGAGCACACGTTGGGTCTCCTTCTGAACGGCGTCCACCAGCGACGACAGGGAGGTCGCCTCCACGGACCCGGCGACCTGCTCAGGCCATGTGCCCCTCCGGATCGCAGGCAGGAGCTCCAGGGGCGCGGGCCCGACCGCGCCCGGGGACTCTCTCTCTAGGCGCTCTTCCAGCGCCAGCGCTGTGGCAACCGAAAGAGCGCGCCTGAAGGCCCGCTGCCTCCTCGATGCCGCGTTCTGCATCCCCTTCTCCGTCTGCTTGACGGGATCCTTCCCGCCCCCCCTCCCTTCGCGCTCGCCCCCCCTGCCGTGGACCGTGGGCCCCGCCTCGATCATTCCGAGCGAGTGGTGCTGCTCACGGCTGAAGGCGGAGGCCTCGCGCTTTCTCCCGGGGTCGTACAGCTCGATGATGACGTTGGGGCAGTCCCCTGGCGCGCTAGGCAGGGCGTCATGCGCCCCCTCGTGCCACTCGTCCATCCTCCCGTACTTGTCTACGTGTAGCGACCCCTCCTCCGCCACCCTCACGAAGCCCCCCGCCGGCGCTGTGGCGTCCCCGCCTCCCCCTCCGCCCCAGCCTCTGTGGCGCCCCTTTGTGAGATGGATATCGGGGATCCCGTGCAGCGTCACCACGTGGGGTGCGACGGCCGCCATGGCCCGTAGCACCTCGAGCGTCAGGGAGCGGCCCCCGCTCAGGTCCTTGGCCGACTGCCGCGTGTTGTAGAGGGATGCCTGGATGTGCTGGCGCGCGAGGAATCCGTAGATGGTGTTGAGCGCCTGGAATGACTCCATCAGCTCCTGGGCCTCCCTGGGCAGCGGCAACTTGTCGGCCCCCTGGCCCTCCGCCCCCACCACGTGCCGCCCCACCATCTCCCGGACGCTCGCAAAGCCCAAACTCTGGCCCACCGGCGCGGGGGCGCTGTCCTCGCCTCGGTCCTTGTCGTCCGGGGCGGGCTCGGCTCGTCTGCGCCGCGTCCCGCGCCCCGGCCCCCTCCCGCTGCTCGCGCCTCCGCCCCCCCCCGGGTCCGGATCCACCGCCTCGCCGGGCCAGGGCCTCTCCGGGGACGGGGGCACCGGGTCGGCAGTCCGGTAGATGAGGGGCAGCGAGTCCCGGTCGACTTGTGCCACGGGGGGCGGCGCGTCCGCGGGCGACGGCACGGCCATTTGCGTTGCTTGGGCGGCGGTCCTCGCGGGTCCCTGCGCTGGGGCTGGGGCAGGGGCAGTCTTGCCCTGTTTTGCGAGAGCCGTGATGCTGCCGGGCCCCAGGTCGCGGAGAAGGGCCCCGTCCTCTAGCTTGCGCCCCGCCACGAAGAGCGCTTTGCACTTGGCCCCGTACACCTCCTGCAGGGGGGGCCTCGAACGACCGATCCAGCGACGACAGAGGGTCATCCGCGTTGGCCGGGTGATGAGAGCTCCGTACGCTCCTGATGGGCCGTCGCCGGTTTCGGCGCATCACAGCGCGGAGGGCCCGCTTATCAGCACTTTTGCACGCGACATGCGAAAGACAAGGGCTTGCGCGCGTCTGTCCTTGCCTTCAACACCTTCCGGAGCTCCCCCACGGAACGTGGCCGTGGCCCCTCCGCAGTGCTGGGCTCCTCACCCGCGATGGGGATCTCAAGAGACGTCCCCCCAAGGAACCGGATTGTGACGACATCGGACCCCATGTCTCCCTCCGCGGGCGAAGTGGCGTCGCGGGGAGCTGGGAGTACGTAAAGGGCCTGGGAGAACCTTCAATCTTGGCGGGCACCCGACTCGTTCATGACGTCTGGCGGGCCAAGGTGGTCTACGCCGCCCACTCCCATGAGGAGCAGCTGTGGGTTCTCGACCACCCGCGCCACTGCCTGCTCGTTTTCCACGGCGAGGAGCCGCCCGATCTCCGCGAGGGCCCGTTTGAACTGCTCCGGGTGAAAGCAAACGACAGGGACCTTCCCAGCGATGCGCTCCAGCCCCTCCTGCCCCATGCCGGGGACGGCTCTGCACTCCTCGAGCGCCCGGCGCACCCGCGCGGTGTCCCACGTCAGCAGGTCGGGGAATGCGCATACCACTTCGCACACATCTGTCCGGGGCAGCGCTGCCCTCAAGAGGAGAAGAACTTCCACTGCCCCCTCTAGGTTGCCCAGGAGGGCGACGAGCCTGGTCTCTCCCATGGTGGACACCCGCCGCTGCATGGGGGGTAGCAAGAGGAACAGCGTGTCGAGCCGCACCATCGTCTCCTCCTCCCCGACCCCCAGGCGTCGGGCGAGGACCTTGACGAGGAGCTCGTCCTTCCCCTGCTGTCCCCACTCGGTGTTCCCCTCATTGAGCTGCCACCCGACCCCCCACGGCGTCCGTGACCCTCGGTCTGGCAGTCGCCACAGCCGCGGGCTAGTCTCTTCCCGGTACCCCGCGGCCCTCAGATACCTACTGCTGGCCCTGCGACCACGGAGCTGGAGGAGGAGCCCCTTGGGCGGTGCCTCGAGGCTGGGAGAGGTGCGGGGGCAGCCAAGTGTCGCTTCCGTGCCGGCACCGGCGCACAGACGTTCAGCAGGGGGTATCGCGCCCATATCATCTGCTTCGTCCAATGCCCCTCGCGACACGATTCCTGGAGCCTCCGCGCGCACCTTGGATGGGCCTTTGGCGTCCTTGGCGGAGGCGCTGTTGAGCTTTTGGACAATGTCAAACGCAAGCGCCACGAAAACGCCCCCCGTGATGACCGTGGCCCCAATGAGGCCAGTTGTGGTGGCGCGTTGCACGACATCGTACACCTTAAAGCGGCTGAAAGCCATGGCTCGGCCTGTGGGGTGCGCTCTGGGTGGAGGGGTGGGGCAGCCGTGGGTCTCGCGGGAGCGGATCTACGCGGGAGCAGAGGCTGTTTGGAGATGTGTGCAGGCGATCGGGCTATCTTACTCTCGAACGAGCGCCGGCGCCCCACGCTCTCAATCAAAGCTGACACGGCCGGTCGTCCAGTCAGGACGACTGTCCACGAAGGCGGTCCAGCGCCTGCAGCGAAGGCGGTCCAGCGAGTGAGTGCAGCTCGTGGCAGTGAACCGCGGGGCAGCCGTTCACGGCGGCAGTACGACCCTCGAGAATACCCGGCGCACGGTATCCTCCTCTGGGTTGTAGGCCCCGGGCGACGTGCCGAAGCCGTCGGTGAGCAGGAGGCCCGACCCCACCTCCCGGACCAGGGTCGACCGCTCCCATCTCCGCAGCGCTTGGGCCTCCCCTCCCTTCCGCGTCCCAATGACCCAGGCGGCGCAGCCCTGCTCCATCGACCATCGCATATCTTTCGCGAACCCGTTGTCGGCTGACACGATGGTGACGACCAGCCGGTCACACTGGTCTCGGGTCGAGACGACCCTCTCGAAAAGGCGGCTTCTGATCTCTACGTCGGCACGCTCCTTCAGGTCGCGCACCACCACCGTCTCCCACGACGCCGGCACGTCCCCGGGTCCCTCGAAGCGCGCTTGGACTGTGCGCCGGAACGTGTGCTCGTTCATCACCGCGGTCAGCTCAACCTCGACCCCGAGCAGCTCCCCGAGGGCCGCCCTTAGGGCACCCCCCCACGTCCCGTACGTACCCGCCCTGGGGGTGACGCTGTCCAGGTCCCAGAACACTATGGCCAGGTCCCGCGCCTGCAGGAGCTACGACATCGTTCTTTAGCAGGGGGAGTGGGGGTCTGCCCCCCCCTCGTCCCGAGACCCTTGCGCCATATTCACGCACCTCGTGGTCACTCCTGATTCTCTGCACAGCACCGGCGTCGAGATCACGCGACGATATCGCGCGACTCATCGCGACAGACGTCCCCCGCAATGGACGCGCCAGGAAAGGGCTAGACCCGCATGCCTCTACCCGAGCGTTGATGTCCAAGCTGAGCCGGGCAGCCATTCGACGATACGTCGAGGGGGGAAGTCCGGCCGGAGACGTTGCGCAGCGGTCAAGACAATGACCCTTGTGCGAAGCACGCCATCCCTCTGCGCCTGGTGACCACTCGGATGGTTGACAGGCGGGGCTGTCGGTGTTGCGGGTCATAGCGTCGTTGACACACATCTGTCGGGGGCACCGTGTCAGCTGGGCCTGCAGCTATGGGCTCTCGGCGGCATCGATAGCCCGGCATACGCCCCTCAGCGCCAGCGGGCGCCCTCATCTCCCGGAAATTTCCAAGCGGAAGAATCGTTGGTCGGTGGGGACCCTGGGATCGAGGATCCTTCCTCCAGGCTGCGAACGGCGTTCTTCTGTTCGCGGTGTTGCTCTGTTGGCGAGGAGCCATAGAGGATTCGGCGGCGAGGACATATGACGGACTTGAAGGCAGAGTACAACAGGTTCGCGCGTCCTACCTCCTAAATGAAGGGGGTTGAATGCCCGCGAGCCCAACGCGCGGCGGGGGCGTGTTTTTGGCGCGTCCCCTGCCTCGCGGGACGAGCGTGCCCGGAGATCGGCGTGGTCCCGGCGATTCCGTCGTCGGCTGGTGTTAAGCGCGATCGCAGATGGCTCCACGTCCTTCTGTGACATGTCCTGGGTCCGGCCCCCCCCACCCCTCGACACACACGGACCCCCACCCTCGCCCTCCCCCGCAGGCTCAAGAAGGGCCACGGGAAGCTGGTGGAGACGATCGAGATGGAGGGGATCGTGGGGAGGAAGAACAGCATGACGCTGGCGGAGAAGGTGGCCCTTGCGCAGATGGCCACGCGGTGGCAGGAGCGGGAGATCCGGTTTGAGGCAGACAAGAAGAACCTGGGGCTGCTGGCTGGGGAAGAGGTCCTTGTGCGCGTGTACAAGGCCGAGGACGTCAAGGGCGGTGACGGGAAGATCGGGTCCTTGTTCGTGACGTCGCTGCGGATAATGTGGCTTGCGAGGCGCGACCTGGACAAAAAGAAGCACGACGGCGTCCTCAACCTCAGCGTAGGGATGGCGGGTATCTTCGACATGAAGGTCTCGGCCCTGGACACGCGCGTGGGGGGCAACCTGTGCCGGTTCGAGGTCCTCAGCAGGTTTGAGAACAGCAAGTACCAGTTCCTCTTCCACTGCTCGGCCACACAGACCACCAAGCTCGAGGCCGCCGTTCGCGTGTGGAAGGCCTTCGGGGTGTCGCGGCTGTACCGGGAGCTCAAGCTTCGGGGGTCGTTCGTGAAGAACGGGGAGCTTGACGTCCTCCCGGGGGAACAGATGATGAACCGCATCGGCGGGGTGATGAACTTGGCGAACAACCAGGGCAACAACGGCCAGTTCTTCCTGACGCAGGCGCGGCTCGTGTGGTGCGCCAACCACAACGAGTCCTTCAACGTCTCCATCCCCTTCACTCAGATTCTGGCCGTGAAGCTCCGCGACTCCAAGTTCGGGCAAGCCCTCGTAATCGAGACGTCTCCCAAGGCCGGGGGGTATCTCTTGGGCTTCTCCACCACCCCTGTCAGCCGGCTAGAGCAGGTCTACACTGAGATCCGCACCGTGTGGAAGTCTGCCTTGGCCAGGCCCAACCTCGGGACCAGCGTCGTGCAGGATCTGATTGCCGAGGAGGAGGACCGAGAGGAAGCGCTCAAGATGCTGGAGGATGTGCAAATTACGGACAACCCCGAGTCGAGGGACGTGCTCCTCTCCTACATCCTGGACCCGGGCAGCAACAACAACAAGCACCCGGTCTACTGCTCGGAACTCGGTGTGGCAATCGAGCCACTGAAGATGGACATGACCCTCGACGAGTTGTGGTCCGTGTTGTAGGCCTTGCCCCTCTGAACGAGAAGACGACCGGTCGTAGTGTCCAACGGCCCGTTGGCCGGGCCGGCCGTCAGAACTGTCACCGCCGGAGTGACATAGCTAGTCCTCAGGACTAGGCGCGGACTCCTCGCCAAGCAAACCGCAGAGGGAAGCGCGACATCAGATCCGAGATCCGTCCCCGCGGATCCGCTGCCCCGCTCCCGGGCGCCTCACCTCGGCAGCGTTGGGAACAGAGCCGTTGTGGCGTTGTCTCTTTTGAGGAAACACACTTCAGCGTGCTCGTTAGGGCACCGGCGTTCCAAAGATGCGCCGTGGAGAGGGATATAGCGACGAACAACGGGAGGGGGGGAGAGGGGTCCGTGTTAGAGACAGGGGCGGGCGGGGCGGGCGCGAAGAGGATGTGGGTTTCATGGGCGGAAAGGTAGGGCCCCTGCGCGGCCTAGTTCTCCGGACACGTTCAGAAGCAATAGCATGAAGACATTAACCAGAAATGCTCCAGAGCGTTCCAGCTGGCCCGGGAATGGACTGCAGAACGCGGTGATGGAGGAAGTGCTGCGAGCCGCGAAGGAGCGCGAGCAAACGTTGCAGCAGCGCACGGCGCGAACGGGGGGAGAGTCACCGGCGTCGTGGCAGGGGAGGTCTCGGTCTCGCTCGCGGGAGGACGGGGGAGTTGGCCCGACGACCATGGGCGAGGACCGTGCGGGCAGCCCCAAGGGGAGCGGGTGGGGGGTGGCGAGGCCAATGACGCACGCCGAGAGGCTTCAGGCAGAGGCGGACGCCTTTCGGACGCAGCTCATCGGAGGGGCCGGCCTCAGCAGACTCGAATCTGTGGAAGATGCGGGCGCGAGGCCCAAGGCCCTGTGGGGGGAGCATGACAGCGACGAGGAGGGGAGGCGTGCCGGTGACGGCGTCCCACCAACGGAGAACTTGGCGGAAGCGGCGCCTGCTGCTTCAGCGAGGGGCGGGGAGATGAAGGAGTTCGGGGGGGAAAGTGAAGCGCAGGAGGGCGACGTTATCGACGACTCCGGGGTCAGCATCTGGACGCCATCGCGGAGTGTGGAGGAGTTCGAGCGGCTCAACATGGTGGACGAGGGGACGTTCGGGACGGTGTTTCGAGCCAGGGACCCCGCGTCGGGGCGCATATACGCCCTGAAGCAGGTGAAGATGGAGCGAGAGAGGGAGGGGTTCCCGCTGACTTCGGTGCGGGAATTCAACATGCTGCTTGCCCTGCGGCACGAGAACATTGTCAACGTCCGTGAGGTGGTTGTGGGGAGGAAGATGGACAGCGTGAGTGACCCCCACATTCCCTCAACTTGAGCGTGCATCGCCGCCCCCCCCACCCTCCCCCCGTAGCGCTAGGCCCTCACGCGACGGCCCGCGCTCCATAGGCGCAGATATACATGGTCATGGAATTCATGGACCACGACCTGAAGGGACTCGTTGAGGAGATGCCCCAGCCCTTCCAGCTCTCGGAGATTAAGCAGCTGATGCTCCAGCTGTTCCGAGGCATTGGGTACCTCCACGAAAACTTCATCATGCACCGTGACCTCAAGCCCCACAACATTCTTCTCAACAACCGCGGCCTCCTCAAGATCTGCGACTTCGGCATGGCGCGCCAGTACTCGTCCAGCTCGGACGCTGAGTACACCCCTGGGGTGTGCACCGCCTGGTACCGCGCCCCGGAGGTGATGCTGGGGGCCCAGCGCTACGGTCCGGCGATGGACATGTGGGCTTGCGGGTGCATTCTGGGGGAGCTCATCTTGCATGAGACACTCTTCAACGGGCGCAGCGAGATGGACATGCTGGCGCAATTCTGCGACCTCCTGGGGGCCCCTAACGACCGCACCTGGCCTAACTTCCGCAACCTCCCCGAGGCGCGCTCCCTGGCGTGGAGTAAGTGCAACCAGCACAACAAGCTCGCCCAGAAGTTCCTCCCTGCGTCAGGCATCGGGGTCACCTCGTACCCCACCCTATCCGAGAGCGGCCTCGACCTAGTCTCGCGGCTCCTGTCATGGGACCCGGAGAAGCGGCTGACGGCGGAGGAGTGCCTTGCACACCCTTGGTTCGAGGAGTACCCCAGGGCGAAGCCACGCAAGGACATGCCGAAGTTCGAGACGACAAAGGAGCAGGACGGGCGCACCCGCGAACGCATTTACGACCCGACCCTCCGGAAGCTCAAGCATGCGGGGGCGGTGTGACTGAGCATGCTTGACCAGCGATTGGCTTGAATAGCCACGCCCGCCTGATCATGCGCCAGTGTTGCAGCCACTCCCCGTAAGCTGCATCTGCACCTCCTCCTCATCTGTGGCCATGAGGTTGTCATAGGCCCGCTGGATCGCCTGGAACTTTGCCGCTGCCGCAGGGTTGTCTGGATTCTTGTCTGGGTGCCACTTGATGGCCAGCTTGCGGTACAGCTTCTTCAGCTCAGACTTGGGGGTGCCAACAGCCGCCCCCAGGGTCTCGTAGTCCTGCCTGTGCCGCATGTAGTACAACTCTCGGGCCCTCCTCTTTGCCTCCTTTTTCTTCGCGTAGCCTGCCGCCCTGTTCTTCTCCTTCTGAGCCCTGTTCTCCACGGCTTCCTCGATGAGTTCCCTGGCCCGGTCACACGCGTCCCCGTCACCAAACAGCCAGATGGTGATCGTCTGCTTCCGTCTCCTCTCTTCCTCCTCCTTTCTCTCTCTTTCCTTCTGTGCCTCCTCGCTGTCCATCTCCGCCTTGTCTTCGGGTGTAACCGTGCCCTTTTTCGCCGCGTTGCGCATGGCCGCCAGGAGCGCGGCGTCCCGGTCCTTCTTGAGGATCACCGTGGTGTCCGTGCTCTCCCCCTTCTGCTTCCAGGACGGACCACCCTCGCCGAAGCCACGGTTGAGGTCCTCCTCCAGACGCTGCACCTGGATACGGGCTCCCGAGCGCTTCTCGATCTCCCTGCTCTTTTCCCCACCCGGTCCAATAACGAGCTTCACCTTGCTCGCAGGTATGACGACGGTCGCGTCGGGCACCTCCTCCTCCTCGTCCTCCTCCAGCTCTGCCAACAAGGGGATCCCGCGTCCCTTCGCCATCTGCTCCGCCAGCTCCCTCCGTGCCTCCGCTCTCCTCCGCGCCTCCTCCTCTTCCTTCTGTTTGATCTCTGGCATGACTTCGGCGCTCATGAAGGCGTCCAGCGGGTCGTCATCGGGCTCCTCTTCCCCCCTTGCGTCCGATGCCCCCCCACCCAGCAGTGTCTTTGTGAGGTCCACCCCCATGTCGTTCAGCGTCAAGCCCATCCCACGGTTGCCTGGAGCGTCTTCTCCCCCTCCCGTCGGGATGTATGACGGCACGTACCCCCCGCGCCCCCGCATCAACCGCTCAGTCCTCTCAGCCTCGCTCGCAAGGTCCTCTGCAAACAAGTTCTGGACTGCCTTGGCCTGGTCCACCCCTGGCGTATCACCCGGGCGAGGGTGCGAGATGCTTGCCTGGGCCATCTTTTGGCGCCACGCTGTGAGGCGGTCGGCTTTACTCCGCCGCTCCTCCTCCCCTGCACGGCCATCCTCGGGCGACCTTGGGCAGTCCCTGCGTCTGTCGCAGCTCGTTGACCGAGACCGCTGGTCGCCCCTCTCCCCGGAGCGGGAGCGGGCCCGCCCGCGGCTACGGCGTCTGGGGGACCGGGACCTACTGCGCTCGTTGCGTCTGCGTTCGCGGGGGTCGTCGTCCCGCCGCCGGTCGTCGCCGCGGCAGTAGTCCCCCCGGTAGGCGTTGCGTCGGTCACGGTCGTTGCGCCGGTCACGGTCGTCGCGCCGGTCGCGGTCGTCGCGCCGGTCACGGTCTTCGCGCCGGTCACGGTCGTCGCGACGGTCACGGTCGTCGCGACGGCCGCGGTCAGACCGGTAGTAATCACCCCTGCGGTCGACGCGCCGGTCGTCCCTTCTCCTATCGCGGTCCCTGCACGTCAAGGGAGGGTGCTCGGGGGCGCGCCTGGTCCGTTTCGTATAAATGGGACACATTATGGATTTATCAGCATCGACACGGAGCACGAATGTCACAGATGGGCCGCCTTTGAACATCGCAATGCCGAGGGGCGCGGGGTCGGCGAGAAACGCGCCGGGGACCTCGGCACAGGGAACAGATGAGAGTCGGGAAGGTCGTGCTGCGTGTGATTCACCGCGCGAATGATCTCATTGCCATCTCACCGACTTCGGCTCCGCGATGACCTCCTCTCGTAGCTGCGTTCCCTCTCGCGCGACCTGTCGCGCATCGTGTTTGCTGGATTGCCCGGTCGGCGACCAATCGCTCCGATTCGCCGCGAATAACGGAAAGAGAGGGTTCTGGGCGAA
>Ga0255780_10001069_pt1 | contig 25862 bp, 14 predicted proteins | sample 071ome_32_FD_179978 | JGI IMG/M metagenome (GOLD analysis project Ga0255780, IMG submission 179978) | Coastal salt marsh microbial communities from the Groves Creek Marsh, Skidaway Island, Georgia - 071405AT metaG (version 2) | ecosystem: Environmental > Aquatic > Marine > Intertidal zone >... | reverse complement strand
TGTAAAGATACGTAATGAACATATTAAAATATCTAGTAAGTAGTACAATAAGTGTGCGTCGCGAAGGATCGTCTCGGACTCGACTCGACACTTCCTCAGTCGACGACGGACGGACGGACGACGGACGACGGACGACGGACGGGGGACTGTCGCGAAGACGAAGACGGCGACTACGGAAGGTCCGCATCGCGCGCGGCGGTGGCGTCTTTTAGAGCGAAGGAAAGCCGGCGGCGCGCGAGCATCGCATCGCGTCTAAAGGCGCGTCTGGGGCGGCGGCGCGAAAAACGCGCTGGCGGTGCGTGCGAGAGAAGTCGAGCGTGAGGGCGCGCGACCGACGGTGCGGCGACGAGAGAGACGATTGGAATAGACAAAGCGGAGAAGCGTCTCGGGATTGGTAAAGATGCCGCAAAATGAGCACATCGAGCTCTTCCAGAAGCGATACGGTAAGAGGTTGGATGCGGAGGAAAAGGCGAGAAAGAAGGAGGCGCGCGAGCCGCACAAGCGGTCGCAGGTGGCGAAGAAGTTGATCGGCTTGAAGGCGAAGCTGTACGCGAAGAAGCGACACAAGGAGAAGGTTGAGATGAAGAAGACGATTAATTCTCACAGTGAGAGGAACAACAAGCACAAGGTGGAGGAAGAAGCGGCGCCGGGAGCCATCCCGGCGTATTTGCTCGATCGCGAGCAGACGTCTCGGGCCAAAGTGTTGTCCAACACAATCAAGCAAAAGAGAAAGGAAAAGGCTGGTAAATGGGAGGTTCCGCTGCCCAAGGTGAGGCCCGTAGCGGAGGACGAGATGTTCAAGGTGATGCGATCCGGGAAGCGGATGAAGAAGAGTTGGAAGCGGATGATTACCAAGGCGACGTTTGTCGGTCCGGGATTTACGCGCAAGCCGCCAAAGTACGAGCGTTTCATTCGCCCGAGCGGTTTACGCTTTACCAAGGCGCACATCACGCACCCAGAACTCAAGGCGACGTTTCAACTCGAAATTCTCGGAGTGAAGAAGAATCCAAACGGTCCAATGTATTCTTCTCTGGGTGTTCTCACCAAGGGTACCATCATCGAGGTCAACGTCAGCGAGCTCGGATTGGTGACCCCCGGCGGCAAGGTTGTTTGGGGTAAGTACGCCCAGGTGACTAACAACCCAGAGAACGACGGGTGCGTCAACGGCGTTTTACTCGTCTGAGTATCGCATCGCGTTCCGGCACCCAACACTAGCTTCTTCTGTACACACACATTTACACGTTTCACACTTGTAGTAGCAACGAAAACGCGACTTGAAAGTTTTCACTCTAAAGTCGAAAGCGTCACTAACCGTCGCGCGTCGTCGATCGTCGGTCCGTCGCGAGCATGGATTCACCCCCGCCCCGGGGCGTGGGCCCACCCGCGGTGTCGAGAACAAACTTTGAGGATTACGAGCTCGATTCCGACGACGATTTAGACGAGGATTACGTCCTCGGCAATCTCGACGCGAGCGACTATGACGATGATTCCGAAGTTGATGATGAAGACGACGACGACGAGGACGAAAACGATAGGTCGAGGCAACGCGTCGAACGGGAAGAGATGGAAGACACAGACTCTGACGTATCGCTGGAGGATGAAGACTTTAGCGCGCTCATAGACGAAGTGATGATGGCGGATGAGGATTCGAGAGGAATTTCAAATTTTAACGAGGCGACAGCCGGAACATCGTCGACGCCACAAAGACGAGGCACGACGCGGTCTGGGACCGCCGCGGGGAGGGATTTGAGTTCGATTGATGCGTATGGGATGTCGAGAATGTTGTTGGGGACGCCGACGAGAGGTAGAGGCGGGAGAACGAGGCGGGGGGCGGTGCCGCCGTCGCTTTTCGACGAGACGTCTCGAGGAAGCGCGGGAGGCGCGGGATGGATACCGAGCGCTCTAAATTCACCGGCGACGCGAGCGGCGGGGGCGGCGATGGACATGTTGTTGTATGATATAGATGATGAAGATTTAGCAGCCGCGGATGCGATCGCTCGGCGCACGCGGGCGCACGTATCCTTGGCGGACAGAGCGTTGGATGAACTAGAAATGCCGACGGATGAAGCGTTGGAAGAGGCTGAGTTTGAATTCTTGGATGAAGAGAACGAGTATGCAAACTTTTTGTCGGCGTTGAACATCTTAGAACAGCCGAACGCGCTCGCAGAGTTGGAAGCTGGTGTCGGCGGCGGTGTCGATGCCGATGCGGATGACGACGACGACGACAACGACGACGATTACGCCGAGGAGGATCCAAAAGCGGCAGAACTTGAACTTAGAGTTAGGGAAGAACGCAGAGCCGCGGTGCGAGCGGGCGCGGCGAGCGTTCCGCAGTCTGTGCTGCGGCGTTCAGAGAGATTAGGGGATGGTGAAACGGTAGAGGAGCATCCCGCACAGGCGCGCATTCGGGTGAGAAAATTGTGGCAGACGGCGCACGAGGCGTTCACGCCGGGACAGTTTACCCGTTTGCATCAGCAAATCTATCAGCACTCGCAACTGTTACTGCAATCGTACGCCGTTGTGGCTACGAGAGAGGACTCAGTCGCGCTGACGAGGACGCTGTTCGTGCTCATATCAAACCTTCAAACCGCCGGCTCGATGACATTTCACCGCAAACAGCTGGCGAGGCACGAGCCGCACGATGCTTCCATATTCAAGCCGACCCCTACGGTTGCTTCTTGGTATCACGCACCTCGAGAAAAAGTGTACACATTTCTACAGTGCGAACCACTCAAGGCTTCTGTGGACTTTGTGACGGATATCAACGCGCTCGGATTCATAGACGGCCCAGAGCTGTGGCGCAAACCGACACTCTTGCACGAATTCACCAAGCGCAAGGTGGGAGGCGCCGGGGCGCAACAGCTGAAAGAATGGCCGAATTCCAAGTCTCACGTACGCATGGATTCGCTCTTCCGAGACACGGAAAGATCGATCGAGGACGTTTTGAATGAGTATTCAAACGCAAAACAAGCAAAGGTGGCGGAGACAAAGGATGACCGATGGAAGCCCATACCTTGGCAAGTGTTCGACGTCGCGAAGAGGTACATTGGACGGATTCTTCCCGATCCATCCATTCTCATCGGTGCGGGACCGTATCCAACGCACAAGAGTCCAAAGTTTTTGGGCACCGATGACTCTCTGCTGGCGTACGGTTTACGCATTCACGGGAACGATTACGAAACCATTCAACGCACTCTGTTGGTCGCGCACACTATTGACGATATTCGGTGTCGAGTACGCAACTGTCTCAACGATAAGAAACGTCACGAAGTTAACGCGGTGAAAGAGGCGTACGAATACGGTATGCGACCGCTGGATGAGAATGAAATTGCCGTCATTCAGCGCACATTCTCAGAACATCGCGCAGACATCGACATCGAAACGTACCTGCCGAAAGTGTGGAAAGATGTGTGCGAACGACTTTCCCATCGTCAGCCAAAGTCTACGTATCGAGTTTGGCGTCGACAGATTCGCATCGGAGAGCACATGTCGATGCACGACGCCCTCTTGCTCCCGCGGCTATCCATGCGGAGAAAGAGATACGTGCGCAGAGGACGACCGGTAGGTCGACCTCGCAAGCGCCCGCTCGCCGAATCCAACGCACAAGGCACTCACACCGAGCGACAAGTGGATGCAGACGGCGTCGTCCGAGAACATGTCGACGATTCCGACTCGGAAGACCGAGCCGCGTACGAGCGAGACGAGCTCAGCGATTCCGATTCCGACGACGAACGTCGCCCCCGAACCGCGCGCCAAACTCAAAGACCTACCGGAACGAACACCACCGCGGCGAATACCACCGCAGGAAAGCGTCTCCCCGCCCTCGCGTCTTGGACCGACGCTCAAGACCACGCCCTCGTTTCCGCTGCGGCGTTCGCCGAACCATTCGAGTCTCTCCTCGCTCCCGGCGCCCCGTGCGCCGGTCGGTCCCTCGACGCCCTCATCATCCGCTACAACCAGCTCAAAGCCGCGCGTGGGCGCGTCATCGGCAACCCATCCGTCGGTTTTCCGTGACAATCGCATCGGTTCCATCGCGGGTGCGCCGATTTTCATTCATTTCGCGTCGTTGGATGGTAAACCAAACCAAACCGAACCGAACCGCCAGTTGTAAAACAAAACAGACCCGCGTGTGACGTGGCTCGATGCACCGAACCGAGTTTGAAATTTTCAAAAAAACAAAGAGCGTCCCCCGATTTTACGAGTCATGACTCGTCGTTTGTGTTGGCGGCGGTCGCACAGCCGATGACGAATGTTGGCGTCGTCGTCGGTCGAACGAACGGCGCGGACGACAGAAGACGACGCCGGAAGACGCGACGAAGCGCTCTTCGTGCGCGAGGTTTGTGTTCACATCATCATCATCAGTATGTTCTCCATGACGACGACGACGCGCGCGACGGTGCCGGTCAAGGCGACCAAGGCTCGCGTGGCGGCTGCTCGCGGACGCGGTGCGAGAATGGCGACGGTTCGCGCGGCTAAACCGGCGCCGTTCGAGGACGAGAGCGTGGAAACGCTCGACCCGGAGATGTACGGCATCCTGAAGAAGGAAAAAGAGCGCCAGCGATTGGGTTTGGAGCTCATCGCGAGCGAAAACTTCACCTCCAAGGCTGTGATGGAGGTGAACGGGTCCTGCCTGACGAACAAGTACTCTGAAGGTTTGCCGGGTCAGCGTTACTACGGTGGTAACGAATTCATCGATGAGACGGAACGATTGTGCCAGTCTCGCGCGCTTTCTGCGTACCGATTGGACTCGAACGAGTGGGGCGTGAACGTGCAAGCGCTCTCGGGTTCTCCGGCAAACTTTGCCGTGTACACGGCCCTCTTGCAACCGCACGAGCGCATCATGGGTCTCGATTTGCCGCACGGTGGTCACTTGACGCACGGTTTCTACACGCCGAAGAAGAAGATTTCTGCGACGTCTGTGTACTTTGAGTCCATGCCGTACCGTTTGAACGAGGCTACGGGTTTGGTTGACTACGACAAGCTCGAGGAGAACGCCATGCTCTTCCGACCGAAGCTCATCATCGCCGGCGCCTCTGCGTACGCGCGCAACTATGATTACAAGCGCATGCGCGAGATTTGCGACAAGGTTGGCGCGTACTTGATGTCCGACATGGCTCACATCTCTGGTCTCGTCGCGGCCAAGCTCGCTGACAACCCGTTTGAGTACTCTGACATTGTCACCACGACGACGCACAAGTCTCTTCGCGGTCCGCGCGGCGGCATGATCTTCTACAAGAAGGAACACGAGGCTGCCATCAACTCTGCCGTTTTCCCGGGTCTTCAAGGTGGTCCACACAACCACACCATCGGTGCGTTGGCTGTCGCGCTCAAGCAAGCGCAAACTCCGGAGTTTGTCAAGTACCAAGAGCAAGTCATCAAGAACTGCGCCGCCATGGCGAACCGCTTGATTGAGCACGGATACAGCCTCGTCTCTGGCGGTACCGACAACCACTTGATCTTGTGCGACTTGCGACCGAAGGGTGTCGACGGCGCCCGCGTCGAAAAGATTCTCGACATGTCTCACATCACCTTGAACAAGAACTCTGTTCCGGGTGACACCTCTGCCCTCGTTCCGGGTGGCATTCGCATCGGTAGCCCGGCGATGACCACTCGCGGCATGACGGAGGAAGATTTCGTGCGCGTCGCTGATCTTATTGACAAGGGTGTCAATATTGCGATCGACATCAAGAAGAAGACGGAAGGTGGCAAGTTGAAGGACTTCAAGGCTTACTTAGAACAAAATGACATCCCGGAAATCACGGCGCTCCGCGCCGAAGTCGAGGCTTTCGCCAACGAATTCCACATGCCGGGTGGTGTTCTTTAAGCACTCAGGCAAACGTCACCTGCACGAGTTACTACTACACTTTATAATATTTACCCAAGCCTACGTTAGCAAAGTCGAAATCTCTATCATAACTAAAAATCGAAATCCAAGGGGAGCGTCGCGATGTCTCCCGCGTTTGGCGCGACGCTCGCGAGCGTCAGCGAGCCAAAACTTTCACGATGAAGCTCAACGACGGTACACCCGAAGAAGGCAAACATGCGCTTCACCTGATGAAACTTACCCTCCTTGAGCTCTAAACGCGCCTCGAGCGGGGACAATATCTCGCAAACCGCCGGTCGACACGCTTTCGACTCCCCCTCGAGCGTGAGCGTCCCGCTCGCAAACACCTCAACCGCCTCTGCTGGAATTTCTCGATCCGTCTTCACCCGGTACCACTTCCCCACATCCTTTTTCGGCGACGTCAACGCGTGATTCAACCGTCCATCGTCCGTGAACAGCAATAACCCGGTGGTATCCTTATCCAATCGCCCCACCGATTCCACCGTCGGCTTTCTCGCGCGCCAACGCTCTGGCAACAACTCGTACACGTTCGCCCCTTCCCTCTCGTCGTGCGAGCACACCAAACCACCCGGTTTGTGCATGACGACCAACAACCCATCGGGGTGATCCAAAGCTTCCCCATCCACCGCTATTTCGCTCGCCTTGGCCTTTTCGGACGTCGTCGTCACTCGCGTCGCCTCGGCCTCCTCTCCCGGCGGCCGTCGCGTCACGACGCGTCTCTTCAAAAACCCCCGGGCGTCCCCTCGCGCGCAGTACCCCAACCGCGATAACAGCCCATCCACGCGTTCGAGCTTTTCCTTAGCCTTTCCCTTTCCCTTCCCCGTCGTCGTCGTCGTCGTCGTTCCGCCCGCGCGCGTCACCCACGTCCGCGTTCCTTCCTCGGTGTCCTCTGCCCCGCTCAACCGTCTTCCTCCCGTCGGTCCTCCTCTCGGCCGTCCCCGCCGTCGTCGTCGTCGTCCTCCCGTCGACGTCCGCGTCGATTCCACATCGACGACGCGCGCTCGCACCGACGCCATCGCCGTCGTCGTCGTCGTCGAGGGTGACCGAACGACCGACACACCGACGCGGCTTTGTGGCGACGCGCCCGACGCGGCGTCACACCCCGACGCGACGACGAAGACGCGGATGCGGACGACGACGACGGCGACGGCGGCGGCGAAGGCGACGGAAGCGTAGTCTGAATACTCCGAGAGCGCACCCGCGGGTCGCTCGGGCGGCGTCGAAGCGAGCGAAGGAAGGAACCGACAGACATGGGTATTCAGGGGTATAACAAATTCCTGCAGTCTGCGTACCGCGATGCGTTCGTGTACGGCCGACACCAGCCGCGACGGTACGATCACGTGTACATTGACGTGAATAATCTCCTGCACGTGGCGGCGCATCACTCGAAATCGGAGCGGACGTTTTTTAAAAAGCTCTTCGCGTTGTTGGATAGCAGGTTGGCGAGGACAAACCCGAGACACACGGTGACGTTGGCGTTGGATGGACCGGCGCCGATGTCGAAGACGATATCGCAGAGGAGACGGAGGATACGGTTGAGTGCGGGGGCGGCGACGCCGCTGAGCGCGGACATGAGCAAACTGTTGAAGATTGGAATAACGCCGGGGAGTCAGCTGGCGTTGAAGATTGACAGGGCGCTCGAGTATTACGTGGCGAGGCGAATGTTGAGGCGAGGACAAGACGCGTTGTTGTACGAGATTTCGAGCATGCGCGTCGCTGGTGAAGGGGAAATTAAATTGGTCAAGTCGATTCAGCAGAGATTGGCTAATTCTAGGTTTAATGGACACTCGCATTGCATCGTGACGGAGGATAGCGACGCGCTCTTGTTGGCCATGACGCTCTTTGGGCAAGGGAAAGGAGCTGGGTGCGCGTCCAACCCGGAGTTTCAAGTCTTTGTTCTCAGTGGAAATGCGGTTTTTAGTGCGAGATTGTTCGATGCGCTCTTGTTGTCGTCGCTTCCACGGGGTGCGTCGCTCGACAGCGCTCGCAGAGATTTCATCGGCTTGTCGGCGATGATGGGGAACGACTACATCTTTGGTAGTAAACTCGGAGTGAAGAATAGCTGGCGGGCGTATTTGGAGTTGCGGGGAACGTATCACTTTAGAGACACTTCCCTCTTTCTAATGCCTCCGGATCGGGAGCCCGATGGGCGAAAGAAGAAGGACGTGCCCGCGAACGTCAAGCGACCAAAGTCTGGCGTGAATTGGCACTTTTTGAAGCAACTCGCAAGGAAGCTCATCGATCCAAAGTTTGACAAGCTCAAGGTGCGAGGGGTCTCGCGTTTGGACGCTAAACAAAAAGTCAAACAGGTGTATGAATATATGTACGGTGTGGAGTGGATGATGGAGATGTATTTTGACGGCGAATGCTCAGATTTTAGTTACTTTTCATTCACCATGGGACCGGAAAACTTAGATTTGTTGCTCCTCCCAGAAAAGTACGCGATAGACTGCGATCCATTCAGGGATCAAAAACGCGCAGAGGCGAGCTTCTACAACAGAAGACCAATCACGCCACTGGCGTACTCGCTCGCGGTGATACCTCGCGGCGGACGGGCGATGCTGTCGGAGAATGTGCGACCTCTCGTGGATCCGGGTTCTCCCATTAAGTCGCTCTTTGTGCACGACTACTGCGTGCAGTGTATACAGCACCGCATGCACGTGTCTCCGATGGAACACGCCATGCAGAACGCAACGCTTCTGCAGCATCGTGATCCCGGGTACAACGAGCTCATCGCGACGAATGCTCAATTTTCGCAATTTTCAAGGTACGTCGACGACGAAGGTTGCATCATTCATCCGTCGACTGGCGATTACATGTCCTTGGAAGAGATGAGAGAGGAACTCAAAACGTTGAATCGCGCACATCTGACGCACCTCGCCACGGCGGAGCAACACTCCCCAGATATTTATCCGCTGTGTTTACCCACGCTCGAGGCGACGGTGGCGAGACGAAGCGCCGACAGCGAGCTCACAGACGATGAGGAGGTGCTGCGCACCCTCGCCACGCCAATCTTGCTCTGGCGCAGTGATAAATTCGATCCGAGCGACCTCGATCGACGCGACTTCGCCAGCGAAAACGAGACAAAAGACTGGCAGTCGACGAACGTGCCCGAAGGTTTCAAAAAACTCGATTTGCCAGACATGCTTGAATTGCGCAAGTACGACGGCGACGTCGCCGACGTCATAAAGCGCTGGGGCCGGGGTAACGAATTCTTTGCCGAGTTCGATCGAGTCAATAAGGAGTCTCCACAGGTTCAAGAGCTGAGCGAATTCGACAAGCGTCTCAGGCGGTTGCGTCGCGCGCGCAAGTCCTCTGATGGCTTCGCCAACAGGCAGCCGCAGCAGACAAAGCCGCAGACGCAAACGCAGACGCAAACGCGAGCCAAGCAAACCTCTGTCAAGGTGAAGCCAAACGATGCGAAAAAGCCGCCGACATCCACGCCCACGAAGGCGCAAAGCAAGGAACGCGCAGCTTCAAACGACAAAACTCGAAACCCGCCACCGAACGGAACCAAGTCGGGGGCAAACATAAACGTCGCGGCGAAAAAGCCGAGGCGCAAGCCAAAGCGCGGCGACGAAACCCGCTCGTCGGCGCTCGTCTCTCGTCATCGCGGTGGCATCGTCGTCTCCCCTTCCCTCTTCCGCCTGTGTGCCCGTGTATTTTGATTGTGATAACGATGATTTCATTTTCTTGTGTACAAACGTCGCCCATCCGCGCATCCATCCATCCATCCGCGTCCTTTCATCCTTTGGTTGAAAAAGCGTCGTCGAGCAGCGAACACACGAAATCAATCAAACCAATCCACACCTCACACTGCGTCACCGCGCGCACGTCCAGCTCGTCCACGTCGTCACTCTCGCGCGCGATGACGCGAAACGAAGACGACGATATCGGCGGTAAACGCCCTCGCGGTGACGTCGATGACGAAGAACCCGACGGGAAGCGACGACCGGTTTTGGATGAATCATTCTTTGATGCCGGGTACGTCCCGAGCGGCGGCGACGCGTTTAAACGCGACGGTGAGGCGTTGCTCGCCGAAGCGGAAACCCGAGCCGGGTTCACGATGGCGACGACGACGCGCGCGAGCGGCGAACCGGGCTCGTCGGGAGACGCCGAAGCGATGGCTGGCGGGGAACTCACGGCGAAGCACGCGCGACGACTGGCGTTGGCGTTTGAGCGCGCGTACGCGGAAAACGTAAAGGCGCGCGCGAAATACGCCAACTCGCCGGAAAAGTTTTTGGAGAGCGAAATTGAGTTAGATGCCGAGGTGAAACGGTTGGGCTCGCTCGCGGCGGCGCCAGAGTTGTACCCAGAGTTGGTAAAGTTGAACGTGACGCCGTCGCTCGTGGCGGTGCTCGGACACGAAAACGAAGACGTAGTGGCGGATGCGTTGGAAGTTTTGCGAGAACTCACGGATGGTGACGCGGTGGAGAGCGACGAGGAGAGTGGGAGAGCTTTGGCGAACGCGCTGCGGGAAAATGGGGCATACGTGGCGCTGTATGCGGCGTTGGTACGCTTTGAGGATGAGAGCGGGAAGCTCAAGGCGACGACGAGCGACGCGTCCAACGCCGTCTCCGCCGTGCTCGGAATTGTTGAGAATTTAGGTGAGATTGTGGGTACTAGATTTGATGGAGACGACGGAGAGGCTAGAAACGAAGCGCTCGAGGCTTTCTGCGACGAGACCGATCTCTTGAGTTGGTTGTTGAAAAGAGTGGAAAAGAAGAGAGTGGTGGATCAAAACAAGTTGTACGCGTCTGAAATCCTCGCAATCGTATTGCAGAGCAGCGCCAAGTGCCGCCGGAAGTGCGTCGAGATGAATGGGTTAGAGTCTTTGCTCCAGGCGGTGTCGGCGTATAAGAAGAAGGAACCTGAAGACGACGGAGAGAGGGAGCTCGTTGAAAACTTGTTTGATTCCATTTGCGCCGTCGTCATGGTTGAGGAGAACAAGGCGCAATTCGTAAACTTGGAAGGCATCGAACTCATGCTCATCTTGCTCAGTTCTGGCGGTAAAAAACCGTCCAACGAGGGTAAAAAATCATCCACGGCGCACTTCGTCGCCGTTCCCGCCCTAAAGTGCTTGGACTACGTTCTCAGTGGGAACAAGACGGCGTGTGAACGCTTTGTCGACGCCCTCGGTCTCAAGTCGTTATTCTCCATGTTTATGGGCCGCAACGCAAAGACTCTGCGCAAAGCCCTGGGCAACGAAGCCGTGTTAGAGCAAGAGATCCGCGCCGCATCCGTCGTGTGCTCCCTCTTCAAAAACATTGAAAACGTCGACAGAAGAGACCGTCTCTGCGCCAAGTTTGTCGAGCAAGACTTTGCCAAGTGCGACCGTCTCGTCGAGCTCTGGGTTGAATTCGCCAAGCGCGTCAGCGTCGAACAAGCTCGTCTCGAAGACGACGCCGACACCGGAATCGAGCTCACAGAGGAGGAAGAATACCTTCAAAAGCTCGACGCCGGTCTCGCCACCTTGGAACACCTCTCCCTCGTCTTCGCGCATCTCTGGGCCACCGAACACGGTCCAATCGCGCGTCGGCTCTACCTCGACGCCAGCCAAAATTCCATCGAGCTCGTCCACGTCAGAGACATTCTCCGTCAACACGCCCACCACGTCGGCGACGGCGCCGGGGATTCCCGTCGCGCCGCCACCGTCGCCGCCGTTCTCGACGTCCTCCCTTACGCCCCGGGCGAGCGTCAGGATTATTAGTTAGCACCATGCGCCATGCGTTCCGTCACGACGACGACGACGACGCGTAATAATACACTCTGTTTACACATACACACCCCACCTTCCCACGGCTCCTCACATCATCATTCCACCCGCTGCTCTTTTCACCCTCTTTCGAAACGACCGAAACGACCGAAACGACCGACCGAAACGACCGATCGAAACGAACCGACCGATCGTCACACCTCGACCGAAACGACCGATCGACTCCATGCTCGCCTCTGCGCTCTCGTCCAAGCTCGCGTTCTCCGCCGTCGTCGCCTCCAAGGCGACCAAGGCGACGAGGTCGACGGCCGTCGTCACCAAGGTAAATAAATAAATCATCGTCGACGCGACGCGTATTTCCGCCGACGCGCGTTTCCGCCGACGCGCGATCGATCGATGATGAATCGACGATCAATCGGATATCTCTGCTCGACGCGGCGGCGGATCGTACATCCGATCCGTCCGATATCCGACGCGCGCGCGATGTCCGACGCGCGACGTTCGTCGGACGCGATGACGCGCATATTTTTTTCTCTTCGCGTCTCCCGCGCGCTCCCGGTGGCGCATCTCGCGAACGACCGAAACGCGCGTCGGACCCGTCGCGGTCGACGCGTCCGTCGAAACGCGTCGGTTCGTTCGCGAGATAGATACGCTTTGTCGACGTCATTGATGGATGGATATTTTCAAGTAACCGTCTCGATACGTCGATCGGGACCGACGCGCGTCGTGAAACGCGTTAAAAAACGAGCGAGCGATGAACGAGTGGACTGACGGAACGCGGGACGGGTGACGACGCGAACTTCCGACGATAGGCGGGTAAGACGATCGATACGAGCAACCGCCGCGACGCGATGAAGAAGAAGCAAGAAGCGGAAAAGGCCAAGGCGGCCGCGGCCAAGGCGAAGGCGGACGCGCTCAAGAAGAAGAACGCCGAAGCGGCCAAGGCGGCGGCGGCGAAGAAGGCTGAAATGGCGAAGAAGGCTGAAGCCAAGCGCCGTGAAATGGCCAAGAAGACTGCGGCGTTGAACAAGACTGTCGGCGGTACGAGCCGATTCGCGAAATCCAAGACGCCGGCGCCGAAGATGAAGGATCCGTTGGCGGGTAAGGAGTACAAGGGCCTCTTCGGTGGTCTCTTCGGTAAGAAGAAGTAATTTCGCGCGATTTTGTTAATTTCCATCCATTCCACCCATTGCATAATTCCATCCGTAAGAAAAGAAGCTTTCTCTGTCGCGTCGTAAAAGCGCGCGCGTCGTCGTAGTCGTCGTCGTCAACTCTTCCTTCCTCATGTCTCGTTCTGCTATCTCTTGTTGTTTGTTATGTTACAATTTCGAAAAGTCTATGAATGAATGCGTTTTTGGTCCTCGGTACGCGGTCCGGTCAATCAACGCTGGATGAAAGCGACGAGACGCTTCACGAGCGCCTCTGGAGCCTCCAAGTGTACGGCGTGACCGCAATTCGGTACGACGTCGACGCAGTCGCCTCGGTCGTCTCCCATGGCTTGGCGCATCTTTGTCGACAACGCTTTAAACTTGACGTCTCTCTCGCCCACGATGAGCAGTGTGTTACCCCGAAGTTTGTCCATGGCTCCCCAGACAGTGTCGGGTTGTCTTCCCGGCGACGCCGCGGAGAGACACTCGGCCAAGGCATCGACCGAGCCGACGGTGGACGCTCGGCGAGCAGCCAAGCCATCGACGCCGCCAAAGCGAGGATGCGCCGCGAGCGAGGCAAACAATCCTTGGCGATACCACGCCGACGAAAAAGCGGCGACATCGCCCTTTCGCAAGGCTTCCGCCATCTCATCGTCTCGCCGCGCGCGCGCCGCGCGCGTTTCTTCGTCTCTAAGTCCCGGAGAGCCACCGATGGAGACGATGGACTTTGGATTGAGCGCGTCGGCGCTCGTTCCGAGCATCAGCGCGATTCTGGCACCCATGCTGTAAGCAACCACGTGTGTCGTCTCAGACGCGCACCCAAGAGTTGAAAGCGCATCGTTCACGAGCTCACACATCGCCTCCATGCTGAGGCATTCAGCCAACGGTGAGCCTTGGTTGGGTGAGCACGTCGTCGATCCGTGCGCTGGCAAGTCGATGGCGACGACTCGAGCATCCGTCGACGCGCACAAACCGTGCGCCACGGAGTTCCAATCCGCGCTCGACCCCATGAAGCCATGAAGTAGAACGATCGTTTCGTCACTACCATTCTTCGGTTGACTGGCGACGTACTTGACGTCGTAACAACCTCGGCTCGTTTCAACAACCATGTTTGACGGCGCGCCCCACGACTTGTTCAAGACGTTCAACGGCGTCACGCACTCGGTGTACGACAATGAATCCATGCTCGCTCCTCCATCGACTTGCATACCACACGCACCGTTCGGTAACGTCACCAAGGGGGCGAGCTGAGGAGAGATTACGCACGCAGAATCCTTGAACCACGACGCCGTACCGAGTCCGTGCGCCGCCGCGCCAATTCGACACGAGGGATCGTCGAGAGCCAAAATCAGCGGTTGAACCTCTGGAGCGTTCGGGCGTTCGGTATCATCGTTCTTCACCGCGTTATCCTTCGCGGCTTGGATCTCTTGCTCCAGTGTGTTGTCGAGAGCGGCTGCCAGATGCGCGTTCACCTTGAGCCCGACGCCGCTCTCAAACGCGCTCGAGATGATCGGCCGGACGCCTCGTGACATTGCGACTCGCGCGAGCGAGATTGTCGCTTCGAGTCCACCGACTACTGACGGTTTGAGCACCATGGCGGCGACTCCCGTCGATTGATCGGCAACCCGCGCCACGGCTTCGTTCGCTTCGGCGAGTGAAGATGAGTCACGCAGTATGTCGTCAATGGTTTCATCCAACGCCACCGGAACGCCAGTGGTGAAGTGGAACGCCGCCGCTTCGTGAGCCGCTCGAGTTGGCTCTTCGACGTACTGCAAATCGACACCGAGGTTTTGAATCGCTGCTCCAAAGTCAAGAGCTTCGGTGAAGTCCCATCGTCTGTTCGCATCCGCGCGAAGGACAACGTCTGGACCCACAGCTGATCGAATCGCGGCGAGTCGCTCCGCGTCTTTACGCGCGCCGTCGCTACCGACGCCCCGGGCAACCTTCACCTTGAGGCATCGGTAGCCGAGTTCTACAAGATCTCGCGCTTCAGAACACGCCGCATCGATATCTTGCGAATCGATGAGTCCGTTCACGAGCACGCCTTTGACGGCGTCTTCGCCGCTCATCACCTTGGTGAGAGGCAACTCTGCGCCGATCGCCACAGCGGACGCCACGGCGGATTCCAGAGCGAAGCGAACCGTCGGGAGCAATTCATCTGGGCTCACACCGACTGTGTCTGTGAGCCACGCACCGAATGCGCCGTTGAGCAATGCGACATTCGTGGGAACGCTCAATCCACTGAGAAGCGTGGCGACGGTTGAAATCTGCGCGCCGCACTGCGCGAGAGATTCACGATGCAGGCCCGGCAAGGGGGCCGCTTCACCGTAGCCAATCGCACCATTCTCGAGTTCGACTTTTAAAATCCAGCCATCGCGCGTGGCAGACGCGTTATCCATCGTTGTGACCGGTTTAGCGAGCGGTATGGAAAAGGATGCCACTTCGATGTCCTTAATCCTCTCGTGCGTCGCCACCCTCGACAAGTCGAGCGCCCTCTGCGCAATGTTGGAGCATCGACGCTGCACAATTCTATGCTGTACCAAGTTTCTGGCGCGAGACGTCGTCACCTCGATGACGTTGTGCCTATCTTCGTTCCAAGCCTTGCGCAGAGCTTGATTGAGTTCACTCATGGACACCGGATGCGAGTACGACACGCGATGCGCTTCGCACAGGCCGCGACGAGAAACATCCGGTGGCGTCGCGAAGAGCCGGTTGAACGCCGCATCGTCGACTTGACCAGCGACGGGTAAGAAACTAAAAATTCCACCGCCACCGTTGTTGACGACAACCACAGTCACTGGCGGTTGACCGGGACGTTCTCTCAAGAATAACAATCCGTTTGCATCGTGTTGGAACGAAACGTCGCCGATGATGAGAGTCACCGGATGACCAAGGCCCGCAGCGTAGCCGGCAGCGCTAGAGATGACGCCATCGATACCACTCGCGCCTCTGTTCGCCGTGACGGGCACGCCGTGAGAGGTCGCACTCGAGTGCACGAGCGTATGCTCGTTTCCATTCATAAAATGCTTGAGTCCTGCGAACGCATCCACGTCTCGAATGGGCATCGAGTTGCCGAGGAAGAGCCCCATGGAATCTGGCAAACCTTCACTCACGGCAACGGCAACCGCCATTTCAGACACGCCCTCATTCGTGGTGATGTCGTTCAACGCCATGGCTGCCTCTCGGGCAACCGCGGCGCCGACGCACACCGCCCTCTCGGCGAAAGCAACGCAAGACGCCTTGTCGTCGCTGAGCGCGTACGCGGTCGAATGGCCGAGTGATTGATCCACAATGTTCGATGCGTGACCGATGGATGACTCAACTCTGACAGACACGCAGTGCGCGGGATCTAAGCGGTTCGGCGTTGGGTCCACGACGATCCATTCTGCACCGTGTTCGATGGCGCTCGCCTCCAAGAATTGACACAGTCTCTTTGACGTCAACCTCGAGCCAACTTGTAAAATGACATCCGGTCGAATCGCCTCGTGAGCGCTAGGTTCAACGAGAACGTAATCAACCATGGGGATCGTACGGACGTTCGCATCGAGTCCAGCGCCGACGCGCATTCCACTCGTCGCATCCGCCGCGACGGCCCAACCCAAAGTCTTTGCAATGGCAGTCGCCGCCATCGAGTCCGCCGCAGAGGTACCGCCGCCGACGACGAGCACGCCGCGCTTGGCTGACGAAATGCGCTCCAACGCCGACTGCCAAGTGCCTGCGTCGTGCAAGGTACCCGAGGAAGAACCGCCGATGGTAAATTGGGACGAAGACGACTCCCAATTTTCCAAGCCTTTGAGAGCCTTGGCCGAGTCCCAATCTATGCGTTGCGGGCCGAGCGGTTCGCGAAACGCGCAGTTGAGATGGACTGGTCCTGGATTGGTTCCTCGCAAGTATCGCAACGCAGTGGCAGCCGTTGTCGCGCACGCTCGCGCCGGAGCACCGTCTCCTGGAGGCGCCATGTCGGCACAGTATCGCGCGTACGATCCAAAAATCTTCACTTGATCAATCGTTTGGTTGGCGCCCGTGTCGCGAAGCTCGTACGGACGATCAGCCGTGAGCAAGAGCAACGGAGTTGAACTTTCAGAGGCTTCCACGGCTGCCGGCAAGAGGTTGGCAACCGCAGTTCCACTGCTACAAATGACCGCGGCGGGTTTGGACGCGCCCTTTGCGTAACCAAGCGCGTAAAATCCGAGTGAACGCTCATCGATACACACCACGACGTTGGCCCCTACGTGCTTCTCCGCAGCGAGCGCGAGCGGAGTCGATCGACTTCCAGGCGCGATGCAGAAAGTCGTGACTCCTCCTCGCACGAGCTCACCGATGAGAATAGTGGCCCACGCGGCGTTTGGATTCGGCAGGCTGGCGAGCGTGGGCGTAGGCGCGAGCAAAGATTCAAGAGGCTTCGTCTTGAGGTTGAGCTCGTGCCACTCAGACTGTGCGTTTGCGGAACCCACGACGCCGACGCCGGCATAGAGGGAAATCTCATCCTCACTCGGATGCACGAGTGCGGAGCGAATGGCTACGGAAAACTCTGCGCCTTCCGAACTAATCCACCCCAACGGTCCCGAATACAAGCCTCTGTCGAATGATTCGACCGCGCGTAGCGTTTGCAAAGCCGATTGACGCGGATATCCACACACAGCAGGCGTTGGATGCAACGCGCCGACTAAATCTGCCTCGCTTTTTCCGCTCGCCAGAGGCGCTGAGAGGCGGGCGTACAAGTGCTGCACAGCGACATTCCGAAGAATACCCTTTTCGAGTTCCACTTCGACGCCGTCGCTCCCACCATCTGCGACTTCGGCGAGTGCGCGTCGAACTTCTTCACGCACAATTGCAAATTCTTCGTGTTCCTTTGGCGACAAGAGCATGTCGTAGGCCAAGGCGGCGTCTTCACCTTCGTCGGCACCTCGCGCGCGAGTGCCCGCGACAGCCTCGCTCACGGCTCTACCGCCGTGGCTGAGGAACAACCGCTCTGGAGTCGAGCCTAAGAACGTCTCACCGTTTGGATGTCGCAAAACAAACTGATACGCATCCGGATCGCGCGATTGAAGACGCGAAACGAGCATGAAGGAGTCCACGGGCGCGTTCAGCTTCAGCTTGCTTCTCCGAGCCAGGACAACTTTGCGCAAAGGCTCCGCCATCATTTCACCTCCGAGCAACATCGAGTCAACTAAGCTATCGATAGACGCGTCGTCACCTATCGCCTCTTGATCCATCGCCATGGTCATGGCTTCAAACTGATCGAGCACCGCGCTCGGAGCTTCAACGCCAGCAGAACGGCCGAGAGACTCGAGCGCCGCGCGAACATCAGGAGAATCAGACTCATCGAAACTATTTCCGAGATCCATCCAGCTCTCAGCTCGACGATCGCCTTGTACCGCTAATCGAGACGCCCTAATGTGCTTGATCACCGACGACACATCCTTTGACCATCCCTCTTGATCCGGGACGAGCGCTCGATCGATCACGTGTGCAGCACCCGGGGGCAGACTCGTGCGCCCCGTGGAACGTTTCTCGACGCCCATCGCCCGTGCGAGAGTCTCACACGCGTCATCGAGCGCCTGGACGAAGGATGTCGCAGACGGACCGCAGTTTTCCTCGCCGTGCGCGTCCCACGCTACGCTCACCGTCAACGTAGCGCATTTCACGCCCTCGACGACTTCGAGCGTCGGCAAAAAGAAATAGTGCGTTCCGAAGGATGACCACTCGCTCTCTGGCGCTCGCCCTGGATCGAACCTTCCGGCGCCGTACACCCGCGATCCCCCGTGCGTCGAAGACGAATCGCTGAGGAAACTACGCATCGAAGCGATGCGATGTTGAAAAGACGCCTCGTCCTCCGCCCCAGCATCCGTCCACGTCGCAGAAGCGCCGAGACCAGCTCTCGCACCTCTCGTCGCGTCGAAATCCATACCATCGCTCGTCGTTCTCGCGCTCAAACCGTCCTTATCCCCATTCTTCTGTCCGCTCGATCCCTTTCTCGCGTTGGCGTTCGTTCCGCTCGCCGACTTGGCCCTCGGCGACCAATAAAACGCCGGCGCTCCATTCTTCACCCTCCCACTCGCCTGCGCGATCCACTCCAACGCTCGCACGTCTCGCGGGACGTCCACGACAAACCGCACGCACCCACTATCAAAGCTCGACGCCGGGTACCGCTCCGCGTTTCGTCGAGTCTCTCTCGCGCGTTCCGAGAGACGCCTCCACGCCTCCTCAGCGTTCGTACACGCCCCGAGATCGATCGTTTCCCGCACCCCGACGGCTTCCGTCATCCTCTTCGTCGTCGTCGTCGATGCGTTCGCCTGCGTTTCCCCACGCGCGCGCTCTACCGACGCCGGCGTTGCCGTGTCATCATCGGTGGCGCTATCCGGACGACGCATCGCACCGCGTCGCTGCGACGTGCGCGCGCACCCACGCCGGCGCGCGAACCTCGACGACGTCGCGCGCGGGGTTGACGTCGACGTCGACGTCGCCGACGTCTTCGTCGTCGTCGCCATCGCGCGCATGTCGTTCGCGAGAGACGGTGAATGGAGCGAAAGGGTTCGTTCATCTTAATCGGTGATTGAGGTTTGCGCCTCAATCGAGGTGCTAAAACAGAAGAAACAAACGCGCGCGTCCCGACGTTGATTGATTTACTCGCGATTCGACGAGCGCCGATGGGTCGAATGAAAGACGGAATCGGAACGGTGGTTGCGTTTTGTTTCGTCTGTTTCGTCTGTGCGTCAAATCTTCTACTACATACGGTACATGAATTAAAGAATTGATGAAGAAGCCGCTCGGGTTCGATTTCGTTTGGCTCACCATTTGCGGCCTCGACCGCTGAAACGACCGCCGCCGCGTCCTCGGCCTCCGCGACCGCCTCGGCCTCCGCGACCGCCCGAGTAGCCGCGACCACCGCCGCCGCCCTTACGCTGCATCGCTTGGAGGGCGAGCGGGACGGTTTGGCCGGCGCCCTGAAGGATTTCGATGAGTTCGTTGGCGGCGCCTCGATTGTCCTTTGTGAAAAAGGTAAACGCCTTGCCCTCCTTGCCGGCGCGACCGGTGCGGCCGATGCGGTGGACGTAATCCTCGACTTGAAGCGGGAAATCGTACACCATGACGGCGGCGACGCCCGGGATGTCGAGACCGCGAGCCGCGACGTCGGTGGCGACCAAAATGTTGCCTCTGCCGCGACGGAAATTGTCGAGCACCATTTCGCGTTCGTGTTGATCCTTGTCTCCGTGGATCGCTCCCGCGGAGTGGAACCCGGACTGCTTGAGACGGCGGTCGAGGAAATCACATCTACGCTTCGTGCCGGCGAACATGATGCAGGTGTCCGTCTTACCGAGTTCCTTTTTCAGGATGGCGACGCACCGATCAAACTTTTCCTCCTCTTCGAGCACCTCGACAGTCTGCGTGATGGATTTGTTCGCCGTGAGCTTGTCGCCACCGCTGCCAATCTGAATGTGCACCGGCTTGGTGGTGAAGCTGTCGGCAATCTTTTGCACCGCCTTGGGCCACGTGGCGGTGAACATGACCGTCTGTCTCGCCGACGGGCAGAGCTTGAAAATCTTTTTAATTTGAGGCTCAAATCCCATGTCCAACATGCGATCCGCCTCGTCGAGCACGACGTACGCAGCCTTGCTCGCGCTCACTGGCGCCGTGAACCCCGGCGGAGGATCCAAAAAGTCGTTTAACCGACCGGGAGTGGCGACGACGACGTCAGCTCCCGAGCGAAGCGCGCGAAGCTGGTCGCCCTTGGCGGCGCCGCCGTAAAGCACGCACGAGCGAGCGCTGGCGGCGGGGCAAAACTTTTCGCACTCATCATGAATCTGAATCGCGAGCTCTCTCGTCGGCGCCAAGACGATAACGGTCGGCGTCACGGCGCCCGGACGCCATCGTCCATCGACGAGTTGCATCTCTGGCGCCTTTTGTGATCCCGCGCCGTGAATTTTCGCCAGCGCCGGCAACAAAAAGCCGCACGTCTTTCCAGATCCCGTCTTGGCGATCGCCACGACATCCTTACCCTTGAGAAGAATCGGCCACGCCTCAGCCTGAATCGGCGTCGGCGACGCGTATCCCTGCGCCTTGAGCGCCGTTCTCAGCGGTTTCGGAAACGACGCGTCCTCGAATTCCATAAACGGTTCCAAATCCTTCACCTTGTCGCACGCATTCTTAATCGAAATCGAGTGCTCCTTTCTGAAATCCTCCACCGACGGTACCTTTCGCACCGCACCCCCTCCACCTTTTTTCGGCGTTTCCGGGGCATCGATCGAATCGCTCGCGCTCCCACCGCCGCTCTTCTTTTCCTTGTCCTTTTTCTCTCGCTTGGCTTCCTTTCTCGCCTTCTTCTCAGCCTTTCTCGCCGCCTTTCGTTCCGCCTCGCTCCCCGGTTCGGCGTCCGACGACGCCTTGCGCTTCCGATCCTCCTTCGTCGTTCCCATTCTCCGAATCAAAACTCACGCACGCACGCACGCACGAATCAATAAATGAATGAATGAATTGAATGAATGAATGAATGCAGCCGCCACCCAGCCGCCACAAGTTCGTTCGATTCGATTCACCCGCTCGTCGTTCCCGCCCTCTTCCGCGCACGAAATAAAACCAACCCTACCGCGTCGTCGTCGTCGTTCTCCTTCCTCTTCGCGCGCGCGAAACAAAACTGTCCGACCGACGGTGCGCGTCGTCGTCTCCCGCGCGCGCGAATCCGTTCCGTCGAAGCGCCCCACACCCGCGTGCGCGCGACCTCGGCTCGGTTTGGATCCAAAAGTCGCAGTACCCGAACTGTTTACACGGACAGACACACGGCACACACGTCGCGGTTCATGACTCGTCAACGCGGATCAACATCGACGACATCGACGACCCGGGCCGGTCGACGCGCCGAAGACGTCAGAGCGACGACGACGACGCGCGCGCGCGTCTTAACGAACAATCCGAACCGACGACGATGTCGACCGCGCGCGTACCGCTGAACGACGGGGAAAACCTCGCCGTGGGCGCGTTCGGGGGAATCGTGGAGACGGTGGTGCAGAGTGCGTATCGCGTATCGCGAGTTCGAGTTCGACGACGACGGATTGACGGATGAATGGATGGATGGATGACGGATAAAGATGGAATGAGGCTCCCATTTACTAACGGACGGACGACGACGCAATATGATCGGCCGGAACGCGCGGACGCGGAGATCGATCGGAACGACTGACGAAAATATATTCGCGCGCGTCGTCTCGGCGTTCGCTCGTGTTCTCTTCGCCTTTGCAGTGCCGCTGATTACGTTTAAGATTTGCGTGCAGGACGGACGCGCGCTTCCGAAGAGCGTCGGGGGGTGGTACCGGGGCGTGTTCGCGAACGCGGCGTCTCTCGCGCCGATCACCGCGGCGCAAGTGGGTATCAACGGTGCGATTGAGCGCGCGATTACCGGTGGTACGCGCGGGATGTCTGACGCGGAGCAAATCGGGTGCGCCATGGCGGCCGGGGCGTTGTCGTCGGCGCTGTACTCGCCGGTGGACCTCACGGTTATCCAGCAGCAAAAGATGGGGCTCGGTCCCGGGGGCACGGTGAGCGCGGTGATTAAACAAGGAGGCTTGGGGAAGATGTGGCGCGGGACGGTGTCGTGCGCGGCGAGAGAAAGCATCTACACCGCCGGGTATCTCGGTCTCGGACCGGTGTTGACGAACAAGATCAAGGCGAGTCAACCGGAACTGGGCGACTTAACGGCGAGCATCATCGGCAGCTCTCTCGCCGGAACGCTCGCCGCGGGCGTGACGCACCCGATCGATACCGCCAAGACGATGATGCAAAGCGATATCGCCGGGGCGAGGTACTCATCCGCATCCGCGGCGTTGGGCGAAGCGTACAAATCCGGCGGTATCGGCGCCCTTTACAAGGGTGGATTGGCGCGCACCGTCAGAATTTGCGGCGCCTTTTTCATCGTCGGCAACATTCGCGAATTCGCCGTGGCCGGCAAAAACGGCGAGGGCGGGCCCTTTGCGAGTTTCTTTTAAGCCTCGAAGCGCATCCGCGTCGATGGGTACAACGTTTTCATTCTTTTCGGCGATCGCCGTTCCGTTTCGAATTCTTTACGCCATCCCTTCCGTCGTCGTCTGTTGTACAGTAGTCGCGATGTCAATTCCATCAGCGCGCTTGCCACTCCACACCATCCGCGCGCGACGTCACACCCGCGCGCTTTCGTTTCGTTTCGTTTCCCTTTCCCCATGCCTCGGAGCGCGTCGAGTCTGTCGGAATCGTCCACCTCCGCCTCCCTCGCCGCGCTCTCCGAGGCGTACGCCCCGGCGTCGCTCGCACCGCTCGTCGCGAGCGTCCTCGGTGTGGCAAACAGCCACCCACCGTCGTCCGCGGCATCATCGGACGACGACGACGCGCGCGCGCGCGCCATCCGTCGACTCCGTGAGCTCGCGGTCGACGCCGAAGGACCTGGCGCGCCGTTCACGAAAACCCCGCGCGGGTTGCAGCTCTTGCAGCTCATCTCCGTCGTCGTGAGAAACGTTGGGTTGAATGATAAAGTGGGCGCGTTGAAGGCGTTGCAGTTGTTAAAGGCGAACGACGAAGCGTTGAGGGCGTTGTCCTCGGCGGGGGCGATCCCGGCGCTGTTAAAGGCGCTGGATGACGAAACTCTGGGTGATGGGACGCGAGCGAACGCGGCGAGGACGCTGAGTGCGATGGCGTCGAGCGTGGATGTGTGCAAAATGATGATTCGAGGCGGAGCGTTGGAAAGGTTGGGCGCGAGCGCGTCGAGAAACGCGGCGATCGTGGATAAAGCAGACGGACGAGCGAACGACGAGGCGAGGTACGCGGCGGAGGCGTTGACGAGAATGAGCGGTCGGAGCGCGATTTATGACTCGCGGGCGTTGTTTCCAATCTCTAGCGAACCGACGGAGAGCGATTTGGTGAGCGAGAGCGTGGTGAAATCGCTCGTGGAAGTATTGACGTCTGAGATGCGCGTCGCGCACGTGGACGCGGCTTTAGCTTTGGGTAGGATGGCGAGCTCGGGACCGGAGGGTCGACGCGCAGTCGCGCGTTGCGGGGCGGTGTTGCCCTTGGTGACGGCAGCTTTGGGTGGGGAGCGGCAACGCAACGCGTCGCTCGCGACGCTTCACGTCATCGCCGACGCCGCGAATTCCAACGTGGCGTCCATGATCATCAGCGAAGCGGAAGAGAACCCGGGTGTGAGCTACGACAGAGAAGAGCTGACCATGGAAGAGAAGAAGATTCTCGAGCGCGTCAACTTGGCTGGTACTGCGTCGAGCATGGGTGGGTTGAACTTTTTTCACGAGATGATTGACGTCCTAGGAGCTCTTCTCAGGTGCCGTCATTCACTCGAGCCAGCGGCTGCTGACGCCGCGCTTGCCCTCTGGGCGCTCGCATGGCAGCCATCGAACCGTTCGCACATGGTGACGCGGGTGACTGAGGGATTGACGCTGCTCGCGAGGGAGGGATGCGTGACGGCGCGAGACGACGCGTTGAGCGTTCTCAGCGTTCTGGCGCTGGATGATGGAGGCAGAGAGGCGATTTACGCCCAAACCGACGGCGGTAGATTGCTCGATTATCTCATGATGTCCACAGCGGAGGGAATATCTCCTCGAGCTGGCTCGCCTCGCGCAGCATTCGGTGGCATGGGTTTCAACGATGTGTTTGAGCGAGAGCGAAGCGGTTTGGGCACGAGAGCGTCCTCGAGCACGAGTCTTTCTTTCGCGGTTTCGCGAATGCACTGCTCTTAGTTTTCGCACCACACGCACCAAAACGTTGACGGCTTTTGTTTTTGTTTGTATTTCTAAACGCAATTCATTCATTTTTACAACTCGCAATCACCGAGCGCCAGATTGTCGATCGATATAGTCCAACTTTTCGTCAATCGTGGCGACGTCCTCCTCCCCGAGCTCGAAATTAAGACAGTCTGCGTACTGTTTGGCTCGCTCCACCGACGTGCAAGAAGCGATTGGAATCGCGCCTTTGCACATCAGGTAGTTTAAAGCCACCTGCGAGGAGGATTTTCCTCCGTTCACAGCTCCGATGAACTCGAGCAGTTTGTTAAGCGTCCGAATTTCGCGATCCGCCGACGTCTGCAACAACCCACCTCCCATGGGCGAATACGCGACAATGGTGATACCCATGTCCTCGGCCGCTTTTAACAACCCCGTCTGTTCCGGACCTCGTTCCAAAACCGAATACTTGACCTGGTTCGTCACCAGCGGTATGCCCTTGGCGTCGAGCAACTCGTACGCCTCTTCCATTTGCTTGAGGTTGTAATTACTCACGCCCACAGCCTTGCACAACCCCAAATCCATACCTTGCGCGAGCGCATCGACGAGCGCTCCTTGACTCCACGTCGGAAACGGAAAGTGAATGCTCCACAAATCCAACGGCTCGCCCTGATTCCTCTTAACGCTCTCCTTCAAAGCGTCCACGAGCGACGCCGTAGACAACCGCAACGAACCTCCCATCACCACGTTCGTCCACGGAACCGTAAACACCTTGGACCCGACGAACGCCGGCATCACTTCCCCATCACCATCCGTATTCATCCGTCTTCGTTCCGCCGCGCACCGGCCGACGATGTGTTCCGAGCTCTGTTCAAACTTGGAACTCTTCGCCCCGTACACCTCCGCCGTGTCCACGAAATCGATCCCACCCTCCATCGCCGCCTCGAACGCCTCGCTCAGGTCCTTCTCCCGGTACTTCGTTCCAAACCCCTGCGTTTCGTCTCCCCAGTGCATCGTTCCGATCCCGACGGATGACACCGTTCGTCCGTTCGACAGCGTTCGTCGTTTCGAGAATTTCGTTGCCGATGACGTCGCATCTTCGTTCGACGCCGACACCATCGTCGTCCCGCGTGTACGCGTCGATGACACGCGACGCCGCCCTTCGACGCGCATCCTCGCGTTCGCGTTCGCGCGCGCGATCGCCCGCATCGTTCGTTTCGATGCGTCCGTGCGGTTGTGGCGGCGCGTCGCGACGGTTGCGTCAGATTCCTTCCCTCAGTCGGCGCCGCCCGACGAACGCATGCGACGCGCGCATCGTCTCTCGCGGCGAGCGCTGTGGACGGGAACACCGACCTCGTCGTCGAGCGTCGTCGTCGAATCGCCCGTCGTCGCGAACCGACGACCCGCGTCGTGGCGGTCAGCGTCCGCGTTCGCGTTCGCATCATCGGCGCGGCGAG